>Ga0233427_10000677_pt1 | contig 41328 bp, 38 predicted proteins | sample SI_118_April2016_5_FD_179885 | JGI IMG/M metagenome (GOLD analysis project Ga0233427, IMG submission 179885) | Seawater microbial communities from Saanich Inlet, British Columbia, Canada - SI_118_April2016_100_MG | ecosystem: Environmental > Aquatic > Marine > Inlet | place: Canada: British...
CCGAGATGCTGGTGCGGATGTATCTGCGCTGGGCGGAGGCGCATGACTACAAGGTCGAATGGATTGAAGAGAGTGCCGGCGAGGAGGCGGGCCTCAAATCCGCGACGTTCCGGATTAACGGTCCCAACGCCTACGGTTGGTTGAAGACGGAATCGGGAGTTCACCGCCTGGTGCGAATCTCGCCCTTCGATAGCCAGTCGCGTCGGCATACGAGCTTTGCCTCGGCCTGGGTCTATCCTGTGATCGATGACGCGATCGAGATCGAGATCGAGGACAAGGATCTACGCGTCGACACCTATCGCGCGTCGGGCGCGGGCGGACAGCATGTCAACAAGACCGACAGCGCGGTCCGGCTGACGCATATTGCAACGGGCATCGTTGTGCAGTGTCAAAATGATCGTTCACAGCATCGCAACCGCGCTCAGGCCATGGCGATGATGCGCGCGCGGTTGTACGAGCATGAAATGCAGAAGCGTGAGGAAGATGCCCAGGCGGAGCAGGATACGAAGACCGATATCGGCTGGGGCCATCAGATCAGATCTTATGTGCTGCACCCGTACCAGATGGTGAAGGACCTGCGCACGAACGTGGAATCCGGGAATGCTCACGCTGTGCTCGACGGCGACATCGACAAGTATCTCGAGGCATCATTGGCGGCGCAGCTCGGCTCGGGTGAGGGCGATGCTGAATCCGAAAGCGGCGACGCCGACGGCAGCTAGTCGGCGCGCGCTTTGACGCGGCGGGTGGATAGAAAAATTCCGGGCAGGATCAGGGCCGCGCCGGCAAAGTGGTAGGGCTCCAGGGTCTCACCCAGCAGGAGCCAGCCAAACAAAGCGGCATAGCTTGGCGCGAGATACAGGATGAGCCCGGTCGACCCGGCACCCAGTGAACGCTGTATGCGCGCGTAACCCAGATAGGCCCCAAGCCCCGGTACGATCGCGACAATCAGGACGGCACCGATGGTCTCCACGTTCAGTGTCGGGACGATCCCCCGGGCAGATTCAGCGATATAGAATGGTAACAAGGCCAGCGCGCCGAACAGCATTGTCGCGGAGAACCGCGTCTGGTTGGGCAGTGTTCCGGGTCGGTGTCGCAGCATGACCGAATAGGCCGCCCAGGCCAGGGCCGACGTCACGATCCACATATCACCGGGGACGAAGGTGAGGGACCGCAGCGCGCCGATGTCACCGCGAAATACGACAATCAGCACCCCCAGCAGCGAGATGAAGATGCCGGCCGCTTTTGCCCGCCCCATCGGCTCGCCATATAGGAGGGTGGATGCACCAGCGATGATGATCGGCGCCGTGCCGAAGATCAGCCCGATATTCGTGGCGCTGGTTGTGTCTGCGCCGATATAGACAAAGGCGCCGCAGATCCCCATCCCGAGAATGCCGAGCACCAACAGATCGCGCCACTCGGCGGCAATTGCCGCGCGATGGCGCCAGAGGTCAGGTCCGACGACGGGCAGAAATATCAGGAATGCGAGCATCCAGCGCCAGTAGGCCAGTGCGAACGGTGGCACTGTGTCGTTCACGGCGCGCGCGACGATGACATTGGTCGTGAACAGGGCCGGCACGATGAACAGCAAAATCATCGCCAACGAGCGTTCGCGCTGCAAAGCCGCCTCGCTGGAGTTGTTTGCCGGTACGCTCATGTTGTGGATACCGTGAGATACCAGTCCTGGGGCAGGCCCGCGGCGTCGCGGGCCTCAATGTTGAATGGCGGTTTGAGTGCACCGCGGAAATGCCGCTCAACCAGATGGCGCCAATGGGTCACGGCCTCGACCCCGAGGCGTGCGCATTCGAATTCAAACCAGCGGTGGCCAATTTCGACATGGCCGATTTCGTCACCATAGATGATCTCGAGAATGGCCGCGGTTTCTTCGTCGTCCACTGTGCGCAGTTTTGCGATCATCATCGGCGTGACGTCGAGGCCGCGGGCTTCCAGGACAAGGGGAACCACGGCCAGGCGCGCTGCCAGGTCGTGCCCGGTCCCGATTGCCGAATCCCACAGCCCGTCATGTGCCGAAAGGTCCCCATATGCGGCATCGAAATCCGACAGTCGGTCGGCGAGCAATCCGAAATGTTTGGCCTCTTCATCTGCGACCCGCACCCAGTCGTCATAGAACGCGCGCGGCAGATCACGCGCGGTGAACCTTGCGATGATATCCCAGGCAAGGTCGACGGCGTTGAGTTCGATATGTGCGAGCGCGTGGAGTTGGGCAATCCGGCCAGCGGTCCCGCGGTTTATCTTTCGCCGGGGTACGTCGGAGGGCGGTAGCAAGGCCGGTTTGGCCGGACGGCTTGGGCGGTCGGGTGGCGGCGTGTCGCCGATCAGGGTGATCCGGCCGTCGCGCCACTGTGCCGCAAACGCTGACGTTGCCGCACATTTCGCGTGTGCATCCGCTGTACGCAACACCGTGTTGGCAGCGCCCGAGAGGGAACTTGGGGTGTGATGGGCCGGGGGCTCTGGCGTTGTGTTTCCCGGGTGGACGCTCAAAGCGCTTTCACGGCCTCAAGCACGTCTTCCGCATGCCCTTTGACCTTTACCTTGCGCCAGATTCTTCGCACGACGCCCTTGGCATCGATCAGAAATGTCGCACGCTCAATACCCATGAACTTGCGCCCATACATGGATTTCTCGACCCAGACGCCATATCGCTCGCAGACATCTCCGTCATCATCGCTCGCGAGTGCAAACGGCAGCTCATACTTTGCCTTGAAGTTGTCGTGCCGCTTCACGCTATCCTTCGAAACACCAACGATGTCGGCGTCGATTCTCGAGAAGTCCGGTGTCAGGTCGCGGAAATCGCAGGCCTCGGTGGTGCAGCCCGGAGTCGAATCCTTTGGGTAGAAATAGAGAATGACCGGATGGCCCTTCAAATCCTTCAGGGCGATCTTGCCGCCGCCATCGGTCGGCATTGAAAATGCGGGCGCTTTGCCGCCTTCCTTCACGCTCATTGCTCTGTCTCTCCGGTTGATCGGTCGGCCCGCGAGGCCGTGATGGCTTGCGCGGGGCCGGCGATGATTGTGTCGAAATGAATATAGGTCCGTTCCGCTGTTTTGCGCACCAGCCTGTCGAGTGTTTCATAATTTTCCACACCTGCCGCATCGGCTAGTTTCTGGCGGAGAGGCGCCGGGAATTTTTCCGGATCGTGGCTTCCTTCGAGGGTGAGCCGGAGCAGCCCCTGGAGGCGTCGCCAGAGACAGGTCGCATCAATCAGATTTTCGGCGATATTCGGATCAAGATAACCGGCATCACGTAGTTTGACGAATGCTGCGGAGGTGCCCGTGTCGAGGATTTCCGGTTTCTCATGGGCATGTCGAAGCTGCAGATACTGGGCGATAAATTCACAATCGACCAGTCCGCCGCGTACATGTTTGACGCTCCACGCATTGTCCGTGCCGTTCTCTTTCGCCATCCGTTCGCGCATTTCGGCGACCGCGATGAGGAGTTCATCGGCCGGGCGTTTGGCCGTGAGCGCGGCGCGCAACTCCGCCTCGATTCGTGCGGCGAAATCGGGGTCTGCGCAGACCACGCGTGCGCGGGTTAGCGCCAGATGTTCCCAAGTCCACGCGCTTTCACGCTGATACTCAGCAAAGCTTTCGAGACTGACCGACAGCGGCCCCGCGTTGCCGGACGGCCGCAAACGCATGTCGACTTCATACAGGCGCCCTTCTCCGGTCAGTGCAGTCATGGCGTTAACGACCCGCTGCCCGAGCCGTTGATAATAGTGCGAGATCGACAGGGGTTTTCGTCCGTCGGATGAAACGGCCTCGTCGCCGTTAACCGCCGGGCTGTCATAGAGAAAGACAAGATCGAGGTCTGACGTGGCGGAGAGTTCCCGGCCACCAAGTTTGCCCAGCGCAAGAACGGCGAAACCGGTGCCAGGGCATCGCCCATGCTGTTTCTCGAATTCGTCGATGATCGGGGGGAGCAAACCCCCGATAGCTGTATCGGCGATGTCTGAAAATGCTCGATCCGCCTGATCGATATCTATCTTGTTGCGCAATATCTGGACACCGACCTGAAACTTCGCGTCATTCACCCAGCGGCGTGAGATGTCGTGGACATCCTGCATGTCATTTGCCTGGGTCATGCGCTCGGAAAGGTCCGCCGCCAGCGCGTCGGCGTCGGGCAGGGTGTCGAAGAAGTCCGTGGCGAGAACGCCATCGAGAAGCAGCGGGTTGCGCCCGAGCCATTCGGCCATTCGCGGTGCGCCGCCGGTGATCTCGGCGACCAGAGTCAGCAATGATGGATTCGCCTGAAAGAGTGAAAATAGCTGCACCCCGGCGGGCAATCCGGCGATTAGCCCGTCGAAACGCCGGAACGCGGCGTCGGGATTCGAGGTCTTCGACAGGGCGTCGAGCATGACGGGCATCAGCTCGGTCAGGATTTCTCGTGCACGCGTACTTCGGGTCGCGCGGTGCCGCCCCGCATGCCAGGCCCGAATAGCGGTGGAGATCGATTCAGGGTCGGAGAAGCCCATTTCACGCAGGGTCGCGAGCGTGTCGGGATGGTCTTCGCTGCCGGTGAAGACAAGTGTGCCGCCACCGCCGAGTGACTCCGATTCCTCGAACAGTTCGGCATAGTGATGCTCGACCGTCCGCAGGGTGTGCATCAACTCGGTCTCGAAACTCTCCCGGTCGGCATAGCCCATGAACGCCGCGACGGCTTCGAGCCCCTCGACGGTGTCGGGCAGGCTGTGGGTTTGCTGGTCATCGACCATCTGCAGGCGATGTTCGAGCCGGCGCAGATATCGATAGGCGTCAATCATGTCTTGCGCGACGGCGGGGGTGACGCGTTCCGCCGTGACGAGTGCCTCGATGGACTGGACCGTGAAGGGTGATCTGAGATCGGGATCGCGTCCACCCCAGATGAGCTGCTGTGTTTGGGTGAAAAACTCGACCTCGCGAATGCCGCCACGGCCCAGTTTTACGTTGTGTCCGGCGATGGCGACCGTACTGCCACCCTTATGGGCATGGATTTGCCGCTTGATCGACTGGATGTCCTCGATCGCCGCGAAATCCAGGTGCCGGCGCCAGACAAAAGGCTGCAGGGTCTCCAGAAACCGATATCCGGCCTCGATGTCGCCAGCCACCGGGCGCGCCTTGATCATGGCCGCACGCTCCCAGTTCTGCCCCTGACTTTCGTAATAGGTTTCGGCGGCGAAAGTAGACATAGCGACCGGCGTGGCACCCGGGTCCGGCCGCAAACGCAGATCGGTTCGGAAGACATAACCCTCACCGGTGCGCTCATCCATCAGCTTGACGAGATCTCGGGTCAAGCGCACCAGATTTTGCTGCAGCTCGTCGGGGTCCGCCGCCGGCACAACGTCCTGGTCGTACAGCACGATCAGATCGATATCGCTGGAGTAGTTAAGTTCGAACGCACCGAGCTTGCCCATGCCGAGCACGATGTATCCCGATCCCGTTTCAGGAGACTCCATGTCCGGCAACTGGAGTCGGCCGCGCGCATGTTCGGTGGTCAGCAGATGACGGATCGCGTTGGACAGAGCAGCACCGCAGAACTGGCTCAGTCGTTCGGTGACGGTGGCGAGCGGCCAGTTGCTTGAAAGGTCGGCCAATGCCGTGAGTAGTGCGATCCGCCGCTTTGCGCGACGCAGCGTCATGCCCGTGTCGGTAAAGCTTGCCGCCGGGTCAAATATGGCCAGATCATGCATGACGCTTTCGAATGCGTGATCAAAGCCCCCATTGAAAATGGCCGGAACAAACGCGATATCGCGAACAAGGCATTGGCCGAGGAAACTGCTGTTCCCGAAGACACCTGCGAGCAAGGCTTGCATGGTCTGGTCTTCGGCCAATTCCTTGACGACTGCCGAGACAGCGGGGTCATCGGATGCATCGGCTGCGTCGTGAAATCGCTCCAGCCCCCGTTCCATCCGTTCGGGATCGGCGGGGCGCGGCAATTGGTCAGGATCTGGCGAGAATGCAAAGCTCATGAGGGCCGCTTGATTTTCACGCACACTGCTGTATGGCGTGGGGGACGGTCAAGCGCTCACGCTCGGCCGCACCGGGCTTTACGAAAGGTCCTCCATTGATCGTCCGAAGCTCGCGATTGTTGTTGCTGTTTTTCGCCGCCGCCCTTGTCGGGTTGGCGTTGATCTTCGGTGTGCTGATCTGGCAGCTCAGCCGCGGGCCCATCAGCCTTAGTTTTTTGACTCCGCTCATCGAGCGTGCCCTGGATACGGGACGTGGCAATGCGCGCATTCAGCTGCACGATACGATTTTGACATGGGCGGCCGACGAACGGGAATTGGACATTCGTGCCGTTGGCCTCCAGTTCGTTGATTCCAGTGGCGGCGTGCGCGCAACCATCCCGGAAATGTCGGTCAAGTTTAGCGGGCGGGCGCTTTTGCGTGGCCTGGTTGCGCCAACCAGCCTTGAGTTGTTTGGTCCGCGCGTAAGGGTGGTTCGCGAGGTCAATGGCGATATCAGTATGGATATCGGCAACACCCCGCAGGCCGATGGCGACCAGGCGACGTCGCCCGGGTTGATCGAAGAACTCCTGCAAACGCCCAATCCGAATTTGGCGAGTGGTTATCTGACGCGCGTCGCGGTGCGCAGCGCGTTGATTGAGTTCGATGATTTTCAGCGTGGTGTGCGAATGAGCACGCCACGCGCGAACATCGCGCTTTTGCGCGACGACGAGGGTATCAGCGCTGAGGGATCGGTGGTGTTCGGGGATTCGGACAATGCCATCCGGGCGGATTTGTCCGGAATTTATCGGGTGAAGTCCGGTGCGACGGAGCTGGGTCTGGTTTTCAGCGACGTGTCGCCAGCCACGCTTGCAAAGTTTGCGTCGGAACTGGAGCCACTTGCCCAACTCGACACCAGGCTCGAGGGAACGCTGACGGTGTCTCTGGATTCCGATCTGGAGCCATCGGGCATTACCGTTGATATGCGCGCCGGACCGGGGCGTGTCCTGCTCGATACTTTGTTCGAAGCGCCGGTCTCATTCGATTCCGCGAACGTCCGCGTGCGCTCGGAACGCGGTCTCAATGCCCTTGTTCTGGAGAGCGCGACCATTGAGTTGGGCTCGACGACCATTCTGTTGAACGGCAATGCGCGCCACGTGCTCGATCAGTGGAACCTGGGAGTCATCGCTGAAGTCCGTAATCTTCCGGTCAATTCCATCGAGACCTATTGGCCCAAGGAGATCGAGCCGTCGGCGCGATCCTGGATTACGGAGAACCTTAGAGACGGTCAGGTCGACAGCGCCGTGCTGCGTCTGCGTGCAAGTGTTCCGGAAGCGACGCCTGAAGACATCGAGATTTCAGACTTCGACGGTGAGATACGTTTCCGAGAGACCACTGTGCATTATCTACGGCCGCTGCCGCCGGTGCGTGACGTGTTCGGGGTGACGCGGTTCGACACACGACAGTTCAGCGTGGATTTGGGTGGCGGGACATTGCGCGACCTTGTCGCCGAGTCCGGCAGGGTCGAGATTCTTGGTCTCGATGGTCCGCCCCGCGGCGAAAGTATCAAGATCGAGGTGACGATCTCGGGACCTGTACGCGACGCGTTCGAAATTCTCGACAGCGAACCGCTTGGGTTTATCTCGGGTTTCGGTCTTGATCCCGCCCGCACGAGCGGCAGTCACCGAACGAACGCGGTATTCGCGTTCCCGCTGCTCGATGACGTGCTGATCGACCAGATCGCCGTCGCCACCGCGTCGCGGATGGTGGACTTTGGTGCTGAGGATGCTGTGTTCGGGTTGCCGGTTGGCGCGGGTGACCTGGCACTGAACGTCAATCGCGACGGGATGGAAGTCAGGGGCACCGCCGAGATTGGCAGCGTGCCGATCGGGCTGACGTGGAGCGAGCGGTTCGAGCAGGATGGCGAGGTGCAGACGCGCTACAAGGTGCGCACCAATCTCAATGATGCCGCCCGCGCGGAGCTTGGGCTGGATGGTATCCCGTTCGTCTCGGGTTCGGCCGGCCTCGGCCTGACTTATGCGATTGGGTGGGATGGCGTTGCAAATGGTGCGGCGGAAATCGACCTGACGGACACGACGATTGACCTGGATCCGTTCGGTTGGACGAAGTCACCGGGTGAAGACGGGCGCGCGTTCGTTCGGTTCACGGTTGAGGACGAGGTCCTGACAACAATGCCGGAACTCTCGGTCGAAGCGGGTGATTTGCAGATCGAAGGCGCGGGTCTCTTTCGGTCCGGTGCCGATGGTCCGGAATTGCAGCGGCTGACGCTCGAGCGCGTGGTGTTCGGCGAAACCGATGCGTTTGTGAACATCGAGCTGCCCGAAGGTGTGCCGCAGATTATATCGATCGGCGGATCGGCGATCGATCTGCGTCCGGTGATGGAGGGATTGTTTGATGCGTCGGACGAGGAGGACGATGCTACGGACGCGATGCAGGTGGTCATCAGCGAGCAATCGCCGGTTGCCGAAATTCGGCTCGGGGAAGAGACGCGGCTGACCGGTGCATTTGGCACATTCTTGAATGATGGAACCGATTGGTCGGATGTTGAGTTGCGCGGACGACTTTCGAATGGCGGGCGAATTTTCCTGCGCGTGAAGCCGGAAGGAGAGGCGAGAAAACTAACATTCGAATCTGACGACGCGGGAGGTGTCCTCAGCGCGCTGGACTGGATCGATACGATCCGTGGCGGCGAAATGCGGGTCCTTGGGCAAATCTCCGGATCCGGGGACGCCGAAGTGATCGCAGGCCAGTTGGATATGCAGAATTTCCTCCTGACCGACGGACCGATTGGTGCCCAGATCCTCGCACTCACGTCGTTCTCGGGAATCGCCGATGTGCTCGGTGGTGAAGGGCTCACATTCCGGCGTGTCGAGGTGCCCTTCACCGTTACCGACAAAGAAATCACGATCAAGGAGGGCAAGGCACGCGGTGCGGATATCGGAATTCTGGCGAGCGGACGGATCGACCGGGAGACTGACCAGCTAGAGCTGACGGGGGAGATCGCGCCGGCTTACACCCTGAATTCGTTGCTCGCGGATATTCCGCTGATCGGGACCGTGTTGTCAGGTGGCGCGGATGGCATCTTTGCAGCGACGTTCCGGGTCGGCGGTTCGCTCGATGATCCCGACGTGTCGGTCAATCCTCTGTCGGTACTCACACCGGGAATTGTACGGCGTTTGCTGACGGGCTTTGGAAGTGAGGATGGCCCCAACGCGGGCAACAACGAGGAACTGCAGCCGTCCGAAGACGAGGGCGGTTGACCGCGGCGCAGTGCCGGCAACCTAGACCGGGCGGACCAATGCGTGGCGCTTTTTGCCCGCCGAGAGTTTGATCACGCCATCTGCGTTGATGGCATCAACGCCGACTTCATGGGTTTCCGCGTTGATCGCGACATCGTTGATGCGTGCGCCGCCACCCTTGATCAGCCGCCGCGCCTCGCTGTTCGAGGATGCCAAACCCGCGCGCGCCATGAGTGCAAACAGAGCGATGCCCGCTTCGAGTTCGCTGCGTGGCAGATCGGTCGTTGGAAGGCCTTCGGCCGTCACGCCCGTCTCGAATGTCTGTTCGGACGTTTCGGCTGCGCGATTCGCCGCGTCCGCGCCGTGCAGCATCCGCGTGGCGGCGTTGGCGAGAATTTTCTTCGCGTCGTTGATCTCCGCGCCCTCAAGCGCCTCCAGCCGGGTGATCTCATCGAGGGGCAGGTTGGTGAACAGCTTCAGGAATCGGCCGACATCGGCATCCTCGGTGTTTCGCCAGAACTGCCAATAATCATAGGGCGCAAATCTATCCGCCTTGAGCCAGACTGCCCCTTCGGCCGTCTTGCCCATCTTTGCCCCGGAGGCGGTCGTGATCAGCGGCGTCGTCAGTCCGTAGAGTGCCTTGTTGGCAACGCGCCGGCCGAGATCGATCCCGTTGACGATGTTTCCCCACTGGTCCGACCCGCCCATCTGCAGGGCGCAATCGTGGCGTCGCGCGAGCTCGACGAAATCATACGCCTGAAGGATCATGTAGTTGAATTCGAGGAACGTCAGCGGCTGTTCGCGGTCGAGGCGCAGCTTTACGGAATCGAATGTCAGCATCCGGTTGATGGTGAAGTGGCGGCCGATCTCGCGCAGCATCGGAATGTATTCCAGCGCGTCGAGCCATTCGGCATTGTTGACGAGGATCGCATCGCCGCCGCCGTCGCCGAAGGTTACGAAACTGTCAAAGGTCTCACGGATTGACGCGATATTTGACGCGATCTTCTCGTCGGTCAGAAGCTGGCGGGTTTCATCCTTGCCGGATGGGTCGCCAACCTTCGTCGTGCCGCCGCCCATCAGGACAATGGGTCGATGGCCGGTTTCCTGCAGCCAGTGCAGCATCATGATCGAGACCAGATTGCCGATATGCAGGCTGTCGGCGGTCGCGTCGTAGCCGACATAGGCCGTGATCACGCCTTCCGACGCCCGCTTGTCGAGCGCATCGAGGTCCGTGCATTGGTGCAAAAAACCGCGTGCGGTCAGTGTCTGAATAAAGTCTGATTTGTATTCGGGCATATCTTCTCAACCGGCCTGGCGGGCAAAGCGGGCGTTCACTAACACATCTGGACCGCCAGCGTGTATATCTTCACATCGCATGAGATAGGGGATTCGCAGCATGAGCGCGAGTGAGAGCTGCCTGGCGGTGGGCCTGATGAGCGGCACGTCGATGGATGGAATCGACGCCGCCCTGATCCGGACCGATGGTAAGTTGGCGTTCGAGCCTATCGCGCAACTCGCCCACCCCTATGATGCAGAATTCCGAGCGAAACTGCGCCAGGTGATCGGCGTCGCGGGTCCCCATGATGCCGTTGCCGCAGATCTGACCGCGCTTCACGTCGCGATCGTCCAGGATTTGCTGTCACTTGCCGGTGTGCCCAGGGAATCTGTCGCCGTCGTTGGCTTCCATGGTCATACGGTGTTTCACGACCCGGCCAATGGCCGGACAGTGCAAATTGGTGACGGGCAAAGGCTGGCACGGGAGGTCGGGGCCGACGTGATCGCCGATTTCCGTACAGCCGACATGTCCGCCGGCGGCCAGGGTGCGCCGCTCGCCCCGCTGTTTCATGTCGCGCGCGCGCCGTCGGAACGGCCGGTTTGTTTCCTGAATATCGGCGGGGTCGCCAACCTGACTTGGGTTGGTGATGCGGCACAGGCCGGGCATGAGGATCTGTTCGAACATATTCGGGCGTTCGACACAGGGCCCGGGGGCGCGTTGATCGATGACTGGGTCCACCGGCACACCGGCGAGCCGTTTGACCAGGATGGGCGCCTGGCGGCCGCCGGCCGGATCGACGCAGCTGCTCTCGCGGCGCTTATGGACAATGACTATTTTCGCGCACCACCGCCGAAATCTCTCGATCGCGACGCGTTTGATGCGTCACCGGTCAGCGGCCTGTCTGTTGCAGACGGTGCCGCAACATTAACGGCTTTCACGGTCGAATCCGTGGTGCGCGCGGTGTCGTACTTGCCTGCGCCACCCGTTCGTTGGCTGGTGACGGGCGGTGGCCGCAAAAATCCGACACTGATGCATCAGCTTGGCAGGGCGCTTGGCGTGGTGGTTATGCCGACCGAAGACATCGGCATCGACGGCGACGCGATGGAGGCGCAGGCCTTCGCATACCTCGCCGTGCGCAGCTTGCGAGGGCTGCCGTTGAGTGGTCCCACGACAACCGGTGTGGCCAGGCCAACGACCGGCGGGAAACTTTTTCGAGCTGCTTAGTCCTTGTCGGCTTCGTCGCCGGCTTCCTCGGCATCATCCAGATCTTCAATTTCGGACTTGAGTGCCGCCTGAATTTCCGCGGTGCGCCGATCGAGATAACCGCTCACGGTCTTCTCAAGCTCGTCCAGATGCTCGTTGTAGAAATGGGTCGCGCCCTTGAGGACCTGGAAATCAATGATGACGTCCTTCTGCTTCGCCAGTTTCGCGATCAGGTCCGTCACGGAGTCCTGAGGTACGATGTCGTCCTTGTCGCCATGGGTGATCAACCCGGAGGCAGGGCAGGGCGCGAGGAACGAGAAGTCATACATATTTGCGGGCGGCGAAATGGAAAGAAATCCCGTTATCTCCGGCCGGCGCATGAGCAGTTGCATGCCGATCCAGGCGCCGAACGAGAAACCGCCGACCCAGCACATGGGGGCATCCCGGTTTTGTGTCTGGAGCCAGTCGAGCGCCGACGCGGCATCCGACAATTCGCCTTCACCTCGGTCGAAGCTGCCCTGACTGCGTCCGACACCACGGAAGTTGAATCGCAGGGTCGCGAAACCGCGCCGGACAAACATTTGATAGAGCTGATAAACGACCTTGTTGTTCATCGTGCCACCGTGCTGCGGGTGTGGATGCAGCAGCAATGCAATCGGCGAATTCGGAACCTTTGCCGGATAGTAACGACCTTCCAGGCGACCTTCGGGGCCGTTGATAATGACTTCAGGCATATCTTGTTCCCATTGCGCCGGTGACTAGCGGCAAATGACAGAGCTATGGAATCGGATGATTGCCTCCCGATTCCCAAGGACTTGAGCCAAATACTTGACCATTTTACTCGGACATCTTATATCCCGATTTCAGGCACGCATTGGCGTGGTCAATCCGGCGGGAAGAGCGATGCAGAGCGCTCTATATCATAAAGGTCGACATGGTCTTCAAGCATCTCTTTGACGATCTGGACGCGTATCTGGAACGCGATCCGGCAGCGAGCTCTCGATTCATGGTGGCGATCAGCTATCCGGGCTTCCATGGGGTTGTCTGGTTTCGCCTCGCACATTGGCTCTGGTCTAATCGACTGGTCGTCCTGGCGCGCTTCGTCGGGAACATCGGACGGTTCCTGACGGGCGTGGATATTCACCCGGCGGCCAAGATCGGCAGCCGACTGGTGATCGATCATGCGATCGGGGTTGTGATCGGTGAAACGGCTGAAATCGAGGATGATGTGACGCTTTATCACAACGTCACACTCGGCGGGATTGCACCGGCTGTCGAAAGCGAAGCCCAGAAGGATGTGAAGCGGCACCCGACGTTGCTGTCGGGGGCGATCATCGGATCGGGCGCCCAGGTTCTGGGCCCGGTCACTGTCGGACGAAATGCCCGTGTCGGCGCAAACGCCGTCGTGGTGAAGGACGTGCCGGAGAATTGCACGGTGGTGGGCATTCCGGCCCAGCCGGTCGCAACATCATCCTGCTCTCCGAATCAGTTCTCCGCCTATGGCACACCCACAGACGACATTCCGGATCCGGATGCCAAAGCGATGGGGGCGATGCTGAACGAAATCAGCACGCTGCGCATGCGCGTTCAGGAGCTGGAGCGAGAGCTCGAAGAGCGCATCCAGTTGCGCCTCGCTTCGGCCGAAGAAGAATCAGATTCCGATGAACCCACGGCGTCGTACTAGGCCTGCAATCGGGCGCGGAACGAAGAAGGAGACCGATCGTGAAACTCAGCACCAAAGGACGCTACGGCGTCATGGCGATGGTTGATCTGGCGCAGTTTGCTGCGCTCGGGCCGGTCGCACTTGCAGAAGTGGCGGAACGGCAGGAGATCTCACTGTCCTATCTGGAGCAACTGTTTGCGAAGCTGCGTCGTGCCGGCCTGGTGACGAGCGTTCGCGGCCCCGGGGGCGGGTACAAGCTTGCATACGCCGCCGAAGAAATTCGTATTGCCGATGTGATCGCCGCCGTTGATGAACCTATCCGCACGACCGGTTGCAAGCCCGGAACGGCGAAGGGGTGTGTCCAGCGCAGCAGCCGTTGCGTGACGCATGACCTGTGGGAAGAACTGGGACATCAGATTCATTCCTATCTGAATTCGGTCAGCCTGGCGGACGTCTGCGAGGGGCGGGTTTACGCCCAGCCGCAACGTGCACCGGCTTCGACCTTCGCCGAAATCGCGGCCGAATAGCCGGGAACAGAAAAGCAGTGGACACCTATCTCGATCATAATGCGACGACGCCCGTCCGACCCGAAGTGGCCGATGCGGTTGTGTGCGCATTGACCCAGCACGGCAACGCGTCGTCGGTGCACCGGTTTGGTCGTTTGGTACGCCATACACTGGACGAGGCGCGCGAATCCGTCGCGGTGTTGGTCGGTGTGTCTCCGGCGAGTATCATTTTTACGTCGGGCGGCACCGAGGCGAACAACCAGGCGCTGCGGGACTTCGACGGTCACGTACTGGTTTCGGCGGTCGAGCATGATTCCGTGCTTGGTGCGCGCGAGGACGCACTGGTCGTGGATACAGACGCCGACGGCGTCGTGGTGCTTGGACATCTGCGCGAGACGCTCGCGTCGTGCGAAGGCGCCGCGTTGGTCTCGGTCATGCTCGCCAACAACGAGACAGGTGCTTTGCAGCCGCTTCGCGATGTCATGCGGGTGGCACATGAGTATGGGGCGCTGGTGCATTGCGACGCCGTACAGGCAGCCGGCAAGATCAATGTTTCATTCGCTGATCTTGGCGTCGATATGATGAGCCTGTCGGCGCACAAACTGGGCGGACCCCAAGGCGTGGGTGCCCTGATCGTGCGCGACGGGCTCGACCCGGAACCGCTCTTGCGTGGTGGCGGACAGGAACGACGACGCCGGGCGGGAACCGAGAATGTCGCCGGTATTGCCGGTTTCGGCGCGGCCGCGCGCATCGCGCTTGAGAACCTTGATTGGTTCGCGGGTCTGACCAAGCTTCGCGACGATTTGGAATCCAGGCTCCGCGCCGCGGTGCCGGATGTCGTCATACATGCCATCGATGCTGAGCGGTTGCCCAATACGAGTTGCATCGGTCTGCCGGGTATGACGGCCGAGATGCAAGTCATGCAACTCGATCTGGCCGGCGTTGCTGTGAGCGCGGGATCCGCCTGCTCGAGCGGCAAGGTTGCGCCCAGTCACGTGTTGCAGGCGATGGGGCAGGATGATGCGGCGGCGCAATCGGCGATCCGTGTCTCACTGGGATGGAATTCGGATGCGCGGGATGTTGACCGGTTTGTCGACACCTGGGTGACAATGGCGCAGCGCCGCGGTGCGAATGCGGATGCGCGGAGGTCGGTCGCATGAGCCCGGCGCCGACCGCAATTTATCTCGATCACCAGGCCACCACGCCTGTCGATCCGCGCGTGCTCGACGTGATGCTGCCCTGGTTCAGTGAAACCTTCGGCAATGCCCATTCCGAGCAGCATGCCTGGGGGCGGCAGGCGGCGGATGCCGTCGATGTTGCACGCGAACAGGTGGCGGCGTTAATCGGCGCAACCGCGCGGGAGATCGTATTCACATCCGGCGCAACGGAATCAAACAATCTCGCCATCAAGGGCGCTGTTCGGTTCGCGATGCGCCACGGGCGTGGAAATCACATCGTTACCGTCTCGACAGAACATAAATGCGTTCTCGAATCCTGCGCCGCGATGGCGGATGAGGGCGCCGAGATGACAATCGTCGGCGTCGGGCCCGACGGTTTGGTCGACCCCGAACTCGTTGCGGCGGCGATAACGGATCACACGGTGCTTGTCTCGGTCATGGCCGCGAACAACGAAATCGGCGTGATCCAGCCTCTGGCGGAACTGGGTGCCTTGTGTCGCGCACGCGGCGTACTCCTGCATACGGACGCCGCACAGGCAGCCGGGAAAGTCCCGCTCGACGTTGAGGCGATGCAGATCGATCTGCTGAGCATCTCCGGACACAAGATGTATGCCCCCAAGGGTATTGGCGCGCTTTACACGCGGCGGCGGCCGCGCGCGCGTTTGCTCGCCGAGATGAGCGGTGGCGGTCAGGAGCGCGGCAACCGATCCGGCACACTTCCCGTTCCGATGGTTGTTGCCCTGGGTGAGGCGTCTGTCGTTGCAGTATCGGAAATGTCCGCAGAGGGCACGCGGCTGGCCGGATTGCGCACACGGATGCTCGATCGCCTGCGCGTGGACCATGGCGATATGTTCGTGAACGGGGCGATGGATCGTCGCGTGCCGGGGAACCTGAATGTCGGTTTCCCCGGAGTCGACGCCGAGGCATTGATGACGGCGCTTGAATCCGTGGCGATTTCGACGGGTTCGGCCTGTACTTCGGCGTCTGTCGAACCATCTTATGTGCTGCGCGCATTGGGTCTTGATGATGCGGACGCCGGCGCAAGCATTCGAATTGGATTTGGCCGTTTCACCACGGAAACGGAAGTTGATATCGCGGCGGATATGATCGCCGCGGCTGTTGGCACGCAGCGGAGCGACAGCTCCGTGCGGGCCGCCGAATAGGGATCTGGAAGGACGTTATGGCAGCCACCACCGAGGCAATTGAGCAGGTCCGCTCGATCGGCGAACAGTATAAGTACGGGTTCGTCACGGACATCGATATCGACCTTGCGCCCAAGGGGCTGAGCGAGGACATCGTCCGTTTGATCTCAAAGAAGAAGGAAGAGCCCGAGTGGATGCTCGAATGGCGTCTGAAGGCCTATGCCCACTGGCTCACCATGGAAGAGCCGACCTGGCAAAAACCGCAATATCCGGCGATCGATTATCAGGACAGCTACTACTACGCGGCGCCGAAGACGACCGAAGGGCCGAAGTCCCTGGACGAGGTCGACCCCAAGTTGCTGGAGACCTATGAGAAGCTCGGTATCCCGCTGCGCGAGCAGGAGGTGCTGGCAGGTGTTCAGGGCGCCCCGGCCGTGGCCGTCGATGCGGTGTTCGATAGTGTGTCAGTTGCCACCACATACAAGGCCAAGCTCGAGGAGAAGGGCATCATCTTCGGCTCGATCTCCGAGGCCATCCGGACCCATCCGGAACTGATCAAGAAGTATCTCGGTTCGGTCGTGCCCCAGGGCGATAATTTCTTCGCGGCCCTCAACGCCGCGGTCTTCACAGACGGCTCGTTCGTCTACATCCCCAAGGGCGTTCGTTGCCCGATGGAGCTGTCGACATATTTCCGGATCAATGCGGAAAATACAGGGCAGTTCGAGCGGACGCTCATCATCGCCGATGAAGGTTCCTATGTGAGCTACCTCGAGGGCTGCACGGCGCCACAGCGTGACGAGCACCAACTCCATGCGGCGGTTGTCGAGCTGGTCGCGCTCGACGATGCGGAGATCAAATACTCGACGGTCCAGAACTGGTATCCGGGCGACGAAGACGGGAAGGGCGGAATTTACAATTTCGTCACCAAGCGCGCGGCCTGCCGCGGGCGGAACTCGAAGGTGTCCTGGACCCAGGTGGAAACCGGATCGGCGATCACCTGGAAGTATCCGAGCTGCATCTTGCAGGGCGACAATTCCGTCGGCGAGTTCTACTCGGTGGCAATCACGAACAACGCGCAGCTGGCTGATACCGGCACCAAGATGATCCATATCGGGAAAAACACGCGCTCGCGGATCATCTCCAAGGGAATCTCGGCCGGCAAAGCAGACCAGACCTATCGCGGCCTGGTGCGGATCCAGCGCGGCGCGAACGGCGCGCGAAACTACACCCAGTGTGACAGCCTGCTGATTGGCGACAAATGCGGCGCACACACGATTCCCTATATCGAGAGTCAAAATCCCTCCGCGCAGGTCGAACATGAAGCGACGACCAGCCGGATTGGCGACGACCAGCTGTTCTATTGCCAGCAACGGGGGATGGAAGACGAAGAGGCCGTGGCGCTGATCGTCAACGGGTTCTGCAAGGAAGTGTTGCAGACCCTGCCGATGGAGTTTGCGGTCGAAGCCCAGAAGCTGGTCGGGATCAGCCTCGAAGGCAGCGTGGGCTAAAGGAGAAGTTTGAGATGGCGTTACTGGAAATTCGCAACCTGCACGCGAACATCGATGGAAAGGAAATCCTCACGGGATTGAACCTGACCGTCGATGCGGGCGAGGTGCATGCAATTATGGGCCCGAACGGGTCTGGCAAGAGCACCTTGTCCTATGTTCTGACCGGGCGCGCCGGTTACGAGGTGACCGACGGTGAAATCCTGTTCGATGGCAAGGATGTGATCGAGATGGCGCCCGATGAGCGCGCGCGCGAAGGCGTGTTCCTGGCGTTCCAGTATCCGGTCGAGATTCCCGGCGTGACGAGCATGACGTTTCTGCGGACGGCGGTGAACGCGGTGCGCGAGCATCGTGGTGAATCAGTCTTCGACCCCATGGACTTTGTGAAATATGTCCGCGAGCGGGCAACTGATCTGAATATCTCCGACGACATGCTCAAGCGGGCGGTCAATGTCGGCTTCTCCGGTGGTGAGAAGAAGCGCATGGAGATGCTTCAGATGGCGGCCCTCGAACCGCGGATCGCGATCCTCGATGAGACGGATTCCGGCCTCGACATCGATGCCCTGAAGGTTGTGGCGGACGGTGTGAATGCGATGCGCTCGCCCGAACGCGGCATGCTGCTGATCACCCATTATCAGCGTCTGCTCGACTATATCGTCCCCGATCACGTGCATGTTCTGGCCAACGGTCAGATTGTGAAATCGGGTGACAAGGCCCTGGCGCTCGAACTTGAGGAAAAAGGCTATGCCGAATTCCTCGAGAACGCAGCCTGACGGAGGCGGTATTGCCTGACGGAAGCGGACATATGCAGCCATATCTGGCCCAGGCGCTGGACGCATCATCGACCTTTGCCGGCGCGGGCGTGGGGTGGATTGATGCGCTGCGGCGCGCAGGTGCGGATGCCTATGGCGAGCACGGCCTGCCGCGGCGGCGTGACGAGTATTGGCGCTACACCAACCTGAATGCACTACTGGACGAGAGTTTCAAGTTGTCCGAGACGGTGCCGGCGATCGGTTTGCCGACGCTGCCGCACCCCTCGGTGGCAGGGCTGGCGACCTATCGGGTGGTGCTGGTGAACGGGCGCGTGCAGCCGAAGCTTTGTGCCCTCGACGGAATGCCCGATGGCGTCCTGATCAGCGGCCTCGAGGACTTGCTGGCCGCCGCGCCGGACAGGCTCGAGCCCTATCTCGGTCAGATCGCGCCGCTGGAAGATATGCCGATGGCGGCACTCAACACGGCGTTTCTGCAGGACGGCATGGCGATTTTCATCGGCGAGAACATCGTCCTCGACAAGCCCGTGCATCTGATTTCGATCACCGCCCCGGGCGAGGGCGCGATGATGGTGCAGCCGCGTCATATCGTGGTGCTGGGGCCGAAAGCGGAAGCAACCCTTATCGAGACCCACATCACGGCGACGGGTGGGTCGAGCTTCAACAATATCGTCACCGAGTTGCAGCTGGCTGAAGGCGCGAAACTCAATCACTTCGTGTTCCAGGAAGAGGCGGATACGAGCGTACATTTGTCGGGGACGGCAGTCTCCCTCGCGGCCGGGTCGTTCTACGACAGCTTCGTTCTGCAGAGCGGTGCCGCGATCGGGCGTAGCGAAATTCGTGCCTATCTGAACGGCCCCGGCGTCGATTGCCGGCTTGATGGCGTCTATCTCGGGACCGGAAAGCAGGTCGTGGACAACACAACCTATGTGGAACATGCCGCACCCGAATGCCGCTCGCGCCAGGTCTACAAGGGCGTGCTCGACGGGCAGGCCCGCGGCGTATTTCAGGGCAAGGTGCATGTGATGCGCGATGCGCAGAAGACGGACGGCCATCAGCTGAGCCGGGCCTTGTTGTTGTCGCCGCGTGCGGAGATCGACGCGCGCCCGGAGCTTGAGATCTATGCCGACGATGTGAAATGCAGTCACGGTGCCACGGCGGGAGAGCTGGACGAGGACTCGCTGTTCTATCTTTTGAGCCGAGGAATTCCGCGAACGACGGCGCGCCGCATGCTGATCGAGGCTTTTCTGTCCGAGGCAATTGCGGAAATTCCACTTCTGGCGGTCGCGGAAGATTTCTCAACCCATGTACGTCAATGGCTGACCGGGCACATCGATCAGCAGGCAGACGGAGCGGGCACATGACGTCTCCAACCACGGCACAGGCAGGCACGCCGGCCTATGACATCGATGCGATACGGGCCGATTTCCCAATCCTCGGCCGGACCATGCACGACAAGCCTTTGACGTTTCTCGACAGTGCGGCTTCGGCGCAGAAGCCGCGTCAGGTGATCGACGCGATTTCCAGCACATATGAGACGGAGTACGCGAACGTCCATCGCGGCCTCTATCAGATCAGCGAGGCCGTGACGGCGCGCTATGAGGGGACCCGCGAGACGATCCGGCAGTACATCAATGCCGCACACAACCACGAGATAATTTTCACGCGCAACGCGACGGAATCGATCAATCTTGTGGCCTACACCTTCGGCCGCAAGTTTCTTGAGGCGGGCGATGAGGTTGTCATAACCGAGCTCGAGCATCACTCGAACATCGTGCCGTGGCAGATGTTGCGTGACGAGAAGGGAATCGTCCTGAAGGTCGCGCCGGTCAGTGATGACGGCGAGCTGATCATGTCTGCGTTTGAGGATTTGCTTGGCCCGAAGACGAAGCTCGTGGCGGTCGCCCATATGTCGAACGTCATGGGGACGATCCTGCCGGTCGAGGACATCATTCGCCGGGCCCATGCGGTGGGCGCGAAGGTCCTGCTCGATGGCTGTCAGTCGGTGACCCATATCCCGGTCGATATGCAGGCACTCGGATGCGACTTCTATGTCTTTTCCGGGCACAAGCTGTATGGGCCGAGCGGTATCGGCGTTTTATACGGACGTGAAGAATTACTCGATGCGATGCCGCCCTTCATGGGCGGCGGCGACATGATCTCGTCGGTGACCTTTGAGAAGTCGACCTGGGCCAAGCTGCCCCACAAATTCGAGGCGGGCACGCCGGCCATCGTCCAGGCGATCGGCTTGGGCGCGGCGATCGACTATGTGAATGCGATCGGGTTGGACGCCATCGGTGTCCACGAGGCCGATTTGCTGAACTATGCGACGCAGAAATTGTCCAGCGTGGACGGCCTGCGGATCATCGGCACGGCGCCGAAAAAGGCGAGCGTTATTTCATTCACGCTTGATTTTGCCCACCCCCACGACGTCGCGACGATCATCGATCGCGCCGGCGTTGCCGTGCGTGCGGGGCACCATTGTGCGCAGCCTCTGATGGAGCGGATGGATGTTCCGGCGACGGTTCGCGCATCGATCGGGCTCTACAACAACCGATCCGATATTGACGCCCTGGTGGCGGCCCTGGGCGAAGTGCAGGAGTTGTTTGGCTGATGAGTGATGATCTGCGAGAGCTGTACCAGGAGGTCATCCTGGAGCACGGCAAGAACCCGCGAAATTTTCACGCCGACGACGACGCCACGAACGAGGCGCGCGGAAACAATCCGCTGTGTGGTGACCAGCTCGTGATTTATCTCAAGCTTGATGGTGACCGCCGGGTCGCGGATGTGTCTTTTCTCGGCAAGGGGTGCGCGATCTGTATGGCCTCGGCGTCGATGATGACGGAATTGCTCAAGGGCCGCAGCCAGGCCGAAGCGGAGGCGTTGTTTGAGGCGTTCCACGACATGTGCACGGGCGAGGAAAATGGGCATGAGCTTCCCGACGACGTGGAAAAGCTCCGCGTGCTGTCAGGGGTTCGTGAATTCCCAACGCGCGTCAAATGCGCAACCTTGCCTTGGCACACCATGGTCGCCGCCCTGAAGGGCGATGACGAAATTTCGACGGAATAGGATCGACGGGTATCAGTATGGATCATGGAACGAGTAGCCCCTTGGGCATGTTTGCACCGATGCCAGAGGAGGGTGAGGAGATCACCGCCCGGGCCGGCGAGCCGCTGCCCGACGGAACGGTCATCGCGAACCAGGACGCGGTGATTGCCGCCTTGCGTACGGTGCACGACCCGGAAATTCCGGTGAATATTTATGATCTTGGGTTGATATACGATCTCGGGATTCACACCGACGGTTCCGCACGGGTCGATATGTCCCTGACGGCGCCGGCCTGTCCAGTGGCCGGAGAAATTCCCTACTGGGTCGCGAACGCAGTCGCTGAAGTCGAGGGTATTGGCGAGGTGGTGGTAAACCTGATCTGGGATCCACCCTGGACGATGGACCGGATGTCCGAAGATGCCAAACTGGCACTTGGGATCGATTGACCTATATAGACCGACGATAGAGATCACCGACGGATCTCTCGAGGAGTTCAATATGCCAGAGCCGATCATCAAGCTGACCGACGCCGCTGCAGAGCGGGTGCAATCCCTGATGTCCAAGGCGGACGAAGGTGTCGCCGGTCTGCGCGTTGGCCTTTCGACCCGCGGCTGTTCCGGCCTGTCTTATGTTGTCGAATATGCCGAGGAAGCGAAGCAGTTCGAGGAAGTCATCGAGGATAGGGGCGTGAAGGTGTTTATCGACCCGGCCGCGACCATGTTCCTGATTGGTGCGACGATGGACTACCGCGAAGGCAAATTTGAATCCGGGTTTGTCTTCGACAATCCGAATGCCAAGGGCACATGCGGCTGCGGTGAATCCTTCCACGTCTAGGTCTCCGGCTGACTGACATTGAGCCCTTCGATGCCCCGAATGATTTTCATAGACAGTGCTGGCGCGTCCCATGATGTGGCCGCACCGCTCGGTCATTCGTTGCTGCAGATCGCCTGGGACAACGGGCTGGATGTCGAAGGCGCGTGCGAAGGCGCCATGGCGTGCAGCACATGCCATGTGATTGTCGATCCGGACTGGTATGCCCGTCTTGATGCGCCGACCGAGGACGAGGAAGACATGCTCGACCTCGCACCGGGACTGAAGGCGACCTCGCGGCTTGGTTGCCAAATCATTGTGACTGAGGCGATGGATGGGCTGACGGTCCACCTGCCCGGGTCGACGCGCAACCTGATGCTCGGCTAGTGGCGTATCTCGACGAACTGGAGCTGTTCCCGCGCCTGCGCAAGGCATCCGCCAGTTGGAACCAATATGTGGCCCATCCGTTCGTGGATGGAATCCGGGACGGGAGCCTGCCGGAGAATGCCTTCCGTCACTATCTGGCACAGGATTATCTGTTCCTCATCCAATTCGCCCGCGCCTACGCGCTTGCGGCTTACAAGGCCGACACGTTAGGCGATATCCGCGACGCAGCAGCCGGGATGAGCGCGATCGTCGATACGGAGATGTCCTTGCACGTCGAATACTGCGCCGGCTGGGGCCTCCGTGAGGCCGAGATGGAGGCGCTGCCTGAGGCGTCTGCCACGATGGCCTATACCCGCTACGTGCTGGAGAAGGGCAACCAGGGCGATTTGCTGGACCTGTATGTGGCCCTGGCGCCCTGCGTCATCGGGTATGGCGAGATCGGCGCACGGCTGTCATCGGATCCGGGCACAACGCGCGACGGCAATGCCTACACGCCTTGGATCGAGATGTATGCCGGCGAAGATTATCAGCCTGCCGCACGCGCACATGCCGAAACCCTCGACCGTCTTTGGCAAAGCCGTGCGGGCGGGGCTCGGCTGGATGAACTGTGCCGCACCTTCGACGAGGCGACGCGCCTGGAGGTCGATTTCTGGCAGATGGGGTTGGACGCGGCCTGAGCCGTCACTAACGGGTCGCTGCCTCGCCGAAGCCGATCACGATCTCAATATTTTCGTTGGCGCTGCGCACGCGGCCATCGTCCCAGAGGACAGGCTGTGCGTCCGGGCCGATATCCACGGAATAGCGATCTTTCGGAAGTCCCGTGCGGGTCATGCCGGTGCGGGCCTGGGCGAGGAGTTCGGCTGCGGTATAGGGCCGGCCGCGGCTCAGGGTGACCTGGCCGCCATGGACGGTCACGGAGGCGCGCCAGTCGTCTGTGCCGCCGATGATCTTTTGTACGCGGCGGAGAAGAGCCTCCACTTCGCGGGCTGCGGTCGTTTCGCGGCTTACGACCTGGTTGCCGCTGACGTTGATTTGAAATTCCAGCGGGCCGGTCATCAGGCCGGGATCGAAGCGGAACTCGCGTTGTAACGCTGTGATCGCGGCACCAGCCGCCGCATTGTGCACGTTCGCCAGTTCGGCCGCGACCGTATCGAAACAGGCCAGCCGCTCGGTCTGGTCCGTAAGGGCAGCGCATCGACCGATATCATCTCGAAGATCGGCATGAGCAGGTGACCCGCCGAGAACCATGATTGCGGCGAGCCCCGTCGCCAGCGCGAAGCCGCGTGATCCGGCGCCGATCCTGGTTCCTAGATGGTTGTTTCTATGCATCCTTTGAAGATGGCCGCTCGGCGGCGCATGTTCAAGCCGGATACGTATTCGTGACCTGTTTGCCGATCGCGTCGACACGCCTATATTGCCGCCCGTGAGCAAGGCATTGAACAGTTTGGGATTTGATCGCCCGCCGGCCGAGACACGTGTCGTCGTGGCGATGTCGGGCGGGGTCGACAGCTCGGTGACAGCAGCGCTGTTGCACGAGCAGGGCTACGACGTCGTCGGGATCACGCTGCAACTTTATGATCATGGTGCTGCAACCTCTCGCGCAAAAGCATGCTGTGCCGGACAGGACATCTACGATGCCCACCGCGTCGCGGATCTGATCGGCTTTCCCCATTACGTGCTCGACTATGAATCGCGGTTCCGCGAGGACGTGATCGAAAATTTTGCCGACGCCTATGTGCGTGGCGAGACGCCGATCCCCTGCGTGACCTGCAACCAGACCGTGAAGTTCCGCGATCTCGTCACCACCGCACGCGATCTGGGCGCTGACGCGCTGGCGACGGGGCATTACATCCGTCGCGAGAGCGGCCCCCACGGTGCGGAACTGCACCGGGCGGTGGATGCGTCGCGGGACCAGAGCTATTTCCTGTTTGCGACCACCCATGAACAGCTCGATTATCTGCGCTTCCCGCTCGGTGCGATGCCGAAGGACGAGGTGCGCGAACATGCGCGACGCTTTGAGCTGACCATCGCCGACAAGCCGGACAGCCAGGACATCTGTTTCGTGCCCGACGGCAAGTATGCGGAAATCGTCGAGAAGCTGCGCCCCGGCGCGGCAGAGCCTGGCGACATCGTGCATCAGGACGGCACCGTACTGGGTCGGCACGAGGGTATTCTGAAATTCACCATTGGCCAGCGGCGCGGCCTCGGTATCGGTGGCCGCAAGGACGCCGACGAAGACGCGCTTTATGTCGTTCGCCTGGACCCCGAGGCGCGGCGCGTGATCGTCGGGCCGCGTTCGGCGCTGGCGACGACGCGTATTGCCGTGAACGGTCTCAACTGGCTGGGCGAGGGGGATGCACCGCCGGCTGCAGGGCTGGATGTAACGGTCAAGATTCGCTCGACGATGGAGCCGGTGCCGGGGCGTATCGAAGGCTTGGCCAATGGCCGGGCGATTGTCGAATTGACGACACCAGAGTTCGGCGTATCGCCGGGGCAGGCGGCTGTCTTCTATGACGGCGGTCGGGTTCTCGGCGGCGGTTGGATTCAGCGCAACGAGCAACGGAGTGAAGCGGCATGAGCATCTACATTCTGGTCCACGGTGCCTATCACGGCGGCTGGTGCTACGAGAGAATCATGCCGCTGCTCGAGACGGCTGGCCACACGGCCATCGCGGTCGATCTTCCCGGTCATGGCAATAACATCGTGCCGATAGGCGATGTCTCCCTGGATGCCTATGTGGACCATGTTTGCGACGTCGTCTCGGTGCAGCCCGAACCGATCATCCTCGTCGGCCACAGCCTGGGTGGCATGACCATCACCCAGGTCGCCGAGCGCCTGCCGGAACAGGTGGCCTGGGTTGTTTATCTCACGGCGATGATGCCGAAGAACGGTCAGAACCGTTCGGATCTGGCGGAGTTCGAGGGGCCCGAGAAGATGGCGGCCAAGCGGATCATTTCCGAGGACGGCTTGTCCTCGACCATGCCGGAAGAGATCATCCCGCCCACGTTCTACGGTCAGTGCAGCGCGGAAGACGTTGCGCGCGCGATCGAACGCCTGGTGCCTCAGGCGACGGAGCCGTTCCTGCGCCAGGCGCAGACCACGCCGGAGCGCTTCGGTACGGTCCAGCGTGCCTTCATCGAATGCGCGCGTGACAACGCGATCCCGATCGACATGCAGCGGGCCATGATCGCCGCGCAGCCCTGTGATCGGGTCTTCACGATCGACACCGATCATTCGCCTTTCTATTCGGCCCCGGACGAACTCGCCCGCGACCTGCTCGAACTGGCCTGACGCCGGAACCATCCGCAGACCTGCCTTGCAGGGCTTTTGCTCGCGCGCCTGATTGGGATTGCGTAGCATGACTCAAGGCCGGTCGATGGCCGGACACCGCCTAACAAATTGATATTCGATTCCTGAGGAGGAACCCCATGCTCGTCACACGAAATCCCGCCAATATTGCACCGCCCGCCGCCATGTACAGCCATTCGGTCGAAGTGCCGCCGAACGCGCGCTGGCTGGTCACTGCCGGCCAGGTGGGAGTTACCCCGGAGGGTACGGTCCCCGAAGGTTTCGAGGCCCAGCATGACCTGATCTGGCAGAACACGCTGGCAATCCTGGAAGACGCCGGCTTCGGTCCGGAGCATATCGTGCGCCTGAACGTCTACTCGACCGATCCGTCGGGCCTGCAGTTCCTCATGCCGCACCGTGAGAAGTATCTCGCACCCGGTCATGTGCCGGCCTCGACCTGGGTCGTCATCAGCCAGCTCGCCAACCCGCAATGGGTGGTCGAGATGGAAACCATCGCCGCGAAGCCTGAATAGATTGGCTCCGACCCGGTCGGGCCTTCGGGCCCGGCCGGATCGATCCGCATGAGCAACGCGCAAGACAGCCGGTTCCGCCAGGGCTTGTGGCCCTACGCCCTGATGTTCGCGGCTGCCTTCATCCTGGCGTCGAACCACATCATCGGACGCTGGGTGCAAGGCGATATGCCGCCGATGGGCATCGGTTTCTGGCGGCTCTTCATTGCGACGGTCGTGTTGCTGCCGTTCGCGGGCCGGTCGGTCTGGGCCAAGCGTGGCGAAATCCGGCGGCATTGGAAGCTGTTTGCCGTGATGGCGATCGCGCTCGGGCCATTCGGGAATGCCGCAGTCTATGTGGCCTACCATTTCACCACCGCGATCAACGGCGGCGTCGTCTCGACGGTGCAACCCGTCGCGACGGTGCTGATCACGTTCTTCCTGTTTCGAGAATCCATCACACGGGTCCAGACGCTTGGCATCATCCTCGCGACGGTCGGGGTGTTCGTGATTCTGTCGCGGGGGGATCTGGGGGTTCTGGCGGCCCTCAAACCCAATATCGGCGATCTGATCATGCTCGCCGCGATGTTCGGGTTCGCCGTCCACAACTCGTTGCTTCGGAAAATCCCCGGTGATTTCACCACGTTGGAAATTCTGTTGTCCGTGCAGTGTGTCTCCATGGTGGTGATGCTGCCGCTCTATGTCACCGAAACCATCATATTCAAGCCGATGCCCGTAACTTGGGAGGCCGCCGCGGTCATGGCCTGGGTCGGCGTCGGGGTGGCGATCATCGCAGTCGGCTTCACCAACACAGTGGTGCTGTCCATCGGGGCCAACAAGGCCACAATGTCCAATTATATCCGTGCCTTACTGACAGCGCTGCTTGCGGTTCTTATCCTCGGCGAACACCTTGAGCTCTTTCATCTGGTGGCGTTTATGTTCGTCGTCGCGGGTGTCGTGATGCTGGGGCGGGGGCGGCGCGCGCGCCCGGCTTGACAGGCGGTGAGCGCAGCACCTATATCCGCAGCCGCAACTGGGGCGGAGTAGCTCAGCTGGTTAGAGCAGCGGAATCATAATCCGCGTGTCGGGGGTTCGAGTCCCTCCTCCGCTACCAATTCTTCCATTCATGCAATACTTACCGCGGCACTGAAGCGGGCCGTCGCTGTGTCGGCACGCTTTGTATGGCTCGTCTCTGATGTCGGAACCAACCGAATGGAGGACGAAATCATGTTGCAAGCCCATAATCCCGATACAATTGCCCCGCCCGTCGCCTTTTACAGCCACGGCATCGAGGTGCCCGCGGGTGCCCGCACGCTGCATATCGCCGGTGTCGTCGGCGTCACGCTGGAAGGCACCATGCCGATCGGCTTCGAGGCCCAACACCGTCAGATCTGGCTGAACGTCATCGAGGTCCTGAAATCCGCGAATATGGGCGTCGAAGATCTCGTGCGGCTCAACGTGTTCTCGCTCGACCCCTCGGACGTGTTCATGGTCAGCGAGGGGCGCCAGGAGTTTCTCGGTGGCCACCGGCCGGTCTCAACCTATCTGGCGATCAAGGGCCTGGCGCGGCCGGAATTCCTTGTCGAGATGGACGCGATCGCCGCGAAAGTCGACTGAGCGTAGCCGTTCGATGTCCCCGCGGCCTCGATCAGGCTGCGGGGACGTCGGAGGCCCGGCCTTAAATCATTAACCCAGGGACACTACATAAGAGGGGTAGAACCACTATCGGAAGCATCCCGTGGCAAAAGACCCCTATACAGTTCTTGGTGTCAGCCGAGATGCGTCTGCGGATGAGATCCGCAAGGCGTACCGCAAGCTTGCCAAGGAAAACCATCCCGACCTGAAGCCCGGCGACCAGGCGGCGGAGAAACGCTTCCTGGCAGCGCAGGCCGCCAATGACATCGTCGGCAACAAGGACAAGCGCGCCCGTTTTGATCGGGGCGAGATCGACGCTGAAGGCAATGAGCGCGTCGAACAGGCGTCCTACCGCCATTACGCCGAAGCCGGCGCGGATCACCCCTATAATTCGACCGACGGCTATGCCGATATGGGCGGTATGTTCTCGGATCTGTTTGGCCGTGCCCGGTCCGGCGGACAGACGGTCCGTATGCGCGGTGGCGACGTGCGTTACACCTTCGATGTCGATTTTCTCGACGCGGCGGGGGCACGAAATCCCGAATAACGATGCCCGATGGAAAAGCCCTCGACCTGGCGATCCCGGCCGGGACGCGGGACGGACAAGTCCTGCGCCTGAAGGGTAAGGGTGCGCCCGGGCTGGGCGGAGGCCCTTCGGGAGATGCTCTGGTCACAGTGAATGTCAGACCGCACAGCCTGTTTCGCAGACAGGGCAATGACATCCACATCGACCTGCCGATCGCGCTCCATGAGGCTGTTCTCGGCGCGAAGGTGCGCGTGCCGACGATCGATGGACCCGTCTCCATGAACATCCCCAAAGGGTCCAATACGGGCGCGCGCCTGCGCCTGAAGGGGAAGGGCGTTCCCGCCGGGAAGGCAGGTCGCGGAGACCAGCACGTAACGTTGAAGGTGATGCTGCCCGACGATCCCGATCCGGAACTTGTGAAGTTCCTCGAGGAATGGTCGCAAAAGCACGGCTACGATCCAAAATTGGACATAGAGGCCTGAGCGATGCGCGAGGTCGAGGTCCTGAAAATTCTATCGGGCGTGCGCCGCGTTGAGCTCCGACGCTGGGTGGAGCATGGCTGGGTGTTGCCGGAGCGCCGTCACGGCGAACTCTGGTTTCGTGAGATCGACATCGCACGCCTTCGTCTGGTCCGGGAAATACGACGCGATATGGCGATCGCCGAAGATGGCGTGCCGACGGTTCTTTCGCTGATGGATCAGGTGTATGGTCTGCGTAAGGAATTACGCCGTTTGGCGGAGGCGGTGGACGCCCAGCCGGGCCAGGTCAAGAAAGCGATCGCGGACCATATGAGCGCGCGCTAGACGAGCCGGTCTCCCGTCCATCCGTGCGGGAGAGAATGCATGCACAAGGTCACGACGTTCAACAGCGCCACGTTGGCGCCACACCCGAAATATGGCGATCATGCGCGTGGGCTGAACTGGTCGCCCTTCGTTGAGCATGCCGACGACACGGTGCATATCTCTTATGGGATCATCGAGGTTGAACCGGGCGGCGAGACCGAGCTCACGATCCAGGCCCACGAAACCGGGATTTACATGATCGCCGGCGAGATCGATGTGGTCCGCGAAGGGCGGGCGTATCGTCTGGTCGCCGGCGACTTCATGCTGATCCCGACAGGGATCGCCCACGCCTACCGGAATGCCGGTTCAGTAGCCACGCGCTGGGTCGAGATGTGCGCGCCACAGCCCAAGGCGCCGGATGCCTGGCAGGACACCTGGTTCGACGGTGCCGCCGACTGGCCGGATACGCCGGCATTGATCAATCTGGCGGACCGTCGCGATCAGATGGTGGGTCACTACGACCTCGCGCAGCACACACCGCCGCTGACAATTACCCCGGATCTGGACGGGTTTTCCCAGCGCATGATGATCGACGATGTGTTCGGTGCTGTGCATTTCAACATGTTCGTCATCAGCTTCGCGGATGGCGGGATATGCAATCATCACGACCATGCCTTCGAGGAGGCGTACTACGTCCTCGGCGGCGAAGTCGATATTGTCTTCGACGGGCAGGAATATCTGCTAAAGGAAGGCGACTTCGCCTGGACCGGCGTGGGCGCCCAGCATGCGTTCTTTCCCCGCGAAGGGACGCCGGTACACTGGCTGGAAATCCAGGCGCCGCAGCCGCCGCTACGCGAAGGCGTGCGCTTCTACAGCCCGTGGGACAATTTCACCAATGTCCTGAAGTTCTAGTGCCCTGAAGTTTCAGTCCGTAACCCTGTTGAGTGAGACCCGATGTCCGAAACCGCACCCCTGACGATCCGCCTGAACCCCGCCGACAATGTAGTCGTCGCGCGGGCCGAGCTCATGCCGAACACCGATATCCCGGGAGAGGACGTCACGACGAATGCGCCGATCCCCCGTGGCCACAAGATCGCGACGCGGGCCATCGCCAAGGGCGAGACCGTCGTCAAATACGACCAGATCATCGGGTTCGCCGCGCACGACATCAAGGTTGGGGACCATGTTCACACCGACAATTGCGAGTTCCGGATGGTCGATCGCGACTATCAGTTTGCCACCGATTTACGCGAGACGGAGATGGTGCCCGAGGCCGAGCGCCGTACCTTCGAGGGCTATGTGCGCAAGAACGGTTCTGTCGGCACCCGCAACTATATCGGCATCCTGACGTCGGTGAACTGCTCGGCGACGGTCGCGCGTTACATCGCGGATTCGTTCAACGCGACGGGCAAGCTCGATGATTATCCGAACGTCGACGGCGTGTCGGCCTTCGTGCACGCGACCGGTTGCGGCATGGCAGATTCCGGTGACGGTTACGCCAACCTCCAGCGCACCTTGTGGGGCTATGCGCGCCATCCGAATTTCGCCGGCGTGCTGATCGTCGGACTGGGTTGTGAGGTCAACCAGATTCCCTTCCTGCTCGACGCCTATGGCTTGGAGCTCAACGACACATTCCAGACCATGACGATCCAGGAATCCGGTGGCACGCGGAAGACCGTAGACCAGGCGATTGAACGGATCAGCACGATGCTGGAGCCGGCCAATGCCGCCAAGCGTTCAACCGTTTCGGCCAGCGAGCTCACGGTTGCGCTCCAGTGCGGCGGCTCGGACGCATATTCGGGCATCACCGCCAACCCGGCGCTCGGCAATGCGGTCGATCGGCTGGTCGCCAATGGCGGCACGGGCATCCTGGCAGAGACACCGGAGATCTATGGCGCCGAGCATCTGCTTACCCGCCGCGCGGTCAATGCCGAGGTCGGTCAGAAGCTGGTCGACCGGATCAAGTGGTGGGAGGACTACACGGCCCGCAACCATGGCTCGATGGATAACAACCCGTCGCCGGGCAACAAGGCGGGTGGTCTTTCGACCATCCTCGAGAAGTCCCTGGGTGCTGCGGCCAAGGGCGGCACCACCAACCTGACCGGCGTGTACAAATACGCCGAGCCCATCGACACCAAGGGCTTCGTGTTCATGGATTCACCGGGCTTCGATCCGGCCTCGATCACCGGCGAAGTCGCGTCGGGCGCGAACCTGGTTTGCTTCACGACCGGGCGCGGCTCGGTCTATGGCTGCAAGCCGTCGCCGTCGATCAAGCTCGCCACCAACACCCAGATGTATGAGAGCATGACCGAGGATATGGACATCAATGCCGGCAAGATCGCCGACGGCGATGCCACCATCGAGGATGTGGGCCTGGAGATCTTCGACTACATGCTCGACATTGCAAGCGGCACCCAGTCGAAGTCCGAGGCGCTCGGGTTTGGCGACAATGAGTTCATCCCCTGGCAGGTCGGCGCGGTGATGTAGCCGCCAGCGGGAATCACACAGACGGGTAATCAATATGGAAGCGATGGATTTGTCCGGCCGGGTCGCACTCGTGACCGGCGGTGGCCGTGGTATTGGTGCGGCCATTTCACATGCTTTGGCGGCGGCTGGTACAGCCGTGGCCGTCAACTATGTTTCAAACGCAAATTCCGCCCGGGATACGGCCGCTGCGATCACGGACGCGGGCGGTCGTGCGGCGATCGTGCAGGGCGATGTGACGGTGAACGACGATGTCATGCGCATGGTCGCCGAGACTGAGGCGGAACTCGGGCCTGTCGACATTCTGGTCGCGAATGCGGGGATAGGCATTCGCCAGACGATTGAGGAGACGACGGAAGACGACTTCAACCATGTTCTGCAGGCGAATCTGACCTCGGCATTCCTGTGCTCCCAGGCAGTGGTTGCCGGCATGCGCGAGCGTCGCTGGGGCCGTCTGATCTACATCACGTCGGGCGCGGCCCATAATGGAGGTCGTGTCGGGCTTCACTATTCCGCCTCCAAGGGAGGGATGGAAGCGCTGGCCCGGGCTTATGCGCTGCGCCTGGTCGAGGAAGGTGTGACCGCCAACTCCGTGTCGCCCGTGCTCATTCGCACCGACATGACGTCCACCGCGACGCCCGAGCAGCAGGTGTTCTCTCCGCCCGTGGGCCGTATGGGACATGTAGACGAAGTGGCGTCGGCCGTCGTCATGCTTGCCGCGAACGGCTACATGACCGGTCAGACTGTCCACATGAATGGCGGCCTCTACTTCACCTGACGGTGGTCATTGGTCGGTGAAACGCGCCTCATCGCGGTTGGGCTGGAGCAGCAGTTTGCCCCTGATCCGGCCGTCGTCGAGATGCTGGTGTGCCTCGACGGCATCTTCCAGTGGCATTTCGGCATAGATCGCTGGCGAGATTGTGCCGGCGGAGATCATCTCCATCAGCAACTTCAGGTCCGCCCCTGTCGCCTCGGGCTCATGATCGAACGAGTGGATCGAGAACACGCGCACGGCGGGACAGCGCGCCCACCGGGCGCACTGAGCGGCAAATACATCGTCTTGCGGCAGACCGTCGATCATGCCGTAGAGCACCAACGTTCCGTGGATCGCCAGCAGATCGAGCCGATTCACGAAGTCGGCGCCACCGACAGGGTCGATGAAATGGTCCACGCCGCGTCCGCCCGTGACCTTCATGATCGTGTCCGTCAGGTCATCAGCCTTCGTATCGATCACATGCCGGGCGTCACGCGCCTTGGCGAAGGCTGCTTTTTCAGCATCCCGCGCGAGCGCAATGGTCTCAAGACCGGCGGCATTCGCCAGGTCCAGCAGCGCGCTCCCGAGGCCGCCCGACGCACCAACGATGGCGACTGTTTCACCTGCACGCGCCCGCACACCGGAGTGCAGGATGCGGTATGCGACCCGATAATTCATCAGGCATCCGGCGACTGCCAGGTCGAAGCCGGCGGGACAGGGGAAGGTCCAGTCGGCATCGACGGCAAGATACTCGGCGTAGCAGCTGCGTCCAGGTACGGCCGATACGACGACCGGGTCACCTTCTTTGTGACTGGTCACGCCCGCCCCGACCGCAGCGATGGTGCCACTCATCTCGATGCCGGGGATCGTCGGCAGCTCCGGCATCCAGGGATAGCGGCCGTCGCGCACGAGTTGGTCGGCGAGGCCGATTCCGATCGAATGGGCTTTGACCAGGACCTGGCCGGAGGTGATCTCGGGGCGCTCGATCTCGTCGAGCTGCAGGACTTCCGGCCCGCCTGTGCGGTGCAAACGAATGGCTTTCATGGGGACGACCTCGTGCGTTGGGTTTTCGGCCATTGTTGAGGTCGAGCGGCCGGGTGACAATCCCTGAAGCTGATCTATCCTTGTGAGCGGGGGCGAAGGGTGGTGGAGTGCTCGTCTCTAGAAGCCACTGCGAAGGAGGTCAGCATGGAAACCATCGATATCACGCCCGAGGAGATGGAAAAGCGCATCGCACGGATCGATGACCTGACACCCAACAAGGCGGAGTTCGAGGAACGTGACGGTATTCCCCAGGAGGCATACGAGTACCTGGCGGCCAAGGAAATCTTTCTGCTGATGGCCAAGCCGAAGCCGGCCGAAAAGCAAAACACCAGGCCGGCGATTGAGGGTCCGGACGGAGCTTCGATCTATGTCGTCGGAACACCGCCGAGTGACGGGTCTTCACTGCACGCACACATGACAACCTATGAGACATTCATGCCGCTGACCGGTCGTTACCGGATTGATTATGGGCGCGGCGGCAAGCACAGCGTGGTTCTCCATCCGTTCGAGATGCTGTCGATGCCACCAGGCGTTCTTCGCAACTTCACGAACCTTGAGGATCACGACAGCCGGATGCTGGTGATCATCCAGGGGGAGGACGAGGACGCGCTCAACGATGTCATTCTGGAACCCTCGAAGGGCGAGGAGATCGCTGAACGGTGGGGCCCCGACGTCAAGGCCAAGTTCGAACAACGGGGGCTATTTCTCTTCAACGCGGACGCTGTGGAGTAGCCGACCGTCGCACAGGTGGCAAGCCGACCCCGCTGGCCGAGCGTTCGAGCAGCACCTCGCGGCGGAATCGCAACAGGCGGGCAGGGCGCCCACCGGTCTTGGAAGACATCGCGCCGGTGTCCTCGACGAGGCCCTGATGCTCGACCAGTCGGCGGAAGTTCGCCTTGTGCAGCTCGACGCCCGCCAGAGCCTCGACGGCACGCTGGAGGGCCAGGAAGGTGAAGCGCGGCGGCATCAGCTCGAACACCACCGGGCGATACTTGATCTTGCCGCGCAGGCGCGAGATGGCGGTGGCCAGAATGCGCCGGTGGTCCGCCTGCAAGCTGTCGGCCTCCATGATCGCGGCTTCGCGCGGCGCCCAGCAGGCCGCGCCGTCTCGATGTGCTTCGGGGACAAGCCCGATTTCGTACAGAAGCTCATAGCGCTCGAGGGCCAGCTCCTCGTTCCAATGCTCTCCGGCCACACCGAACGCAACCCGCGCCCGTTCTTCACGTGATTTCCGTTCGTCGCGCGGCGCCTCGGCGATCCAGCCTGCGATGCCGTCACGCACGGTTGATAGGATTGCGGGTGCGCCGGTCCGCCAGTCTTCCCAGGGGAAAAACTCGTACCAGCTTCGCCATTCGCTCTCGTCCATGCCGTGCGGCTTACTTTCATGCACCAGGGCGAGATAGCCGATCGACAGCATCCGACCAGGCTGCGCGCGCGCGCTGGCATGGCGGTTGGCGTCGCCGAAGCTGTAGAGCTGCTCGACATAGCCAAGGTCGTAGCCGGTTTGCTCCTCCACCCAGGTGCGCAGACCTGCCTCCAGCGTGCGATGACGAGGCTCCAGCGGGCCCGAGGGCAGGGCCGCAGGCCGGGAGGTGTCCAACTGCCGGACGAGCACGCGGGGGCCGTCAGACGCGACGGCGACAATCACAGCTGCGAGCTCAACCGTGATGGCATCCTTTCCGGCGTTGCTGCGCCCGCGTGGCGGGCCGGGCCGGGTCATATGCTGTGCCTTGCGGGCATGGCGAACGCTTTGCCTTTGCATCCCGTTGAATTCAGCCGAATTGGCACCTCAGTCATATCGCGTTCGCATCGTTTCGTCACATCGTCCGATCCATGTGCATTCCAGTTGCAGCCTGTTGAGGCGGGCACACCAGTATCTTTCGCATTCGTCCGCATCGGTTGTGTTGGCCGGTGGTATCGTCGCGCAACTTTTCAGGAGAGACACAAATGCCGCCGAAAGCCATCCACCCGACCGCCGACCCGAGCCAAACTCTGTCCACCGCGAATCCGGATTTGCGCAAGACGGTCACGGTCGGCGATGCCGAAATGGCCTACATCGATATCGGCGAGGGTGACCCAATCGTGTTTATGCATGGGAACCCGACGTCGTCGTTCCTGTGGCGCGACGTCATCCCGCATGTCGAGGGGATGGGCCGGGTTATCGCGCCGGACTTCATCGCCCATGGCTGGTCGTCGACCTCGCCGCGCGATGCGTATCACTTCCAGGACAACATCGAGTATTTCGATGCCTTCTTTGAGGCGCTCGGTCTGGACGAGAACCTGATCCTGGTGCTTCATGACTGGGGCGCGGCCGTCGGCTTCGAGCGGGCCGCGCGGGTCCCGGAGCAGATCCAGGGCATCGCCTATATGGAGGCGATGGTCTGGCCGCGGCACTGGTCGGATATCCCCGAAGACAGAGTGGGCGCCTTCAAGCGCTTCCGCACGCCGGAAGGGGAGGCTGAGGCCATCGAGAAGAACCTGTTCGTCGAGGTGATGCTGTTTGAGCGTGGGATCATCCGCGATCTCTCGGAGATTGAGAAAGAGGTCTATCGCTATCCGACCAATCGTCCGGGCGGCACCAAACTGCCCGGCGTCATCATGCCCAACGATATTCCGTTCGACGGTGAGCCGGCGGCGAGCCAAGCGATCGTCAAGCGCTATGCCGACTGGCTGGTCGAGACCGAGACGCCGAAGCTGTTCATCAATGCCGACGAGGGCCATGGGCTTGCGGGCGCCGCACGCGAACATGCGCGGACGTTCAAGAACCAGACCGAAGTCACAGTGCATGGCCGGCATTATATGCAGGAAGATGTGCCTGATGAGGTCGGTGCCGCGCTGGCAGACTTTGTGCGCGGATTGCGCGGCTGAACGCGCTCAGTCGTCCATCGCTTGCGGGCGCAGGAAAACATCCAGGCGCGTTGTGGCGACGGAGATCTGATCCCAATGATCGGTATCGACGGTGAACTTGGCAAGGCCGGCAGTCGGGTAACCGAGCATCATGTCCCGCATCGCCGCGTCATCGGGTGAGGCCCCCGCGAGCATCCGCGCCAGGGCTTCGAGGCCGGGGTTATGCGCGACGACCAGCGCCGTCCCGACGATGTCTGGGAGGGCGCTGATGTGCGCGAGCAGGGTGCCCGGTGCTGCGAGGTAGAGATCGTCGTGCGTGTCATGGGGCGGTGCGTCCGGAAGATTGTTGCAGACGGATTCCCAAGTCTGGCGTGTTCGCAGCGCGGGCGAGACCAGGGCGTGGTCCGGCAACAGGTCATTTTGAATGAGCCACGGAGCCAACAGCTGACATTCGCCTTGGCCGTCGTTGGACAGCGGGCGATCAAAATCATCGAGGCCGTTTTCGGCCCAGTCGGCCTTCGCGTGGCGTAGCAGAATGAGGTGTTTCATATTGGGTGTTCCGCGATATCCAATGCGGCTTCAACCGCGCGGCTAGCCTAGCGAATCCGGGTGACTCGTGCATGCCTGGACAGCCAAAAATTGTGCACACGAATTAGATTGCTGCGATGCAGTAAAATGATTGACACACGCGGGTGTGATCCTATATCACCCTGCGCACCGTTAAAGGCCCAAAGGAACCCTGTTCCTGCAAGTCTTTATGCGGTTACCGGACGGGTTAAATAAAACTGTTCGGACCGGGAAAAAGCGTTTGACTTGCCCAGTCCACAGTCGTACAACCCGCCCTCGCTGCCTAGTTGGGCGTTTACCCAGTTGGGCGGCTCTGCTGCATGCCGAGTAATTTCGCTCCATAGTCGGAGCGGATGTTGGCATCTGCGCTGTTGGACATTGTGAATACCTGAAGAAGGGATGCGCAGGCGGCGGTGCGTGATAATCAAACACGTCCGCTTGCACGCGCATTCATAGATGTAACGAGGTACATTAATTTGTGCCTCGCTTGTGCAAAGTAGACGCTTCTAGTCAACCCGACCAATGAACCGTTGTTCAGCGGATCGGGGAGGTCAACTTGAGAGTTTGATCCTGGCTCAGAGCGAACGCTGGCGGCAGGCTTAACACATGCAAGTCGAAGGTGAAGCTAGAGCTTGCTCTAGTGGAAACTGGCGGACGGGTGAGTAACGCGTAGGGATGTGCCTTTGAGTACGGAATAACCGTTGGAAACGACGGCTAATACCGTATACGCCCCGAGGGGGAAAGCTCCGGCGCTCATAGAGCAACCTGCGTCCGATTAGCTTGTTGGTGAGGTAACGGCTCACCAAGGCTTCGATCGGTAGCTGGTCTGAGAGGATGATCAGCCACACTGGGACTGAGACACGGCCCAGACTCCTACGGGAGGCAGCAGTGGGGAATATTGGACAATGGGGGCAACCCTGATCCAGCCATGCCGCGTGAGTGAAGAAGGCCTTAGGGTTGTAAAGCTCTTTCAGCAGGGAAGATGATGACGGTACCTGCAGAAGAAGCCCCGGCTAACTCCGTGCCAGCAGCCGCGGTAATACGGAGGGGGCTAGCGTTGCTCGGAATTACTGGGCGTAAAGAGCACGTAGGCGGGTATTCTAGTCAGGCGTGAAAGCCCCAGGCTCAACCTGGGAACTGCGTTTGATACTGGATACCTAGAGTCCGAGAGAGGGTGGTGGAATTCCCAGTGTAGAGGTGAAATTCGTAGATATTGGGAAGAACACCAGTGGCGAAGGCGGCCACCTGGCTCGGTACTGACGCTGAGGTGCGAAAGCGTGGGGAGCAAACAGGATTAGATACCCTGGTAGTCCACGCCGTAAACGATGTGCGCTAGACGTCGGGCAGCTTGCTGTTCGGTGTCGCAGCTAACGCATTAAGCGCACCGCCTGGGGAGTACGGTCGCAAGATTAAAACTCAAAGGAATTGACGGGGGCCCGCACAAGCGGTGGAGCATGTGGTTTAATTCGATGCAACGCGCAGAACCTTACCAGCCCTTGACATACCGATCGCGGATTCCAGAGATGGATTCCTTCAGTTCGGCTGGATCGGATACAGGTGCTGCATGGCTGTCGTCAGCTCGTGTCGTGAGATGTTGGGTTAAGTCCCGCAACGAGCGCAACCCTCATCCTTAGTTGCCAGCGGTTCGGCCGGGCACTCTAAGGAAACTGCCGGTGACAAGCCGGAGGAAGGCGAGGATGACGTCAAGTCCTCATGGCCCTTATGGGCTGGGCTACACACGTGCTACAATGGCAGTGACAACGGGAAGCAAGACCGCGAGGTGGAGCTAATCCCCAAAAGCTGTCTCAGTTCGGATTGTACTCTGCAACTCGAGTGCATGAAGTTGGAATCGCTAGTAATCGTGGATCAGCATGCCGCGGTGAATACGTTCTCGGGCCTTGTACACACCGCCCGTCACACCATGGGAGTTGGCTTTACCCGAAGCCGGTGCGCTAACCGTAAGGAGGCAGCCGTCCACGGTAAGGTCAGCAACTGGGGTGAAGTCGTAACAAGGTAGCCGTAGGGGAACCTGCGGCTGGATCACCTCCTTTCTAAGGAAAATCTAGAATGGTTCGCCATTCCAGATTTGCTTTGGACACAAAACCCCACGTGCCGCCGTCTTCGCATCCCTTCTGCCGTCCGATCAATGAGCCGGAAGACCGTATTTCCGGGCCTGTAGCTCAGTTGGTTAGAGCGCGCGCTTGATAAGCGTGAGGTCGGAAGTTCAAGTCTTCCCAGGCCCACCAAGCTTTCCGGTCGGGGCTGTAGCTCAGTTGGGAGAGCGCCTGCTTTGCAAGCAGGAGGTCGTCGGTTCGATCCCGTCCAGCTCCACCATTTTTGCGTGGCGTGACGAGGTTCTTGAGCCTTCGAACATTGATCATAAGCACGGTAGAAATCAGGTATTCGTATGATGAGTTTTCTCATCGTATGGCGTTGTTAAACATCGTGAATAGGTTGCAATCCTGACCCCATGTGGTCGGTACTTTCGAGTGCTGGCTGCATGGAAAGCCGAAATAAGCTGAGTAAGTCGGAGCAATCGTGTTGATGGGGCTTGCCCCTGTACGCGACGGCTCTGCAATCAAGCGCAAAAGGGCATCTGGTGGATGCCTTGGCACTGAGAGGCGATGAAGGACGTGGCACACTGCGAAAAGCCATGGGGAGTCGTGAGCAGACTTTGATCCGTGGATATCCGAATGGGGCAACCCGGCCCAATGGGTCATTTCTTGTTGAATACATAGGCAAGAAAAGCAAACCCGGCGAACTGAAACATCTAAGTAGCCGGAGGAAAGGACATCAACCGAGACTCCCTTAGTAGCGGCGAGCGAACGGGGACCAGGCCAGTGGCCTGTGTGTAAGAACGAGAACCGTCTGGAAAGTCGGGCCATAGCGGGTGATAGCCCCGTATCGGTAGAAAGCACATAGGTCCTAGAGTAGGGCGGAACACGTGAAATTCTGCTCGAACGTGGGGGGACCACCCTCCAAGCCTAAGTACTCCTCAGTGACCGATAGTGTACTAGTACCGTGAGGGAAAGGTGAAAAGCACCCCGATAAGGGGAGTGAAATAGTTCCTGAAACCGGATGCCTACAAGCAGTCGGAGGGAGGGTGATCTTCGGATCGCAGCTCCTGACGGCGTACCTTTTGTATAATGGGTCAGCGACTTAGTCTGTGCAGCAAGCTTAAGCCGTTAGGTGTAGGCGTAGCGAAAGCGAGTCTTAATAGGGCGATTTAGTTGCACGGATTAGACCCGAAGCGAGGTGATCTAGCCATGAGCAGGTTGAAGGTGGGGTAAAACTCACTGGAGGACCGAACCCACTTATGTTGAAAAATGAGGGGATGACTTGTGGCTAGGGGTGAAAGGCCAATCAAACCTCGAAATAGCTGGTTCTCCGCGAAAACTATTTAGGTAGTGCGTCACGTTTTACCACCGGGGGTAGAGCACTGGATGGGCTAGGGGGGCGCGAGCCTTACCAAACCTAACCAAACTCCGAATACCGGTGAGTACAATCGTGGCAGACAGACTATGGGGGCTAAGCTCCATGGTCGAAAGGGAAACAGCCCAGACCGCCAGCTAAGGTCCCGAAATGATAGCTAAGTGGGAAAGGATGTGGGAAGGCCAAGACAGCCAGGAGGTTGGCTTAGAAGCAGCCATCCTTTAAAGAAAGCGTAACAGCTCACTGGTCTAATTAAGCCGTCCTGCGCCGAAGATGTACCGGGGCTCAAGCTATCTACCGAAGCTGCGGGTGTACAGATTCCTCGGAATTTGTACGCGGTAGCGGAGCGTTCCGTAAGCCTGTGAAGGTGTCTCGCGAGAGGTGCTGGAGGTATCGGAAGTGCGAATGCTGACATGAGTAGCGACAAAGAGTGTGAGAAACACTCTCGCCGTAAGTCCAAGGGTTCCTGCGCAAGGCTAATCCGCGCAGGGTGAGCCGGCCCCTAAGTCGAGGCCGAAAGGCGTAGACGATGGGAACTAGGTTAATATTCCTAGGCCTGCTGGAAGTGACGAATGCTGTAAGTTGTTAACTCTTATTGGATTGAGTTGGCCGCGAAGGCGTTCCAGGAAATAGCTCCAGCGTATAGACCGTACCCCAAACCGACACAGGTGGACTGGTAGAGCATACCAAGGCGCTTGAGAGAACGATGTTGAAGGAACTCGGCAAAATTCCCTCGTACCTTCGGAAGAAGAGGGACCACCTTTTGGGCAACCA
>Ga0233427_10000683_pt1 | contig 41139 bp, 45 predicted proteins | sample SI_118_April2016_5_FD_179885 | JGI IMG/M metagenome (GOLD analysis project Ga0233427, IMG submission 179885) | Seawater microbial communities from Saanich Inlet, British Columbia, Canada - SI_118_April2016_100_MG | ecosystem: Environmental > Aquatic > Marine > Inlet | place: Canada: British...
TACCAGGGCATCACCATCGGAACGTGTGTGGGGCGGAAACACCGCCCGGGCCAGACCGTCATGGGCTGATCCCGCCATCAGGAGGCAACCGTCGCGGCCGACGTCGGCATTCGTGACGACCATCCCGATCGTCGTGTTGCCACGTGCATCGAACAGGCCACCGGCGTCCTGGGGCCAGTCCACGAAAGTCCCATCGGCAATCGCCTCTGACGTTCCGGAGCGCCCCACATCACCCGCTGCGTTCACGGCCAGAAAGGCCGCCACCACCAGATTGTCGCGGCGCACCACGGCCATCCCGATGCCACCCGGGCGCGCCCTCCCACGGCCACGCCAGGTACCGACCATCGCGCCGGTCCCCGCACCGACGCGGCCCACCTGCACGTCTTCTGAAGCCGCCTCGCTCGCTGCCCGGCCCTCTGCGGGACCCGGCCGGACCGAGGCGTCGCCCTCCAACAGGTCGAACAGGGAGAGCCCCACCACGATCGGGACCGGACCGGCCCCCGTTCGATAGCCCACGCCTGCGGCCTCCAGGTGGGCCATCACGCCATCAGCCGTTGAGAGACCGAAGGCCGAACCACCTGAGAGCACCAGGGCATCCAGGCGATTGACCGTGCGACCCGGAGCGAGGAGGTCGAACTCGCGTGTGGCGGGCGCACCACCGCGCACCTCGCCGGAAGCAACCGTGCCGTCAGGAAACAGCACCACCGTGCAACCTGTCCGGGCGCCCTCATCGGTCCAGTGGCCGACCCGCACACCGTCGATCTGGAACCTCACGGGCGCAACGCTAGTTCGCACCCCGGGAAGGTCCGGCGGTGGCCAACCCCTCCAGGCGCTCGTCGTAGTCCGACACCACGGTCCGCCAGTCGAACCGGCGGATCCAGTCATCCAGGCCAACAGCGCGGGCACGCCACGCCGGCAGGTCCACCAGCACCTCGCGCAGGCGATCGGTGAGACCACCCTCCGGGTAGAGGGCGGCATCGGCCCAGCCACCCACCAACCCCGGGTAGCTGAGGGCGTCAGGGAGTACCGGGACGCAGCCGGCGGCCATGGCCTCCACCACGGCTATGCCGAAGAACTCATGATGCGCAGCGCTGACGACCACGTCGGCACGTCCCAGCAGGTCCACGTAGTCCTCCCTACCCACGAATCCGAACTGCACCACCCGGTCGCCGAGGCGCTCACGGGCAGCAGTGAACTCCCGGGGATCGGCCCGCACGTTCTCACCCACCACAGCGACGCTGAACGCCACGCCCTCGTCAGCGAGACACCCCAGGGCGTTGAACACCGCTGACGGGTTCTTGTCGTGGTCCCACCGCTGGTTCCAGAGCACCAACGGCGCCTCCGGGAACTGCGCCCCGGAGCCACGTGAAGGCACATCGGCCAGGTCGACCCCGACGGGAACGACGTGGCAGCGGCCGGCCACGGACGGCAGGAACCCCGTGTGCGGCTCGTCAGGTGCCATCTCCAGCAGCGCCGGCAGGGCATGTAGGAGACCGTCGAGCTGAAACGACGAGTTGCACCACACCTCGTCCGCTGCAGCCATCGACATCCAGTTGCAGAGCGGGAACTCGTCGTCGGCCTTCTGGTTCGGGCTCAACGGATACGCCAACTGGTTCTCGTGCAGGTACAACACGACGGCCGGATCCCCCAGGAACCGCCGGGTGAAGCCCAGCCACCGCGCCAGGTCAACCATTGCCGAGACCAGGACCACGTCAGGCGGGCCGTGCTCGTGAACCACCTCATCGGTGGCCTGGGCCAGCGTCAGGGCGGCCCCCCGCATCCGCCAACGCCAGAAGGCCCCGGGATGCGAGACGGCAACGACATCGTGGCGGCTGTGGGCCATCAGGCCTCCGGCCCAGGCCCCATGGGATCCACCGTGGAACGGCTCTACAAGCAGGATCCGGGCCATCGTGAACCCCTACGGGTAGAGCCTGGGTGGGCGCTGGCCCAGACGGCTGAGAATCTCCCACGGGATCAGGCCCAACCTCTCGGCGACCTCCGCCACCCCGATCTCCTCATCGCCCTGGCTGCCGAGCAGCACCACCTCGTCACCGATCGCCACACCCTCGTCGACCTCGACGACCAGGGAGTCCATGGAGATGGCGCCGCACAACGGCCGACGCGCACCTCCCACCAGCGCAACGCCTCCCGGGCCCCAGCCCCGGGTAAGGCCGTCCGCGTAGCCCACCGGCACTGTGGCCAGGCGTGTGTCGGCCACGCTCCGCCAAAGATGCCCGTAGCCGACACCCTCGCCCCCAGCGACGTCGAACAGGTGCGTCACCCTCGAGTGGATCGAGAGGGCCTGGCGAAGGCCCACCGATCGGCTCCTATCGGCCATTTCCGGGCCCGGGGAGACCCCGTAGGCGCCGATGCCGATCCTGACCATCGAGTACACCGCATCGGTGCGACCCAGGGCGGTTGCCGTGTTGGCCATGTGGACCACAGGAGGCCGGATCCCGGCGGTGTTCAACTCTGCCAGGACGGCATCGAACCTCTGCACCTGGAGGGAGGTCAACGGATCCTCCGGATCGTCGGCCATCGCACAATGGGAGAAGACGCCCTCCAGATCGAGGCCCGAATCCAGTATCCGACGGGCCACGGCCACCGACGCATCCATGGTGGTCCCCACCCGGTGCATCCCCGTGTCGACCTTCAGGTGGACCGGGGCACCGTCGGCAGCCACCGACGCGAAGGCGTCCACGCCGGCATCGGAATAGAGGGTCGGACGTACGCCACCCAGGGCCGCCAGGTCGGCCATCTCGTCAGGCCGCGGCTCGGAGAGCACGAGGATCGGGGCGTTCAGCCCGGACTCCCGCAGTCCTGCCGCCTCCTCCAGGAAGGCGACAGCCAGCCAGGTGGCCCCCGCCTCCAGAGCGGCTACGGCCACGGCAGCGGCGCCATGGCCGTAGCCATCGGCCTTCACGACCATGCAGACCTCCGCCGGTGCCGCCAGGCCACGAAACACCCGGATGTTGTGGGCCAGGGCATCGAGGTCGACCGAGAACCAGGTGGGGCGCATCAGGCCAGCCCCCCGGCATCGACGCCCAGATCCACCAGCACATCCACCAGGACCGACGACAGGTCACCGGCCACGACCCCGGTCGGCGCAAGACGCGCGCTGAGACGCCCGTGGACGTGGGCGGCGGCCGAGGCCGCGTCGAACGGATCGGCGCCCCTGGCTAGGAACGCCCCGATGACGCCGGCCAGGACGTCACCTGTGCCGGCGGTGGCCAGGCGCTGGTCGCCTGCCGCCGCCAGGCGTACCCGTCCGTCCGGTGACGCCACGACAGTGGTCGGTCCCTTACAGAGGACCACCGCACGGCAACGCCCAGCTAGCGACCGGACCGATGCGATCCGATCCGCCCCGGGTGGCGCTCCGGCCAGGCGCTCGAACTCACCGTCATGCGGGGTGAGCACGACCGGCACCGATCGCCCCCCGCAGATCCCGGCAACGTCACCGGCGGCCAGCGCCGTCAGCCCGTCACCGTCAACCACCAGCGGGCGGTCGACCCCAGCCACCAGGCGACGCACCCCTGCGGCCGTGGATTCATCGCCGCCCAGGCCGGGACCCACCACCATGGCGGCGAAGCGACCCACATCAACGCTGTCCAGCGTCAGGTCCGGACCGATCGGAGACTGCACCACCTCTGCTACAGGGTGGGCTGCCGAACCATCCGGAATGGACAGGCGCACGTATCCGGCGCCGGCCCGCAACGCCGCTTCGGCGGCCAGCGCAGCCGCCCCCGGCATGGCTGCCGAACCGGCCACCACCCAGCAGGCACCACGCCACTTGTGGGCATCGACGCGACGGGCGGGGACCAGATCGGAAATGTCGGAGTCCGCCAGGAGGTGCACCGTCGCTCCCGACACGTCCAGGCCAATGCCGGCGACCTCCACCCGACCAGCCAGGGCCGGGCCGTCGGCGAACAGCAGGCCGGGCTTGAGGGCACCGAAGGTGACCGTACGAGCCGCCACCGATGGTCTGCCGCACACCTCGCCCGTAAGGCCATCGAGGCCGGAGGGCAGGTCCACGGCGAGTACCGGCACACAGCTGGTGGGTGCCACGTAGGGGCGACCCAGACCGGTCCCGTATGCGGCGTCCACCACCAGGTCGATTGGTGGCATGCCGACAGTCGGTAGCGACCCGGCCGAGGGGGCCGCGTCCAGCAGGATGGTCCGGACACCACGACGTTCCAGGCGTGCCGCCGCCACCCGTCCATCTGCACCGTTGGATCCTCTGCCGGCCACGACGACGACCCGTCTGCCGTAGGCCCCGCCCAGCAGGTCTATGACGCTGCGTGCCACGGCGCTGCCGGCCCTCTCCACCAGCACCTCGAACGGTTCGGGGGCGGCCTCGTCGACGGCGGCCATCTCCACGGGGGTGAGGACCGGGATCATCGGGGAGCGCCCGTCCGGCGCCTCACAACGCCACGACCGTCGCCTGGGCCAGGGTGGAGGTGTGGCTCATGGTCACGAGCCAACGTTGCACCCCGGCCGCACCGGCGACCTCGGCGGCCGCACCGTGGAGCACCAGTCCGGGCGGACCCAGGCCATCGCGCACCACCTCGATGTCGTACATGGGCATGCCACCGAGGCCGAGACCGAGCGCCTTGAGGGCCGCCTCCTTAGCGGCGAATCGCACCGCGTAGCGCGAGGCCGGATCCACGTGGGAATCGGCGTAGGCCCGTTCGGCAGGGCGAAACAGCCGGTCCCTCAATGACGGCGTCCGCGACAGCGACCGACGAAACCGGTCGATGTCGACCAGATCAACCCCGATCCCTATCACCTCGCGTTTACCGCCATGAGCCAGTCAGCCCCGCAACCTGTCGGCGATGGTCTGCACCGGTTCGGTCAGCAGGTCCACGATCCTCTGGGCCGCCAGGAGGTCGTCGCTCAGGTCCGGCTCCGTCTCGCAAACTGCGTCGCGCACCGCCCCGTAGCGGTTGTCATACCCCTGCAGGACGCCACGCACCACGTCGGGCGAAAGCCTGTCGCGCAGCACCACGTGCAGCAGGGTGAGGCCCACGGCCTCACGGTCCTTGACCTCCGGAACCAGCACGATCGTCCGACCGTCCCGGGCACCGCGGGTGACCAGAACGACACGCTCCACAGCGACCCGGCGCTTGGTGCCGCGCAGTGTGGGATCCCGGTCGGTGCGCGACTCGATCCCCACCGACACGCCACCACGATCCACGATCGCCACCGTGGGAAGCTCGTCGTCCAGTCCGTCCACCCGGTACCGGGTGAAACCAACCACGTCGGCCACAGCCGGGTCGAGCGCCACCAGGACCCTCAAGGTTCGATAGTTGAGGGAATCTCGCGGGGCACCAGATGCAAGCACCTCGCGGGCAAGGCGGGCCTCGAAGAGAGTCTCGTCGGTGCGTGAGATGCCCACGGTGACGGTCTTGGCCTGATGCTTGATGGCATCGATCGGACGGGTCAGTTCCTCGATGGCCACCGTCAGCGCTGCAGCCAGGCCGTCAAGGACAGCCGCCGGCGTGCCGACACGACCGAACTCCAACTGGTACGACTCCAGGGGCACGTCGCCCAGGGCGAAGCGGAAGTGGGTCGAGAGGCGAACAGCCGTAGACGCCTCCAGGTGACCGTTCAGCCGCCCGCTGCGCAACTCGTCGGCGAAATAGCCGGCAGCTTTCCCGAGTTCCACCTGCAGTTGGTCCTCGACGGGCGCTCCCGCTGCAGCGACCCAGGGCTGGGGTCGTTGCGCCTCGCTCTCGATGGCGGCACGTGCCGCCCGGAGCGGCCCGGCCTGGGCATCGATTGCCCTGGCCGCCTCGTAGCCGAACAGGTGGCCGACCATCGTGGACAGCACGAACGAAAGGCCGGGATGCACCGGGGGAACCGCAATGACATCCAGGGCGTCGTCGAACCGGGAGGACCCGGCATCGGCGATGACCACCGGCGCTGCCCTGTGCGCACGGTAGATGGCCACCTCCTTGGCGATGTCGTCAGCCGTGGACCCCGCGAGGCCGGTGGCGCACACCAGGATCATCGGCTCAGCCGACAGGTCGATGTGCTTCTTGTCCTCGGTGGCATCCGCCGGTATCGACTTGTAGCAGAGCTCCGAAAGCTTGATCCTGATCTCCCGGGCGGCAACGAGGTTCGGGCCGCTCCCCACGACGGCCCAGTGCCTTCGCGACGGGGCGTGCCTGTCGGCGATCTCGGCGATCCTGTCGCGCATGGCCAGCACCTCGACCATGGCGTCCGGCAGCTCCACCAGACCCGCTAGTAGCCCGGGCCGATCCGGAGATCCCGGCAGCCCGGCTGCGTCAGCCACCGCCACGGCCAGAAGCATCCCGGCCACCACCTGGCCGTAGAAGGCTTTGGTGGAGGCGACACTCATCTCCACATCGCGCCCGTCAGACGTGTAGAGGACACCATCGGAACGATCCACCAGGTCACTGTTCCGACGGTTCACGATCGCAACCACACGGGCCCCACGGGACCGCACCAGGTCGACGGTCCGGTTCGTGTCCGTCGTCGTCCCCGACTGGCTGACCGCCACGACCAGCACGTCGGACATGTCAGCGGTGAGCCCGAACCCTGACAGCTCAGTGGCCGGCATGGCCTCCACCACCATGGGCGAACCGACCAGCTCGACTCTCAGCGACCCGGCAACAGCGATGGCTGCCACCGCCGCCGTGCCCTGACCGATGACCAGCAGCCTGCGTACCGCCCCCGATGAGAGGTCGTCGCGCAGCCCGACACCGAGGGCCGCCTCTCCCAACCGGACCTCGAACCCACCAGCGGCGTCACCCGAGAGGCGGCCCCGGAGGGTCGATCGGACCGACGCCGGCGACTCCCCGATCTCCTTCAGCAGGAAATGGGGGTGGTCACCCCTGTCGATGTCACGTGTCGTTATCTCGGCCCGGACCAGGTCACCAGCGCCCACGATCAGGTTGCGGCCGTCATACGAGTAGCGGCGGATCCCCTCGACCGTCCCCGCCAGGGCGGCGTCCAACTCCACGATCTGTCCCCTGCTGGCTCCCGGATCGTCCGGATCGGCAGGCGTCTCGCCGTCCATCCTCAGGTACTCGTCGGTCATCTCCACGACCCCGTACGGCTCGCTGGCCACCACGAAGGCATCCTCGGCCAGACCCACGTAGAGACCCTGACCGCTGCCGCGCAGTGCCAGCAGCAGACGATCAGGTGCGTCGCCGACCATCGCCCCGATCGCCAACGAACCCTCGAAGGCGCTCACGGTCCGCCGGAAGGCCTCACGGTGGTCGTGGCCGGCCGCCAGATGGGTGGCACACAACGCCGGCACCACCTTGGCGTCGGTCGTGATCTCCGGCGCCACGCTGAGGCCATCAGAGACGACCAGGTCGGCGTGGTTGTCCACGTCGCCGTTCTGGACAGCCATGACCACGGGGGTCTGACGACCATCAGCACGCGTGGAGTCCAACGGATGGGCGTTCGGCTCGCAGACGAGACCCACGCTGGCCCAACGGGTGTGGCCCAGGAGGGACCCCTCCACGTCGGGTGCCGACAGCGCCCGGGCCAGCAATCCATCTGTCGAGAGGGCAGCACGCATGGCCGCCGTGTTGTCACCCAGCTCCCCGATCTCGGCCGCCACCTTGACCACGAACGCCAGGGCCCCACCTTCAAGGAGACGGACGCTGCCGCTGCGGTGCAACTGGTCCCCGAGACGGGCAACGACCATCGGGTCGGTCGGATGGATGCCGTGGTTCCAGACCGTGACCTGCAGGCCAGCCGAATCCCGGCCCCTCACCTCCAGCCGGTCGATCGCGGAAAGCGCCTGCTGGGTGGAGAGCAGGACCGCCAGTCCCGCATCACTGGGAGGCGGAGAGGTACTGCGCAGGGTCGACACCCCGTCGTGGCTGCCGAGGCGGTCACGGGTCACGGCCCACACGGCATCGCGGACACGAACGAGGGCGGCGTTGTCCTCCTCCATCTGGTCCGATCCCCCGATGGCACCAGCCACAGTGTCAAGCAGTCCCGGGACCGGAGCCAGAACGGCCCTGATCCGACCAGCCAGAGCAGGGTCGGCGTCCAGGGCCATCAGCCCGGGAACCCCGCCGAGCAGGTGGTCCACCCCTTCCAGGACGTCGGCCACCCGGGCCAGCGCCAAGGGGTCACCGTGGCCCAGAAGGGCCACAGCGTCGGCAAGGGGAACCAGCACCTCATCGTTTTCGGGAACAGCCCGGTCAGAGGGACGACGGAGGACCGCGATGATGCCGCACATGTCGTGGTCGCTGCCCTTTCATTTCCGCCACGTCGATCCGATGACCGACCTGACAACTCTAGGAATTCTAGGTGCTCAGGTCCGGTCAGCCCGCTTCACGGCCTCCACGAGGCGATCGGCCACCGCCGACGCCCTCTCCATGTCTAGGGCCTCCACCATCACCCGGACCACCGGCTCCGTACCTGACGCACGCACAAGCACCCGCCCGGCGTCACCCAACTCTGAAGCAGCCCTCGCCACGTCGGAGGCAACGAGCCCCACCACTGCATCGCCGTCGCGTACCACCGGTACGGAATGGAGGACCTGTGGCGCCCTCACCACCAGCTCCGTCACCCGGTCACCAAGGGAACAGCCGGCACGAACCGCTGCATCCAGAGCCTGTATGCCCGTCAGTAGGCCGTCGCCCGTGGTCGCAAGGTCACGGAAGATCATGTGTCCTGACTGCTCACCGCCCAGCGTCAGGCCGTCGGCCTCGAGGGCCTCGAGCACGTAGCGGTCGCCCACCGCCGTCTCCCGCACGGCAATGCCGTGGTCGGTCAGCGCCCGCCGCAACCCCAGGTTCGCCATGACCGTCACCACCACCGTCGAACCCGGCAGGACGCCACGCTGGTGACGGTCCACCCCGACGACGGCCAGCAGGTCATCGCCGTCGATCAGCCTCCCGTCATGGCCGACAGCGAGCACCCGGTCGCCATCGCCGTCGAAGGCCAGGCCGACATCGGCACCCGTAGCGGTCACGGTGGCCTGGAGGTCGGCCATATGGGTCGACCCGCAACCGTCGTTGATGTTGCGGCCGTCAGGTTCGGAGTGGATGACCGTCACGTCGGCACCGAGTCGCTCCAGCGCCGGGCCCGCGAGTGCGGAGGTGGCGCCATTGGCGCAGTCCACGACCACGGACAACCCCGCCAGGGCCGCCGGTCGGACCGACCCCACCACAGCGTCCACCCATCGACGGGCCGCATCGGTCGAAGCGTCGTCGGACCAGCCGTCAAACTCCGGGGAACCCTCGAGCACGGGCTGCGCATCCCAGGCCTCCTGGACCGCGACCTGGGTGGCGTCGTCGAGCTTCAACCCGCCCGCCGAGAAGAGCTTCACCCCGTTGTCCCACCACGGGTTGTGCGAAGCGGTGACCATGGCGGCGGCGGCGCCCTCCAGCGCTGCGGCGTGGGCCACCGCGGGGGTAGGGACCACACCCATCTGGACCACCTCGAGGCCGCCGGCGCTGAGCCCGAGGGCCAGTGCACGTGATAGGCCCGGACCTGACTCCCTGGTGTCGCGTCCGAGAAACACCCGGTTCGAGCCGAGCAGGTCAGCCGCAGCGAGCCCCAGGGCGCGCACGACCGGATCCACGATCCTGGTTCCGGCCCGACCGCGGATGCCGTCGGTGCCGAATCGGAGGCCCTCTGGGGGGACCTCGGGTTCTGCCATGCTGGAGAGCGTAGGAGCCGGACCGTGGGTCCGACCTCCGCTTAACGCTTGGAGTACTGCGACGCCTTGCGTGCCTTGTGGAGCCCGTACTTCTTGGACTCCTTCTTGCGATCATCACGCGTCAGGAGACCAGCCAGCTTCAGTGCCGGGCGGCGCTCCGGCTCGAGAGCCTCGAGCCCCCGGGAGATGCCGAGCCGTAGGGCACCGGCCTGACCGCTGATTCCTCCGCCGTGGAGGGTGGCGTCGACGTCGTAGGTGCCTTCGGTGTCGGTGACACGAAGCGGCTCCATGAACACCAGCCGATGGCTCTCCGACGGGAAGTAGTCCTCGGCCGTACGGCCGTTCACCGTCACGGTTCCGGTGCCTTCACGAAGACGCACACGGGCGACCGAACGCTTGCGGCGACCGGTGGACTGGACGAGGGGGCTTGACATTCGAGACTCCTGGTTCAGGCCCTCAGGGCCCGGGCGTTGTCGAGGGTGAGAGGCTGGGGCTGCTGGGCGGAATGCGGGTGGTCCGCTCCGCTGTACACCTTCAGCTTGGTGATCTGCTGGCGACCCAGACGGTTCTTGGGGAGCATTCCCCTGATGGTCCGACGGACGGCCTCTTCAGGCTTCGAAACCAGGACCTCGCCGTAGATGCGGGTACGCAGACCACCCGGGTATCCGGAGTGGTCGTAGACGTGCTTGTCGGTCAGCTTGGCGCCGGTGAGGACGACCTTGTCGGCGTTGATGATCACCACATGATCGCCGGTGTCCATATGGGGGGTGAAGGTCGGCTTGTGCTTGCCGCGCAGGATCGCCGCCACCTCGGACGCCATGCGACCAAGGATGAGGCCCTCAGCGTCGACGACGTGCCATGCACGCTGGATCTCGCTGGCCTTCGGGGTGTACGTGGACACTGAAACCACCTGTTTCGTGGGGAGAACAATGGATGCGGACCACGGTGGCCCGGTTGACCACCGGGGATCGGCGCTGGAATAAGGCGCGATCGAACCGGCGACCAAGGCTAGGGCCGACCACCCCGACCGGCAACCCGCCGACACCCGCCGACACCCGGAGGGACACCGGTCACCGCTGGCCACCGCATCCCACCATCGGGGACCTCAGCCGCCAGCGACGGTCTCGTCGAACGGGGGCGCCAGAGCATCCGGCGGATAGGCCACGGACCAGAACGTGAGACCACACGGCGGGGCTGGCTCCCCTGACGCCCGACGGTCCCGGGCAGACAGGATCGTCGGGATGGAGTCGACCGCCAGACGGCCGTTGCCCACGTCCACGAGCGTCCCCACCATCGTCCTGACCATCTGGTGGCAGAACGCCGATGCTGAGACCTCGAACTCCAGAAGGCCGATCCCCGAGAGCCCCGGGTCGAGCCACCGCCACGATGCGAGGGTGATGCGACGCATCAGGGTGGGTGTCGTGCCGTCCGGTCGGACGGTCGGGAGGCGGCAGAACGAGGTGAAGTCGTGCAGGCCCACCAGATGCGCTGCAGCAGCATCCATGGCGTCCACGTCGAGTGGTCCCGGGACGTGCCACGAAAGTGAAGAGGTGAACGGGTCGGCATCCCGACGGTTCAGGACGCGATACCTGTAGGTGCGTCCAATGGCACTGAAGCGGGCATCGAAGCCGTCCTGGGCACGCTCCAGCGAGGCGATCACGACCGACGGGCGGCACTGCCTGTTCACCGATAGCCGGACCCGATCCAGATCGGCCCCGTCAGGTGCATCGAAGCTGATGACCTGGCCCACAGCGTGGACCCCACGGTCGGTACGACCCGCACAGGTAACCGAAACCGGAACCTTCAGGGCACGCGTAAGCGCTGCGTCAAGACTTCCGGCCACTGTGGTGACGCCGGAGTTGGCGGCGAAACCGTGAAACGGGGCTCCGTCGTAGGAGACGATTCCCCGGACCCGCATTACGGGTGGGCTCAGACCAGCTCGATGCGCGCCATTGGCGCGTTGTCGCCGGTACGGGGGCCCAGCTTCAGGATCCTGATGTAGCCACCGTGACGGTCGATGTAGCGGGGACCGATCTCGTCGAACAACTTGGCGGCGACCTCACGGTCCCGGATGAACGAGACGACCTGGCGGTGGTTGTGAAGCCCGCCCTTCCTGGCCTTCGTGATCATCTTCTCGGCAATGGGGCGCAGCGCCTTGGCCTTCGCCTCCGTGGTGGTGATCCCCTCGGCGAGGATGAGCGATGAGACCAGATTGGCCATCATCGACTTCTGATGGGCGGAGCTGCCACCGAAGCGACGGCCCCTCTTCGGAGTTGCAGGCATGGCGTCAGTCCCGGATCCTGAGGGCGAGACCGCGCTCGTCGAGCTTCTCGATTACCTCATCAAGCGACTTCTGGCCGAAGTTGGTGACGGCCAGCAGGTCGTCCTCCGTCTTCTCGAGCAACTGGCTAACGGTGTCCACCTGCGCACGCTTGAGGCAGTTGCGGGGACGCTCGGAAAGATCCAGGTCCTCGATCGGCATGTCAAGGTCCGGTGAGCTTCCGCCCACCTCCTCGGCCTCGCCCAACTCCAGGCCACGGGCGTCGTCGCTCATGTCCTCGACCAGCTGGATCAGCGCACGAAGGGTGGCGCCGGCCGAAGCCAGGGCATCGCGTGGTGTGAGGGATCCATCGGTGGTGATGTCCAGGAGCAGACGGTCCATGTCCTGTGCCTGGCCGACGGAGACAGGCTCCACGTCGATCGACACGCGGCGCACGGGAGAGAAAAGGGCATCCACCGGGATGACGCCGATGGCGCCCTCTCCGGCGGGCCGGTCGGACCCGAGATATCCACGGCCGATCTCTACAGTCAGCTCGAGGGCCAGACGACCCTTGGAGGTCACCGTGGCCAGGTGCAGACCGGGGTTCAGGACCTCGACCTGCTCGTTGGACTCCAGGACCGCTGCAGTCACATCGGCGGTGCCACGCACGTCGACCCTGAGGGTCACGGGCTCGTCGCTGTGGCTACGCAGCTCCACGTCCTTCAGGTTCAGGACGATGTCGGTCACGTCCTCCACGACACCGTCGATGGTGGAGAACTCGTGCAGGGCATCGTCGAACTTGATCTGCGTGATCGCTGCGCCCGGAATGGACGAGAGCAGGGTCCGCCGGAGCGAGTTGCCGAGTGTGTGTCCGAAGCCCGGCTCGAGTGGGCCTACCGAGAACTGCTGACGATTGCCATCAGCGTTACGGACTGCTTCGATGGTCGGTCGCTGAATTACCAGCATGGTGTGTCCTTCTTGGGTGTTTTGAGACTTACGGGTACGGGTTACGGCGCCTGGCCGGGGACTACTTGGAGTAAAGCTCGACTATGAGCTGTTCACGGACCGGAATGTCGATCTGGTCGCGCACGGGCAACTCACGGACGGTCACCTCGTGGCCGTTGTCGCCCATCTCCAGCCATGCCGGCGACTGGCGATCCAGCACATCAATGTTCCACTGGACGACGACCATCTTGCGGGCCTTGGCACGCAACGACACGACTTCGCCCTTGGCACAGCGGTAGCTGGGAATGTCCACCCGGCTGCCGTCTACATCCACGTGACCGTGGTTGACGAGCTGACGGGCCTGAGCCCGGGTGGCTGCCATGCCGGCCCGGTAGACCACGTTGTCGAGGCGAAGTTCCAGGAACTTGAGCATGTTCTCGCCGGTCACGCCCTGGCGACGGTTCGCCTCCGCGTAGATGCTACGGAACTGCCTCTCGGTGAGACCGTATGAGAAACGGGCCTTCTGCTTCTCCTGCATTTGCAGGAGGTACTCGGACGGGTTGCCCCGACGGCGGGTACGACCATGTTCCCCCGGTGGATAGGGACGCTTGTCCAGCGCCACCATCTCGCCCTTGGTGCCATAGATGTTGATGCCGAGGCGCCGGGAGACCCGGGCCTTGGGGCCGGTGTAACGAGACATGTCAGACCCTCCGTCGCTTGGGCAGCCGGCAGCCGTTGTGCGGAATGGGCGTGACGTCCTTGATGCCGGTCACCTCAATGCCCGTGCTCTGGATGGTCCGGATGGCGGTCTCCCGACCGGAACCCGGACCTCGCACCACAACGTCCACCTTGCGGATGCCGTGCTCCATGGCCTTGCGGGCGCACTCCTCGGCAGCCAACTGGGCGGCGAAGGGTGTCGACTTGCGGGAACCCTTGAAGCCGACGTTGCCGGCAGACGCCCAGGCCAGGGCGTTCCCACCCTGGTCGGTGATGGTGATGATGGTGTTGTTGAAGGAACTCTTGATGTGCGCCACGCCATGCGGGACGTTCTTACGTTCCTTCTTGCGGGGGCGTCGGCCCCCAGTGGACGGCTTAGCCATTACTTGGTGACCTGCTTCTTGTTGGCGACCGTCTTACGCGGTCCCTTGCGGGTACGGGCGTTCGTGTGGGTGCGCTGGCCGCGTACCGGAAGGCCACGGCGGTGCCGAAGACCCTGGTAGCAGCCGATGTCCATCTTCCGCTTGATGTTCTGGGAGACCTCACGACGGAGGTCCCCCTCGACCTTGAACTGCTGGTCGATGAAGGAGCGGATGGATGTGACCTCGTCGTCGGTGAGGTCACGCACCCGGGTGGCGGGATCCACACCGGTGGCCTCGCAGACGTTCGCCGCGGATGTGCGGCCGACGCCATGGATATAGGTCAACGAGATGAGTACCCGCTTCTCGCGGGGGACGTCGACTCCTGAGATACGTGCCATTGGTGAGTTCCTCTAGCCCTGACGCTGCTTGTGACGGGGGTTCGTGCAGATGACCTGCACGCGACCGTGACGCCGGATGACCCGGCACTTCTCACAGATTCGCTTGACGCTTGTTCGGACCTTCATATTGTTCTTTCTGGTGTTCCAGCTACTCGTAGCGGGCTACTTGTAGCGGTAGGTGATCCGACCCCGCTTGAGGTCGTACGGGGTGAGCTCCACCTGGACGCGGTCACCCGGAAGTATCCGGATGTAGTGCATCCGCATCTTGCCGGAGATGTGGGCCAGAACGTTGTGGCCATTCTCCAGCTCGACCCGGAACATGGCGTTGGGCAGGGGCTCAAGAACCTTGCCCTCCAGCACGATCGCGTCTTCTTTGGGCTTCTGCAGTGTGATGCTCCTGATAGTCACGTGCTGGATTTCGGAGTGGATTCTCCGGGGCCCAAGGTCCACCACCATGGGCGAAGACCCGGCACAGGCCAGTGGAGAACGCTATCGCCACGCCCCGTGTGGTCCAACACGCGAGGACCGAAGTGGGCCAGAGAACCGCAGGTCACGACGCGTCCAAGGGGCTCAGACGGGCATCGACCGCTGCGGAGAGGCGACCGAACACCACGTCCTCGTCGCCCATACCGTCGACCACGTCAAGCAGCCCGTGATCAGCGAACCATGCCAGCAGGGGCGCAGTCTCGGACTCGTACAGGTCGAGTCGACGCCTGATCGCCTCTTCAGTGTCATCAGCGCGGCCCCGGGCCACCATGCGGGCCGTGACCTCATCGACGGAAACGTCCAGGTTCACCGCACCATCCAGGGTCGTGCCGGCCTCGGACAGGAAGCCCTCCATGGCCGCTGCCTGGTCGGGTGTACGGGGATAGCCATCCAGGAGGAATCCGTGCTCGGCCACGTCGGGCTGGGCCAGTCGCTCCGCCACGATCCCGTTGATCAGGTCGTCACCCACGAGGTCACCGGCATCCATCAGGGCTCCGGCCTCGCGACCCAACTCGGTACCGGCGGCCACCGCTGTGCGCAGCATGTCGCCGGTGGAGACGTGGATCGGGCTGTAGGCCTCGACCAGACGGGCCGCCTGAGTTCCCTTGCCTGATCCCTGACGGCCGAGGATGACCAGATGCACCGCTGCCATGACTACTTGAGGAAGCCCTCGTAGTTGCGCATCGTCAACTGGGAATCGACCTGCTTCATCGTCTCGAGGGAGACACCGGCGGCGATCAGGATAGAGATACCTATGAAGCCGAACCCAGCAGCGCCACCGGAACCGACGCCGGCGCTGGTGTCCAGGAAGACGTTGACGAGGATCGATGGGATCAACGCCACACCTGCGATGAACAGTGCACCGGGCAGCGTGATGCGCGCCAGGATCTTGGCGAGGTAGCGCTCGGTCTGGTAACCGGGGCGGATACCGGGCACAAAGCCGCCCTGCTTGCGGATGGTGTCAGCCTGCTTCACCGGATCGAAGGTGATCGCCGTGTAGAAGTACGCGAAGCCCACGATCAGGAGGCCGGTGATGGTGAAGTAGAAGATGTTGTCCGGCTGGGCGAGATTGTTGTCGATCCAGCTGCGGAGGCCGTCCCACGGGAGGGCCGCGGCGATCAGCACCGGCAGGTAGAGCACCGATGAGGCGAAGATGATCGGGATCACGCCCGACTGGTTCACCTTCAGGGGGATGTAGGTGTTCTGGCCTCCGTACATCCGTCGCCCGACCACCCGCTTGGCGAACTGTACCGGGATGCGGCGCTGGCCCTGCTCCACGAACACGATGGCGGCCACCAGGCCGCCCAGGACGGCGAGCACCAGGACCAGGGCCACGGTGCCGTTCTCCGCCTGGATCAGGGATCCCTGGGCCGGGAAGCCGCTGACGATCGAGATCATGATCAGCAGCGACATGCCGTTGCCGATCCCCTTCTGGGTGATGAGCTCGCCCATCCACATGAGGAGGGCGGTTCCGGCGGTGAGGGTAAGAACGACCACGCTCACGGTGCCGATATGGAAATCGGGAAGCAGGTTGGCTCCCGACTGTCCCGAGATCGAGTTGCCCCGGTCATTGAAGAGGAAGGCGAAGCTCGTGGACTGGATGACGGCGATGACCACCGTCAGATAACGGGTCCACTGGGTGATCTTGCGCTGCCCCACGGCACCCTGCTGCTGCCACTGCTCGATACGAGGTACCACCACGCCGAGCACCTGCATGATGATCGACGCCGTGATGTAGGGCATTACGCCAAGGGCGAACACGGCGAAACTGGTGAGCGAACCACCGGAGAAGAGCTGGAGGAACGCCAGCACGCCACCCTGGTCGGCGCGATCACGCAGCAGTTGCACCTGCTCGACGTCGATTCCCGGGGCCGGCATGAACGCGCCGATGCGGTAGAGCAGGATCATGACGAGGGTGAAGAGGATCCGCTTGCGCAGATCGGCCACCCTGAACATGTTCAGCATGCTGGACAGCACGTGGGCTCCTGTCGATCGTCTGGGGTTCGGGTACCGGTCCGGGTTCGGACCGGTCAGCGGTTCATCAGGGCATTGCCGGAGGCGGGCGGACGCACAGCGAACGGCAGCGGCAGCTTCTCGATGCTGCCGCCGGCAGCCGTGATGGCAGCTTCGGCCGATGCCGAGAAGGCATGCGCACGAACGGTCACCGCACGGGTCAGGGCACCACGGCCCAGGACCTTCACCAGCGACTTCTTGCCGACCAGGCCCTTGGCGTACAGGGCCTCCGGTGAAACCTCGTCCAGCCCGCATTCCTCGAGGGTGTCGAGGTTCACGGCCTGGTACTCCACGCGGAACGGGTTCTTGAAACCCTTCAGCTTCGGGATGCGCTGGAGGAGCGGCATCTGGCCGCCCTCGAATCCGACGCGGACGGTGTTACGGGCCCGCTGACCCTTCATGCCACGGCCAGCGGTCTTGGCGCCCTTGCCGCCGATGCCGCGAGCCACACGCTTGGCGCGCTTTTTTGACCCCGGTGCCGGCTGTAGATCATGGACCTTCATATCAATCGACCTCCTTGACCTCTACCAGGTGCGGAACCCGGGCGATCATGCCCCGGATCTCACGACGGTCGGGCAGAGTGTTGCTGCGACCAATGCGTCCCAGTCCAAGGGCGCGGAGCGTTCCGCGGGCCTTGGGCTTGGCGCCGATGCCGCTACGGACCTGTGTGACGATGAGCTGTGCCATGTCACTCACCACCCGAACCACTGGAAGCGCCGGCACCGGCCTCAGTGCGACGGTAGGCCTCGAGTAGGGCGGCAGGTACGAACTCCTCCGCATCCAGGCCACGCAACCGGGCGATCTCGTCGGGACGCCGAAGTGCCTTCAGACCGGCGATCGTGGCCCTGGCCACGTTGATGTGGTTAGCAGAACCCTGTGACTTGCAGAGGACGTCGTGCACGCCGGCTTCCTCCAGGATGGCGCGGGCGGCGCCCCCGGCGATAACCCCGGTACCGGGAGCGGCTGGTCGCAGCATCACACGACCGGCACCAGCGATCCCCATCACGGGGTGGATGACCGTCGAACCGGTCAACGGCACGCTGAACAGGTTGCGCTTGGCCTCCTCGGTCCCCTTCTGGATCGCCAGAGGGACCTCCTTGGCCTTGCCGTAGCCCAGCCCGACCCGGCCTGCGCCGTCACCAATCACCACCAGGGCGGTGAACGAGAACCTGCGACCGCCCTTGACGACCTTGGCCACGCGGTTGATGTGGATTACGCGGGACTCCCTGAGGGAGGCCTCGTCCTTGTTGTGCGGTGCCATCAGAACTCCAATCCGGCTTCACGGGCGGCGTCGGCGAGTGCCGCCACACGACCGTGGTACTTGTAGCCACCGCGGTCAAATACCACGGCGGCGATCCCTGCTTCACGGGCACGCTCGGCCACGAGACGCCCGACCTCGGTTGCTGCGGCCACACCCGTGACCCCATCGGCCACGCCAGCCTGCTCCGTGGAAACGGCGGCAACCGTCCGTCCGGTCTGGTCGTCTATGACCTGGGCCGTGATGTGACGGGCGGAACGAAATACAGCCAGACGAGGTCGAGAAGCAGTCCCCCGGACCGACTTGCGGACACGACGGTGACGACGCTGGCGCGCCCTTGAACGAACTATCTTGCTCACTTCGCAGCCTTTCCAGCCTTGCGGGCCACGTGTTCACCGAGGTAGCGCACGCCCTTGCCCTTGTAGGGCTCCGGCTTGCGGAGCGCACGGATGTCCGCTGCCACCTGGCCTACGACCTGCTTGTCGGGGCCCGACACGATGATGCGTGTGGGCTCAGGTACGTCGAAGGAGATCCCCGGAGGGGCCTCGACATAGATCGAATGGCTGAAACCAAGCTGGAATTCCAGTGAGTCCGTGCCCTTGGCGATGCAGCGATAACCGACGCCGACGATCTGGAGCTCCTTGGCGAAGCCCTCGGACACGCCGAGGACCATGTTGTTCACCAGCGAACGAGTCAGGCCATGCATGGCCCGACTACGGCGCTCGTCATTGGGACGCTCGACGACGATCTCCTCGCCGTCGCGGCGCACGGTGATCTCACCACCGACCTGGAGGTCGAGCGCGCCCTTCGGTCCCTTGACCGTGACCTGACGGCCATCGATGGCGACCTCGACACCTGACGGCACCGTGATCGGTGCTCTTCCGATTCTGGACATATGTTGTCTCCCCTACCAGACGTAGCAGAGGACCTCGCCGCCGATTCTCCGGCGGCGAGCCTCACGGTCGCTCATGAGTCCACGGCTGGTCGAGATCACGGCAACGCCGAGACCCCCCAGAACACGCGGGATCGTATTGGAAGCGCTGTATATGCGCAGGCCGGGCTTGGACACCCGCTTCACACCGCTGATGACGCGCTCCCTGTCTGCGGAGTACTTCATCTCGATGGTCAGCACATTGCCGGGGCCGGTGGTCGAGTCGGACACCGCATAGTCGCGGATGTAGCCCTCGCTCTTGAGGATGTCCGCAAGCGCCACCTTCTGCTTGGACGACGGCATTTTTACGCCGTCATGCATCGCCTGGTTGGCGTTACGGATTCTCGTCAGCATGTCGGCGACGGGATCGGTCATTGTCATCTCAGATCCTCCTCACCAACTCGACTTCGTAAGCCCGGGGATCTCTCCCGCATGGGCCATGCTCCGAAGGCAGATACGACAGAGGTTGAAGGCGCGGTAGACCGAGCGCGGACGGCCACAACGACGGCACCGCGTGTAGGCCCGAACCTTGAACTTCGGGGTCTTCTGCTGCTTGTTGACCAGCGCTTTCTTGGCCACTACTGCCCTTCCTTCCGGAATGGGAACTTGAACGCCGTGAGCAGTGCACGCCCACTTGCGTCGTCGGATGCGGACGTCACGAGCGTGATATCCATTCCCCGGGTGCGATCGACCTTGTCATAGTCGACCTCCGGGAAGATCAGTTGTTCGGTCACGCCGAACGTGTAGTTCCCATTTCCGTCGAACGACCGGGGATTGAGACCCCGGAAGTCACGGATCCGGGGGATCGCCAGCGTGATCAGGCGATCCAGGAACTCGTACATGCGGTCACCGCGAAGGGTCACCTTGGCGCCAATGGCCTGGCCCTCACGAAGCTTGAAGTTCGAGATCGAGGTCCGGGCCCGGGTGACGATCGGCTTCTGGCCAGTGATGGCCTGCAGATCGCTCACCGCTCCGTCGAGAAGCTTGGCCTGCTGGGCGGCGTCGCCGACACCCATGTTGACCACGATCTTCTCGAGGCGCGGTACCTGCATCACGTTCGCCAGTCCCAGTTCCTCCTGCAGCGCACCGCGGAGCTCAGCCGTGTACAGCTCACGCAGTCGCACGCTCGCCGTAATGGTGTCAGCCATCTAGATCCACCCCCGTCCGCCTGCAGATCCGAACCTTGTCGCCGGCATCGTTGAACCGGTATCCGACACGAGTGGGACGACCGTCCGAGGGACTCAGTACTGCGACGTTGGACACGTCCATCGGCATGGCCTTGTCGATGATGCCGCCCTGCATGGTGGCGCCCGTCGACTTCTGGTGGCGCTTGGCGATGTTCACGCCCTCAACGATCACCTTGTTGTCCGCAGGGATGGATCGGCTCACCTTTCCCTCCCTGCCGCGGTCCTTGCCCGCCAGGACACGGACCTTGTCACCCTTCCTGATCTTCATCTCAAAGCACCTCCGGGGCGAGCGAGACAATCCGCATGAACTTGTGGTCCCGAAGCTCACGCCCGACAGGGCCGAAGATTCGGGTGCCACGCGGCTGGTGCTGATCGTTGATGAGGACAGCCGCATTCTCGTCGAAGCGGATGTAGGAGCCGTCGGGACGGCGGCAGGCCTTCTTGGTGCGAACGACGACGCACCTGACGACCTCGCCCTTCTTGACCGCAGCACCCGGGTTAGCGACCTTCACGGTGGCCACGAAGACGTCTCCAATCGAGGCGTAGCGTCGTTTCGAGCCACCAAGCACCTTGATGCACAGCACCTCGCGGGCGCCGGAGTTGTCTGCGATCTTGAGTCGCGTCTCCTGCTGGATCATTACTTGGCCCTCTCGAGGATCTCGAGCAGACGCCAGCGCTTCAGCTTGGACAGCGGCCGGGTCTCCTGGACCCGTACACGGTCGCCCACGTTCATCTGGTTCTCCTCGTCGTGCACGTGGAGCTTCTTCGTCCGCTGCACGGTTTTGGCGTAGCGGCGGTGCCTCACGCGGTCCACCGTCTCGACCACGGCCGTCTTGTCCTGGACGTCGGAGACCACGACACCTTCACGCACCTTGCGGCGGTTCGGGCGTTCGGCCGTCGTTTCGGTCGTATCAGCCATCAGTCGGCCACCTCCTCGCCGGCGGCCACAAGGGCCTCGGCGGCGTCGATCTCACGGGCCCGCATCTCGGTGAGCACGCGGGCGACCTCCTTCTTTATACGCCCCATCCGGGCATGGTTCTCCAACTGGCCGGTGACCAGCTGGAAACGGAGGTTGAACAGTTCTTCCTTGGCCTCTCCGAGCCGCTCACGCAGATCGGTGTCGCCGAGGTCGGCGAGGGACTTGTCTTTCGCCATGGCTAGAAGCCCTCCTCACGGACGATGAAGCGAGCCTTGATCGGCAGCTTCTGGATGGCACGGTCGAGGGCCTCACGGGCGACAACCGCGTCGTTGTAGGACAGCTCGAAGAGCACCCGGCCCGGCTTGACCACGGCAACCCACTTCTCCGGGTTGCCCTTGCCGGATCCCATACGGGTCTCAGCGGGCTTCTCGGTGATGGGCTTGTCGGGGAAGATGTTGATCCACACCTTGCCGCCACGCTTGATGTGGCGGGTCATGGCTATACGGGCGGCTTCGATCTGGCGGGCTGTTATCCAGCCCGGTTCGAGAGCCTGGATGCCGTATTCACCAAAGGTGATCTCGGTCTGGCCCTTGGAGTTGCCCTTCAACCGCCCGCGATGCTGCTTGCGGTGGCGGACCTTCTTAGGCATCAGCACGGTCAGTCACCATCCCCGCCACGGAAGTGCGGCGTCTCATGGGTCTCACGCGTGGAGGCCTCAATGGCCTCTTCCTCAGCCAGGAGCTTCTCGAACTCGGCGTCGCCCTCCTTGACCAGTGGGGCCGGATCGGCTTCAGGCGTCGTCTCGACATCGGTCGGCTGCAGAGCCTCGGCCGCCTCGGTACGCCGGCGCCCGGCAGCCGAAGAGACGACGGTGCGCTGCTTGGGATCCCCTGACGTCTCACCAACAGCCATGGCTGCCTCTGCCGAGACCTTGTCAACCATCACGCTCTTGTAGGGCAGGATGTCGCCCCGGTAGATCCAAACCTTCACGCCAATTCGGCCGTAGGTGGTCCGCGACTCGCGGAAGCCGTAGTCGATATCCGCCCTGAGCGTGTGCAACGGCACACGGCCCTCGCGGTACCACTCGGTCCTGGACATCTCGGCTCCACCCAGACGACCCGAGCACTGGACACGGATGCCGAGGGCGCCAGCCTTCTGGGCGTTCTGGACCGCACGCTTCATGGCCCGCCGGAAGGCGACCCGGCCGGCCAGCTGGTCGGCCACGCCCTGGGCGATCAGCGCCGCGTCGAGCTCCGGCTCCTTGATCTCCTGGATGTTGAGCTGGACGGCGTTATTGCCGGTGATCTCGCCCAGACCGGCCCGGAGACGATCGGCCTCGGTGCCCTTACGGCCAATGACGATTCCCGGTCGGGCCGTATGCACGTCTACACGGACCTTGTCGCGGGTGCGCTCCACCTCCACGCGGCTGATGGCAGCGTGGGGGAGTTCAGTCATGAGGAACTCGCGGACCTTCCAGTCCTGGAGCAGGTTGTCGGCGTACTCCTGCCGTGTGGCGAACCACCGTGATTTCCAGTCGGTTGTGATACCGAGGCGGAAGCCGTACGGATTGACCTTCTGGCCCATCAGTTGGCCCCTTTCTCAGAATCGTCGGCCGACTCGTCGGCCCCATCCACGTCGGCGCCGTCCTGGGCCACCGACTCCTCAGGCACATCTGAAGCCTCGTCGGCGTCAGGCTCCAGGGCCGTCTCCGTACCTTCGGAGGCCACGGCGTCCGCCGTCACCTCCTCGTGGTCATGATCATGGTCGTGCTCGGCCTCTGCCGCCGCCGCTTCTTCAGCCGCCGCTTCTTCAGCCGCAGTTGCCCGGCTCCGCTCGACACGCTGGCGACGTGCGTCGGCTGCCTGTGCGTTAGACCCGACCCGCCCCTTGGCGGCATCGAGCTCACGCATGGTCTCGAGAGTGGCCTCGTCGTAGCGGGTCACGATGATCGTAATGTGGCAGGTGCGCTTGAGAATTTGAGTGGCCCGTCCACGTGCACGCGGCCGCCAACGCTTCAGCGTCGGGCCCTCGTCGGCGTAGCAGGTGGAGACGAAGAGCTCCTCGGCCGGGATCCCGTCGTTGTTCTCAGCATTGGCCACGGCCGATTCCAGCAGTTTGCCGACGACGTCGGACACCGAGCGCTCCGAGAACGCAAGGATCTCGGCGGCACGGCCATAGGACTCACCGCGTACGAGGTTGAGCACCTCACGGGCCTTGGAGGCCGACACACGGACGTACCGGGCAACGGCCCGGGTACCCGGACGTTCGTTGGTCTTGACGGCGACCATCAGCGATTGCCACCCTTCTCCTGGCCGGCATGGGAGCGGAAGGTACGCGTCGGGGCGAACTCTCCCAGCTTGTGGCCGACCATCGACTCGGTCACGTAGACCGGCACGTGCTTGCGACCGTCATGGACACCCATCGTGTGACCGACCATGTCGGGCACGATGGTGGACCGGCGGGACCAGGTCCTGATGACCCTCTTCTCGCCTGACGTATTCAGGGCGTCCACCTTCTTGAGAAGGTGGTCGTCCACGAACGGACCCTTCTTGAGACTTCTCGGCATCGCCGACTACCTCCGCGATCCGCGCCGACGACGGCGACGGACGATCAACTTGTCGGACTGTTTGCCCCGCTTACGGGTACGACCCTCGGGCTTGCCCCATGGCGACACCGGATGGCGGCCACCGGACGTCTTGCCCTCGCCACCACCCAATGGGTGGTCGACCGGGTTCATTACGACTCCACGCGACTGGGGGCGAACGCCCTTCCAGCGGTTACGACCGGCCTTGCCGATGCTGATGAGCTCGTGTTCCTGGTTGCCGACCTCGCCGATCGTTGCACAGCAGTCGATGCGGATCCGCCTCATCTCCGTGCTGGGGAGGCGCAGGGTGGCGTAGTCGCCCTCCTTCGCCACCAGCTGGATGCTGGAACCGGCGCTGCGAGCCATCTTGCCGCCACCACCAGGCTGCATCTCGACGTTGTGGACGACCGTTCCGACCGGGATGTAGCGCAATGGCAGGGCGTTGCCGGCCTTGATCTCACTGCCCTGGCCGGACTGCAACGTCTCGCCGACCTGAACGCCCTTCGGGGCGAGGATGTAGCGCTTCTCACCATCGTGGTAGTGCAGCAGCAGGATTCGACAGCTGCGGTTCGGGTCGTACTCCAGGGCGGCCACCTTTGCGGGCACGCCGTCCTTGTTGCGTCGGAAATCGATGACGCGGTACTGGCGCTTGTGGCCGCCACCGCGGTGGCGCGACGTCATGCGTCCGTAGTTGTTGCGACCGCCGGTGCTGTTCTTCTTCTCGGTCAGCGACCGTTCAGGAGTGGTCTTGGTGATGTCCGAGAAGTCGGCGACAGTCTGGAACCGGCGACCGGGACTGGTCGGCTTGCGCTTGCGTTGCGGCATGTCTCTAGACCTCGAACAACTCGATCGACTCACCCTCGACGAGGGTGACGTATGCACGCTTGATGTCCGGGCGCTTGCCGAAGGTGGGCAGGCCACGGTTCCGCTTGCGCTTTCCCTCACGGTTGAGGGTGTTCACCTTGAGGACCTTCACATCGAAGATCGACTCGACAGCGTCACGGATCTGGGGCTTCGAAGCCGACTTGGCGACCTCGAAGGTGTAGACGTGGTTCTCCATGAGGGCGTAGGACTTCTCCGACACGACCGGCCTCACGATTACGTCACGGGCGTCCTTCACTCTTCCTCCTCCCCGCTGGGATCGGTGTCAACCACGGCCGCAGGCTCCACTGGTGCCGGTGTAGCCGCCGCCGGGGTGGAGAAGGAGGGCAGGGTCGCACGGGTGAACACGATGTAGTCGCACACCAGAACGTCGTATGCGTTCAACTCGCCGGGTGACAGGACGTGCACCTCGGGCAGGTTGGCGAAGCTCTTCCAGGTGTTCTCATCGTCACGCTCTGCCACGACGAGGGACCGGCCCTGTACGCCGAGGGTGGCCAGCGCCGCCAGAGCGACCTTCGTCCTGGGCACGTCGAAGTTCCAGTCGTCAACCACGACGACCCGGCCCTCGGCGGCACGATCACTCAGGGCCGAACGTAGGGCCAGACGGATCATCTTCCTGGGGGTCTTCTGGGCGTAGCTACGGGGCTTGGGGCCCAGCGCAACGCCACCACCGCGCCACTGTGGCGAACGGATGGAGCCCTGACGGGCTCGACCGGTGCCCTTCTGGGCCCATGGCTTGGCACCGCCACCACGGGACTCGGCCCGGGTTCGCGTGCTCTGCGTTCCGGACCGTCGGGCCGCCAACTGGGCGGTGACCACCTGGTGCATGACGGCGACGTTCGGCTGGATGCCGAACGTGTGCTCGTCCAACTCGACGGAGCCTGCCGCCGCTCCCGTGGGGCTGAGTACGTCGATCTTCGCCATCAGCGGGCTCCCTTGACGGCATTACGAATGAGGACGGTCGCGCCTCGGGGGCCGGGCACCGAACCACGCACGAGGAGGAGGTCACGCTCGACGTCGGCCTGCACGATCTCGAGGTTCAGCGTCGTGGTCTTCTGATTACCCATACGACCCGGCATGCGCTTGCCCTTGAAGACCCTCGAAGGAGTGGCGCACTGGCCAATAGCCCCGGGCTTGCGATGGACCTTGTGGGCGCCGTGCGAGGCGCGCTGGCCCTTGAACCCATGACGCTTCATGACGCCGGCGAAACCCTTGCCCTTGCTGACGGCGGTGACGTCAACATGGCCCACCTCGGCCAGCGACTCCACGGTGATATTCTGGCCGACCTCGTAGCCGTCCACATCGTCAAGGCGCAACTCGACGAGCCGATCCCCTGCATCCACGCCACCGGCGGCGAAGTGGCCGGCCTCGGGGCGGTTCAACTTTGCCGCATCCCTGTTGCCGAAGGTCACCTGAAGGGCCGTGTAGCCGTCTCGTTCGGTGGTCTTGATCTGGACGACACGGTTGGGCGTGACACGCAGCACGGTGACAGGCAGGACCCGGTTGTCCTCGTCCCAAACCTGTGTCATGCCGACCTTTACGCCGACAACTGCCTTGTTGGCCATGATGGCTCCTGCAACTGGCACCGGGGAACCCCCCCGGCGGCTGGCCCGTTGGTGGGCCGCTCACGCGAACGCTCCGCACAGGCATGGCCCGGCGGAGCGGTGATTCGATTGTGCCGTTCGGTTCGCCGTTTCCCGGGGGAAACGGCGCCTAAACGGACGTCAGTTTTGCGACACCGGACCCTCCGGAGCGCGGAGCACAACGATACGGCCTTCAGGGGTCAGCCACAACCGGCGTCATACATGCCGGGCCTGCCTACGCGCTCCACGCTGCATCCCCATCGCCTCCAGGACCGGCCGGTAGCGTAGATCAGGTCGTGGGGACGCAGCAGTTCCCACGACTACGACTCATGACCAAGGCCTCCGAGACGACCGCCCTCCCCCCCTGGGTCAGGCGAGCCATCCTCAGCCTGCTCATCGGAATCGCCAGCCTCTGGTACCTGCGTGGCGTCGTCTCAGCGCTTCGACCACTGCTCATGGTCCTCCTCGTGTCCCTGTTCCTCTCATTCGCCCTTGAACCGGCCGTGAACAGGCTGCAACGGCACGGAATGCGCAGGGGCCCCGGCACCTTCCTCGTGCTGGCCGTCATAGTCGCCGCCATCGGCGGTTTCGGAGTCCAGGTAGGGAGCCTCCTGGCCGAACAGGTGACGGATTTCAGCGAGAACGTGCCCACCTACCTGGAGGAGATCGACGGCTGGCTGGATGACTCGTTCGGGATCGAACACGCCACCGCCGACCTCAGGTCAGAATACGACTCCGGCGCTCTGGCCAAGCGCCTCGGAGAGGTGGCCGACGACCTGGCGAGGTTCGGCACCACCGTCGCCAACGTCATGTTCAACCTGTTCACCGTCGGCCTGTTCACCTTCTACCTCGTGGCCGAGGGTCCCAAGTTGCGCCGGATCATCTGTTCCTTCCTGGCCGAACGACACCAACGCCACGTACTCGAGGTCTGGGATCTGGCCATAGAGAAGACCGGTGGTTACATCCTCTCCCGGAGCCTCCTCGCGCTGGCCTCCTCGTTGGTCCACTGGGCGGCGTTCGAGGCCATCGGCCTCCCCTCATCGCTTGCCCTCGCCCTGTGGGTCGGCGTCATGTCCCAGTTCGTGCCCGTGGTCGGCACCTACATCGCCGGTGCCCTCCCTCTCGTCATCGCACTGCTGGGCGACCCGGTGGACGCCCTCTGGGTGATGGCCGCCGTAGCCGCCTACCAGCAGGTGGAGAACTACGTGCTGGCGCCGAGGATCACCGCCCACACGATGCAGCTCCACGTGGCGGTCGCATTCGGAGCGGTCATTGCCGGCTCAGCCGTTCTGGGGGTCGTCGGAGCCCTGCTGGCCCTTCCAGCCGCAGCGACCATCCAGTCGGTGATCGCTGCCGAGGCCGAGCGCCACGAGGTGGCCGAGCATCTGATCGCCGAGAGCAGCCTCCGCCGGCGCCAGGGCGAACGACCCCCGTCCGACTGATCCACCGTGGGATCAACGGCTCCGTAACGAACGGGAGCGCCCCCGAGGGGGCGCTCCGTGGTTCATGTCGCCCTACGGTCGACCGTGGAAACTCAGATCTGCTGGATCTTGATCTCGATGTCGACACCAGCCGGGAGATCAAGGCGCTGGAGCGAGTCCACCGTCTTGGGCGAAGGACTCAGGATGTCGATCAGGCGCTTGTGGATGCGCATCTCGAAGTGCTCCCGGGAATCCTTGTCCTTGAAAGGGCCGCGGATGACCGTGTAGCGGTGCTTGTCGGTCGGTAGCGGTATCGGTCCCCTGAGGTCAGCCTGGGTGCGACGGACCGTCTCGACAATCTTCTTCGTCGACTGGTCTATGACCTGATGGTCATAGGCCTTAAGCCGGATCCGAATCCTCTGTCCTGCAGCCATGCCCGGTCTACTACTTCAGGATCTTGGTGACAGCGCCGGCGCCGACCGTGCGGCCACCCTCACGGATGGCGAAGCGCAGGCCCTCGACCATGGCGATGGGAGCAATGAGCTCGACCGTCATCGTCGTATTGTCGCCGGGCATGCACATCTCGGTGCCAGCGGGCAGCTCGATGTTGCCGGTCACATCAGTGGTACGGAAGTAGAACTGCGGGCGGTAGTTGGAGAAGAACGGCTTGTGCCGGCCTCCCTCAGCCTTGTTCAACACGTACACCTCAGCTTCAAACTGGGTGTGCGGGGTGATCGAACCGGGCTTGGCGAGCACCTGGCCACGCTGGACCTGCTCCTTGTCGATGCCACGCAGGAGGGCGCCGATGTTGTCTCCAGCCCTACCTTCGTCGAGGAGCTTGCGGAACATCTCGACACCGGTGCAGACCGTGGTCTGGGTGTCCTTGAGGCCGATGATCTCGATATTGTCGCCCGTGTTCACGATGCCCTGCTCCACACGGCCCGTCACCACCGTGCCACGACCGGTTATGGAGAAGACGTCCTCGATGGGCATCAGGAACGGCTTGTCCACGTCACGCTCAGGCTGCGGGATGTACTCATCCACCTGGTTCATGAGCTCGACGATCTGGTCGGCGGCATCCGCGTCGCCCTCGAGCGCCTTGAGCGCCGAGACCTTCACGACCGGGGTGTCGTCGCCGGGGAACTCGTACTCGTCCAGAAGTTCCCGGACCTCCATCTCGACCAGCTCGAGGAGCTCCTCGTCGTCGACCATGTCGCACTTGTTGAGGGCGACGACAATCTTCGGCACGCCGACCTGGCGGGCCAGCAGGACGTGCTCACGGGTCTGGGGCATGGGGCCGTCTGCGGCAGACACCACCAGGATCGCACCGTCCACCTGAGCGGCGCCGGTGATCATGTTCTTGATGTAGTCAGCATGGCCAGGCATGTCGACGTGGGCGTAGTGCCGGTTCGGGGTCTCGTACTCGACGTGGCTCACGTTGATCGTGATGCCGCGCTCCCGCTCTTCGGGGGCCTTGTCGATGTTGTCGAACGCGGTGAACGCAGTCGAATCGGGATCACGGTCCGAGAGGACCTTGGTGATCGCCGCGGTGAGAGTGGTCTTCCCGTGGTCGATGTGTCCCATTGTCCCCACGTTCACGTGGGGCTTGTTCCGCTCGAAGTGGGCCTTAGCCATTGCTCTGCTTCCTTGGGTTATTTTCGGGGATTCCCGGACGGGCTACCAGAGGTCACTCGCCGTGGATACGGCGGGTGATCTCCTCCTGCACCGACCCGGGGGTCTGCTGGTACGAGTCGAATTGCATGGTGTAGGTCGCGCGACCCTGAGTCCGCGACCGAAGGTCGGTAGCGTACCCGAACATCTCGGACAGTGGCACCAGTGAGTTGATGACCTGGTTGGCTCCACGGGCCTCCATCTGGCCGACCCGGCCACGACGGGAGTTGAGGTCACCGACCACGTCGCCCATGTAGTTCTCAGGCGTGACGACCTCCACGGACATTACGGGCTCGAGTAGGACCGGCTTCGCCATCCGCATGGCCTCGCGGAACCAGGCCTGGGCGGCGATCTTGAACGCCATCTCCGAAGAGTCGACGTCATGGGACTTGCCGTCGTTGAGGCTCACCTTCAGGCCCAGGACCTGGAAGCCTGCCAACGGACCGTTGGACGTGGCCAACTGGATGCCGGCATCGACCGAGGGGATGTACTCCTTGGGGATGCGACCACCGCGGACGTTGTCCTCGAACAGGTAGGTGGACCCATCCTCGGTGAACGGCTCGAGGCTGGCCACGATCTCGGCGAACTGACCCGAACCACCGGTCTGCTTCTTGTGGGTGTAGCGGTGGTCCATGACCGCCCTGGTGATCGTCTCGCGGTAGGCAACCTGCGGACGGCCGACATTCGCATCCACCCGGAACTCCCGGAGCATGCGGTCGACCAGGACCTCCAGGTGGAGTTCCCCCATGCCACCGATGATGGTCTGGCCCGTCTCCTCGTCGCTACGGACGGTGAAGGTCGGGTCCTCCTCGGCCAGGGCACTGAGGGCGTTGCCCATCTTGTCCTGGTCGGCCTTCGAACGGGGCTCCACGGCAACGTGGATGACCGGCTCCGGGAACTCCAACTGCTCGAGCACGATCGGGTCGCCGGGCGCACAGAGGGTGTCGCCGGTCCGGGTGTTCTTCAGCCCGATACCGGCCACGATGTCGCCGGTACGTACCTCGTCGCGGTCCTCGCGGTCGTTGGCGTGCATCTCGAGGATGCGGCCGATGCGCTCCTTGTTGCCGGTGCGTGTGTTCAGGACGGGGGAACCCTTCTCGAGCAGGCCGCTGTACGCCCGGAAGTAGATGAGCTTGCCCACGTGGGGGTCGGTCATGATCTTGAACGCCAGGGCGGAGAAGGGCGCATCATCGTCGGGGTCACGCTGGACCACATCACCCGTACGCGGGTGGACGCCCTCGACCGGGGGTAGGTCTACAGGCGACGGTAGATAGTCCACAACGGCGTCGAGGAGCGCCTGAACGCCCTTGTTCTTGAAGGCCGACCCGGTCAGGATCGGCACGCAGTGACCGGCGAGCGTGCCGGCACGAACTGCCGAACGCACATCGGCGGCGGTGATCTCCTCATCGCCTACGAACTTCTCGAGAATGTTCTCGTCGAACTCGGAGAGCACGTCGATCAGCCCGGCCCGGAACTCCTCAGCCTTCTCAACCAGGTCGTCCGGAATGTCCACGACGTCCCAGGTGGCGCCCAGGTCCTCACCCTGCCAGACGAGGGCGTTCATCTCGACCAGATCAACGATGCCGACGAACTCGGACTCGGCACCGATGGGGAGCTGGACCACAGCCGTATTGCAGCCGAGCCGGTCCTGGATGGTGTCCAGTACGTAGTAGAAGTCCGCGCCGGTGCGGTCCATCTTGTTGATGAAGCACATGCGGGGCACCTGGTACTTGTCGGCCTGGCGCCACACGGTCTCCGTCTGGGGCTCGACCCCGGCCACGCCATCGAACACTGCAACTGCACCGTCCAGCACCCGCAGCGAACGCTCCACCTCGACCGTGAAGTCCACGTGACCTGGCGTGTCGATGATGTTGATGCGGTGGTCGCGCCAGAAACAACTGGTGGCGGCGGAGGTAATGGTGATGCCCCGCTCCTGCTCCTGCTCCATCCAGTCCATGGTGGCTGCGCCGTCATGGACCTCACCGATCTTGTAGTTCACACCGGTGTAGTAGAGGATCCGTTCGGTCGTCGTGGTCTTGCCCGCGTCGATATGGGCCATGATCCCGATGTTGCGGGTCTTCTGGAGTGAGTGTCGCTTCGCCATGAGATAACTCGTCGTTCGCTGTTCGTTCGGAATCGGTGGGACTGGACTTCCCGAGCGGCCAGAGCCGGCTTCCGGGATCAGGTGGAGGGGAACCCCTCAGGGGCGACCTACCACCGGTAGTGGGCGAAGGCCTTGTTGGCGTCGGCCATCTTGTGCAGGTCCTCGCGGCGCTTGACCGACGAGCCGATGCCGTTGGAGGCATCCATGATCTCGTTGGCAAGACGCTCCGCCATCGTGCGTTCACGACGGTCGCGGGAGTAGTTGACCAGCCAGCGAAGGGCGAGGGTGTTGGCCCGCCGGGGACGAACCTCGACCGGCACCTGGTAGGTGGCACCACCGACACGGCGGCTGCGGACCTCCAACTGGGGACGGACGTTCTCAATCGCCCGCTTCAGCGCGCCGACCGGCTCGCTCCCTGTCTTCTCCTCAACCGTGGAGAGCGCCGTGTAGACAATGCGTTCGGCGGTCGAGCGCTTACCGCGCTGGAGCACCTTGTTGACCAGTTGGGTGACCGCTGTCGACTGGTACACGGGGTCGGGAGTCAGCTCACGACGTATGGCGGGACCCTTGCGTGACACGGTCAGCCTTCCTTTTTCGCGCCATAACGGCTGCGGGCCTGGCGACGCTGGGTGACGCCGGAGGTGTCCAACGTTCCACGGATCACCTTGTAGCGGACACCAGGCAGATCCTTCACACGACCGCCTCGTACCAGCACGATCGAGTGCTCCTGGAGGTTGTGGCCCTCACCCGGGATGTAGGCCGTGACCTCGACACCGCTGGTGAGGCGGACACGCGCGACCTTGCGGAGAGCGGAGTTCGGCTTTTTCGGCGTGGTGGTGTACACGCGGGTGCAGACACCACGCCGCTGCGGCGCGCCCTTCAGAGCCGGTGTGGATTCCTTGCGTCGCTTGGACTTGCGGCCCTTGCGGACCAACTGCTGGATGGTGGGCACTCATCTACCTCGTGGAGAGAAATAACGGTGGTTTCGATAGGTCGACCGGAATGCGGCACCGGCCAGCAAACGAGTCTATGGGCGGGTTTTCCCAACTCACAAACATGTCCGCACGGCCGTGACGCCTCAGATGTTCGTCTAGACGGCCCCGGGTGCATCGGTATCGGGGGCCCCGATGGTGGAAGCAAGGTCGATCACGTCGGCCTCGTAGGCACCTGCGAAGGCGTCCTCGCCCTGACCCGGCTGCGTAGCCAGCCATTCGGCGAGATCCTGCTCCTCGTCAACCGACGAGTAGAAGTCCATCGGCTTGTAGTCCGGCGCGTGGGTGGCCACCCGTCGGTACTCCTCCATGCCGGTACCCGCGGGCACCAGCTTGCCGATGATGATGTTCTCCTTCAGGCCGATGAGCTTGTCGCTCCGGCACTCGATGGCCGCTTCGGTGAGCACACGGGTCGTCTCCTGGAAGGAGGCCGCCGAGAGCCACGAGTCGGTGGCCAGGGAGGCCTTGGTGATGCCCATGAGCTCGGGTCGACCCTCGGCCGGACGCCGTCCCTCTGCAACGAGGGTGCGGTTCGTCTCGGCGAACAGACGCTGATCCACCTGCTCGCCGGGGAGGAAGTCCGACTCGCCGGGATCGTTGATCTTCACGCGCCGGGTCATCTGCCTCACGATGAGCTCGATGTGCTTGTCGTGGATCGACACGCCCTGGTCCCGGTAGACCTTCTGGACCTCTTCCACGAGGTACTGCTGGGTCTCGCGGACGCCCTTGATCTCGAGGAGTTCCTTGGGGTCGCGGGGGCCTTCGACGATGGCATCGCCTGCCTTCACCTCGTCGCCGTCGGCGACCTCCAGACGGGGCATCCCCGGAATCGTGTAGACCTCCTCGGTGCCGTCGTCGGCTACCACGGCGATCTCACGGCCACGACCTTCGTCCTCACCGATCCGGACCACGCCGGAGATGCGGGTCAGGGTGGCCTTGCCCTTCGGGGTACGTGCCTCGAACAGCTCCACGACCCTCGGAAGACCACCTGCGAGGTCCTTGCCGACGACGCCGCCGGTGTGGAAGGTACGCATCGTCAACTGGGTGCCGGGCTCACCGATGGACTGTGCGGCGATGACGCCGACGGCCTCACCCACCTCGATGTCCTTGCCGGTCGCAAGCGACATGCCGTAGCAGGCCGCAGACACGCCCCTGAGCGAGTCGTCGGTCAGCGGTGACAGGACGCGGACCCTGTCCACATCGGGGTCGTCACGCATCAGCTCCATCTCGATCTCGCCGACGATCGTGCCAGCCGCCAGTACCCGTCGACCGCCCTTGGCCTCGGGGTGGACAATGCCCTTCCCCTCGGGGTCGGCAACCACCACCTCGTCGGCCAGAGTGCGGCTGAACAGGCGTGTCTCGAGGTAGAAGCGCTGGTTCTCCAGGTCCGAGCGGACACCATCGATCCAGATGCCGCGGACAGCGCCCTCGGCTTCGAACGGATCGGTCTCGTTGATGATCAACTCCTGGGACACGTCGACCAGGCGGCGGGTCAGGTAGCCGGAGTCGGCTGTACGCAGGGCGGTGTCGACCAGGCCCTTTCTGGCGCCCGGCGTGGAGATGAAGTACTCCAGCATCGTCAGGCCTTCGCGGAAATTGGACTTGATCGGCCGCGGGATCATGTCACCACGCGGGTTGGCTACGAGGCCACGCATGCCGGCGATCTGGCGGACCTGCATCATGTTTCCGCGGGCACCGGACTTGACCATCATTTCGATCGAGTTGGCCGGATCCGCCTCGAGGGCGTTGACCATGCTCTGGGTCACCTCCGAGGTGGCCGAGTTCCAGATCTCGACCTCCTTCTGGCGGCGCTCGCCGTCGGTGATGATGCCCCGGCGGAACTGGGCCTCGACCTTCTCGGCGTCCTTCTCGTGGCGCTCCAGGATCTCGACCTTGTCGGCCGGGGTCTTGACGTCATCGATGGAGACGGTGAGGCCCGACCGGGTGGCGTAATCGAAGCAGACGTCCTTGAGGTCGTCGAGGCATTCGGCTACCACCATCTTGGGGTAGTGGCGCGCCAGGTCGTCGACGATCAGGCCGAGTTCCTTCTTGCCAACCTGGCTGTTCACAAAGGTGATCGCCTTGCCGGGCAGCCCTCCGACCTCGATCGGGATAATGCTCTTGCGCGGCAGGGCCGCGTTGAAGATGACCCGACCGGGTGTCGTCATGTGCCATGTGGCGGCCACGCCGTTGGCAGGCGTGGCGAGGAGCTCCGGGTATTCGTCGGACCGGAACTGGATGCGGGCGTGCAGGTGCACGGCCCCGCTCTCAACCGCCCACTGGAGGTCGTGCAGGTTGCGGAATACCTTGCCCTCGCCGACCTGACCCTCGGTTTCGGTGGTCAGGTAGTAGGCGCCGATGACCATGTCCTGGGTCGGCGTCACCAGCGGTCGGCCGTGGGCCGGGCTGAGGACGTTGTTGGCCGACAGCATCAGGACCCTGGCCTCAGCCTGGGCCTCCGAGGAGAGCGGCAGGTGGACGGCCATCTGGTCGCCATCGAAGTCGGCGTTGAAGGCAGCGCAGACCAGCGGGTGGATGCGGATTGCCTTGCCCTCCACCAGCACCGGCTCGAAGGCCTGGATGCCAAGTCGGTGCAGGGTCGGAGCACGGTTCAACAGCACCGGGTGCTCGCTGACGACGTCCTCCAGAATCGTCCAGACCTGCGGCTTGCGTCGCTCGACCATGCGCTTGGCCGACTTGATGTTCTGGGCCAGGCCCTCGTCGACCAGCTTCTTCATGACGAACGGCTTGAAGAGCTCGAGTGCCATGACCTTGGGCAGGCCGCACTGATGGAACTTCAGGGATGGGCCGGCCACGATGACCGAACGACCCGAGTAGTCGACGCGCTTGCCGAGCAGGTTCTGACGGAACCGGCCCTGCTTGCCCTTCAACATGTCAGACAGTGACTTCAGCGGGCGGTTACCCGGTCCGGTCACTGGACGACCCCGGCGACCGTTGTCGAACAGGGCGTCGACGGCCTCCTGGAGCATCCGCTTCTCGTTGTTAACGATGATGCCCGGGGCACCGAGGTCGAGGAGGCGCTTGAGCCTGTTGTTCCGGTTGATGACACGGCGGTAGAGGTCGTTCAGGTCGGATGTGGCGAAGCGGCCACCGTCGAGCTGCACCATTGGTCGCAGCTCCGGCGGGATAACCGGGACGACGTCCAGGATCATGGCCCGCGGCTCGTTGACGCGACGGCCGTGCTCGTCACGCCGGTTGAAGGCCGCCACGATCTTGAGGCGCTTGATGGCCTTCTGCTTGCGCTGTGCGCTCAGCGGCTTCTGACCCTCCGGAGGATCGATCATCACCCGGAGCTTCACCTCTTCGTTGTCGAAGTCGATGCGGTCGATCAGCTTGGCGAGGGCGTCAGCGCCCATTCCGCCCTCGAAGTACTCGCCCCAACGGTCCTCCAACTCGCGCCAGAGCATGTCCTCCTCAATGATCTGACGGGAGAACAGGCTGGTGAACTCGTCCCAGGCCCGGTTCAGCACGTCGAGCTCCTGCTCGTACTGCTCGCGGATGAACCGGAGGTCCTTGTCGGCCGCCTTGGCCCTGGCCTTCAGATCGGCCTCCTTGGAACCCTCGGCTTCCATCTCGGCCAGCTCGGACTCGAGGTCCTCCTGGCGACGATTCAGCTCGCGGTCGCGCTCCTCCTCGATGGCGAGGCGCTCCTCGGCCAACTCGGCCTCCAGCTCGGGGAGGTCCTCGTGGCGCTTGTCCTCGTCCACCCAGACGACCAGGTTGGCCGCGAAGTAGATGACCTTCTCCAACTGCTTGGCCTTCAGTTCCTCACGGGGTTCCGTGCCCATGAGCAGGTATGCCAGCCACGAGCGGGTTCCCCGTAGGTACCAGATATGGACAGCCGGTGCGGCAAGCTCAATGTGGCCCATGCGGTCGCGCCGGACCTTCGAGCGTGTGATCTCCACTCCGCAGCGCTCGCAGATGATGCCCTTGAAGCGGACCCTCTTGTACTTGCCGCAGTAGCACTCCCAGTCCTTCGTGGGACCGAAGATCTTCTCGCAGAAGAGCCCGTCCTTCTCCGGCTTGAGGGTGCGGTAGTTGATGGTCTCCGGCTTACTCACCTCGCCGTTGGACCACGTGCGGATGCCATCCGCCGTAGCGAGACCGATGCGGATCTGATCAAATTCGTTGACGTCGAGCACTGTTTCTTCCTGCGTCTAGTTCTTGCTGGCGTGCGGGTCAGTGGGCGAGGCCGGCTGCGCGGCGCTCGTCGTCTTCATCGGAACCCCGCTCCGGGCGGGACAGGTCAATGCCGAGTTCCTCGGCGGCGCGGTATACGTCCTCGTCAAAGTCGCGCATTTCGATCTGACGACCGTTCTCGGCGAGTACCTCCACGTTCAGGCAGAGGGACTGCATCTCCTTGATGAGAACCTTGAAGCTCTCCGGAATGCCGGGTTCGGGGATGTTGTGGCCATTGACGATGGCCTCGTAGACCTTCACCCGTCCGAGGACGTCGTCGGCCTTGATGGTCAGGAGCTCCTGGAGGCAGTAGGCGGCTCCGTAGGCCTCCAACGCCCAGACCTCCATCTCACCAAACCTCTGACCACCGAACTGCGCCTTACCGCCAAGCGGCTGCTGGGTGATCATCGAGTACGGACCAGTGGAGCGGGCGTGGACCTTGTCGTCGACAAGGTGGGCCAGCTTCAGGATGTAGACGTACCCGACCATGATCGAGCTGTCGTAGGCCTCGCCGGTCCGACCGTTGTAGAGCGTGGTCTTGCCGTCCACCCCGAGCAGCCGGTCACCATCGACCGACTCCGGACGGATGTTGGCGAGGATCTTCTGGATCGTGGGATGCCTGCCTGCCCGGTCCTCCTCGTCCCAGTGGGCGCCGTCGAAGACGGGCGTCGCCACATGGACCGACGGGCGGGTAGACGGGCGGGTCTTCTTCTCGATGCCGCGGATCGGTTCATCGCCGACGGAATCGTCGCCGATATCCCAGCCCCAACGGGCGCAGTAGCCGAGATGGGCCTCAAGGACCTGTCCCACGTTCATCCGCGAGGGAACGCCAAGCGGGTTCAGGAGGATGTCTACCGGTGTGCCATCGGCCATGTACGGCATGTCCTCGATCGGGAGGATCTTGGAGATGACGCCCTTGTTGCCGTGGCGGCCGGCCAGCTTGTCGCCGACGCTGATCTTGCGCTTCTGGGCCACGTAGACACGGACCAGCTGGTTGACGCCGGGCGGAAGCTCGTCGCCGTCGTCGCGGTTGAACACCTCGACTTCGATGACCTTGCCGGTCTCGCCGTGCGGGACCTTCAGGGAGGTGTCACGCACCTCCCGGGCCTTCTCGCCGAAGATCGCCCTCAGCAGGCGTTCCTCCGGTGTCAGCTCGGTCTCACCCTTGGGTGTGACCTTGCCGACCAGCACATCGCCGGGCAGGACCTCCGCACCAACGCGGATGATTCCAAGATCATCCAGGTCGGCCAGGGTCTCGTCGGGGAGGTTCGGGATGTCCCGGGTGATCTCCTCAGGGCCGAGCTTGGTGTCACGGGCGTCGATGTCGTGCTCGTGGATGTGGATCGACGTCAGCACGTCGTCCTTGACCAGGCGCTCCGAGAGGATGATGGCGTCCTCGAAGTTGTAGCCCTCCCACGACATGAAAGCCACGAGAAGGTTCTTACCGAGCGCCAGTTCGCCACCGTCGGTCGACGAGCTGTCGGCCAGCAACTGACCCTGCTTGACCTTCTGACCGGGGACGACCCTGACCTTCTGGTTTATGCACGTGTCCTGGTTTGATCTGACGTACTTGAACAACCGGTGCTCGACCGTGCCGGCCTTCTTGTAGTCCACCGTCACGGAGGTGCCGTCCACGGCCGAGACCGTGCCGTCCTCGTCTGCGAGCAGCATGTCCATCGCGTCGTGCGCAGCGCTGGCCTCGATGCCCGTACCGATGTACGGAGCCTCGGACTGGATCAGCGGGACCGCCTGGCGCTGCATGTTGGCGCCCATGAGGGCACGGTTGGCGTCGTCGTGCTCGAGGAACGGGATCAGAGCCGTGGCAACCGAGACGATCTGCTTCGGCGAGACGTCCATGAGCTGGATCTCAGCCGGCGGCACGTATGAGATCTCGGTCGTGGCGCCGAAGAACACGTCCCTCTCCAACTGGAGTCGGAGGTCCTGCAGCGAGGCTGCCTGCGGCGAGCGGCGCGAGAGGATCCGGTCGTTGACGAAGGTGGAGTCCTCGTTGAGGGGAGCGTTGGCCTGGGCGACCACGTACTCCTCCTCCTCGTCGGCGGCCAGGTAGACGATCTCGTTGGTGACCCTGCCGTCGGTGACGACCCGGTACGGCGACTCGATGAAGCCGAACGGGTTGACCCGTCCATACGTCGCCAGACCGCCGATGAGACCGATGTTCGGTCCCTCGGGGGTCTCGATCGGACACATCCGGCCGTAGTGCGAGAAGTGGACGTCACGAACCTCGAAGCCGGCGCGTTCACGCGACAGGCCACCAGGGCCCAGTGCCGAGAGGCGTCGACGATGTGTGAGGCCGGACAACGGGTTCACCTGGTCCATGAACTGCGACAGCTGGCTGGTGCCGAAGAACTCCTTGATGGCAGCGACCACCGGACGGATGTTGATCAACGAGGTGGGTGTGATGGACTCGACGTCCTGGGTGGTCATCCGCTCACGGACGACGCGCTCCATGCGCGACAGGCCGATTCGAAGCTGGTTCTGGATCAACTCGCCCACCGACCGGATGCGGCGGTTGGCGAAGTGGTCCTGGTCGTCGAGGCGGTAGCCGGGCTCGCCCTTGGCGAGGTGCAGCAGGTACGTGCAGGTGGCAAGGACCTCGGACCGGGTGAGTACCTGGGAGTCGGGGTCGGGGCGCTCCAGTTCGATGCCGAAGAGCTTCTCGATCTTCTCGATCTCCGGACCCAACTTGCGATTCAGCTTGTAACGGCCGACCCGTGAGAGGTCGTAGCGACGTGACTCGAAGAAGGCGTTGCGCAGGTAGGCGCGGGCGGCTTCCACCGACGCCGGCTCACCGGGACGCACCCGCTTGTAGATCTCCAGGAGGGATTCCTCCTGGGTGGGAGCGATGTCCTTGTCCTTCTCCCACTGCCCCTCGAGGTAGTCGAAGTGGCGGACGAAACGATCCAGGAAGCCGGGTTCGTTCTCCTCGTCGTAGCCCAACGCCCGAAGGAGCGTGAACATCGACAGGCGACGCTTGCGGGCCACCCGGGTACCGGCGGTGACGTCCTTGCCGGGCTTCTGCTCGACGTCGAACTCGATCCACTCGCCACGGTAGGGATGGATGGTCCCGGTAACCAGCTGGTGCTTGGCCAGGTTGCGGAGGCGGTACCGGTCACCGGGCTGGAAGATGACGCCTGGTGAACGGACGAGCTGGGACACGACGACACGCTCGGTGCCGTTGATGACGAAGGTGCCCTTCCCGGTCATCACGGGGAAGTCCCCCATGAAGACCGTCTGCTCCTTGATCTCGCCGGTGTTGGCGTTCATGAAGCGTGCACGGACGAAGATAGGCGCGGAGAAGGTCATGTCCTTCTCCTTGCACTCCTCCACTGTGAACTTGGGCGGCGGGCACAGGTCCTCGTCGTCCGGATCGAACTCCAGGTCGAGCGTGAGCGTCTCGCTGAAGTCGGTTATGGGGCTGAGATCACGGAACGTGTCGACAATGCCCTCATCGAGGAACCAGCGGAATGACTTCCTCTGGACATCGATGAGGTGCGGCAGAGGTAGAACTTCCTCCAAATTGCCGAACGAGTAGCGGTCTCGGACGATGGGGCGTGAAGACACCTAGAACTCCTGGCCAGAGTCACGGACGAGGGCAAACCGTTGCTGTGACAACGAACATGGCGAAAACGACATGAACGACAGGCATAACCACGGCGACTGATGAGCCTAGCGGTCGCGCGCAGACCGGAGCAACCCCGAAGGGCAGCACGGACGAATCCCGAAGGGTGGGTCCATCCAGAACGGTAGAGGTCCGACGCGTTGTGGTCAAGGACCGTCACGAAACCGACACCTTTCGGCTTCCCGCCACAGCAGCCGGAGAAGGCGGCCGGACAGGCGCCCGGTCGCCGGGTCCGGGCCAAAACGCCGAGACCCCCGGGGCGAACCCCGGGGGTCTCAGATACCCGGCGGACCAGCCGCCGGGACGACTACTTGACTTCGACGCTGGCGCCTGCGGCCTCAAGGGCCTCCTTGGCCTTGTCGGCATCCTCCTTGGAGGCGCCCTCGAGCACCGTCTGCGGAACACCGTCAACCAGGTCCTTGGCGTCCTTCAGACCAAGGTTGGTGAGCGCACGCACCTCCTTGATGACCTGGATCTTCTTGTCGCCGACCTCGGTCAGGACGACATCGAAGGTGGTCTGCTCCTCCGCCTCCTCGCCGGCATCACCGGCGGGAGCGGCGGCTGCAGCTGCCACTGGGGCTGCTGCGGTAACGCCGAACTTCTCCTCGAAATCCTTCAGGAGCTCACTCAGCTCGAGCACGCTCATCCCGGCGATCGCGTCCAGGATCTCCTCTTTGGTCGACATGATTACTCCTCTTCCTCGTTGTCATTTTCAGTGTCGGTGGCTTCGTCAACGGCGGGCGCCTCATCAGCGACCTCCGCATCGGCTTCGTCAACGGCAGGCGCCTCATCAGCGACCTCCGCATCGGCTTCGTCAACGGCAGGCGCCTCATCAGCGACCTCCGCATCGGCTTCGTCAACGGCAGGCGCCTCATCAGCGACCTCCGCATCGGCTTCGTCAACGGCAGGCGCCTCATCAGCGACCTCCGCATCG
>Ga0233427_10000689_pt1 | contig 40791 bp, 36 predicted proteins | sample SI_118_April2016_5_FD_179885 | JGI IMG/M metagenome (GOLD analysis project Ga0233427, IMG submission 179885) | Seawater microbial communities from Saanich Inlet, British Columbia, Canada - SI_118_April2016_100_MG | ecosystem: Environmental > Aquatic > Marine > Inlet | place: Canada: British...
GATGGTGCTGAGGCAGCACGATTTAATAATGACTTAAAAGAAAATTTAGGTAAAAATTTTGCTTACAAATTAGCTGTCTAATATAAGTCATGTCAAAAACTACTTCATTATTAAGCGCTTTATTATGCACTTTTATTTGGGGCACAACATTTATTGCTCAAGACACAGGTATGGACAACATAGGTCCATTTACATTTAACGCAGTAAGATTTTTTATAGGTTTTTTAGCTATCACACCCTTAGTTTTGTTATTTGAATTAAAAAAATTTAAGTCAGAATTTAAATCTGATATTAAAACTTTCGTTAATCTTTCATTTTTAATTGGTTTGTCGTTATTTTTAGGTTCAGCTTTGCAACAAGTTGCGCTACTTTATACAGATGTTGCAAATGCTGCATTTTTTACGATTTTTTATGTTCCAATGGTACCAATTATAATTTTTCTATTTAAGAGAACATCAATTCATTGGAGTGTTTGGCCATCTGTTGTTTTATGTTTAATTGGAGGGTATTTATTAACAAACTTTTATGATGCAACAGTAAGACTGGGAGATAGTTTAGTAGTATTTGGAGCTTTATTTTGGAGTACTCATATAATCTTCACAGGAATAATTGTAAAAAAATACAATCTTCCCTTAACTCTTGGTGCTATTCAAACTCTTATCGTAGCTTTATTTTCTTTTGTAATAGGACTTATCTATGAAGAATTCATTTATATTGATATTATGAAAGAAATAAATTCTATCTTATATGCTGGTATTTTATCAGGAGGCTTTGCTTTTGTTTTACAAATTTATGCTCAAAAAAATATAACCCCTGCCCCTGCAGCAATAATCTTTTCTTTAGAGGGAGTATTTGCAACTATTGCAGCCTGGTATCTTTTAAATCAAATTTTAGATATAAATAATTTACTTGGATGCTTTTTTATTCTGTGTGGTGTTTTATTGTCACAACTACTACCTTTAGTTAAAAAAAAATATTCTTAATAAATCATAGCAAATAAAATTAATGCTATGATAATTCTATAAATTACAAAAACATTCATTGAGAATTTGTTTATATAAATCAAAAAAAACTTTACTGTCACAAAAGAAAAAATAAATGATGTTAATATTGCGACAATTACTAAATAGTTAAATTCAACTGATTGAGAAAATACATCTTTAAGACCTAAAAAACTTGCACCACTTAAAGCTGGGATAGAAAGTAAAAACGATATTTTGCTAGAGTCCAATCTATTAAACTTTAAAATCCTTGCAGCTGTAATAGTTATGCCTGCCCTACTAACCCCTGGTATTAATGAAAGAATTTGAAATAAACTTATAAAAAGAATTGATTGTAGATTTAAGTTTGAAGAAATTTTCTTATCAAAACGATTTCTATCTGCTACATATAAACCAATTCCAAAAATTAAAGTTGTCCACGCTATGACTTTAACATTTCTTAAATCATAAATAATACCTGTTGAATACAAAATATATCCAACAATTATTAATGGAATTGACCCCACAACAATAAAACTTAAAAGTCTTTTATTATTTTTAACATCTAATAAATCCATTCTGAAATAATAGACAATTGCAAATAAGGATCCTAGGTGAAGGCTAATATCTATTAATAATGAACTAGATTTGAATTCATACAAACTTGAAATTAGTATTAAGTGTGCTGATGAACTTATGGGTAAAAATTCTGATATACCCTGAATGGCTGAGAGTATTAAAACTTCTATTATGTTCTGTAACATTTTATCTAACTAACTTAAAAAATATTTATTTAAAACAATTCGATTTAAACATATTAGTTATGCATTTATTAAAAATATGTTATTTTTTCTCAATATATTAAAAATTAAGTCATAGTTATTGACCTATTTTAAGCTTTATTTAACAAAAACAATATATAACTTACCTAAAATTATTAAGATTATGACTGATAAAATGCTTAAATTTGTAAAAATAGGTCAACAAACACCACCTAAAAGAGAGGTTGGTAAAAGAAAAAAAGATTTTAACGAAATATATGATGAGTTTATTAGTGACAAAGCAAAAGAACAATCAAGTAGATGCTCTCAGTGTGGAGTTCCATTCTGCCAAGTTCATTGCCCATTAAGTAATAACATTCCTGATTGGCTAAAATTAACAGCAGAAGGCAGACTTAAAGAGGCTTATGAATTATCTCAAAGCACAAACAATATGCCAGAAGTTTGTGGAAGAATATGTCCCCAAGATAGATTATGTGAAGGAAATTGTGTAATTGAACAATCTGGCCATGGAACTGTAACAATTGGTTCAATGGAAAAATATATTACTGATAATGCATGGGAACAAGGATGGGTAAAACCTATTAATGTTTTAAATGAAAAAACACAAAGTGTAGGAATAATTGGTGCTGGTCCAGCTGGACTAGCTGCAGCAGAACAATTAAGAAAAGATGGGTATAAGATTACAGTTTATGACAGATATGATAGAGCAGGTGGTTTATTAATTTATGGAATTCCAAATTTTAAATTAGAGAAAAAAGTTGTCGAAAGAAGAACTAAACTTTTAAAAGATGGTGGAATAGAATTTTTTCTAAATTTTGAAGTTGGAAAAGATGCTAATTTAGAACAACTAAGAAAAAAACATGATGCTATATTGATTACAACAGGTGTTTATAAGTCCAGAGAAGTTGAATTACCAGGAAATGACTTAAATAATATTTTTCCTGCAATGGATTTTTTAACAGCATCAAATAAAAAGGGATTAGGTGATAAAGTAGAATTATTTGATAAAGGAATTTTAAATGCAGAAGGAAAAGATATTGTTGTAATTGGTGGTGGCGATACAGCAATGGACTGTGTGAGAACATCAATAAGACAAAAAGCTAAATCTGTTAAATGTTTATATAGAAGAGATAAAGAAAATATGCCTGGATCAGCAAGAGAAGTAGCTAATGCTGAAGAGGAAGGTGTTGAGTTTGTATGGCTATCAAGCCCTAAAGAATTTAAAGGAATTAACAAAGTTGAAAAATTAATAGTTGATCAAATAAAATTAGGAGAACCTGACGAAAGTGGAAGAAGAAAACCAGAGGTTCAACAAGATTCAAATTTTGAATTAAAAGTTGATATGGTAATAAAAGCACTAGGTTTTGATCCTGAAGATTTACCAACTTTATTTGATTCAAATGAATTACAAGTGACAAAATGGGGAACTATAAAAACTGATTTTGATACAATGGAAACAAATTTGAGTGGAGTTTTCGCTGCAGGCGACATAATTAGAGGTGCATCCTTAGTTGTTTGGGCGATTAAAGATGGAAGAGATGCAGCAATTTCAATTAAAAAACATTTAGAGAATAAGTGTTTAAAACAGTCAAAAGTAGCTTAATGGAAAATTATAAAAAAAATTTTGATTTATTAAAGAAGAACAATGTTTACTCAGAAGAGATGGAACATGATGCATGTGGAGTTGGTTTAATTTCATCTACAGAAGGAAAAAAATCACGTAAAGTGGTTGAGTATGGTATTGAAGCTTTAAAAGCTGTCTGGCATAGAGGTGCAGTAGATGCAGACGGAAAAACTGGTGATGGTGCAGGTATTCACGTAGAAATACCAAAAGATTTTTTTATAGAAAAAATAGAAGTTACTGGCCACACATATGATAGTTCTGAAATATGTGTTGGAATGATTTTTTTACCTAGAAATGATTATGCAACCCAAGAAAGTTGTAAAACAATAGTTGAGAGCGAGTTAACAAAAAATAATTTTAGTATATATGGTTGGAGACAAGTTCCAGTAAATCCAAAAGTTTTGGGAGAAAAAGCATTTCATACTATGCCTGAAATTATTCAGGTACTTTTTAAATCTAATAGTTCAGAATTATTAAATAAAGAACTTGAGAGAAAAATTTATGAAACAAGAAGAAAAATAGAAAACAAGGCTTTCCAAATTTCATTAAATAATTTTTATATTTGTTCGCTTAGTTCAAAATCAATTATTTATAAAGGAATGTTTTTAGCTGAAGCTATTTCAGATTTTTTCTTAGATTTGAAAGATCAAAGATTTATTTCAAGATATGCAATTTTTCATCAAAGATTTTCTACCAATACAGCACCAAGTTGGAATTTAGCTCAACCATTTAGAGCAATTGCACATAATGGTGAAATAAATACATACCGTGGAAATAAAAACTGGATGAAAGTTCATGAACAAGAAATGAATAGTCCACTTTTTGATAATATAGAAAATTTAAAACCTGTAATTCAGCAAGGTGCATCAGACTCTGCTGCACTAGATAATGTTTTTGAATTATTAAATATTTCAGGTCAACCAGCTCCTTTAGCAAAATTAATGTTAGTACCCGATGCGTGGTCAAAAAAAAATAAAACTTTATCTAAAGATCATCAACAATTGTTTAATTTTTTAAACAGCACCATGGAACCTTGGGATGGACCTGCTGCAATTGCTGGAACAGATAATGAATGGGTCATAGCTGCAAATGATAGAAATGGATTAAGGCCACTTAGATATGTAATCACTAAAGATAATTTATTATTTGCTGGTTCTGAAACAGGAATGATTGAGCTTAATGAAAAAAAAATTTTAACAAAAGGAAGATTGGGACCTGGAGAAATAATTGGAGTTAGAATTGAAAAAGGAAAAGTATTTACTAACAGTAAGATTAAAGATTATTTAGCTAAAGAGTATAAGCATTTTAATTCACAGATTGTTGATTTAGATGACAAAATTACAATTTCTGGAGAAAAACACTCTTTTTCAGGGGATGATTTAAGAAGAAGACAATATACTTTTGGAATAAGTTTGGAAGATTTAGAGCTTATTTTGCACCCAATGGCTGAAGATGCAAAAGAAGCAATAGGATCTATGGGAGATGATACGCCACTTGCAGTATTGTCAGATAAATATAGACCTATATATCATTTCTTTAGGCAAAATTTTAGTCAGGTAACAAATCCTCCAATTGACTCTTTAAGAGAAAATAAAGTTATGAGTTTAAAAACTCGATTTGGAAATCTGGGAAATATTTTAAATTTTGATAATTTAACTAAACAAAATATTTATGTTTTAAATAGCCCAATTTTGTCAAATTCTCAGTTTGATAAATTTATTAATTTTTTTGGCAAAAATTCTTTAATCATCGATTCTACTTTTTCAAAAGATCAAAGTTTATTTGAGTCAATAAAACAAATTCAGAGAGATGCAGAAATTGCAGTCAGACAAGGTGTTACGCAATTAATTCTTAGCGATAAAGAGTTATCAAATTCAAAACTTCCAATTCCCATGTTGTTGTGTGTGGGTGCGATTAACTCTTTCTTAATTGAAAAAAAATTAAGAGGATATGTCTCTATTAATGTTCAATCTGGCGAAGCTTTAGATACTCATTCTTTTGCTACTTTGATTGGCGTAGGAGCAACTACTGTTAACCCTTACCTTGCTTTTGATAGCATAAATCAAAGGTATGAAAAAAAATTATTTGGACAATTCAGTTTTGATGATTGTGTGGAGCGTTATATCAAATCAGTTAATGCAGGGCTGTTAAAGATTATGTCTAAAATGGGAATTTCTGTTTTAAGTTCATATAGAGGGGGATGTAATTTTGAAACAGTTGGTTTAAGTAGAACAATTGTTGCAGATTATTTTCCTGGAGTTGTATCCAAAATCTCTGGAATAGGATTAACTGGTATAGAAAAAAAAATTAGATCTATTCACAAAGAAGCATTTGAGAGTTCAGATACAATTTTACCAATAGGAGGTATTTATAGGTATCGTAAAAATGGAGAAACACACCAATATCAAGGTAAATTAATTCATTTATTGCAAAGTGCCGTAGGCTCTAACTCTTATGAAGCCTACAAAAGATATGCTGAAGGAATATATGGTTTACCTCCAATAAATTTAAGAGACTTAATAGATTTTAGATCAAAAAAATTAAAAGGATCTATAGAAATTTCAGAAGTTGAACCAATTCAAAATATACTAAAAAGATTTGGAAGTGGAAGTATGTCTCATGGAGCATTGTCAAAAGAAGCTCATGAAACATTAGCAACTGGTATGAATAGAATTAAAGGAGCTTCTTGCAGTGGAGAAGGAGGTGAAAATGAAAGTAGATTTAAAGTATTAGATAATGGAGATAGTGCAAATTCACGTGTTAAACAAATAGCTTCAGCTAGATTTGGTGTGACAGTAAACTATTTAAATAACTGTAACGAAATTGAAATCAAAATTGCTCAAGGTGCAAAACCAGGAGAGGGTGGACAATTACCAGGATTCAAAGTAACAGAAGAAATCGCAAAACTGAGATATTCAACGCCAGGTGTAACCCTAATTTCTCCACCACCACACCATGATATTTATTCTATAGAGGATCTGGCACAACTTATATATGATTTAAAACAGATCAATCCAAAGGCAAGAATTGGAGTTAAGCTTGTAGCCTCATCAGGAGTTGGAACAATAGCTGCTGGAGTAGCAAAAGCAAAAGCTGACATAATATTAATCTCAGGACATAATGGTGGAACAGGCGCAACACCACAAACAAGTGTTAAGTATGTTGGTATTCCATGGGAGATGGGATTAACTGAAGCTAACCAAGTTTTAACTTTAAATAATTTAAGACATAAAGTTACTTTAAGAACTGATGGTGGAATTAAAACTGGTAGAGATGTGGTTATTGCTGCAATGATGGGTGCTGAGGAATATGGCGTAGCAACTACAGCTTTAGTTGCAATGGGATGCATTATGGTAAGACAATGTCATTCAAATACATGTCCTGTTGGTGTTTGTACTCAAGATGAAAAACTTAGAGAAAAATTTACAGGAACACCCGACAAAGTTGTTAATTTGTTTACTTTTATTGCTACAGAAGTGAGAGAAATATTAGCAAAACTCGGATTCAAATCTTTGAATGAAATAATTGGAAGAACAGATTTATTAAGACAAGTTAGTAAAGCTTCTCCTAATTTAGATGATTTAGATTTAAACCCTCTTTTTGTTCAGGCAGACTCAGGAAATAATAAAAGATACTGTGAAGATCAGCAAATAAACCACGTGCCAGATACATTAGACCAAGAAATTTGGCCAGAGATAGAAAAAGCATTAGATAATTCAGAAAAAGTAGAAAAAGAGTATCTTATCAAGAATACAAATAGAGCCGTAGGAACAAGAATTTCTCATCATCTTTATAAAAAATTTGGATATGAAAAACTAGATGAAAACTTTTTAGTTTTAAACTTTAAAGGATCAGCTGGACAGTCATTTGGGGCATTTTCTTCAAAAGGTTTGAAGCTTGTTCTTAAAGGAGATGCTAATGATTATGTGGGTAAAGGACTATCTGGTGCAACAATTTCAATTAAATTATCTGATGAAAGTAATTTAATATCAAGTGAAAATACAATAATAGGTAACACTGTATTATATGGCGCTACCTCAGGAAAATTGTTTGCGGCAGGTCAAGCAGGCGAAAGGTTTGCAGTTAGAAACTCTGGTGCAACTACAGTAATAGAAGGCTGTGACTCTAATGGATGTGAATATATGACTGGAGGAACAGTAGTGGTATTAGGAGAAGTAGGTGATAATTTTGCAGCTGGAATGACGGGTGGTATGGCATTTATTTATGACAAATCTGAACAATTTGAAAAGAAAGTTAATCAAGACTCAGTGATTTGGCAAAGTGTTGAAACTGATTATTGGAAAAAATTTCTTAAAAATTTACTTGCTGATCATTTTAAGGAAACTGGATCAGATTTATCAAAAAAATTGATTAATAATTATGATAAAGAGATAAATAATTTTGTTCAAGTGTGCCCTAAAGAAATGATAGATAAATTAGAAAATGCAATAAGCCTTAAGTCAAAAATTAAAAAAGTAATCTAGATAATTAATTGAAGCTCTTTTAATATTCTTTTAAGCCATTTTTTTTCTGACAAACTGTGATCACCACCTTTTATTATTAGAAGCTTTTTTTTGGCATTTTGAAAAATTTTTAAAACTTTTCTAGAATAAGATACTGGGACAACTTCATCTTTTTGACCATGAACCATCGTAATTTTTATCTTAGAATAAATTTTTTTTTTTAAAACCTTATTTTTTCTTCCATCTTTTATTAATTGGTGAGTAATTGGGTATTCATAATTTCCATGTTTTAGACGATAAATACCATTTTTAATTATTTCAGTTTTCATTTTTTTAGTAAATTTTTTCCACATTAGATTTTCTAAAAACTCTGGAGCAGAACCAATTCCTAAAAAACTATTAATTTGATTTTTAAAATTTTGGAATTGCTTAAGAGCTACCCAAGCCCCCATACTAGATCCAATAATAGTAAAATTACTTTTTTTTACATATTTTTTTATTAGAATTGATGTTTCATTACTCCATTTAGTTATATTTCCATCTGTAAATTTTCCTGATGATTTTCCATGTCCAGAGTACTCAAGTGCTAAAAAACTTAACTTATTCTTTTTGGTAAATTTTAAAAAAGCATTTGGTTTTTTACCTTCTAGATCAGACATGAAACCATGTAAAAAAACAATAAAAGAGGTATTTTTATATGTATTACAAATATATCTTATTTTCTTAGTTTTTGAGATTTGGTGATATTTGAAATTGTTCATAATCGTTTATATGTTTTATCTATTAATATATAATCATATCAAATGTCATCTAATTTAAAAGTTTTACAAGTAATACCCAAATTAGGTTATGGAGGAGCAGAAACAGGTTGTTATGATGTTGCTCACTATTTACCAGAAAATAATTGTGACTCTTTTATTGTAACTAGTGGAGGAGAATTATTAAAATTTATTGATAAAAAAAAAGTTAAAGTTATTAGATTGCCAGTTCATAGTAAAAATCCATTATTAATTATTATAAATTTTATCGCTTTAGTTGGAATTATTCTGTTTAAAAATATTTCTATTGTACACGCTAGAAGTAGGGCTCCTGCATGGGCATGTTTATTGGCAACGAAGGTTACAGGCAGAAGATTTGTTACAACTTTTCATGGCACTTACAATTTTAAAAATAGTTTCAAAAAATTTTATAATTCAGTTATGGTTAGATCGCATCTAATTATTGCTGGATCAAATTTTATTTTTTCTCATATTAAAGAAAATTATTCAAAACACCTTAGTGCTAAAAAAAAACTTATGGTAATTTTTAGAGGGATTAATGTTGATTATTTTGATCCTTCAACAAAAATTGAAAGTGAAGAAAAAAAATTATTAAAAAAATGGGAAATAGAAAAAGATAAAAAAATAATTCTTTTACCGGGAAGATTAACAGGATGGAAAGGGCAAGAAGTTTTTATAGAGGCTGTTAATTTAGTGAATATTGAACTTGGATATGAGGCTTTTTATGCTGTTATACTTGGAAGTGATCAAGGTAGAGAATTATATAAAAAAAAACTTATTAGACTTACAGAACAGTATAGATTAATAAATCAGGTAAAATTTATTGATCACTGTAAAGATATGGCTTTAGCTTACAAAGTTTCAGATATAGTGGTGTCAGCGTCAATCGAGCCAGAGGCTTTTGGAAGAGTTGCTGTAGAAGCACAATCAATGGAAAAACCAATAATTGCAAGCAATATTGGTGGTTCAAATGAAACTGTGGTTGATGAAAAAACTGGTTTTTTATTCGAAACCAACAACCCAAAATCATTGAGCCAAAAAATTTTAAAAACACTTTCTATGGATGAAGTATCATTAAAATCAATTGGTAAAGAGGGAAGAAAAAATATAATTCAAAAATTTAATGTTGAAAAAATGTGTTTTTCTACTTATTCAGAGTATAAAAGAATATTAAATTAAATGCCTATAATCACACTACCAGATGGAAACAATCTAACATTTCCTGACAAAGTTACTGGTCTAAAAGTAGCTGAAAAAATTAGCAAGTCACTTGCTAAACAAGCTATGGTTATAAGTGTAGATGGTGATTTAAAAGACTTAGATTTTCAAATTGAAAATGATTGTTCTATTAAAATTTTTACATCAAAAAATCCAGAAGGTTTAGAAACCATAAGACATGATACAGCACATATTTTAGCAATGGCAGTACAAGAATTATTTCCAGGAACACAAGTAACTATTGGGCCAGTTATTGAAAATGGTTTTTACTATGATTTTGCGAGAAAAGAGCCTTTTACTGAAGATGACTTAGAAAAAATTGAAAATAAGATGAAAGAAATTGTAGATAGAAATGAAATTACAAGAAGAGAAGTTTGGGAGAGAAAAAAAGCTATTTCACATTTTAAAGAAAAAGGAGAAGCTTACAAAGCAGAATTAATTCAAGCAATCCCAGAAACCGAAGATGTATCCATTTACTTTCATGGTGATTGGCACGATCTTTGTAGAGGTCCACATCTTTCTTCAACAGGTAAAATCGGAAAATTTTTTAAACTAACTAAAGTTTCAGGAGCTTATTGGAGAGGAGACTCTAATAATGAAATGTTACAAAGGATATATGGTACTAGCTGGGCAACCCAAAAAGACTTAGACGAATATTTAAGAAGAATTGAAGAAGCAGAAAAAAGAGACCATAGAAAATTAGGAAAAGAAATGGACTTATTTCACTTTAGAGAAGAAAGTCCGGGCTCAGTATTTTGGCATGAAAAAGGATGGGCTCTTTTTCAAAAATTAATAAATTATATGAGAAGCAGACAAGATGCTGCTGATTATAAAGAAGTAAATACTCCAGAGGTACTTGATAGGCTTTTGTGGGAAAAATCTGGGCACTGGGAAAAATATGGAGAAAATATGTATACTTCTGAAACGCCAGACGAAAAAGTCTTTGCAATTAAACCAATGAATTGCCCAGGCCATATTCAAGTTTTTAACCAAGGTCTAAAAAGCTATCGTGATCTTCCATTAAGAATTACTGAGTTTGGTAAAGTGCACAGATATGAACCATCTGGTGCATTGCATGGACTTTTAAGAGTAAGAGCTTTTACCCAAGATGATGCACATATTTTTTGTTCAGAGGATCAGATAACAACTGAGTGTTTAAATGTAACTAATTTGATTTTAGATATTTATAAAGATCTTGGTTTTGAAAATGTAATATTAAAATATGCAGATAGACCAGATGTTAGAGTCGGTGATGATGAAGTTTGGGACAAAGCAGAAGCTTCGTTACTTGCAGCAGTTAAAGCATCTAAACTGGAATATAGCATCAATAAAGGAGAGGGAGCCTTCTATGGGCCCAAAATTGAATTTGTATTAAGAGATGCTATTGGAAGAGATTGGCAATGTGGAACCTTACAGGTTGATCTTAATTTACCAGGGAGATTAGATGCTTCTTACGTTGACAATGATGGAACAAAAAAAGTTCCAGTTATGCTTCATAGAGCATTATTTGGTTCTTTAGAAAGATTTATTGGAATATTAATTGAACATTATGCAGGCAAATTTCCATTTTGGATTTCACCTTTGCAAACTGTTGTTATTCCAATTTCTGAGGAGTTTGATGAATATGCCACAGAAGTCTCTAAAAAAATTAAACAAGCTGGCATAAGTTCAAACGTTGATTTAAAAAAACATAATTTGAATTACAAAATAAGAGATCATTCATTAGCAAAAATACCTCTTTTATTAATTTGTGGTAAAAAAGAAGTTGACTCTAACTCGGTAACGATTAGAAGATTAGACTCTAACAAACAAGAAAATATGGATTTAAATTTATTCTTAAAAACTTTTTCTGCTTTAAACAAAGCATCCTCAAACTAAGTGGCAGATTTTAAACAAAATTACTTTCAAAGAAGAACAAAAGATAGAGGTCCAAGATCTAATAATAGAATCTCGTCTCCTGATGTTCAGGTCATAGCAAGTGATGGTGAAAATCTTGGTGTAATAAATACCAATGAGGCAATCTCAATGGCAAAAAATCAAGGATTAGATTTAATAGAGATAGCTGCTAATGCAAATCCTCCTGTGTGTAAAATCATGGATATGGGCAAGTTTAAATATGATGCCCAGAAGAAAGCAAATATTGCTAAGAAGAAACAAAAAATCGTTTTATTAAAAGAAATTAAAATGAGACCTGTTACGGAAACTCATGATTATGATTTTAAGGTTAAAAACGCAAAAAAATTTATAGCTAAAGGGGATAAAGTAAAATTTACTGTCAGATTCAAAGGTCGTGAACTACAACACTCTCATTTAGGAAAAGAGTTGATGGATAAGATCAAAGAGGACATGAAGGATATTGGCAAGGTAGAATTGCATCCCAAGTTTGATGGCAAGCAAATGATCATGGTAATTCAGCCTTTATAGGCCTTAATATAGGTTGTAAATTTATATCAATCTTTGTATAACACCGCAGAATTATGCCAAAATTAAAAACAAAAAGCTCAGCAAAAAAAAGATTTAAAATATCTGCAACTGGCAAAGTCTTAACTGCGCAAGCAGGTAAAAGACATGGCATGATCAAAAGAACAAATTCTCAAATAAGAAAATTAAGAGGCACGACAACGATGTCTAAACAAGACTCGAAAATTGTTAAATCGTACATGCCTTACAGTTTAAGAGGTTAATAATGGCAAGAGTTAAAAGAGGTGTAACCAGCAAAGCTAAACATAAAAAAGTTCTAAAAGCCGTCAAAGGTCAATGGGGCAGAAGAAAAAATACCATCAGAGTTGCAAAGCAAGCTATGGAAAAAGCTATGCAGTATGCTTACAGAGATAGACGAAATAAAAAAAGAGAATTTAAATCATTGTGGATACAAAGAATCAATGCTGGAGTAAGAGCTGAAGGATTAACTTATTCAAAATTTATTAATGGCCTTACTAAATGTGGAGTAGCTATCGACAGAAAAATATTAGCAGAAATAGCTTACGATAGCCCTGAAGCCTTTAAAACTATTGTTCAAAAAGCACAATCTGCTTTAAATTAATCTTCACTATTGTTTTTCGTTGGTGAAGAAATAATCTCTTAAAATGTCAGATATTAAAAAAATTAAAGATGAATATCTCTTAAAGCTAAGTGAAAATTTAGACTTAAATCAAATTAATCAAATTAAAACAGATCTATTTGGTAAAAATGGATTGGTTAGTTCTCAATTTAAACAACTTGGAAAAATAGCAGAAGAAGAAAGAAAAAAATTTGCGTCTGATCTTAATCAAACCAAGGAAGAGTTGCAAAATTTAATAATAAATAAAATAAATGAAATTGAATCAAAAAAAATAAATGAAAAGTTAGAAAAAGAAAAAATTGATGTAACTCTACCTGAGAGATCATTCATAAGAGGTAAAATTCATCCTATTTCACAAACTATAGATGAAATTTCTTCAATCTTTTCAGAAATAGGTTTTAGTGTTGAAGAGGGGCCAGATATTGAAAATGAATATAATAATTTTACAGCTTTAAATACTCCTGACAATCATCCTGCAAGAGATATGCATGATACATTTTACCTTGATGATAATAAAGAAATTTTATTAAGAACTCACACATCTCCAGTTCAAATTAGAACAATGTTAAAAGATAAACCTCCATTTAAGATTATAGCGCCCGGGAGAACTTACAGATCTGATAGTGATCAGACACATGCACCAATGTTTCATCAAGTGGAAGGTTTGCATATAGATAAAAACATAAACATGGGTCACTTAAAAGGTTGTTTAAATTATTTTATTAAAGAGTTTTTTGAAGTTGAAAAAATTAAAATGAGATTTAGACCAAGTCACTTTCCATTTACTGAACCTTCAGCAGAGGTAGACATTGGTTACGAAATTAAAGATGGAAAAATAGTTATAGGAGAAGGTGACCAATGGCTTGAAATTTTAGGCTGTGGAATGGTTCATCCTAATGTTTTAAAAAATGTGAAAGTTGATCCATCAAAGTATCAAGGATATGCATTTGGAATTGGGATTGATAGATTAGCAATGCTTAAGTATGGCATTAATGACTTAAGAGCTTTCTTTGATTGCGATTATAGATGGCTAAACCATTTTGGTTTTGATCCTCTAGATGTACCAACAAATTATAGAGGCTTGAGTCGATGAAAATCACATTTGATTGGTTAAAAGATCATTTAGATACAAAATTAAAAGAAGACAAACTTTTAAAACAGCTAACAAATGTTGGGTTAGAAGTTGAAAGTGTAGAAAACTTATCTGCTGGTCTTGATTTGTTCAAAGTAGCAAAAATTCTAAAGACAGAAAAACACCCAAATGCAGATCGACTTAAAGTCTGCGATGTTGATGTGGGAGAAAAAGAAATAAAAAAAGTTGTATGTGGCGCACCTAATGCAAGAGAGGGATTGATAACAATATACGCTCCTCCTGGAGCTGTTGTTCCAAAAAGTAAAGTAAAGTTAGTGATAGCTAAGATTAGAGATGTTACTTCATATGGAATGCTTTGTTCTGAGTCCGAATTAAATTTATCTGATGAAAGTGATGGAATAACAGAATTATCTTCAAAAAAATTTGAAAAGAGTATTGGAAAAAGTTATTTTTCAAAATCAAACTCTAATCTTATAGATCTGTCAATTACCCCTAACAGACCAGACTGTCTTGGTGTCAGAGGGATAGCAAGAGATCTTGTTGCTTCAGGTTTTGGAAAATTAAAAGATTTAAAAGAGAAAAAAATAAAATCAAAATTGAAACAAACTGTAAAAGTAAAAATTAATAAGGAAAAAAATCAAGGATGTGGTGCATTTGGAAGTTGCTTAATTACTAATGTAAAAAATGTTGAAAGCCCTCAATGGTTAAAAGATAAATTAGTTTCAATTGGTGAAAAACCAATTTCAGCAATAGTGGACATTACAAATTATGTCATGTTTGATATCAATCGTCCGTTACACGCTTATGATGCTGATAAAATTGAAAAAGGTATCATAGTTCGAAATTCAAAATCTGGAGAAGAATTTACAGCTTTAGATAATAAAAATTACAAACTAGAAGATGGAATGTGCGTAATTAGTGACAGTAAGGGTGTATTGGGATTAGGTGGAATTATTGGGGGCATAAGGTCTGGTACAGAATTTGATACTAAAAATATTTTATTAGAGTCAGCATATTTTGAACCTAGATCTATTAGAAACACATCAAAAAAACTAAATATAGATACAGATGCGAAGTTTAGGTTTGAAAGAGGTATTGACCCATTATCAATTGAAAATGGTTTAAATAAAGCGGCATTATTAATTAAAGAGATTTGTGGTGGAGAAATTAGTAAAATTGATACTCAAACAATTGAAACAAACAAAATTAAAAGCATTAAATTTGACACTAATTTATTTGAAAAAATAATTGGATTTAAAATTTCAACTAAAGAAATGTTTAAAATCTTAGAAGATCTTGGTTTCAAAATTAAAAAAGAAAAAAAATATTTAAAATTAACAATTCCAACATGGAGACCGGATATTTCACAAGAAATAGATATTGTTGAAGAGTTAGTAAGAATAACTGGTTATGATAAGATTGAAATTATAGATCCAGTTAAAGAAAGAACCAAATCTACTTTAACTCAGTCGCAAAAGTTATTTCATTTTTTACAAAGAGCAATCGCTTCAAAAGGTTATTTAGAGGCAATAACATGGTCATTTACTGACTCAAATTACAATGATCATTTTAAAAATAAGAATAAAGAAATTAAAATTGTAAATCCCATAAGTTCAGAATTAGGAGTTTTGAGAAGCTCAATATTTTCAAATCTAATCATGTATATGAATAAAAATTTGGACAGAGGTTTTAAAGATTTATCAATATTTGAAATAGGGCCAATTTTTACTGGCTCAAATCCAGGTGAACAAAACACTATAGTCTGTGGTCTGTCAGCGGGTAAAAGATCAAGATTGTCATGGATTGAAAAAGAGAGAAATGTTGATGTATTTGATGTTAAAAGAGATGTAGTTCAAACTTTAGTTGAGGCAGGTTACAATTCTAATAAATTTTTTATAGATAGCGAAACGCCAAATTATTATCATCCTGGCAAGTCAGGTAGATTGTTTTTAAATAGAGGTAAAGATCAAGTAGCAGCTTATTTTGGTGAAATTCATCCCAATATTATAAAAATGATAGATATTAAAACAGAGTCTTTAGTGGGTTTTGAAATTTTTCTAGATAATTTAAAATTACCAAAAAAAACATTAAATGATCAAAAAACTAAATTTGAAGTCTCAGATTATCAAAAATCTGAAAGAGACTTTGCGTTTATAGTTAATAAAGAAGTTAAAGCTCAAGATTTAATTAATGCTGTTTCAAGTGTAGATCAAAAATTAATTAGCAATATTAAAGTTTTTGATGTTTATGAAGGTGAAAACATTCCAGAAAATCAAAAATCAATAGCAATTAGCGTTACCATACAATCATCTGAAAAAACTTTGAATGACAATGATTTAGAAAAAATTAATAATTCGATAATTAAAACAGTTGAAAGTAAAACTGGCGCCAAGATACGTTCTTAAAGCAAATGAGCAATATTGATAATATTAGAAATTTTGCAATTATTGCCCATATTGATCACGGTAAATCTACAATAGCAGACAGAATAATTCATACCTGTGGAGGACTTACTGAAAGAGAAATGAAGGCACAAGTTTTAGACTCAATGGATATTGAGCGTGAAAGAGGAATTACAATTAAAGCTCAAACAGTAAAACTTAATTACAAAGCAAAAAATGGTAAAAATTATATTTTAAACATTATTGATACTCCTGGTCATGTAGATTTTAGTTATGAGGTTAGTAGATCTCTTTATGCCTGCGAAGGTTCAATCTTAATAGTTGATAGTACTCAAGGGGTAGAAGCCCAAACACTTGCAAATGTTTATCAAGCTTTAGATATAGATCATGAGATAGTACCAGTTTTGAACAAAGTTGATCTTCCAGCATCAGATTTAGATAGAACAAAAAAACAAATCGAAGAAGTGATAGGTATTGATACAGAAAGTGCAATCCCTTGTTCAGGGAAAACTGGTGAAGGTATTGATGATATTTTAGAACAAATTATTACAGTCTTACCTAGTCCTAAAGGTGAAAGTTTAGGAGATTTAAAATGTTTATTGGTCGATAGTTGGTACGATACTTACCTTGGAGTTGTTATTTTGGTTCGAGTAATTGATGGTAAAATTTCAAAAAATATGAAAATAAAAATGATGTCCACAAATCAAGAATATATTATTGAAAAAGTTGGGGTATTTACGCCAAAAGCGACAGATATTAATGAATTAAATGCAGGAGAAATAGGTTTTATAACAACTGGAATAAAAGTTTTATCTGAAACAAAAGTTGGTGACACTATATGTGATGCTACCAAACTATTAAAAGAAGCTCTACCAGGTTTTAAGCCAAGCAAACCTGTAGTTTTTTGTGGTTTGTTTCCAGTAGATAGTTCTGAGTATCAAAAATTAAAAGATGGATTAGCTAAACTGCAACTAAATGACGCAAGTTTTTCATTTGAACCAGAGTCATCTTCAGCTTTAGGATTAGGATTTAGATGTGGGTTTTTAGGATTACTTCATTTAGAAATTGTTACAGAAAGACTGGAAAGAGAATTTGATGTAAACTTGTTAACAACCACTCCAGGAGTTGTATATAAAGTTTATATGAATAATGAAGACATTGTTGATCTACATAATCCTTCAAGTTTACCGGATCCAACATTAATAAAGTTAATTGAAGAACCCTGGATAAAAGCAACAATAATTACCCCTGATGAATATTTGGGTTCAATAATGAAAATGTGTCAGGATAAAAGGGGGGTGCAAACTAATTTAAGCTATTCTGGAAATAGAGCTGTTGTAAATTATGAGTTACCCTTAAACGAAGTTGTTTTTGATTTTAATGATCGTTTAAAATCGATGACTAGTGGGTATGCTAGTTTTGATTATGAAATTATTGAACACAGAGAAGGTGATTTGGTAAAACTTGGGATTTTAGTCAATGCAGAGCCAGTTGATGCGTTAGCAATGATGATTCATAAAGATTTTGCTCAAAGAACAGGAAGAGAAGTATGTGAAAAACTTAAAGACTTAATTCCAAGACATAATTTTATGATACCAGTCCAAGCTGCAATAGGCGGCAAAATAATAGCGAGAGAAACTATTAAAGGTTTTAAAAAAGATGTTTTAACTAAAATTCATGGTGGAGGAGCAACGGATAGAAAAAGAAAGCTTCTTGAAAAACAAAAAAAAGGTAAGGCAAGGTCTAAACAGTTTGGTAGGGTAGAGATACCCCAGGAAGCATTTATAGGGGTTCTAAAAATTTCGAAAGAAAAATAATTATTAATATGTTTGATAACAAATTTGAGCAAAATAGAAAATCAAATTTTATATTTAATAAGTTATATCATTTAATATTAGGGGAAAAATTTTCAAAAAAAATTAATTTTAACTTTGATAGTAAAAATAGAATTGATCTTATCAAATACATGATTGAGAAAAAAAATTATAAAAAATACTTGGAAATAGGATGCCACAATAACGAAGTCTTCAACAAGATAGAGATAGAAAAAATAGGAGTAGACCCAGTGAGTGGAGGAAACTTTAGAGGAACAAGTGATGAGTTTTTTAAACAAAATAAATTAAATTTTGATTGTATTTTTATAGATGGATTACATGAGTATAATCAAGTTAAAAGAGATATTTTAAATTCAATTAAATTTTTAGTAAATGATGGGATAATAATCTTGCATGATTGTTTGCCACATAGCATTAGTCATCAAAGAGTTCCAAGAACTAGATATACTTGGAATGGAGATGTTTGGAAAGCTATTGTCGAAGCAAGAACATGGAGTCATGTAGATACTTATACGATTTTATCTGATCAAGGATTAGGAATAATTAAAAAAAGAAATAATTCAAATTTATTGAATTTAAAAAAAGCTAATTTTGATAAATTGAAATATAAATTTTTTTATGAAAACTACCAGTCATTAATGCGAACAATATATTTTGAGGAATTTCTAAAAATTACAGACAATCAGTAAGAATACCATTTAGATAATAATTTAATATTATTTTCAATTTTAATAAACTTTTTATTAATAATTTTTTTAAAACTTAAATCATTTAAAATCATATCTGAAATCTTTTTTATTTCATAAAAATATGAATTTTCATTATCAGTATTTTTAATTTTTTGAAAACCATCTTTATTTTGAAGAGTGATATAGCTGTTTGATGAAATATTAAAAATACCATTTAATTTAACAATCTGATCATTTGCATGTATTGATAAATCATTATTAAGTTTTTCTATCAATGAAGTTTTTAATTCAACTTTTACATTATTAACTAGCAAATTAAGAGTTGAGGATAAGTCAATGTCTTTTGAAATATTTTTTTTACAATCAAAATTATCTAAACTTTTAATTAAGTTTTTATTATACAAATCAAAAATATCAACCATTAATGAAACTGGATATATTCCACCATCTAGTATGGAGCCACCAAGTAAATTTTTATTGAATATTCTTTTATTATAATTTACTTTTTTTAATCTAATTCCAAATATTTTTTTACCTCCCAAGGCATCATTTCCAAAACTACTTTTGATTTCTAAAATTTTTGAGTAATTAATCTTATTAATAGCAGTTAGAGCTTTCTGGTAAAAAGGATGAAATTTATAAGCAGTTCCCTCTTCTAAAAGTAAATTCTTTTTTAAAAATTCTTTTTTAATTTTGTTAAAAGAAAAAATATTATTTGTTATTGGTTTTTCTACAAGAACATGTTTGTTATTATTCATTGCTTTTAAGCAATATTCCTCGTGCATTGAATTAGGTAGACCTATAAAAATTATGTCTATCTTTTCATTTTTAAATATATCATCATAATTTGAAAATATGTTTTGATCTTCTATATTAAATTTTATTTTAAAATAATCACGCTTTTCTTTTGTGTGGCTAGCTACAGATAAAAGTCTAGAATTATAAATTCTTTTAAATTCTTTAGCTAAATTTAATGAAGCATTTCCTAGGCCAATAAAACCCCAATTGATAATTTTTTTCATAAAGTATAAAAGTAATCTAACTATTATCTTATATTAAATATATGAATAACAGAAAAGTATTACAAAAAATTTTTAAAAAGTTTTTTCATTTTATTTTTCATATTTTTTATGGAAGAATAAAATTATTAAAAGATGATTCAGATTGTATAATTAATAAATTAGAAATTAATAAGATTACTATAGGCAATAAAGAATTTAACTTAAAACACTTAATCTATGAGATATATGATGGTAGAATTTTTACTGATTTAGTTGAGCATGTTGCAATAATTAAAGATAACTTTATTCTACCTGATATATCGTATCAGCAAGTTAATAGTGAATTAAAAGATGTTAGTTTCAATAGAGTAATTAATTTAGGTACAAATAGAATTCAAAAAAAAATAAAAGGTTCTGTATTTTCACTAGTTCAAGGTACAAGCGGCAATAATTATTTCCATTTTCTCTTTGATATAGTTGTAAAATTAAGAATTTATGAAGAAAAACATTCTTTAGATAAAGTAGACTATTTTTATGTTCCTAGTGTTGAAAGTTGGCAAAAAAAAATACTTTCATTATTTGGTATTCCAGAAGAAAAATTAATAGATAGTCAGAAATATAGACATATTAAAGCCACGAAAGTGATAACAGTAGATCATCCGTGGTATAAAAAAGGGTATGTTCAAGAAGAAATTAAAAATTTACCAGATTGGATCATTTTTTTTTTAAGAGAAAAATTTTTAAAGTATTCTAAAAAATTTAATACATCTAATAAAATTTTTATAGATCGATCTGACTCTAAATTTAATCATTGCAAATTAGTTAACAATCAAGAAGTAATAAACTATTTGAAACTTAAAGGTTTTCAAAGTTATAAAATAAGTGAATTAGATTTTTTTGAACAAATTTATTTATTTAATAATGCTGATATAATCATAGGGCCTCATGGTGCTGCTTTTTCAAATATAATATTTTCAAAAACTGGTTTAGATTTAATTGAATTGATTCCTGATAATCATCCAAGTATTAAATGCAAAAAAATATCAGAAATATTAAATTTCAATTATCAAAAAATTCAATTGAAATATTTTAATAAAAATGAATTTGATAATGGGGATATGAAAATTGAAATTAGTCAATTAGAAAATATTCTAAATAATAAAAAATAAGTGTAAAAAATTTATAAAATCCAATCTTTAAATTTTTCTTTATTTTTCAAAATATATTTTGGAAAAGAATTATCTAACTCAATTTTATTATAAAATTTGTTTCTTTTAAAAAGATCTCTTTGTTTTTTGATATTATTCTTAATTATCTCTACATCAGAATAAGCAGAACTAGCAAATTCAGTATGTGCAAACGTTTTTAATTTAATTGATATATCTTCTGCTGTTAATAAAGAATTAAAGTGCCAGCCACCATTATTAAATACCTCAATACTTTTTTCTTTATAAAATTTCCAAAATGGCTGATTTAAGTTATTAGTTTTAATTTTTTGCCTCATATAATCAATTGATTTTAAATTTTTTTTTTTACATATGCGTGTTCCTTCCCAGGGGCTTTCATGATTATTATAAAGATTAAATTTATAGCAATACATTTCCTGAAGAAACAAACCATATTTTTTGAATAATTCAAAATTTCTTAATAATTCAGGATTTGGTATTTCATCAGGGTCAGAGAACATTATATAATCATCTTTATTTGCAATTGTGAGGGCATTAAATAGATATTCTCTTTGAGCAGCTTGGTTCTGCCACTCATTATTTTTAACATTAAAAGGTTCTTGAAGAACTAAGTATATAATTTTATTTTTAAAGTTATTGTTTATTAAGTTAAAATTTAGCTTTTTTTTATTTCCACGATGATCATAAGCAGATTCACATATAACAAAGTAATCAACTTGTTTATGGAGGATCTCAAATCTTAAATTAGTAATAAAATTTTCATTAAAAAAAGTTATGCAATCAAAGATTTTATTCATATTAAAAAAAATTTAATTTAGATTTTATTCTTAAAAAACGTTTTATAAGTTTTGTTTTTTTTTTTAATCTTTTTTCAATTTTAATATATTTATCAAAATTTGATGTATCCTCATAGTTATCTGTTAGAGATGCATGAATATCACGCCACCCGCTCATTTTAAATTTAATTAATTTTTCAAAATTATCTTTTTTTATCCAATTTCCAAGTAAATCATTTCCAAAAGGTCCTGCAGAGTCTTTGTGAAATGAATAATTAATTTTTTTATTGTATACATTGATCTTAGTATTCCTGTACAAAAAACCAATACTATCTCCTTCTATTAACTTAAAAGCATTGTAGTGTTTATTATTTAGAAATGAGTTAATTACATCAGTATTAATAGCTTCTGCAGAAATATAAATTGGCAATATATTACTGTCAAAAATTCTTTTTAAAATTATATCGTCATATTCTTCTAAATCTATTTTAATATAAAATGGTTTTCCATATTTCTGAATTAAATATATTACATCAGCACTTTCCAAATTTATTTTGTTAAAATTACCAATTAAATTATTGTTTGGTTTAGGAAATTGGCTCAATAAATTATTTGTTTTATGTAGAAAAAATTCTAAATTTTTATTGTTTTGATTGGACACAATACAATTTTCAACAATTAATTTTTTTTCACGTATTTCTTTGTAAAACCTTTGCTTTATAATTTCACAACTTTTTTGATTTGCTTCGACTGCTATTATCAAATCTGATTTCAATAAATAGTATGGTATATTTTCACCTTCAGAAGCTCCAAAATCATATATAATTTTTTTCATAGAAAAAATTATAATAACATGTATCTTTTAATTAAACCTATTTTAAAATTAAAAAAATGACAGATAATAAAGATTTAATTAATCTATTTTATGAAAGTAAATATTATTCTTTAAAATATAAGAATTATTTTTCTATTTATGAAAACTTGTTTTCTAAATATAGAGGAAAAAAAATTACATTTGTTGAGATTGGAGTTTTATCTGGTGGATCTTTATTTATGTGGAGAAATTATTTCGGAAAAGATGCTAGAATTATAGGTATCGAATTAAACCCAGAGGCAAAAAAATTTGAAAAAGATGGATTTGAAATATTTATAGGCAATCAATCAGATGAAAATTTTTGGAAAAATTTTTTTCAGAAAGTTGGTCATGTAGATATCGTGCTAGATGATGGTGGACATACAAATTTTCAGCAAATAGTTACTTGTTGTTCATGTATACCTTTTATTAAAGATGATGGTGTTATGGTTGTGGAAGATGTTTTTCATAGTTATGGTATAAGCTATGGTGCAAAGGGTTTTTTTAACCCTTCAAAATATTCATTTATAAATTTTTGTAAAAAAATAATAGATGATATTAATTTTAGATTTCCTGATAGTAAAAATTTTTTATTTTCACTAAATAAATTTGTTTATTCTTCAGAATTTTTTGAGTCAATTGTTGCTTTTAAAATTAACAAAAGCTTATGTAGCTCTAAAAACGAAGTAATTTTTAGTAAAGGGGAAAATTTAAATGCTAAAGATTATGCACATCTTCATCATATGGATATTCCAGGTAGTAATAAATTTGTGCTAAAAATAAAAAGTTTTTTAAAGTCATTTAGAGGCAATCTGAAATATGTGGTTTTTAAAATAAATGAACATATTTCAAAGAAATATTTCAAATAATCTAAATAGGAGAGATGGCTGAGTGGTTGAAGGCGCACGCTTGGAAAGCGTGTAAAGGAGCAATCCTTTCATGGGTTCGAATCCCATTCTCTCCGCCATACTAGAAAATGATAGGATATCTTTTTCATAATATGAAAGTAAAAAAGCTCAAATTAGCTTTATTATACAAGCATTATTTAAATTATCTAAAGTGTTGTTAAAAAGATAAATAAGCATTTTTTTAAAAAAATGTTATAATTTTTTTTTCCTAAATTAAAAAATGACAAATAAAAATATATATCAAGCTGACTCAATTAAAGTTTTAAAAGGTCTTGAGGCAGTCAGAAAAAGACCAGGAATGTATATTGGAGATACTGATGATGGAACTGGTTTGCATCATATGGTTTATGAAGTTGTTGATAATTCTATAGACGAAGCTTTAGCAGGTTATTGTAAAAATATTAATGTAAGAATAAATTCAGACGGAACTATTACAGTCAATGATGATGGCAGAGGAATTCCTGTTGATATGCACAAGGAAGAAAAAAAATCAGCAGCAGAAGTTATTATGACACAACTTCATGCTGGTGGTAAATTTGATCACGATTCCTATAAAGTTTCAGGTGGACTTCATGGAGTAGGCGTTTCTGTTGTAAATGCATTGTCAGAAACACTGCAACTAGAAATATATAGGGATGGTAAGAAACATTTTATAGAATTCAAAAATGGTGAAGCTAAGGCTCCATTAAAAGTTACAGGAAAATCTAAAGATACTGGAACACAAATAACATTTTTGCCTTCAAAAGAAATTTTTTCTTCCACAAAATTTAGTGCAAATATTATTATAAAGAGGATGAGAGAGTTAGCTTTTTTAAATAAGGGTATTAAAATAATTTTTACAGATGCTAGTTTAAAAAAAGAAAAAGTATCAGAATTTAAATTTGATGGTGGCGTACTTGAGTTTGTAGATTTTTTAGATGAAAAAAGAGAAAAACTTCAAAATAAAAATGGAAATGATTTATTTAAAAAACCAATTTATATAGAGGGAAAAAAAAATAATATAGAGCTTGAATGTTCTTTAAAGTGGAACGCAAGTTATGCTGAAGATATTTTCCCTTACACTAATAATATTTATCAAAAAGATGGCGGAACTCATTTATTAGGTTTTAGAAGTGCATTAACAAGAGTTATTAATAAATATGCGAACGAACATAACCTTCTAAAAAAAAATAAATTATCAGTCTCAGGTGATGACATTAAAGAAGGACTTACTTGTGTGTTATCTACAAAAATTCCTGATCCAAAATTTTCTTCTCAAACTAAAGATAAGTTAGTTTCGTCTGAAGTTAGAATGATTGTAGAAACGGTTGTAAGTGAAAAATTATCTATATGGTTTGATCAAAACCCTTCAGTTGCTAAAATAATTTTAGCAAAAGTTGTTCAAGCAGCAATAGCAAGAGATGTAGCTAGAAAAGCAAGAGAAAATGTTAGAAGAAAAGGTGCCTTAGAATTAAGTGGTCTTCCTGGAAAATTAGCTGATTGTCAAATAGGAAAACAAGATGGTACAGAATTGTTTATAGTTGAGGGTGATTCAGCTGGTGGTTCTGCAAAACAAGGTAGAAACAGGTCCAATCAAGCTGTTTTGCCTTTAAGAGGTAAAATTTTAAATACGTACGTAGAAGATTTAGCTTCCAAAAAGAATGGTAATGGCGATGGCTCAGAGCAGCAGAGAACAAAAGCTTTATCAAAAATGATCTCATCTAATGAAATAGTTACTTTAATTAATGCATTAGGCTTAGATCCAAAAGTACAAGAAATAGATTTAAAAGATCTTAGGTATGGAAAGATTATTATTATGACTGATGCTGATGTAGATGGATCACATATAAGAGCTCTTTTATTAACTTTTTTTAATAACAAACCTTTTAATAAATTGATTGAAAATGGACACGTCTATTTAGCTCAACCTCCATTATTTAAAATAAATAAAGGATCAAAAGGAATTTATATAAAAGATGAAAAAGAATTAGAGGATTATATTGTTAATAATAATAAAGAATTAAAAAAAATTAAAAGAGGATCTAAAGAATTTATTAAAGAACTAGATCTGGAAAAATCAAAAATGAGCATACAAAGATTTAAAGGATTAGGTGAGATGAATCCAGAAGAGTTGTGGAGTACGACACTTGACCCCGAAACAAGAAATCTATTACAAGTGCAGTACTCTAAAGATTTAAAAAAAGATCAAAGTTTAATTCATACTTTAATGGGTAATGATGTTGCGTTACGGAAAGATTTTATAATTTCTAATGCAATTAATGTGCAGAATCTTGATATTTAATAATGAAGTTTTTTGAAACTTCAAAATATCATTTCTTTAAAAAATCAATTTATATAAACCTAAGATGGATAGCTATAGCTGGACAATTAATTACAATTAATTTTGTATATTTTTTCTTAAACTTTAATTTTAACTTTTTATTTGCAAACTTAACTGTTTTTCTAGGTATATTAAATAATATATATTTAGTCTTTATTTATAAAAAAACTCAATTATCAGATAGATCAGCATTTTTTTTTTTAATAGGAGACATACTTCAGTTAGGAATTTTGCTTTATTTAACAGGAGGTGTTAATAATCCTTTTGTTATTTTCTTGCTAATTCCAAGTGTTTTTTCATCACCAAACTTGAGTTTTAAAACTAACTCTATGCTTGTATTTTTAACTACAAATGTAATTATTATTCTTACATTCTATTCAGAAGATTTACCTGGCCCTATAAGTGATCATTTTCACATAAGCCCATATTACCATTATTCTATTCCAGTTTCTTTAATGATAGCTTTAATTTTTTTAAATTATTTTGCAATGACATTTGGAACACAATCTCGTCTGAGAAAAGAAGCATTGGCAAAAATGGAAGAAGTAATGGCAAAAGAACATGAATTATTATCTTTAGGTGGTCAGGCTGCAGCAGCAGCACACTCACTTGGAACACCACTTTCAACAATTAAAATTATAACCCAGGATTTGATCAAACAATTTAAAGGACAAAAAGATATTGAGAAAGATATAGAGTTATTATCAAGTCAAGTAGAGAGATGTAATGAAATTTTAAAACGTTTAAGTTTAAATCCAGTAGAAGAGGATAATTTTATTGATAAAGACTTAAGAATGAAGGATTACTTAAGTGAAATTATTTCTTCATTTAAAGAGATAAGTAAAAAGAATTTTATCTTTAATTTTGATCAAGATTTAAATGTTAAAAAAATAACAAAATCTATTGAAATAGTTTATGGTTTAAGAAATTTTATTGGAAATGCCAATAAATTTTCTAAAAAAACAATTTATATAACTTTAAAAAGTGATAGCAATACTACAGAAATCATAATTGAAGATGATGGAAATGGATATCCAAAAGATGTCTTGTCAACAATTGGGGAACCATATTTGAGATCAAAAGATCCTAATGAAAAGACAAAGACAGGATTAGGACTAGGTTTATTTATTGGAAAAACACTTCTAGAAAAAAATTTTGCCTCAATTAATTGTAGAAACTCTAAAACAAGAAGTGGAGCAGAAGTTATTATTAAATGGAATAATAACGATTTATTTAATCTTTAATGAAATTTTCTTTTAGTTTCAAACAAAGAGCTTAATTGAGATATCATAACGTCTCCTAATTCATTTACATCAGTAATTTTTATAGCCTTATCATAATATCTCGAAACATCATGACCAATACCAATTGCTAAAACTTCAATTTCAGTTTTGTTTTCTATGAATTTTACCATTTTCTTAAGATGTTTTTCTAAAAAATCACCAGAATTTACTGAAAGTGTTGAGTCGTCAACTGGCGCACCATCAGAAATTACCATCATAATTTTTCTTTCTTCTTTTCTTTTTTTAATTCTATTGTAAGCCCATGAAATAGCCTCTCCATCAATATTTTCCTTTAGTAAGCCTTCTTTTAGCATTAAACCTAAATTATTTTTAGCTTGTCTCCAGTGGGTATCAGCTCCTTTATAAATTATATGTCTTAAATCATTTAATCTGCCAGGGTTTTTAGGTTTAGAGTTTTTATTCCAAAGTTCTCTACTTTGTCCACCTTTCCAGTTTTTTGTAGTAAATCCTAAAATTTCAACTTTGACGGAACATCTTTCTAAAGTTCTGGATAATATATCTGCACATATTGCGGCTATAGTAATAGGTCTTCCTCTCATTGATCCAGAATTATCTATTAACAAAGTGACGATCGTGTCTTTAAAATCTAAATCTTTTTCTTTTTTAAACGACAATGAATTATATGGGTCCATAATAATTCTTGGCAACTTTGAACTATCAAGCAATCCTTCTTCCAAATCGAAATTCCATGCTCTATTCTGTTTTGCAAGTAATTGTCTTTGTAGTTTATTTGCAAGCTTAGTTATTACATCTTGAAAGCCAACTAATTGTTGGTCTAATGTTCTTCGAAGTTTTGTTGCTTCGTCTGTATTTTCTAATTTTTCAGCTTTTGTTACTTCATCATAATGAGTTGTAAAAATTTTATAATCTAAATTGATATTATCAAGATTTTTTTGAATAATTTGTTCCGAGCTCTGCTCATCTGTCTCGCTATCTGAAAGTTGCTCATCTAGATTAAATTCATCAACATTATAATCAGCATCTAAAGTAGCTTGAGTTTCTTGGTCATTATTTTCATCTTTATTATCCTCAGCTTCTTTATCTTGATCATCATTTGATGGGTTATCTTGCCTCTGATCTTGGTTTTCCTCTTTTCTTTCATCTTCTTGTTCATTTTGAAAAATATTCATTTCATTTAAAATCTCTGAAAATCTAGAACTATAATTGTTTTGATCTTCTAAATTTTCTTGTAAAAATTTTTTGTGTTTATCTATAGATTTTTCAAAGTCATTTTCCCAAAAATTTAATATTTTTGATGTTAAAGGGTTTAACTTTATTTGATGAAAATTTTTAAGCATATATAACTCAAATGCTTCAGTAACAGGAACATCTTCTTTAGTTTTTAATTGTTCTTTTCTTTTATGTTTGATTATCTGAGTATAATTTTCAGTAAAATTTTTTTTTATTCCTTTAAGCATTTTTCCACCTAAAGATTCATATCTAATTTTTTCAGCAATATTATAGAGTGATCGCGATGAATTATTGGTAGGTAAATTTTTTCTATAGATTACATCATTAGAAAATTTTTTTTTTAAAGCTGCACAGTCTGTTTCAGCACGTAATTTGATAAAGTCACTTGGATTTATCAGATCATTAATCTCTACAATTTCTGAGCTCTTAGTTTTTTTATTTTCAGAATATTTTTCGTTTAAAGTAAAGTCATCAGAAATTACTTTTGCCGTCGATGTTAAAGCAATTCTGATTTTTTCTTTTAAATTAATATCTTTGTTACTCATTTAGATTTGAACATTTATCAAAGACTCTGGTAGCTCTTCACCAAAACACCTTTGATAATATTCTGCGATGGTATTTTTTTCAATATCATCACATTTATTTAAAAAAGTTACTCTAAAAGCATAACCAGTGTCTTTAAAAATCTCTGAATTTTCTGCCCAATGCATAACGGTTCTTGGACTCATTACAGTTGAAATATCACCTGCAACAAAACCTTTTCTTGTTAAAGAAGCTACCTTTATCATATTTGCAATTTTTTCTTTACCTTTTGTGTTATTCAAATTTTTATTCTTTGCTAAAACTATATCTAATTCTCTTTCAAGGCTTAGATAGTTAAGTGTTGTTACAATATTCCATCTATCCATCTGTCCTTGATTTATTTGCTGTGTACCATGATATAAACCCGTTGTATCACCAAGACCAACAGTGTTAGATGTAGCAAATAATCTAAAAAATTTGTTTTGCTTAATAACTTTGTTTTTATCAAGTAGAGTAAAGTTACCCTCTGCTTCCAAAACTCTTTGAATTACAAACATCACATCAGGTCTTCCAGCATCATACTCATCGAAAACAAGAGCTACAGGATTTTGTATAGACCAAGGTAAAATACCTTCGTTAAACTGCGTAACTTGTTTTCCATCTTCAAGGACAATTGCATCCTTTCCAATTAGGTCTATTCTACTTACGTGGCTGTCTAGATTAACACGTATGCATGGCCAATTTAATCTTGCAGCAATTTGCTCTATATGAGTAGATTTACCAGTACCATGATATCCTTGAACTAGAACTCTTTTATTGAAAGCAAAACCAGAAATTATTGCTAGAGTAGTGTCTCTATCAAATTTATAACTTTTATCTATTTCAGGCACATATTCATTTTTTTTTGAAAATGCATCTACTTCCATTTCAGAGTCGATCCCAAAAGTTTGTTTCAGAGATACTTTAATATCAGGTTGTATGTTAAGATTTGGTGTCAATTTTTTCTCTATATGTATTTTTTAATTGTGTGTAAGCTAAAGTGATTAGTTTTAGTTTTTCCTCAAATTTTTTATTCCCTGCATTTATATCTGGGTGATATTTTTTGACAAGCAATTTGAACTTATCTTGGACTTTTTCCCATTTTAAACCTACCGAAACCCCCAATATACTAAAGGCTTTGATATCTTTATGATTAAATTTAAATTGACGCATATGATCATAATCACCATTAATTTTATCTTTATCTAATTCATCTCTTAGCGTGTTATTCCAAAGAACTTTAAAGAAATTATCTGATGAGCTAAAACTTTGAGTAGGTTTATGCCAGATCATATCAGATTTTAAAAAATCTAAAACTTGATCATCATTCATCCCTGAAAAATAGTTCCAATTTTTATTAAATTCCTTTACATGCTCTAAACAAAGCATTCTATATTTTTTACTATTATCTTTTTCAACTGGTGCCTTATAGTCACCGATTTCATTACAATTATTCCAGTCGCAAATATTTTTCATGATGTATAATAGATTTTATTTATGGATATAAACGAGTTAATTGCAATTGTAAAAAAAAAACTAAATAATCACATTAATATTGAAAATGTAAAAATTGAGGATAAATCATTTCTTCATAAAAACCATGCTGGTAATAAAGAAGGCAAGTTTCATTTAAAAATTACTTTAATTTCCAATGAATTAAAAAATACGAGCAGAATAGAAAGTAATAAGAAAATTTATAAAATTTTAGATAAAGAGTTAAAAGAAACTATTCACTCAATTCAAATTTTAATTTCTTAACTCATTTTTTAGAAATATACCTAAATTATTTTTTTTATACTTTTTATCTATTATAGGTGAACCAATTTTTTTTAACAATATAAGGTTAATTTTATCAGAACTATTTTTTTTGTCTTTAAGCATAAATGATAAGATCTTATTTAAATCTTTAATTTTAAAAAACTTTTTTATATTTGATGGTAAATTTATTTTAGAAATGTGATTTATTATTGAATTATAATCATTTTTTTTAAGTAAATTATTTTTTAAACTAAATCTTAATGCACTTTTTATTCCAAGTATTACTGCCTCACCATGATTCAGTCTTTTTGAATAACCTAAAGTTGCCTCATAGGCATGTGCAAAAGTATGACCAAAATTTAAAATTTTTCTAAGATTTTTTTCTTTTTCATCTTTTTCGACAACACTTTTTTTTATATTACAGCTTTCATAGATCGCTTTTTCAATGGATGGAGAGGAAAGTTTTAAAATTTTACCACTATTTTTATCTAAAAAATTAAAAAATTTTCTATTGGCGATCAAAGAATGTTTTAAAATTTCGCCGTAGCCACAAATCACTTCTCTTTTGGGTAGTGTTTTTAAAAATTGAATATCAGATATAACTAAATCTGGTTGATAGAAGCTTCCTATTAAATTTTTTCCATATTTAGTGTTAACACCAGTTTTACCTCCAATGGAAGAGTCGACTTGCGATAATAAAGTAGTTGGAATGTTTATGAATTTTAAACCTCTTTTAAATAGACTTGCTGCAAAACCACTTATATCACCTGTAATTCCTCCACCAATAGAAATTAAACAATCTTCTCTCGAAAAATTTTTATTTAGTAAAATATCTAAGATCTTATTTACACTGTTAAAATTTTTGTTGATTTCGTTAGCATTGAAATTATGAACATAAAGTTTTTTTTGATTTAAAGATTTTTTGATTTTTGAAACTGATTGTTTTGAAATATTTTTATCAACAATAAGTAAACACTTTTTAAAATCTATTGAATTTTCTTTTATAATTTTTGATATATTTGATACCAAGTTTGAACCAATAATAATTGAATAGTTTTGGGTTTTAGTGTTTATTTTTAACTTAATGGGTTTCATAATTTTTTAAAACATTTTTAACAATTTCATTTTTTGATAGTTTGTCACATTTAATTTCATATAAAGCTTTTGAGTAAATGTTAGATCGTTTTTTTATTAAATCAATCAATTCATTTTCTGTGGAATTATAAGCAAGAGGTCTTTTTTTACTATTTTTAATTCTATTTAGTAATGTTTCATTGTTCAAGTTTAACCAAAAAGAAATATGATTTTTTAATACTTCTTTTCTAATAATCTTGTTTACAAATGCTCCTCCACCAAGAGATATTACAGTAGAATTAATCTTTAGTATTTTTAAAGTTATTTTTTCTTCAAATTTTCTAAAATAGTCTTCACCTTTTATCTCAAATATTTTTGATATGGATAAGCCTAATTCTTTTTCAATTTCTTTATCCACATCTATAAAATCTAATCTCAATTTTTTTGCAACTAAAGAACCAATAGAACTCTTTCCAGATCCCATCATACCTAAAAACACAAGATTTTCTTTTGATTTCATAAGTTTCTTTATTGAAAAAACACAAATATGTCTTAATTTGAAATTAACTAAAGTTATATGCAATTTGATAAAAATACAAGTTCAGGTAAAACTAATGTCATTAGTTTAATCATAAAATCTATTATTGGTCTTTCAGTAATTCTAGGACTTATTTTTTTTATTAATAAAGTTGACTTTCCAGCTCCCAAAAAAGAAATAGAAAAAATTATTCCAAATGAAAATTTTAAAATTGTTAAATAAGAAAAATTTATCAATTATAATTGTTTCTTTATTATTACCTTTTTCAACTATTGCTGAAGAAAAACCAGTAGATATTTGGAACATAGATAAACAAGAGACTGAAGCTACTTCTGAAGAAAATATATCAGTCGAAAAAACTAAAGAAATATCTCAAAGCAGCATTTATAAGATGCAATCAGATAAAAATAAAAACTCCATTAAACTGGACGAAGACTTAACATCAAAAACAATTAAAATTGCTGGATTATATGATCCACAGGATTATGGTCTTAGTATTAGCATGTGGTCAAATTCTGATGGCTCAAAATTAAAAAAGCTATTTAAAAAAATAGATAAATATAATCTTTCAAAAGATGCATCTGAAATATTAAATATTTCATTATTAACAAATGCTTACTACCCCAATCAAAACATCACAGATAATGAATTTTTAAAATTTAAAACAAATTGGTTAATAAAAGACTCTAATCTAGAATTGATTGAAGAATATCTTATTAAGAATCAAATCACAAATCTGCATCCAGAATTGATGAGATATATGGTTGATGATTATTTGTCAAAATCAGATGTAAAAAAATCATGTGAAATTTTTTCAAAAATAAAAGAACCTTTAGAGAATGAATATTTATCAAAGTTTAATATATATTGTTTGATAAATTATGGGAAAAATGAGGAAGCTCAATTAATTTTAGATTTAAAAAAAGAATTAGGCTTTGAAGATGAATATTTTGAAAATAAAATTAATTATTTATTTGGGTACATAGATGAAACTAATAAAGAAGTGTCTGAGAATTCTATTTTAGATTTTCATTTAGCTCATAGAACAAATCCAGAATTCACATTTGAACCAAAAAAAGATACACCCAAGTTAATTTGGAAGTATTTATCAACATCTAATTTATTGTATAGAATTCAAGATTTGGAAATTACAGATATAGATAAGATTTCAACAATTGAGAAAGCCACACATGATAAAAATTATTCTGAAGAGGAGTTATTTGAGTTTTATAAGCGATTTCAATTTAATATAAATCAGTTGTTAAACACAAAAGAATCTTACAAATCATTATCCTCTATTGAAGGTAAAGCTTTAGTGTATCAAAGATTACTTTTAACAGAAGAACCAAAACTAAAACTTGAGCTAATGAAAATTTTGAAAGATATTTTTGAGTCTGAAGGTATTGGTAATGCTTTTGACTTAGAGCTAGAAAAATTTTTAAAAAAAATTGATGAAACGGATGTACCCTCTAATTTTACTACCTTTTATAATCAACATATAAAAAATGATGAAATTTTTAATAAAAAAATTAAGTATAATAATAAAATATTACATCAATCAAAGTTAGTAAATTATTTTAATGGGGATTATGCTAAATCAAAAATTGAAGAAGACCTTAATAAGTTCTTAAAAAAAATAAAAAAAGATAAAAAATATTTCTTATCTAAGAAAGACATAATTTTTATAGAAGCATTAAAATCTGATGGAATTGAAATCTCAAAAAAATATGAAAATCTTTATGAAATTAACAAATCAGAGATGCCGATAGATATCCAAAAAATGATTGATAATAAAGAAATTGGAGCAGCGTTACTTAGAATTATAGAGGTTATTGGACCAGAAAAAATTGAAGATATAGATGATGATACAGTATATTTTATAATTAATACGCTAAATCAATTAAATGCTGATTTAATTAGGAATAAACTTTTATTAAAAGTTCTTCCTTTAAAAGTTTAAAAATTATAATAAAATAATTCATCATGGCTGTTAAAACTATAATCACCGAACCTAATAAATTACTTAGGCAGATTTCAAAACCTGTTAAAAGTGTAGGTAAAGAAGAGCAGCAACTTATGAATGATATGTTAGATACTATGTATGACGCTAATGGTATAGGGCTTGCAGCAATCCAAATAGGTGTCCCAAAAAGAATTATAGTAATGGATATTAGCAAGGATGAGAAAAAAGAACCAAAATATTTTGTAAATCCAGTTGTTGTGAATAAAGATCCAATCAAAAATACACATGAGGAAGGATGTTTATCAGTACCAGAACAATTTGCGGAAATAGATAGGCCAAGTAAATGTAAAGTAGAGTATCTGGACTACAATGGAAAAAAAAAAATATTATTGGCTGACGGGTTGCTTGCAACATGTATACAACATGAAATGGATCACTTAGAGGGAATACTATTCATTGATTATCTATCAAAATTAAAAAAATCTATGATCATAAAAAAACTATCTAAATTAAAATCAAATACTGCAATTCTTTAATTTATGGCAAAAAAGATAGTTTTTATGGGTACGCCAATGTTTGCTGTGCCTATTTTAAAATCGTTGTATCAAAATGGTTATCCAATTTCAGACGTGTACACTCAACCTCCTCAAAAATCACAAAGAGGACAAAAAATAAATAAATCACCTGTACAAGGAATTGCAGAAACCTTAAATTTAGAGGTTAGAACACCAAAATATTTAAAAGATAACAGCGAAGAATATAAATATTTTAAAAGTATAAATGCTGATTTAGCAATAGTTGTTGCATATGGACAAATTATTCCAAAAGAATTTTTAAGTTTAACTAAAAAAGGATTTATTAACATTCATGCATCTCTTCTACCCAAGTGGAGAGGAGCAGCACCTATACAGAGATCTATAATGAATTTAGATAAAGAAACTGGGGTTAGTGTTATGAAAATAGCTGAACAACTTGATACAGGTCCAGTATGCAACACTTACAAAATAAATTTAGAAAATAATTTAAATGCAAGTGATATAGCTGATAAATTATCTTTGATAGCTGCAGAAAAAATATTAGATAATGTTGACAATATATTGGATGATAAAGCTAAATTTATTGACCAAGATCATTCAAAAGCAACGTATGCATCTAAAATTAAAAAAGCTGAAGGAGAAATCAATTGGAACGATAATTCAAAAATTATTATTGGAAAAATAAATGGTTTGTATCCCACACCTGGTGCTTTTTTTATATACAAGGGTGAAAGATACAAAATTCTAAAAGCAGAAATTGGCAATGGAATTGGAAAACTGGGCGAGGTTGTTTCAAATTATTTAGAGGTTGTTTGTGGTGACAAACAAACAATAAAAATCAAAGAAATCCAAAGACAAGGAAAAAAGCCTCAAAATATTGGTGAATTCATGCTTGGATCACAAATAAAACAAGGTGCAGTTATTTAAATGGCTAGGTATCAACTACTTATTGAATATGTGGGTACAGACTTTAGAGGATGGCAAATTCAAAAAAAAGGATCAACTATTCAAGGTCTTATCCAACAAAAATTAACAAAGCTTCTAAAAGAAAAAATAATCTTAAATGGATCTGGTAGAACAGATACAGGTGTTCATGCAATCGAACAGTCTGGTCACTTTGATTGTAAAAATAAGATTGTAGATCTAACAAAGTTTTTAAAATCAATTAATCATTTTTTAAACGATCAAGGTGTTTCAATAAAAAAAATAAGGAAAAGAAGTAATAAATTTCACTCAAGATTTTCTGCAAAACAAAGAATTTATAAATACATAATTTTTAATCAGATAAGTGCTCCAGTAATTGAAAAAAAAAGAGGCTGGCATATTAGAAAACCATTGGACTTAGATTTGATTAAAAAAGGTGCAAAGAAATTAGTAGGAACTCATGATTATTCTACTTTTAGATCTTCTAGCTGTCATGCAAAAAGTCCAATTAAAACAATTAAATCAGTAAAGGTTAAATCATCAAAAAATAAAATAGAAATAGAATTTAATTCACAATCTTTTTTACAACAACAGGTTAGGTCTATGGTTGGTTGTTTGAAATATTTAGGTGAAAAAAAATGGGATTTAAAAACTTTTAATATAGCTTTTAGGTCAAAAAAAAGAATATTGTGTGCACCACCTGCACCACCAGAGGGACTTTTCCTAGCGAGAGTTATTTATTAGTTTCTTCCTGTTACTCATTGAAAATTTTTTATTTATTCGCCATCTAGACTCTGCTCTTACAATGTAACCACAACAATTTTTTGATTTACATTTGCAAGTAAATTGTTTGTAATTTTCATCATAACCAAATCCATAATCACAAGTAAATTCTTCACCTTTTTTAATGTCTTTGATGGCTTTAACCCAAATTTTAAGTCCTTTACCATCATAATCACAATTATTATTACATGAATGATTAATAAGACCCGCTGTATTCCAAACAAAATCTCCGTCAAGATCATATCTTTTGTTTATAGTAAACAAATAAATTGGTTTTCCATTATCATATTTATCAGACTCTTCGGTTTGTTTTTTAGTAATTAATTTTCCAATATAATCTATTATTTTTGTTCCTTCCTTGATGTCTCTTGTAGCGTAAAGTCCTCTACCTTTTTTATCAATTACAGATTTATTAATTTTATACAATTTCATAAAGTTTTTATTTAGAGAGTTATTTAGGATTATCAATCAAATTCTATAAGAGCATCAACATGACGTTTAGTGCTGTCTTGGAGTGCTTTAAGATCATATCCACCTTCAAGAATGGAAACAACATTTCCATTACAAAATGATTTAGAAAGTTCCAATGTTCTTTTGGTTATTGTATAAAAATCTTCTGATCCTAATCTAAGTTGTGCTAAAGGATCATCATTATGTGCATCAAAACCTGCAGAAAACAATAAAAATTCAGGTTTAAATTCTTTTAATTTTTTCAAAACTTGTTCGTATGCATTTAGATATTCTTCAGCAGTTGTTCCAGCTTCAAGTGGAATATTAAAAATATTATTAAACTTACCTTTTTCTTGTTCTGAACCTGATCCAGGATAGTAAGGGTATTGATGTGTTGAAATATACAACACTTTTTCATTATCATAGAAAATGTCTTGTGTCCCATTTCCATGATGAACATCAAAATCAATAATAGCAATTTTATTATACTTATATTTTTCAATTAGATAATTAGCTCCAACAGCAACATTGTTATATATACAAAATCCCATTGCCTTATCTTTTTCCGCATGATGTCCTGGAGGTCTTACAGCACAAAATGCATTTTTAAATTCTTTCTGTTGAACACCATCAATGGCTGTGATTATGGATCCTACAGCATCTATTGTTGCTTTTTTACTTCCAGGTGAAACAACTGTGTCTCCATCAAGAAAAGCTAAACCATTTTCTGGAAATGATTTACTTACTAAATCTATATATTCAGAAGAATGTGTATTAATTAAAAAAGATTGATCAAATTTAGCTGGTTTTTTCCAAATCAATTCTTTGTTATTAATTTTCTTAAAGTTATCAATAACAGCTGTAACTCTATCGATTTTTTCTGGATGTCCTTCGCCTGTATTATGATTTTGATAAGTATCAGAGGTAACTAGACCAGTTTTCACTTAAAATAATTTTGTAAAATATTTAAATAAATCAATGTAAGTTTTTTCAAATCAGACAATGAAACAGCTTCATCTACTTTGTGCATTGTTTTACCAACTAAACCAAATTCTAAACAAGGAGCTATTTTTCTAATAAATCTTGCATCAGAAGTACCCCCAGTTGTTGAGAGCTGAGGTTTAATTTTTGTAATTTTTTTAATGATATCTCTAATCATAAAAGTTGTATTATTTGGTTTTGTAAGAAATGCTTCTCCAGAAACACTGTAATCAATTTTATATTTTGATTTATTTTTATTACATATTCTTTTTATTATTTTATCAATTTTCTTTTTTATAGAACTTGAACTGTGCTTATTATTAAATCTAATATTAAATGTAGCATTTGCTAATCCTGGTATTACGTTGTCTGCAGAATTATTAATATTTATCTTGGTAACTTCCAGATTTGTTGGTTGAAAATCTCTTGTACCATTATCAAATTTAATTTCTTTCAATTCTTTTAATATTTGTACAATAGCTGTAGATGGATTATTTGCTCTTTGGGGATAAGCTACATGGCCCTGAACACCTATAATTGAAAGTCTACCAGTCATACTTCCTCTTCGACCTATTTTAATCATTTCACCTAATTTATTAGGATTAGTGGGCTCACCCACTAAGCAAAAATCTATTTTTTCTTTTTTCTTTTTTAAGTAATCGACTACTTTTTTAGTTCCATTAATTGCAACACCTTCTTCGTCTCCTGTAATTAAAAGACTAACGGAGCCATTAATTTTTCTTTTATTTGCAACAAAATTACTCACTGCAGAAACAAATGCTGCGATCGAACTTTTCATATCATTTGCGCCTCTTCCAATTAAGTAACCTTTTTTTACAGAGGGTTTGAATGGGTTTACTGTCCAATCTTTTAAATTTCCTGCTGGAACAACATCTAAGTGACCTGCATAGCAGAAATTTGGACTTTGATTACCAAGTCTTGCATAAATATTTTTTACTGGCTTGCTATCCTTTTCTTTAAATTCTAAAATTCTAGTTTTAAAACCTAGTGTTTTAAGTTTTTTTTCTAAGAACTTCATTATTCCAGCGTCAATAGGGGTAACTGTTGGAAATTTAATTAGCTCCTTAGCTAATTGAAGTTCATTAATAGTCGGCATTATAAAACTATTCTCTCAATAAATCGTTAATCGAAGTTTTAGATCTTGTTTTTTCATCTACTTGCTTGATAATTACTGCACAATATAGAGCGGGACCTTTACCATCTTTGCTTGGCAAACTTCCTGGAACTATTACTGAGTAGGGTGGAATTTTTCCATAGATTACTTCTCCAGATTCTCTATGAACAATTTTTGTAGACTGACCAATAAACACACCCATAGATAATACAGATCCTTCACCTACAATTACTCCTTCAACTATTTCAGAACGAGCTCCAATGAAACAATTATCTTCTATAATTGTTGGATTAGCTTGCATCGGCTCAAGCACACCACCAATTCCGGCACCACCAGAAATATGACAATTTTTTCCTATTTGAGCACAAGAACCTACAGACGCCCAAGTATCAATCATAGTACCTTCGTCTACATAAGCTCCAATATTTACAAATGATGGCATCAAGACTACATTTTTACCAATAAAAGACCCATGTCTAATAGCTCCGTTAGGTACGTGTCTAAAGCCAGCTTTTTTATGTTCTTCTCTTCCCCAGCCAGCTGTTTTTCCTCTTACTTTGTCCCACCAAGTAGCGTAAGGACCAGCAAGTGTTTGCATTTCATTAGTTTTAAAACTTAAAAGAATTGCTTTTTTAATCCATTGATGAACTATCCACTCATTATCTTTTTTTTCAGCTACTCTTAAAGTACCATTGTCAACAAGTTCGACAGTATCTTTAATTGCACTTAGTATTGATTGGTCAGATTGACCATTAATTGAGTCTTTATTGTCCCAAGCTGTATTGATAATATTTTCAAATTCTTTCATAGTTTTAATTTATTAGTTGTAAGTTAATTTTATTTCGCTTTTAATATATTAATTTCTTGAAGAAAAGAAGGCAAGTTCTTAATCTTATAATCAATATAAGGTTTATTAGCATCTTTTTTTGCAAAAGTTTCATCATTTTCAAGCCAACAAGTTTTCATCCCTAAATTTTTAGCTTGTTCTAAATTATGCGCTATATCTTCAATTAAAATTGATTGATTGGGATCTAAATCAAATTTTTTGATTAGTTCTTGATATGGATTTAAATGTGGTTTTGGAACATAATTTGCATCTGTAATATCAAAAACACCATCAAATAATCCATCAATATCAAGTTGTTTTGTAACGTTTTCAACATGAGCATGTGATCCATTAGTAAAAATAATCTTCTTTTCTTTTATCTTAATAAGCTCTTCTCTTAAAACCTCGTCCTTGGGCAACCAACTAATATCAATATCGTGAACAAATTCTAAAAATTCTTGTGGATCTATATTGTCATGGTTCATTAAACCAGAAAGTGTTGTTCCATATTCATAAAAGTATTTTTTTTGAATTTCTTTAGCTTTTACTAGATCAACATTAAATTTTTTTGAGATGAAAGAAGACATTTTTTTGTCTACTTCAGAAAAAACCTGAGTTTGACCACTATAAAGAGTATTATCAAGGTCAAATATCCAATATTTTATATCAACTAAATCTTTCATTGTCTAATTAGGGTTCCGGATCCTTTGTCAGATAATAATTCAAAAAGAATAGAGTGATTTTTTCTGCCATCAATGATTACAACACCTTTTACTCCATTACTTGCTACATCTAA
>Ga0233427_10000693_pt1 | contig 40702 bp, 33 predicted proteins | sample SI_118_April2016_5_FD_179885 | JGI IMG/M metagenome (GOLD analysis project Ga0233427, IMG submission 179885) | Seawater microbial communities from Saanich Inlet, British Columbia, Canada - SI_118_April2016_100_MG | ecosystem: Environmental > Aquatic > Marine > Inlet | place: Canada: British...
GCGCACTGGAATAATGCAAGCAGCACCGGGAACAGAACAAGGAAAAACTGGATGGTATATCGATTCAAGTGGTGAACTTACATCATGGCAGGTCAGTGAATCGGGTGATTGGACAAGAGTATCTTAACCAATTTCGGCTTTCTCAAATGTTTCCAAGAAATCATCTATATCGATTACACCGGTTTCATCATTGTCCGCTTCATGGAAAATAATTCGGCATTCCTCAACACTAAATGGGAAGTGAAGAGCACGCATTGCCACTTGGAACTCCTTCAAAGTCAAGTGTCCTTTACCACCCATATCTGCAGCATGGAATGCAACCTCGCGTCGGTTGTGTTCAACTCCTGAAGGATTTCGGAATTCGTTACAGAATGTAGTAAATGGTGTTATTCTTGGATGCGCATGCTTTCGTCCATATAGTGTATAGAAAGTTAATCCGAGTACAATTGCGGCACCTGCGCCCATATATGCCTTGGAACCGATCACGATGACTAGAATGATGCCGCCGACGATTCCCCAAATTTGGATGAATGGATAAAATGGAGAAGTATATGTTGGCTGGTACCATTCATGTCCGGTTTTTACTTGTCTCAAGACAATAACACAAGAATTTACTACGATGAAAATCATTATTTGAAATCCAGATGCAAGTTTTGCTACATCTTTCACCGGCAAGAATAGTATCGCAAGCCCCATCATAAATCCAGTGAGTATTATCGGCCAATGTGGAGTTTCAAATTTGGCATTTACATCTTCCAATGCTTGTGGCAACAAATTATCTCTCGCCATTGCAAAGAGATATCTCGATGCTGCTAAAATTCCTGCAAGTGCCATCGAGGCCATCGTGAAAATTGCAAGGATTGCTGCAATTAGGCCGATTGTACTACCACCGAGGTGTTCTGCGAATAGTCGAATAGGGTCTTCAACTGTTTCACCATCTACTTGCCACCATACTCCATCTAAGGTTGCCATCAACATGTACGCTACAGCAGAATATAGTACAGTGGCTGCTACCAATGAAATAATCATTCCACGAGGGAGATTTCTACCAGGATTTTTTACTTCTTCTGCGATTGCTGCGACTTTTGTCACTCCTGCATAGGCGACGAATACGAATGCTGCTGTTTCGGCCAAGGTATACGGAGTTGCTTCAAATGCAGAGGTTGCAGGAAGACTGAGGTCAATATCGGCGAAGATTAGGGCCTTAAAGGATAGGAACATTAGCAAAAGGACAGCTAATCCAACAATTGGTGCCTGAACCGCTTTGATTTTCTTTACTCCAAGAATATTGATTATTACAACTAATGTTAAGACCACTAAGGATACAATACGCATGTCAATTTCTATATCGAAATATATCGTTACTACAAGCATGTATGCTGAAAGGCCAATTAATGCAAATGCTGCTTTCAGGAGGAATGAGGCCCATAGCCCCAATCCTGCGATAGTACCGAACAGTGGACCATAAGTTCGCTCGATGTAGATGTAATCCCCTCCGGAAGTAGGCATTGCTGAAGCGAGTTCGGATTTGGAAATCGCACCAGGCAAGACGACTAATGCTGCAAGGACATATGCTAACCAAATACCCGGCCCCATCATCTCTGCAGCAAGAGATGGTAATACGAACAAACCAGAACCTAGCATTGCTGATAGTGAAATAATAATTACACCAACAAGACCAATCGTGCGCTCTAATTGATGGCTAACATCCTTAGCCGCACCTTTCACATCACCTTTCAGTAATTTGTTGGCTGTGGATTTTATATCGATTACAATCACCCCTGTTTACAACAGTTAACTTACCGCTAAACCGGAGCATGAGCGAACAGTAGTTATTGCTTGCTACGGTTTGCCATCACAAATCCCCGGATTCCGGTAATCAGATTTTAGCGATAATCTTCATTTCTACTGCAATTGGCGTGGGTAATGCACGAATCGCAAGAGTGGTTCTAGTTGGGCCAACCTTTCCTAAAGTTTCTGCCCACACTTCATTGTACCCCGCAAAATCACGATCCATATCTACAAGAAATGAAGTTACATCGATAACTTTGTCTAGTGACGAACCTGCTTCTTCTAAGATGCGGGAGATGTTATCGACAACTGCTCTAGTTTGTGCTTTGATATCATAATTCAATGCATTACCTTCCGCATCTTTGATTGGCCCGCCGGGAATTGAATTATCACCGGGTTGACGTGGACCAACTCCTGAGAGGTAGAGTAGTTCTCCTTCGCGACGGGCGTGCGGATATGCTCCCACTGGCTTAGGTGCTTTGCTGGAGTTTACCGTGTTCCTTCCAGTAACTGGCTCATACAAGGCAGGTCCTGAATTGGAATCATGTTGTTCTGTATCTTCACTATTAGCGATATCCAAAACATCTCTATCCCCTCCATAGAATTCTACATCATCCTCATCATATTCTTTATCTCCTGTTCCATTGGATTCAGGGTCAAGAACGACTACTGCTGCTCCGGCACCATGTATAGGCTCGTAGGCCAAAACATTACCAGTTAGGTCATTACGATTGTCATTCATTGCAGATAACCACCACATCGGTTTGAAAGCAACTACTTTCTTGACACGAATCTGATTATGTATTGTTCGACTTAACTGACCGATATCTTCCAGCCTTCCTTCAGATAGAAACTCGAGAATTTTTTGATTCCATTCCTCGTCTTTCAGTGAATGAATTCTATCTTCATGTGGCTCAATCGGTTCAGTAAACATTCTGTTTGAGAGAGACATTACTGAGACTGCTATCGCTTTTTTACCTTGAGCTTTGACAACATCCAGACAAGCCTTTGCAAGTACAGTTGTCTCAGCACGATTAGAGTAAACATTTGTTGAACAAATCACAGCAGGAATTCGATTATTAGGATTTAATAATTCCAGGGCGACTACTGAGCCAACATCGACTGGAAATCCGTCATAAGCCACTGTACGAGATTCTAGTCCACGTGCAAGATTTGCATCATTCCAAGCATGAGCGAAATCAGAATCAATACGGAGTGAATAATGTATGCTTCCCAAGTCATGGAAATCTGCATCGACCATGACCCATTTTGGATTTGGGTCGGCTTGAATTTGGTGACCAATGACACTTGGCCAAAGTGTAGAGTAGATAATTATCAGATCTGCATCACTTTCTTCGATTTGGCTGCGTGCGTCATCATACGCATCACGGATACGTTGCCATCCTTCGTTTTTCTCCGGGCAAAGAACCGGATGTGGGTGAGCAGGAACAATAAGGGATTTGATAATCTCTCCAGACATTACTCATCACTCCATTCGTGGCAAGGCCATTCCATGATGGCATTTCCCGTTCCAATAATCGTACCATAGCCATGTAATGTTGCAGGTTGGTGTGGAATATCCATTGCAGAAAGGAGCCATGTTAACGCTCCACCGTCGGCTTCAGCGATTGCCTGTTCACAAAATTCCGGCATTTCATCAATGATTTGTTGCGACTTTCCATCCCTCATCAACTCAATCATTCGCATATCCCAAAGATGCATTGCATGGCTAGTGATATGCTCCTTGCTCATATCTTCAGGAGGGTTAGTTTCAGTTACAAAGTGGCGGTGTGATAGAGAATTGCTAGCGATTAATACACACTTTTTGCCACTCTCTTCAATTGCTTTGGCAGTAGAGCGTCCCAGTTCAAGCATCATTTCTTGCATTACTTCCACGGAGTAGTAGGATAAACTTCGATTTGAAGAAATTGAAACAATTGGTTTATCCCACTCAGGTCTGACCATGTGGCAAGAAACAATTGTGCCATAGTCGATACGGAAATCCGGGTTTTCCATCATTTTTACCGACATACCTTCGGATTTGGCTTTATCATGAATCGCTTGAGCAAGTTCAACATCGACAGTAATGTCATAATTGAATCTAAACAAGTTTGGGAAAACGGGATCTACACTTTTCGAAACACACCTTTCAACCCCAACAAAGTGGGTTCCTACATATGTCTGCCAATGCGGTGAAAGTATTACTATTGCGTCGTAGTCTACATCTTTCAAGGAGTCTCTAAGCCTTTCATAGCCCCACCTTAGTTGTTCCCAGCCACCTTCAGAAACTGGCTCGTTTTGGTCAGGATTTTCCGCATAAACAAGATGAGGAGGGTGGGGGGCAAGACATCCCGCTACTATACTGCCCTTCGCCATGTTACTACCAAGAGGTTCCGCATCTTCTATTCATCGGCGACGCTTGGGCCCAAATATGGAGGGGAAAACTGACCTCAAATTTCGCCATGTTATATGGCCAACGTTATTCGCCATCCTCATGGTGTCAATCAGTGTTTACACCTACAGTACACATAGGTTTCCTCCAATGATAATCGCCCTTTTACTTGCTGTGCTATTGGCACCAGTTCTCAGTCTACTCACTAGAGCAGGAAATCTCCGTGAGCATGCCATTGGCATTGCAGTGGTATGTATTCCAATGGCTGGACTTTGGTCAATCGCTGAAAGTTACTTCAATATCGCTATACCGTTTCTAGTATGGGTCTGGCAATGTGCATCTTGGTCAAAGACTGACCATCCGCCGTTCAGGTATGGAATCTGGCATGGATTCGGAATCACATTCGGAATTATCCCTGGAGCAATGCTCTATTCAGGATTGTTTCAGTAGGATTCTTCATCATTGGGAAAATCACCACTGCGAACATCTTCGCAGTATTGTTCTACGGCCCCAGTAATTTGCCTTTCGAGATCTAAATATCTTCGTAAAAACCGTGGACTAAAGTCGGTGGTAATCCCTAGCATATCGTGTAGAACAAGAACTTGGCCATCACAATCTTGTCCGGCGCCGATTCCAATGGTTGGAATTGAAATCGATTCACTAACCTGCTTTGCAAGGTGTGCAGGTATCTTCTCAAATACAATTGCAAAGCAGCCTGCGTCTTCTAGTAACTTAGCATCAGCAATCAATTTTTCAGCTTCTTCTTCTTCTTTGGCTCTTACAGTATAGGTTCCGAATTTGTAGATTGATTGAGGTGTAAGACCGAGATGGCCCATTACTGGAATACCCGCAGTCAAAATACGCTGGATACTTTCAACTATTTCTGAACCGCCTTCAAGTTTCACTGCATGACCTCCCGATTCCTTCATGATTCGAATCGCACTTTCTAGAGCAATTGCTGAATTGCCTTGGTATGACCCAAATGGCATATCGACTACAATCAAAGCACGGTCTACAGCTCGCTCAACGCATTGTGCGTGGTAGATCATATGGTCAAGGCTCATCGGAACAGTCGTGTCCCTTCCAGCCATCACGTTAGATGCTGAATCGCCTACAAGTATGACATCAACTCCACCTCTATCCACAAGTTTGGCAAGGCTGTAATCATATGCGGTGAGCATAGTAATTTTTTCACCAGCACGCTTCATTTCTTGAAGCGTGTGAGTTGTCACTTTGCGAGCGTTTCCATGTACGGACATATCCCCGACTCCAGTTATGCGGACAAGGTGCTAGACTTCAATCTTCTATAACGCAGATATTTACTGCTTCACTAAAGAAACCGATGGACCACATCCCACCTTCACGTCCAACACCACTATCTTTGACGCCTCCAAAGGGTACGCGTAGGTCGCGGTGTAACCAAGTGTTAACCCAGACCATTCCGGAATCGATTTTTTCGGCTATTTGCCGGCCTCGATTCTTGGACCAAACACTTCCTGCTAATCCATAATCTGTACAATTCGCAATTTCTATTGCCTCTTCATCAGAATCAAACCGGTGAATAGTTACCATGGGGCCAAAAATCTCTTCTGTTGCAGTTCGAGACTCGTGAGATAATCCTGCTACAACTGTTGGCTCTAACCAAGCGCCCGGCCTGTCGGGAACTTTTCCGCCCGCTAGTATTTCTCCTCCTTCCTCCTTAGCTAATTCAATGTAAGACAGTATCTTACTACGGTGCGCTTCATTGATTACTGGTCCGATTTCAAAACTCTGTAACTCACTGAGATAGCGAGACATGAACTCATCATATATGGATGAATGAATCAATACTCGTGAGCCACACAAACAAATTTGACCTGAATTGAGGAAGGATGCCCTCAAGACTCCAGGGACTGCGATATCCAAATCAGCATCATCCAGTACAATAGAGGCATTTTTACCACCTAATTCAAGACTCAACTTTTTGAACATCGGCGCCGCGGTTGCTGCGACTATCTTTCCAGTTGCAGTTCCACCTGTAAACGAAATAGCCTTTATTTCGGGATGCTCAACAATTGCATGGCCAATCTCAGGGCCATAACCATGAATAATGTTTAACACACCGTTTGGTAAACCGATTTCTGTACATACCTGGCCGAGGAAATACGCTGTTAAGGGAGTAATTTCACTTGGTTTAGCAATTACTGAATTACCCATCAAAAGTGCGGGCGCTATTTTCCAAGATAGTAGGTACAATGGAAGGTTCCAAGGTGAAATCAAACCAACTATTCCAATTGGCTTTCGTAGAATGTAATTTGTCGCATCCTTCATTTCGAAGGTTTCTTCTTTCATTGAACGACCGAAATTTGCAAAGAATCTGAAGTTGTTAATTGAACGTTCAGCATCCACATTTAGAGCGACTTCGTGTGGTTTCCCAGTATCTAATGATTCTAATTGGGCTAATTCTTCAATTTTTAATTCTAATGAATCCGCAATTTTGTCGAGCCAGTCACATCGCTCGCTAATGCTTAGTCCTCCCCAACTTGGTTGGGCTAATGCTGCCGCTTTTACAGCAGCACTAACATCTCTTGTTCGAGGTATCTGTGCAATGACTGAACTATCCAACGGAGAAATATCATCAAAACACTCAGCAGGTAGTACAAATTTACCCCCTATTAGATTCTTGACTTTAATCATAAATCCACCTCATAGTGCCAGCGGTCCTGGTCGGGATCCCATTCATCCCATGTTGGAATTGTTTCAAGAATCTCATGTAGATGGTCTGGTACAATCCCAGAAACAATGAATGCTTTTTGACGGTGTAAAGGATATGGATTCCGTAATTCTATTCCGAGGCATCCCAGAATAGCACGCGCTACATACCATGTGGCTTGAGAATTCCACCCATGTGCAATCTTCACAACAACACCCAATCCTTTGGGATAATCAGGATGCTCAATCGCCATACCAAGTAAGCCATCTGCTCCTTCCTTAGCAATAACTTTACCATTTCCAATCTTGAGAATCGTCGAATCCAATCGATTGAATCCACCAACTAAATCGGGGTGCATACACATCGCATCCCAGATCCAGTCTGAGTCTTTATCACGAACAAGGCCAGCATATATTTTCGCTAATTCAGAAACTGTGTTCGAAACTGTCGGCAAACCACATCCATCTTTGGCGATACGAAGGGGACTCCAATCTTTGCCGAGGAATCTTCTAAGTTGCTCCATATAAGCATGGAATACTTCGTGAGTAGGCAAGGTATAACCTGCCCTTCTCCAGCCTTTTGCCCGGCACCCTGCAAGGATTGCTGCGTGTTCACCACTGCATGTATGGTACCAACGCCTTGGTCGTCTAACTTGGCGTCCAAATTGAATCAAAGGAACATCTACCGGGGTAAGCATTAGTGGCCATTCCGCTTCTGAAAGCAGTGATTGTGCAGCCGCTACATGCTCTGTATCTCCATTATGGCTAGCAACAGCAATTGCCTTTTGCTCCCATGTATGATTTTCCAGTTCCTTAGTGAAGGCCTTCAACATAAACGGCTTCATCATAGAGCGTCCATAGCACAGAACATTTCCGCCAAAGGAATGTATTACTTCATCTCCATGGCACCATGCTACTGCTCCATGTATTGTGGTTTCTGAAACACCATTTCGTCGGTAATCGACCAATGGTTCCCACTCTACATCGCGGCCTGTTGGTATCCCTTCTACATCCTCACCAAGAGGTGAATCCGGATAAATGGATGAACCTGGCTTTCCCGGTGCTACCGCAGAATTAGGATCATGCCTTAGCCCCATAATATCACTCTACTAGTGGGACAACCTGGCTCCACCATGCTTCCATATTACGAATTATACGTTCACTATCATGATTAAAGAAATCAAACCAGCACATCAGCCTGTCTTCAGGGTGAAATCTTTCTTTGATTTGCTCTGCTATTTGTGCAGCATTACCAATTAATGCATTGTCAACTGCTCGTTCCACTTTTGCTGGGTCAAGAGTTCCTTCAAGTGCTTTCCAATATTCACCAAGTGCGTTTCTTGCTTCTTCATGTGCGGCTTGTGATTGTTCTTCAGGCGTCAAACCATCTTCTGCATTCAAAAATACAAATGTGGTTCGCGGCATATCTCTTCTTTGCCACGTCCCACCATCGGGGTGATACAATTTGCTCATCCTTTCATGTGTTGAATCGATAACTTCAGGAGACGTAATTGAAAGGTTAAACACCTTAACTGGCATGAACTGATTCACAAAGTTTTGAGCATTTGGATCGTGTGTACCTGCAATTAATTCTAATTGGGTTCGTGGCCACTCTTTTGGGACAATTGAAATCTCTTCAAACTGATAGCGTTTTGCGATATTGATTTCCTGTGGACTACCTCCCGCTGCATCTTGCACAGCGATCCAGTCTTCATCAGAACGGAAATTATTTCGTGTGAGAATTGTTTTCCTAATCTCGTCAGAATGGATTGTATCGCCCCGTAATAGGCGTAGGAAAATTTCACTTGCCTCCATGAAAACTTGGCCTCGCAATGCCGGCCACGCTGCCTTCTCGACTGCATTTCTAGGCAATATTCCATATGGACGGGCCATGAATTCGAATCTTCCTGCACTAAATCCGACATGCAATTTACGAGTGGAATCCATGTGCGAGAGGAATTGGACAGTATTTGCAATTCTCTCCGCTTGTGCAATTGGTCCACCACTAGCCAAAATACTCACTACAGCTGAGCCAACATCGATTTTTTTAGTTCTTCTAAAAGACTCCAATGCTAACTGGCAGAAGTCGGTACAAAGACCAACTTCACCTTTCCAGTGAGGGACTACTGGTTTCGAATTCTGTTGTTGTGTATGAGTTGACAAATGGGCTTGAGCAAGCCATGCAACTCCAAATCCCAAACGGTCTGCTGCCTCTAATTGAGAATAGTAATTAGCAAACATTTCTGCTTCACTAGGCATATGCCCGTTGTGGTCAGGAGTCTGTGATATTGAGAAGAAAATGTCATACTCCATGTAATCCCTCTCCCTCAGGGAGAGGGGCACGATGTATCAACATCACTATTCAGCAGTGAGTTTGGAAATACGTTCTCTAACCGGTTCAGGCACTGCTTCACCGGCTTCCATAAAGGCGGTCATGATATCTGAAAGTTGGACCATAGCCTCGTCTGGCTGATTAGAAATTTCAGCTAAATCGGCTAACCCCCATCGAGCCACTAATATTCCGGAAAGTTCCTGTAGTTCTGCTGCGATTGCCAGAGAATCAATCAACAAAGTTTGCGCTTGTTCTAATTCACCGAGAGATGAGTGGGAATGAGCCAAATCTGCAAGTGCTTCCATTCTTTCAAATTTTTCAGTTTCCGGAATTATTTCTAATCTCTTGGTAAGATGCATTTGACTTTTCTCGAAATCGCCTTCCTCTTTAGCGATATATGCAATTAATGCATGGCCGTAAATCATTCCTTCGATGTCATCAGCGATTTCACGAAGACGCATTGAACGGTTTGCGTAAATCCCTGCATCATCACTCCCCAATGAGATTAGCGATATATGATGGAATATCCCTGCTGCAAGTCCTGCGAGATCTTCTTGTTCGGACGTCATGCCTAGGCCAATTAATTCATCTTTGCTAGCGCCTTGGTGTTTTAGTAATTCGAATTGGCACCAGCCTTGGTCTTCTGCATTAACTGAAACCTTTGCTGCATGGTCTAACAATCGAGCAACCAATGCATCACGCCCTAACTCTCGCGCCAAATCTACCAGATGGAGGGCTAGACTAGTGTTTACCGATTCGAGGCCCTTGCCTTCTGCAAACATCTCGAGAACTTCTTCTGCTTGTGACTGACTCATGACTGGCAAAAAATCACCTCAAATTGAACGTAGCCTTCCACCATCTACTGCAAGAGATACTCCCCGGATTCCGCCGGATATAGGCATGCAAAGGTATGTTATGGCCGCACCTGTCTCCAGTGGGTCAATCAAGCGTCCAATAGGAACTTGTGTCAACCAAGTTGAATGAATATCCTCAACACTCTTTCCGGTTTTTTCATTGATTGAAGAAGCTAACGAGCCTAAGCGGTCGGTATCTGTAAATCCAGGAAGGACATTATTGATGGTGATACAAGCAGGCAATTCTCTTGAAAGTGACTTAGCCCAAGAGGCCATTGCACCGCGCAAAGTATTGGATAGCCCAATATTTGGGATTGGTTCTCTTACCGATGTTGAGATGATGTTCACAATTCGGCCCATTCCCGCTTTTTCCATCAATGGTACTACGCCTTGTGCCAGCCTGTGTGATGCATGAAGGTGTCTTTGGAATGGAGCGAGAAAATCTTCGACGCTATTTTCCAATAGTGGACCGCCCGGTGGACCTGCTGCATTATTGATTAAGATGTGGCATTCCCCAATTGAAGAAATGAATTTGTCAATTGCTTCTTGATTCTCTAAATCAAGGCTAATTGCAGTGTGACCTGAGCCTTTAAGTGTAGAAATTAGACTCTGTGGATTCCTACTAACTGCAGTTATTTTTGCTCCTGCTTTTGCCAGCATTTGTGCTGTTGCTGCTCCAATTCCTTTGGATGCCCCGCACACAATTGCATGCTTGCCCTCTAAGGCAGAGGTCGAAAACGGATAGTCATCTCCTAGCCAGTCCATGCCAATGCCAAGAGGCGCATGGTATTGAACCTTCACAGCCAGTCACGAATCGCTTCAATTTGTGCTAACCAATCATCACTAGCAACATCAATGATTGAAAAATGGTCACCAGGCAGCCATAACTTCTGAATTTCTATCCCTTTCGCATCCATCGCTCTCGCATAAGATTCAGATTGTGTCCATGGCACTTCATCATCTGCTTTGCCATGCATCACTAGAACTGCAGTTTGAGGTGGATTATCGATGGGGTTTATCCCCCTCCAAATCTCTTCATTGCCTTCAGGCTTGCAACCTACCCAGCGACGAACGGCATCTCCATCGTCAGATAATTTAGCATGATCTGCTGCAACCAAATCGGCTAGTGGTGCTTGGGCGATTGTAAGCCAAGGTTTGCGGTCCGCAACTGCAGCCATCATCAATGCAAGATGGCCTCCTGCAGAATGGCCCATTATCATAGAGCGAACTATGTCTATTCCAGGAAGTAGTGCCAGTTGACCCCATGCACGCATGACATCAGACAAAGTATCAACCCAAACACCTTCATCTCCCGCAGACCACCCTTTGAATTCAATATTCCATGCAGCAATCCCTTGCTCAGCAAGGTCTTCAGCGATTGGAGCCATCAATTCCAGAGTATATTCACTCTTCCAAAAACCACCATGAATTAGCATGACACATGGCACGCCCTGGTCCTTTTGATATTGAGAGGGTTCATCAGGCATATACAGATCTGCGAATTGCCAGTCTTCGGCACCCCATTGCATTCGATCAACGGGCACGTGAATCAACTCAAGGGGTTACCCGGCTGCGGTCTCTAGGGAACAAAACGGTTTCACGGACGTTTCGTGAACCGGTCAGTACCATCAACAATCGAGCCACACCTAGGCCCCAACCTGCATGCGGAGGTGCACCGTAACGGAATCCATCGGTGTAGAAAGAGAAGTCGGCAGGGTCTAAGCCCTTATTGCGAAGGTTCTGCTCAAGTACGTCGACATTGTGTTCTCTTTGGCCGCCACTTGTCATTTCATCACGACCATAATTCAAATCGAAACCTCGGGATAATTGTTCTCCGGTTGCACCTACATCACCAGGAATATGATGGATGTAGAATGGTTTCATCTCCATTGGCCAGCGTGGTAAGAAATGGAATCCAGGGTACTTAGCAGCAATAATGTCACAGTGTGAGGAATCGATGTCATCGCCCCATGCAATTTCTTCACCGGCATCCTGAATCATCTTGATTGCATCACAATATTCGATGCGTGGGAATGGTAGGCTAGGAACATCGACAGTAATTGGTTCATCACCCTGGCTTTCTCTGTACTGATTGATAATATCAATTTGGTCTTGGTCATGTTCTGCAACCTTACTCCAGATGTGGTGAATCATTCTTTCTTGCACGCACATTACGTCGTCATCGTTCATCCAAGCTCCTTCAATATCGAAAGAAATGAATTCGTTAAGGTGGCGATATGTATCGTGGTTTTCCGCCCTAAATGCAGGTCCGATTTCGAAGACCCTCTCCATTCCACCTAGAATTGTCAATTGCTTGTACAATTGTGGGCTTTGTGAAAGGAAAGCCGGTGTATCGAAGTACATCATTGGGAATAGATTAGTTCCACCTTCAGAGGCTGATGCGATAATCTTTGGAGAATTAATCTCCTTGAAACCTTCAGTAATTAGATGGTCCCTTCCATACTGCAAAACTTTCGACCTAAGAGTAAACATTGCATTGACATGTGATCTTCTAAGGTCAAGGAATCTATTGTCTAGGCGGGTGTCAAGGCCAATCGAAACAGTGTCAGTAACTCCCAATGGAAGCGGTGTTGCTGCCTGAGTGAGTACAGTAAATGTGGACGCAACAACCTCGTAGGTCGGTGGCGGAACTGGCTCTCCTTCTGCCACTTTAGGTGGGCGCTTTTGAGCAACTACTCCTATGATTTGGACAGTAGATTCCCGTGAAAGACCCTGAGCGGTTTCTAATTCGTCATCACTGACTCCGCCCTGTTTTAAGAAAATCTGAACTCGTCCAGTTCCATCTCTAACATCCATGAAACAAATTTTCCCTTTGCCACGGTTTGCTTCCATGTAGCCACAAATGGTTACTTCGGTTCCAACTAGTGATGCTCCATCACTCTGAATTTGTCCCAAAGTGTGTGTTCGGAAAGAGGTCGGGTGCCAAATTGTATCGCTCGCCATGCTTAGGGGCGTGACACTTTCGGCCAAGAAGTCATCGCTGTTTCAAACACACTATTGATAGAGGATAATCATCGCCCATAGTACCATGGAGGCGGACTTGTTCACATCTGAGAGTGTCTCGTCTGGCCATCCGGACAAGTTGTGTGACGCAATTAGTGATGCAATTGTCGATGCATGTCTTGCTATTGATCCAAATGCCCGAGTCGCTGTTGAAACCAGTGTAAAAGGTGGCACTGAACAAGGAATTATACTACTCGCAGGAGAAGTCACTCTCTCCGGCGATCATCCTGATTACGAAAGTATTGCAAGAACTACTACCGCAGATATTGGTTATGATTCCCATTCGATTGGTTTTGATTCGACTAGCCAATTGCGCTGTGAAGTAATTCAGAAGATTACTGCACAAGCTGCTAACATCAGCCAAGGAGTTAACAATTCAGAACAAGGAGCAGGTGACCAAGGTCTGATGTTTGGTTTTGCTTGCACTGAAACCGAATCCTATGATGTTCTAAAAGGACGATACTTTCCCTTAGCAGCAGCCCTTTCACAGCGTCTCACGCGTAGAATGACAAATGCTCGCAAAGATGGGACGCTACCTTGGGCCCGGCCTGATGCAAAGAGCCAGGTCACAGTTGAATATTCAGGTGGCTTGCCATCGAAGGTTCATACTGTAGTAATTGCAATTCAGCATGACGACGCTCTAAAAAATGATTTTGATGGTGACGAAAAAGCAGAACATAGGTTCATCACAGATGAAATCAGAAAACATGTCGTTGAGCATGCGATCCCATCTGAGTTGCTGAGTGAGGGTTACCGGCTCATTGTCAATGGCACTGGGCGGTTTGCAGACCCAGGTGGTCCTTATGCTGATGCTGGGCTTACAGGAAGAAAAATCATTGTTGATACTTATGGCGGGATGGGGCGTCATGGAGGAGGCGCTTTCTCTGGAAAAGACCCCTCGAAGGTTGATCGTTCCGCAGCATATGCTGCAAGATGGGCTGCTAAGCACGTAGTTGCATCAGGCTTAGCGACAAAATGTGAAATCCAATTAGCCTATGTAATTGGAGTTGCAGAACCTGTTAGTGTTAGAGCCGAATCTTTCGGAACATCGAGCCTTAGTGACAGAGAATTGACATCAAGAGTGATTTCCGTATTCAATTTCACTCCAAAATCTATTGCTGGAAAGTTGAATTTACTTCGCCCCATCTATTCACCTACAGCCGCAGGTGGCCATTTCGGCCGCACACCGGGGGTTGAAGGAGCATTCCCTTGGGAAGTGTTAGACCAGGCAAAAATCAATTTGCTTCAGAATTGATTTCTCTCGGCCCTTAGGGCCGATTGGATGAAATGTCAGCATATAGTCGCAAACATCATGTCGCGTAGGCTGAATGCATTCATCTTGGTCATGGTTATGGCCATTGCACCACTAGTTCCACTAACTAGTGCGCACTCTAGTATCGGCCTTTCAACCGATGCAAATCACATTATTTTGTCACCAGGTGAAGTCACAAATCTAACATTAACGATACATAATAATGGCTCATCGATTGAAACATATTCTGTTGCTGTTTCTGGATTTAATTCCGCTTGGGAAATCATTCCATCAGAATCCAATGTCAGTAACGTGATTCCAACATATAGTGCTGCAACCACAATTGTAATTCGTCTATCCACTAGTGCTCTGCCAAGCGATTCTGGAACTTTGACCATCACAGTCACTGAGCCTGATGCAAATGTTTCCACCGATATTACAGTTATTCTATCAGCTCAAGCAATATATTTGCCAGCGATTGATACCTCGACAAATGGTGACAACGGTCTTGTTCAAATGGCACCCGGTGATGATCTCAATCTATCGATAACAATTACAAATGACGGAAATGTAAACGACACAATCCTTCTTTCGGTTAACCAAACTCCTGATTTGGTAGGATTCTGGACAAATTGGACCTCGGGTGGCGGCTCTAATAATACAAATAATTCGGGCAACAGCACTGGCGGTAACAATACCGGAGGCAACAATACAGGAGGTAACAATACCGGTGGTAACAATACCGGTGGTAACAATACTGGCGGTAATGGAACTAATGGCTCACTTTTGATGTCTGGACCACAAGGCTGGCAAGTACGCTTCATCGATGATGTGATGGATACAATGGTTCCAGGTGAAGACAGGCAAGCCATACTCCAGATTTCAATTCCTTCAAATGAAAATCCAGGATTCTTTGGATTTGAGTTGTTTGCAGCAAGTGCTCTCGGGAACTTCTCAGTAAGCTCGACAATGGTGGTAAATGTTACTGCCGTACATGATTTAAGATTCAGTTATGTCCCATCTGGAGTAATACTACTGCCGGGTGAAAACTCTACAGTGAATGTAAACATAACCAGTTTGTCAACTGCAGATGCAAACTGGACTTGGGCAATCTCAGTGGTCGTGGATCAAAACCAAACCGGTGGTATTGTGCAGGCTAATTGTCAAGCCGTTTTGCCTAATTATTCGACATTTATCACTGCAGGTGGAATCGTCTCTATCGATGTAAATATTTCCACCTATGCCAATACTCATGCAGGTGATTCGTGTAATTTTGCTCTAACTGGTACATTAGATTCGGACACTTCTATTACTGAAAGTGTAGAGTTTACATTGGTCGTTGGCCAGCAATGGAATCTTTCAATGGTCCTTCCTACTTCGATTAAGTTAGACGTAGGTGAATCTGAATCATTCAATGTAGCGATTAGTAATGATGGGTCTGAGGAAGATACTATTTCGTTGATTGGCATTGACAAAGAGGGCATAACTTTCACTAATCCCTCCCCGGTGACTCTTGCCCGTGGTGTATCACAATATGTTGTGATGGAAGTTCAAATCGATTCATCATTAGTTGGCAATATAACACTAGATTTCACAATGTCTTCAACCAATAGTGGTACAGAAAGTGTAAATGCGAGTGGTATCTTCGAAGTAAAAGCATATGCCGAATTAATGATGGAGGGACCTGCTGATAACCGGCTAGTCATAACTCCAGGCCAAAATTCCTCAATTAGTCTCTCAATCTCAAATGATGGAACTAGAGATTTAGATCTTTCAGCAAGCATTTCCGGATTACCTAGTGGCATCAGTGTTTCAGGCGGGCTTGAAAGCATAAGTTTGGACGCAGGTAATTCAACAGATATTGAGTTAGAACTGGTTGCCTCAACCGGGGTAATGCCGAGTAGTAGTTACTTTACAATCACATATGACGGTGGCTGGGCTAGTACCGAACTTACCATTGAATTACAAATCACGGAACGAAATGAAATTATGGTCGACTCTAGTGAAGACCGTCTCGTGGCTTCTGCTATTGCTGCACCCTTGCGTTTAATGGTCACTAATTTAGGTACTTCCACGGATACTTTCGTTGCCAATGTAAATAATTCACAAGTTAGCGATTGGTTCACAATTAGTGTTGACAAACTTTCTCTAAATCTTGCACCTGGAGAATCGGGGAACATTACAATTACCGCAAGAGAAATTGCTGTAGGTGCGCCAATTACTGGAGGGGAACTCTTTGTTACTGTCACGAGTACTGGTGATTCTTCAATAATGGATTCTCTAACTATCGATATTATTCCACAGATTGCTGATGGCCTAATCACTATAATGAGCGATGACAACAAAGCGGCACCTGGTGGAATAATCTATGGGAATGTGATTATTACCAATTTGGGAAATGCTTGGGATTCAATGCTTGTTTCAACAATTGAAATGGATTGTGATTTGAGTGGAGCGGCAATAGAACTCGCACCGAGTATGTCTTCCCCTCCAATTCCATGGTCGTGCACAATCAATGAAAATGAACACGCTGGAATGAAAGCATTGGCCTTTAGATTGACCTCTACGGCGCGCTCTGACATGGTTTTGACCACAAGTGAAGCGTATACTGTAGAGCCGATTTGGTCTGATGAAGTAATTTCATTTACCTTTGAAGAGAATGACCTTATCTTTGATGAAAGCATCGAACAACAAACCATTTCGCTAACAATTTGTAATGAAGCTAATACCTATGTCGAAGGGAATTTAGAACTAATTGGAAAGAATGAGCCTCAGATGGATGGCATATTCTATCGGTCCGGTGAAACCGGAATGAATTCGACATACAGTTTGTCTAGCAATGGCTGCCAAGATTTCCGACTATTGCTTACACCGCTAAATCTAGACGGCTTTGAAGTTGTACTGGTAATACATTCTGTTAGCCAAGTTGAAGGTCAAACGGTTAGAGATGAATCCGATGACTTACGGGCAAGTGTGGCCGGGCCACACTTACCCCCAGATGGATTAAATTTGGGATTATTCGAATTGGACAATAAAAATTCTTTGATACTACTATCCACTGGATGGGTTCTCTCTCTCTTGCTGATTTCATACATCCGGTTATTTAGAAAACCTGCTGAAGAAGAAGAAGAGGAGGAGGAGGAGATTCCCCTAGGTACAAATGAAGTTCGTATCGATGAATACAACAAGGTTACTTGCTGTTCCTGTGAAGCTAGACTTGGAGTCCCAGAAGACAGTGAGCCACCATTCCGATTTACTTGCCCGAAGTGTGAAACTCGTATTCGAGTAGTCGATTAGTCAGCGCTTTTGAGCAAATAGAAGGAAAGCAGTATGTCCAAATGGGCCGTTTACAGGCCGCATCCCCCCCTTCGAAGTTGTACCCCATTGCCTTTCCATTAGTTCCCCGGCCCATTCGACAACTAGCCCTGCTTCTTCGCAGGATTTCCAGCACTTTTCTAATTGCGAAGTGGTTGGTGCATAACATGCAATTCTTCCTCCAAAAGCAAGTTTGGGTGCGCAAGCGATTATTGCAGGTGAATGTACTGGCATATCTAGAATTATAGCATCGAATTCAAGATCGGGAACTACCTCTTCAACCATCCCTTCAAGATGTGTATGCTTAGGAAATTCTGCAAAACATTTGCTTGCCCTCTCAAGATTGATTAAACCAACTTCTGCATGTTCATTTCTTGGCTCTGCAGTTACAAGGTGACCTGAGTTGGATAGTACTTTTGCCAGGTGCAGAGAGAGTCCTCCAGAGCCGAGGCCAGCTTCGAGCACAGTATCTCCAGAACCAATGCCCAAACGTGTGATAAATACCCCTGCATCTTTAGCAGAGATCGTTTGGGCCCTCCTTGCCATTCCTGCTACTAATTCGGGCAATTTAGTAGGCATTCTAGTAAGATATTTTTGCCCGATTAAAACATCATCTCCGAGTCCGATACCAGAGAGCAATGCAACGGTATTTAGAACGCCGAGACCCTTATGCTTAACGACTTCATCCACGAGTTCAACAATATGAATTCGTCCCTCACTTTCCATCAACGCCGCATACGCTGCCATACCCCTGCGAGGAGAAAGATACCAAGAACGATTCGCATGAAAACAAAGAAAACCCCCCTAGGGGGAAACAGACTGGTGCAGAACATGTTCAAATACCTAGTATGTAGAGCAAGTGGTATGAAGACCGCACGTATGACCGCTTTTACTATCGTAGCCCTGATGCTGTTGAGCATTTCGGCATCTCTTGGTGGATTGATTGTAGATTCTGAAAATAGTTCTATCGACCTGGTAGAAGAAGTTGAAGAAAAATATGCTCCATCTAACCCTGGTCACACTGTTTTTGGACAATATATCACCTCAGATAATTGTGGATTTTGTTACCAATACGGTAGCCCTGCACACGATCAAGCAAAGACTTCATTGCCGGATAATTATGTCTACATTTCCTATCACAGTGCGTCTTATGGAAGTACGGCAGATGCTGAGGCAGGGAACATTGCTCCAATTTATGGAGTAAGTCATTTGCAAGAAACCGGTGGTGCACCAAAGTCATCATTCGGTGACGCAACTCTCAATACAGGATGCGGCTCAAACACATGCTGGGATTCATTCATCAGCAGTGGAGGAAACATGCATAGCACTGCTTCTGACTACTCCGTTTCGGTAACTCAAACTGACAATGGAGATGGTACAGTTGATATTTCAATTGGAGCAACTTACTCCGGTTCTGGAACTGCACCTTCAACAATCACCTTGTATGCAGCAGTTACTGAAAAAGTCTGTAATTCTCACGCATACGTTGATGGATCAAAGGGACACAATTGCTGGGAATCTTGGTTGTTGAATAATGGTGGCTACACCAATAATGCTGGAAATATAGTAAACGGTGGAACTGGCTTCGAAACACTCAGTATGAGTTCAGGACAGGCTGTAAAAAGTTGGACTGTACCTGCTAACTTGGTAAGTGGTGGAGAAAGTAACATGAATACTGTAGCGGCACTTTACTCAGGTTGGAGTACTAGTTCTTTCAATGAAGATGTATATGCAGCTGGAGATTCCACAATGGCACCACCTATTGATGTGGGAATTACAACTTTCAACCTAGAGAATGCAAATGCTCCAAATGGAGGATACATCAATGGAGATATTCTGAACCTAGATGCAACTGTTACCAACTACGGTGCAGACGCATACAGCGATGGAGGAGATGTTCGCTTCTTCTACAAAATAGGTAACTCAAAGAATTACGTTGGCTCAACTCAAAGCCTTTCGAACTTTGCACAAAGTGGAGATACACAAATGTTCTCTGGACAAATCGACACTACCAGTTTGCCTACAGGCGCTTATCAAACAAATTTTGGTATTGAATTATCAAACCTAGTTGCTGACAAATCTAGTATCAATAATCAAGTTTTAGAAATTGTCCCACATGACTTAACCCCAGTTGCTAGAAAGGCCCAGGTAATCGGCAACAACCAAATTGATAGAGGAAATGATTTCCTTATCGAAGCTAAGACTACATTCAATGATGGTGTTGATATCAACACATCATTCTTCACATTCGATGTCGAAGTTTCCCCTGCTGGAATGGATCAATGGATTAGTGGAGATTTGTTTGAAGGTGGCGATGAAGTATTCCAAGAAGGTACCTCGAACGAACATCGCCAATACCTTGTAAAGCCGGACATGAACATGGGCGCTGGAGATTACGATATACGAATTAGGTCAATCGATTCACGTATGCAAACAAGTGACTGGCAAGTTACCGATAATGGTTTTACACTGAAGAATGCGCTTCCAATCATCACATCGGAGCCAGTCCCTACTGTTAAGGTTCAAACTTCGACTAAGGTTTCAATCATCAACAACATTAACGATGCTGAAACCGACAGAGACCAATTGACTATCACAAGTACCAGTCCAAACTTTATCGCATGGCATCCTGCTACAGAAGAAATTGAGGTTTACTTTGAAAATATTCGGTTTGTAAATGGACAACCTACTGCAAGTGGAATTGAAGTCGCAGTTAGTGATGGACTTGAAACAGCCCATGGTACTTTACTGTTCAATGTAATTGAGAATGGACAACCTCGCTGGGCCGGAGTCGAAAAGCAGTATGTTAACGAGGGTATGGCTGCTTCGCTTAACTTACTTCCATATCTCTCAGACACCGATGACAACGGAAACAGCGTCACTGCTGAGGATTTAGTGTTGGCAATTGTTGATAATACAAACCCGGAACTTCTTGAAATGGATCTTCGTGAATTCACCTTGAACTATGAAACAATGGACCCTGACCTCAACGGAGAAACTACAATCACCGTGCGTGCAAGCGATGGTGAACAATTCTCAGACCAACTTATTACTATAGCAATCAATCCAGTTAATGACGCACCTCGCTTGGACCTATCTGAATTTGAGGGTCTAAGACTCAAGGTGGGTACACAGAAAGTGATTTTCCTTAACGAGATACTTTCTGATGTTGATGGTGATGTCAATGAAGTGACAATCACTGCTAGCAACCCAGTTCCTGGAGCAGCACGTGTTAACTTCCTAGACAATACTCTAACACTAATTTGGGACACTGATGGTCTTCAAACTGTAACTATCCAAGCAGAAGACCGCTATGATTCAAACATCTACACACTAGTGGTAGATGTCTATGATAGCATGCCCCTCTTAGTTGGAGAAGGACCAGATGCTGATGTACGCCTAGGTATAGCAAATGTCTATGTCGGTGAAGTCCCTGAAATTACAATGTTCCTGAATAAGGATGATGTTACAATCACTTCTCTATCTAGTACCTGGCAGTTATGTAATTCACTAACAGGTATTTGTTCAATCAATGAAGTTCATGAACATGACATCACTGCAAAGAGTGTTGGATGGACTTTTGATCCAATGAATGGACAAGTTGATGAAAATGGAATGCGCTTGAAAGACTACATCACAGTATCTAAAGTCACAGCCATTGCATCAAATGGAGATAAATTCGAGTTCAAGGGTACAACCCTGAAGTGGAGTGCTGAGGAAAGCGCACCTGGACCAGAATCTATGACAGAGGATGAAGTCAAGACTCTAATCGAGGAACTCGATGCTGCTATTACCGCAAAGAAGTCTGATATCAAAGCACTTGAAGAAGGCACATCTGCTCACGATACTGCTACTGCAGAACTTGTTGAATTAGAAGATGACCGTACTGAAGCTTGTGGCTTCACAACCTGTGAGACACTCAATTCAGGTACAAACATGGCTACTGAAGATACTGGCCTAGATATGGCAGTTGTATTCGGAGTCATTGGAGTCATCATCATTGCACTACTTGGAGGTCTACTCTTCATGCGTGGAGGCAATGGTGGAAACGGTGAAAAGATGGTAGATTGGGCTAATGAACTCCCAGCTAATGATGCAGTTGCAAACTCAATGTATGGAGGAGCACAAGAGATATTCCAGCAACCAGTTGCGGCACCTGCACCTGCAGTTGCACAAGTTCCTACTGGCGCAATCCCATTACCTGCTGGCGGACTACCTGCTGGCTGGACAATGGAGCAGTGGGCGTATTACGGCCACCAATATCAGCAATGATTCTGGAATTAGAGCCGTAACAAGCCCTATGGCGCTTGCCAAACGGCTAAAGCGGACCGTGTTGGAGGACTGAATGTGACAGAGGAGGATGTTACCGATGATGCGCCTTCCGAAGAGGAAGAGATGGTCACTATTTGGAGCCCTGAAACGGCTGATAATATTGAAATTAATTCCGTTCCTGTCGATGAATGGGTTCGCAGTTTAGATTTTACCACAACAGAAGATGTTCCAATCCCAGAACGATTGGTTGACCAAGTAATAGGCCAAGACGCGGGTTCGATTGTTATCCGAAAGGCTGCTGAACAAAGGCGCCATATGATGATGATTGGCGATCCAGGCACAGGGAAATCGATGCTTGCACGCTCGATGACTGAATTGCTCCCTATTGACAAGTTAGAGGACATCCTATGCTATCCAAATGAAGATGATGAGAATGAGCCTAGAGTTCGCACTGTACCTGCAGGTAGAGGTGACCGAATCGTCAAGAGTCAAAAAGAAGCAATCCGAATCCAACGTGAAAAGAGTCAGAAAATGCTGATGATTGGTTTTGTTGCTATTGCATTCTTACTTGCAGTAGTTGCAATTCAGAGTGGAGATATCTTGACATTGCTATTCGGGATGCTACTTCTGATGTTTGGATACATGTTCCTTCGCTCACGCATGGGCGGTGCAGATGAAGGTCGTATCCCAAAGGTACTTGTCAAGCATCAAGGACAAGACCCCCCTCCTTTTGTTGATGCCACAGCTACACTTTCAGGTAGTTTGCTTGGTGACGTAAGACACGACCCATTCCAAAGCGGTGGAATGGAAACTCCTGCGCATGAGCGTGTTGAGCCAGGTGCAATTCACCGAGCGCATGGTGGTGTTTTGTATATTGACGAAATAAACCTGCTAAGGCTCGAAGAGCAGCAAGCCCTGCTAACTGCTATGCAGGAGAGGGCTTTTCCAATTTCAGGTAGATCCGAGCGATCTAGTGGGGCACTGACCAAGACCGAAGCCGTCCCCTGTGACTTTATTCTCATTGCAGCTGGAAATCTGGACGCTATCCAAGGAATGCATCCAGCATTGAGAAGCCGTATTAGAGGCTACGGATATGAGGTCTATGTTAATTCAAGCATGCCAGATACTACCGCAAATCGACGCCGCTTGATTAGATTCATCGCACAAGAAGTTCGCCGAGATTTGGGGACCTCTAGAGAAATACCTCACTTTGACAGGTCAGGTGTTTCGGTTATCCTTAGAGAAGCACAGCGTCGAGCTGGACGCAGAGGAAAGTTATCTCTTCGCTTGCGTGAACTTGGAGGACTAGTCCGAATCGCTGGTGATTTGGCTTGCGAAGAAAATGCAGAACTTACAACTTCACGTCATGTTTTGGCAGCCCGTAATATCGCCAAGCCTCTGGAACAGCAAGTTGCAGACCGTATGATTGAGCGCCGACAAGAATACTCTTTGATAGTAAATTCAGGTAACAGAATTGGTCGAGTAAATGGGCTCGCCGTTCTTGGTGCTGACTCAGGATTATCTGATTACAGTGGAATAATGTTGCCAGTTGAAGCGCTTGTGACCCCATCTCAGTCAAGTGGTGGCAAGGTCTATGCTACCGGTGGACTATCAGATCTGGCCAAGGAAAGTGTAACAAATGTCAGTGCAGTCATTAAGAAACTCACTGGCAAAGATGTTTCTGATTATGACATCCATATTCAATTCGTAGACACACATGGTGTCGATGGAGATTCGGCATCCATCACGATTGCAACTGCAATTATTTCAGCACTTGAAAATATTCCAATCCGTCAAGACCTTGCAATGACTGGAAGCCTTTCTGTTCGAGGAGAGGTCCTGCCAATTGGTGGAGTAACTGCTAAGATTGAATCCGCTGCAAAGGCGGGAATAAACACAGTAGTAATTCCTCGTGCTAACCTACAAGATGTTCTTTTAGACCAACAGTTTGAGGGTATTGAAGTAATTGCCGTAGATACATTGGACGAGGTAATGGAGCATGCACTACTTATGGGTGACAAAAAGACCAGTTTGGTTGAACGCCTAACTGCAGTTATTGACCGCCTAACTCCTGAAGTTTCACCAAGTAGTCAACTCTCGTGAAGGGGTGTTTTACTATGACTGAAGAAAAGAAACTAGGCTCCGCCTTGCCAATTCTTTTTCTTGTGGTCATGATAGACATGATCGGATTTGGGATAGTAATTCCATTTCTAACATACTTCATCGAGGACCTTGCGACCTTGGAAGGCATCACTGAAGTTGGACTTTGGGTCGGTCTGATGATGATGAGTTATTCGGCTGCTCAGTTCTTGTTTTCGCCATTCTGGGGGTCACTCTCCGACCGCCTAGGACGAAAACCAATTATCCTAATCGGTTTAGTTGGCAATACTGTATTCTTTGCACTTTTTGGAATATCCACAAGCTTGCTAATGGCTTTGGTAGCGAGGTTCTGTGCTGGCGCATTCAATGCCAATATTGCTGTTGCAAAGGCGTATATTGGAGATGTATCAGATAAAACCAATCTCGCAAAGAGAATGGGATTAATCGGAGCATCCTTTGGCGTCGGTTTTACAATTGGACCATTCATAGGGGGCGAGTTCTCGAGTCCTGCTGAGAAATGGGATTTGTTCAGATATACAATTTTTGAGACTCACCCCTATTTGCTGCCGTGTTTGATTGCATCACTACTTTCGACAGTTTCGTTTGTATTTGCTATGACCAAGTTACCAGAAAGTCACAAACCGATTACTAAGGCCAAGATTACATTCAATCCAATAGTCCATACGTCCAATCTGTTCAGGGATATACGAAAAGTAATTGCCATGCCACAACTTGGTCGACTGGTTATGATTTCAGTGATGTTTGTATATGGTTTCACAATTATGCACGCTGTTTTTGTTCTTTTTACGGAATACGACCTCGGTTTCAGTGAGGCTGAAAATGGACGCATATTTGCAATCATTGGAATAAATGGTATGATCATACAGGGTGGATTAATTGGACCACTTACTAAGCGATACGGTTCCGAGCGTTTGATGATGTATGGTACCTTAATCTGTGGTATCGGGCTCACACTGGTACCCTATGTTTCCCATCAATACATATGGCTCACCATGGGTGCAATTGTATTATTGATTTCAACGGGAAATGCACTATTCCAACCATCATTTTCAGCAATTCTAGCTAGGAGGACAATCGAAGAAGGCCAAGAAATGGGTATGGTCATGGGTGCCCAGGAATCAGCGTCGGCATTCGCTAGAATAATTGGACCTCTAACTGGTGGTTTGGTGTGGGATGTTACCGTATTAAAAACCGGTATTTTCTCTATCGCAACCGCATTCCACCTGTGTGGTGTAATGATGGCTATCGCGTTCTTGTTGCAACTGGGCATGGCAAAGAAATATTCTGGTTCCGAGTAATAACTCAAGTACAGGAAACTTTTGTCTCCACCTATGGGCGAGACGGTAAATGGTGTGGACAATCCATCTTTCCACCGACGAATTGCTACAATCTCACATGTTGCAATTATTCTTTCAATCTTCTGTTTAGCAATGATTCACCTCGAAAGTGTTCTCAAACCCTTTTTCATTGCACTTGGAATTTATTTCGTTCTAAAACCGGGTGCTGATTGGCTATCAAAGAATAGTTTCCCGGTTCTATTATCGTATCTTACAATGCTACTATTGTTTATTTTGATAATAACTTCAACAGCATTCTTTGCTTGGTCACAGGCCCAAAACTTAGTCGAAGACGAAGAACGCCAAGAAGACTACAATAGTAAGTTGGACACAAAATGGAAGAAATTGAAGGATGTCCCAATTATTGGCCCAGCGATTAAAGAATCTGTCAAAGGGGATGGTGGGACCTTAGGTGGTGATTTACAGAGCATAGGAATTGGTTCAGGTGGTTCTGCCACAGATCTCATCACTTCTGTGGTTAGTCAAGTTGGTTCAGTAGTAACAACAAGTATCACCGTACTATTTTTCCTTATATTCATTATTTTTGAGGCGCATCTACTGCCCGGAAGGATAGAACGCGCTTGGCCTGGAAGTGCAACGGAACGGGTTGAAATTATTCAAACCCAAATTGAAGAAGGAATCAATACATACATCATTGTCAAAACAGGTTGTGGGCTAGGTAGTGCGATTATTGCGGCATTCCTAATGTTCATATTTGGTATTGATTTGTGGTTTGTATGGGCAGTAATGACATTTATATTGAATTATGTCCCTTACATTGGGTCCCTGATTGCAACAATACCACCACTAATTTTGGGATTAATTATATTGAAGCCAGCGATGCTATTACTCATGACAGTCCTATTGCTAGTCAATCAACAGTTATGGGGTAATTATATTGAAACCAAATGGGCAGGAAGAGCGCTTGACCTATCACCAGTGGTTCTTCTATTGATTACTGCATTCTCCTTCTGGCTGTGGGGAATTACTGGAATGATACTCGCAGTACCTCTCTTTGTAATTGTTAAAATTGTCTTAGAGAATATCGAAGAAACTAGGCCGATTGCAATCATGTTGTCTGAAAGAGCACCGACTCTGGAAGAGGCATGGCGGGATGCTTTGAAAGACGGTAACCTTTCAACTGGGGAGTTTCACAAACTATCAGAATTACAGAAGAGATTGGGCGTAACTGACAACGAGGTCGTTCGAATAGCAGGACGCTCTGCTGCTCAAACAATTCTAAAGCGCGGTAAAGCAAAACCTGACGAAATAGAATTTGTATTGAGGGCTTCTGTTGGAATGTCTCAACATCAAAAATTGGTTGCTGGATTGAAAATGGGTAAACTCCCACGGGATGTACTTCGACACTTGGAAGAAACGATTGGAATTCTAAACTCCGGTTTTGAAGAAGAGTAATCAGAGAGTTTCACGAAGCATCTTTTCTAACTCTGTATTAATCATTAGAATGAGTGTTCCAAATTCAGGTGGAATGTTTGGATCTTCGTATAATTCCTCGAGTTTAGCTTGTGTGATCGCTATACGTATGTCCATTTCTTTGGCTTTGTTTAACAGCCACTGCTCACAAGCATCCTTGGCACCCTTGCGAATGTTTCGGGGAACTTTAGGGTCATCGATTTGATTGATTACTGTGGCTATTTGGCCCAACCTGGTTTCTATGTCGGACATGAGATACACCTGCACAAACACTCGTGCTGTCTGCCCTCAAGAGTGGCGGCTTTAAGGTGATTGCCGCCACCCGTTAGTCATGGATTCAGAAGAAGTAATCGCCTGGACCCGGCTTATTGTCCTATTAACTGCTCTTGGAATTGCTGCGTGGCTTGATCACAAAGAAAGGAGAGTTCCCAATGAGTTTTGGATTACTTGGTCAAAACCAGCAATTTTTCTTTGGGCACTCGACTTACTAATTTTGAATGTAGAATGGTATGTTTTTGCAACCGCAGCGGGCATGGTCGCCTATGCATCTGTCGCAGTAATTGGACGGCCAACAATGAAGGATGTTCTCTCTGGGAATCGATTGGACATCACAGTTAGCATCTGGTATCTGATAGGTATTGCAGGAGTGATTCAGGGTCTTTTGCTTCATGTAGAAGATGGAATCTTGCCGGTATTGGTGGGCGATGCCACAGTAGAAGCTACGATTTGGTGGTCCACATTTGCAGTAATTATCCCTCTAGTACTGGTAGACCTAGCATGGCGAATGCGCCTAATTCATGGCGGTGCAGACTGTAAGGGTCTGATGTGGGTAGCATTGCTAGTCCCATCTTGGTCAAGTATTCCAATAATATTCCCCGAGGCACTGGAAACTGCAACCGTTGCAATGCCGCCGGCTGTAGCGTTATTGGTGTGGGGTGGTTTTGCATTCTTGATTTTGCCATTGGTGATGGTGGTAAAGAACCTGAAGGATGGTCAAACAAAACTCCGACTAATTTGGCATGCGGAAAGGATGGATGTCAATAAGGTAGCAAATAGCCACGTGTGGCTCTTGACAACAATTGCTGATATGCCAAGTGGCGATAAAAAAATTATTCATCGAACCAGAGCCCCTAGCCGAACTCCCTCGAAGAAGCAGGTGTTGGAAGACATTGCCATCCTCAAGGAAAACGGAATTGACATGGTTTGGGTAACCCGTAAGTATCCATTGCTAGTATTTCTATGGCCAGCGGTAATCCCGCTGTTCCTACTTGGTGGTCCAATGGCATACATAATGCCAATACTTGGACTATAATCAAACGCCTTTGCGCTCGATATTCTTTGGACGAAGTCCCTTGTAGTTGCACTTTCGGCATGCAACGGCACGAACTGCATTACGAGCGTTGCACTTCATGCAGATCTTACGGTGAAGCAAACGTGCTTCTGCCTCAGGGAATCGAGCCATGTTTCCGCCGACCAACTCCCTGTATTTAATCCAAACCCGTGAAAATATACCCTCTGTTTGAAGGACCGCGGCCCCGTGGAATGGTTTGTGCGCATCATTAGATTACCCGGCATCCACCATGATGCTAATGCTGTCATCTTTTCAGGCAGTGATGCAGCAATATTGGTAGACTCTGGCACAACGTGGTATCAAGCCCTTCAAATTGAACGAATCGCTGGCCATTTAGGTGAAGCTGAGAGTCTTGAACGAATACTTTTGACCAGCCGGAGATATCCTTTTTCTGGAGCAGCCAACCACATTTCACAGGCACATGGAACGATACCCATTCACATCCACAGCGATGCCATCTCTGTTATGGAAACCGGTGATTTCTATTCAACATGGGCAAATCGGTATGATTCAGATATGCCAAGCACAAAGTGTGAACCAATTTCTCAAGGCGATTCATTCTCGTTGGGTGATGGGGAACTAATTGCATTATCACTACCAGGCCATTGCCCAGATGGAATGGGGTATTTCGAAAAAGAGCGTGGAGTATTAGTGACCGGAGCAGTACTGCCACGTGCAGATAATCCTTGCCGCTGGGACATGCCGGGTGGAAGTTTACCCGAATTGATTACATCTCTAAAGACTCTACATGATTTGACACCCACTAGTATTGTTCCAGCAAGAGGGCCGACTATCAAGGGCCGAGACCGGATTGATGAAGTTCTAAATCAGCATCTTGAGTTTCTTGAAGGGTGTGAAGAGAATTCAGGGAATGCTCCACGTAGTTGGCCCAGACCGGCACGTACAGCCTACTATCTGGTTTCAGATCCGCCTTGGCCGCTAGTTGAAAAGGAAACTTCAGGCCAAGATTAGTGACTTTTGCCCAGTCCAACTAATGACTTTCCGTTCCCATCCTTGTTGAATATGCAAATCTTGCCCGATTATTCGAAGTGCCGACGCCGGCCCATCTAGTTCAAACAAATTTACTACTCGATTTGGAACATTTGCCCCTACCATGTGAACGGAACCATCTTCACATCCAGCGAGAATGCTCTCACCACTCAGTGATGATGAACAAAGTGAACGGACTTTAGATGAGCCCACTACAAATCTATCAACCACTTCCATAGTAGCTAATGAGATTATGTTTATTCCACCATACTCGTCACCAGCGACGATTTTGTCAATCATTCCTCTGGGCCCAATAAGGCCCAGAAGAACGCTAGCTTGTGCCTCAATCTTGACTCTTCTCTGCTTACCGTTTTTTGGTTTCCACACTACTGTAGCATCATCCATTGCAACAACGCAACCATCTGCTGTAACCATCGAGCGGACAACCATTCTCAACTGTCTCATAACAAATAGAGTGCTGGACTACGGTACACATTCATTTTTGTGACCCGTAAGTAAAAGTGAAAGTGAAATCAATACTGAGTGTTGTTGTCGTCTTTGTTATCTTTCTTCCAAGCCTTGTAACATCCTTTACAAACACGTACCCTATTCTTGCGAACAGTGAATCCACCTTCGCCCCAGGTTTCAATAGCATTCTCTTGACTCAGTGAACGGCCACCCATGTGTTTGTCAGAAAATCCATCACAAGATGCGATCCCACAAGAAATTTCACCGGCCTTCTTCACAGACTCTTTTTTGTTCTTCTTACGTGAATTAGAAGGCATTCGGACTTTGCGTTGTACACGGTTAGTGTGGCGGCTCATACAGTAAGGCATGAGTAACAGACAAATGAATATATCTTCAGTTATGGCTACTTTCACCAGCACTCTTGAAAAGACCTTCGAAAAGGCGAAGCATCCCCCTAAGTGTTACTTCGGATATTTTAGCAACTGCGCAAATCTCTGCCTGGGTACGCTTGTGTCCTGATTCAGAGGCGGCCTTGTAAATAAGGGCCGCTGCGACGCCATTTGGCCTCTTCCCTTGCCATATCTGGTCATGTGGCTCTAGTACAGACCACAGATGGTCAACCTGCAATTGCGTGTTGGGGGGCAATTTCAGGTCGCTAATGTAACGACCAAAGTATTCTGATGGCGAAGTTAGTTTGTGCAAGTTATAGTCACGTGCAATTTTTCGAATCATTCGTGACAATTCTTTTTCACCGACCTCGAATATCTCAGCGATATCCGATATTTGGCGTGGCACACCTTCGTTACGTGCTATCAAATATGTGCATGCTGCTGTCACTCCGGCGATAGAGCGGCCGGTCACGAAGCCCTTTTCTGAGAGTAGTTTGTAGAGACGGCATGCTTCTTCCTTCATTGGCTTAGGGAGTCCTGATTTATCACGGATGGTTTGATTGGCCTTGACCAAGTTACGCTTTCCGTTTTCACGAGTCTTTGAACGCTCGTCGATTGTACGACGACGACGCCAGTCGCGACGTGCCTTAGCCGACAAGCCATACCTTCCAGCTCCGCCGGATGTTAAGTCAGAACTGGCAATCGAAGTGTTGAGTCCTTTGTCCGCCAGAGTGAACGTACTTGGCGCCCCCACACGTGAACGGTCGTTTGTGTTGTCGTGGTTTGTCCATTCGGCACCAGGATCCGGAGTGTTTTCTTCGACAACAATCCCACAACCTCCACAGGAGACTTCACCACGGGAGGTGTCGTTCTTCCATTGAAGGACGCCACATTCGGCACATGGGCTGGTGTGGCCTTCGACTATGCGACGCTGAGGGCGCGTGGCGCCTAGGCCATTACGTGCTATGTTGTCACGTTGTATCTTTCGTTCAATATTGGTTTCGCGGGGGGTGGTTTCATCATGCGCCATATCTTGTCAACTCCGAGTTATGTAGTAGTTCCACAGGTTTAAAGACTTATCGGTCCGGTTATTGGTTTTCTATGCCGGACTGCGCTCTATAGCAATCTTTTACCCGAGTAACAATAGTTATGCGCAGCCGTCTTATTTAAAGGCGTGGTTCTCGTGCATCAATTAACTAATTATCAATAGATAATTTTGTGGTGACAGTCACCCCCAGATTCCAAAAATATCCCTTTAATTGGGAATAAATCAATGAATTTACTCGCCGCATAGTTCATTCACTCTATGCGCTGCGCCATCAACGGGAATACTATGCCGGCCACTGTAGTACTAGGCGCTCAATGGGGAGATGAAGGAAAAGGGAAACTAGTTGACCGCCTTGCGGAAAGTGCAACTTGGGTTGCAAGATTCCAAGGTGGGAACAACGCAGGTCATACTGTCGTACTTGGCGACAGGGTGCTGAAATTCCACCTTTTGCCTTCTGGAATAACACGTGAAGACTGTGGGCTCATACTCGGAGATGGAATGGTAATCGACCCTTGGGTCCTAAACCGTGAACTCGAAGATTGGGTTGAAGGCGGAGGTTCAGATCCTAGAGGAGAACGATTGTTTATCTCAAACCGTGCACACATTATTTTGCCTTATCACACCTATATCGATGGCATGGACAAAAAAATTGGCACTACTGGAAGGGGCATCGGCCCAGCCTATGCTGACAAAATTAATCGCATTGGGTTGCGCTTTGCCGACCTACCTTACTGTAACTTTGAAGAAATGGCTGTTGTTCAAAATCAGGCACTTGAAAATGCAGGTTGCCGACAGCGCGTCACATCCGCAGAACTCGGAGAACAAATTGGATGGATTAGAGAACGTTTTGGTTCTGCTATTTGTGACACTGGTATTCTTCTAGACAATGCTCTAAAGATGGATGAACGGATTATTCTCGAAGGTGCACAAGGATGCCTCCTTGATATCGACCAAGGTACATTCCCCTTCGTCACGTCCTCCGTAACATCTAGAGGTAACGCGACTCATGGAGCTGGCATTCACCCAGGCCATGTCGATAATGTGATTGGAATTACTAAGGCATACATCACACGAGTTGGTAATGGACATATGCCAACTGAACTATTCGATGCAGATGGCGATCATCTCGGCACAGTAGGTCAAGAGTTTGGAACTACAACCGGCCGTAAACGCCGTTGTGGATGGTTCGATGCTGTTGTAATGCGTCATGCTAACCGAATTAATGGATTCACTGAACTAGCCTTGACAAAATTGGATGTTCTTGGTGGTCTCGATGAAATTAAGATCTGCGTTGGTTACAAGATGGGCGATACTGAAATTCATGAAATGCCAGCAAGTGCTATCGCACTCGAAGATTGTGAACCGATTTATGTTACAGTTCCCGGTTTCCCTGAGCACTCACTTGAAGAATGGTTGGGGATTGCGATGAAATGTAATTCTGAGGGAATTGGATTCAAGGGTTTACCCTCTGCAGCCCAGAGTTATATCTCAAAATTAGAGTCACTGCTCGGGGTCAAAATCTCATCCGTCGGACTAGGTCCGGACCGTGATGCAACCGTTGACCGCGTGTGAATCCTCAAAAGGGAGAAACCTACCCGAGGGAAATTAGGGGCGCTTAGATCAGTTGGAAGATCGCTTGGTTTGCAACCAAGAGGCCGGGGGTTCAAATCCCCCAGCGTCCACTCCCCCCAAACGCGATACTGCATTCCAGTTGTTTGACGCCACCCGGTTCCACTAAAATGTCGCTAAGTGAATACAGGGGTTCAAACCCCCCAGCACCCACCATTCAAAATTAATCCGCGTAGGCTCGGCAGATACAAACCATCGATGTTCTGTATATTTGCACCACCAACATTGATGGTGCGACCGACATTCGAAGTACCATGGTCGAGATGCCAACCCTAGGTAGTCGTGTTCGAATCGAGGTAAATGGCCCAGCAGGCCCAACAACTCACGAAGGTGTTGTTTTACCGGGGGCGGCATCAGATCACCTGACGATTAAACTAGTCAATGGGTACAATGTAAGCCACCCACTTTCGATGGTTACAACACTCGATATACTAGGCGACCCGTCTCTAAAAGCAGCAACTAACAGTCCGATTGTGCAAAATTCTAGCCTGCCCAAAGTAACGATAATTCACACAGGGGGAACAATCGCCTCTAAGGTGGACTATGCAACGGGGGCAGTAATCGCAAGATTCGAGCCAGAAGAATTACTTTCGAGTGTCCCTGGGATTCTAGATATTGCAAATATCGATGCGGTCAAACTTGGAAATATGTGGTCTGATGACATTAGGCCACAACATTGGAACCAAATGATTGAAGCATGTGAAAATGCATTTGCTGCAGGTTCGGTAGGAGTCGTGATTACACATGGTACTGATACACTACACATTAGTTCAGCCGCACTATCATTCGCATTTTCTGGAAATGGCGGTAGACCTGCGGGCAGAATTGTGTTCACTGGCTCTCAGCGCTCTTCGGACAGAGCATCATCAGATGCAACAGAAAATCTTCTTTCAGCAGTATATTGGGCAGCCAATGGCCCTGATGTAACAGGCGAAGGAGATTCTGCTGTTACCGTAATGCACGCTGGCTCCGGAGATGGTGTGTGTGCTGTAAGCCCAGGAGTGAATGTACGAAAGATGCATTCGACTAAGCGGGATGCATTCCAAACGGTGAATGGAGAGATTCTCGGCGAAATTACAATTTCAAAAGCAGGCCTTACTCACACCTCCAATGTTGGAAAGCAAACCCGTTCGCCAAGTGCTGCATCCAATTATGATGTCAATGTCAAAATTGCACAATTTATTGCTGGTCCACACCTTCAGGCAGATTTGCTTTCTGCTGCAGAAAGTTCAGGATATTCTGCGATTATAATCCATGGAACTGGACTAGGTCACCTCCCTATCGAAAATCCCAATGGAGATGCTCCTGAAAACGATGAGTTGGCAAAACTCATTGAATCTTGCACATTGCCTGTGATTGTAGCTAACCAATGCATCAATGGTCCTGTCGATTTGAATGTATATTCGAAAGGGCGATTACAACAGAAAATCGGGGTGCTTGGACATGGTTCAACCTCTTCCCCCGAGGCATTACTCACCAAAGTTCATTGGGCACTTTCCAATGGAAAGGACCTAACAATCCTCTCTGAAAACTTGTGTGGAGAGAATAATCCTTCGTTGATGTCTTGACCGCTTCAATGAAGAACCGCAAAGGAGTGGAAGGAATCATGTCGAAAGATTCGAGCGACGCGCTCGAGGACTTGAGATACCGCCGCGAGCAAACTCGTATCGGTGGAGGTCTGAAGCGTCAAGAGAGCATCAGGATCTCTGGACGTGGAACTGCAAGAGACCGAATTAGATCTCTTTTAGATGAAGAATCATTTGTCGAAATTGACACATTCCTTACTCACAGAACTACAGATCATGGAATGTTTATGCATGAAACTCTAGGAGATGGAGTTGTTTGTGGGCACGGTACTGTTGATGGAAGAAGTATCTACTGCTTCGCTCAAGACTTCTCAGTACATGGTGGTTCGATGGGAGAAATGCATGCTCTAAAAATCGCCAAGGTCGTTGAAATGGCTGAGAGGTCAAAGGTACCACTGGTGGGTATCTGGGATGGTGGCGGCCAACGTGCACAGGATGGCATTGCAGCACTGGGGGGAACTGGTGAATTACTCGATAGATTAGTACAATGCTCAGGTAGAATTCCAATGATTTCACTTGTACTCGGACCGGTCGTGGGGGTATCTGCACTAGGGGCGAGCCTCGCTGATTTCACAATCCTTGGAAGTGACCACGGCCAGTTATTCATGTCATCACCACTTGAGACACCAGAATGTATCAGTGGTGAAGTCGATGCTGCCGGACTGGGTGGCGCAACCCTCCATGCCAGTCGCTCAGGAATCGCTTGCATGATTGCAGAAGATGAAGATGAAGCATGCGCTCTGGCTATTGACATTCTAGGATTCTTACCAGACCATAATTTGGCAAGCCCTCCAATTGAGCCGACAGCAGATGACCCAACTAGGCTGAACCCCGAACTCTCTACATTTGTACCTGACAATCCCAATCGCCCTTACGATATGGTAAAAGTAATCGAAGAGATTGTTGATGATGGCAACTTTATGGAATTATTCAATTCATATGCAGAGAATATCATCATTGGATTTGGCAGGCTAGATGGTAAGTCGATAGGGGTCGTTGCTAATCAACCAAAGGTCCTCGCCGGATGCCTAGATATCGATGCATCGATTAAGGCTGCAAGATTTATTCGCACCTGTGATGCATTCAATATCCCACTTGTAACCCTAGAAGATGTCCCCGGGTTCTTACCTGGTGTTGTTCAGGAATGGGGTGGAATTATCAGACACGGTGCAAAATTGCTTTACGCGTATGCTGAAGCAACTGTTCCAAAATTAACTTTGATTACAAGAAAGGCCTACGGTGGGGCTTACTTGGCTATGAGTTGTAAGCATTTACAATCTGATTACAACATAGCTTGGCCAACTGCTGAGTTAGCAGTAATGGGTGCTGAAGGTGCAGTCAATATCATTCATCGAAGGGAGATCGCTGCTGCGACAGATGAGGATAAGGAAACAACCCGATTGGAATTAGTCGACGAATATAAGTCCAAATTTGGCGACCCATATGTGGCTGCACGTAACGGTTGGCTTGACGATGTAATTGAGCCTGAAGAAAGTCGCTTGAGATTAATCCGAGCACTTCGTATCCTATCTTCAAAGCGAGAATGGTCCCCCCCCAAGAAGCATGGGAACATACCATTGTGAACAATTCACGAAGTCTTCTTTTTGGATTGAATTAGGTATCCAGCGAGTAGTGTCACAAAAATTCCAAGGCCAATTGGCAATACCCAATCTCCAATCGCGATTTCGGACTCGGTATCATCCGCAACAGTTTCGACTTTTGTTAATTCCACATCTTGTGTAGCGGTGTTTGACCATTCTTGCGCATGGCTATCCCATACCTTAGCCTCAACAGTGTAAATGCCATCTGGGCCCCTTTTTGTATCGGTAATGCAAGTCATCAGTTCAATTCCAGTACACTCCGTGCCTAGTTCAATTGATTCGCCAGCGAAAGTAACTGACTTCACTAACCCAGTATCTCCATCTACATCCTCTATAGTCCATAGAATCGAAATCGTATCACCGAGTGTGCTAACTGAAGATATTGTCACAGTTGGTAAATCTGGCACGGAATTCGTAGTTATTATGAGAGTCATGTTATCGGAATTGGAACCATCGCTAACATTCAAATTGAATTGGCTTACTCCAAACATATTGGGATTTCCTGCTATCACCAATTCGTTAGTTGCCAAAGAATAACCCACAATCTCCGAGGAACCCGTTATTTCGTAAGAGATTACATCTCCATCTACATCGATTGTATAATTATCCAAATCGATACTAACCACTCCATCCTCATCCATCTCGACTTCTAGTTCTGTTTGGATGAATTGTATAGTATCATCAGCAGGTACAATATTGATTGGGACAAAAATTTCAATGTAGTCAGTCTCGCCATCTGAAACATGCAATTCAACTAATTCGGCACCATTCCAATGCATTTGTGGATCGATTAGTATAGTTGTCAACGAGGAATTAATTCGCAGACCGGGGTATTCTCTTGAGAGGTTTACTTGGAGTGGTTGTCCTTCAGGGTCGCTGACATATTCAGATATATCCAACACTATACTAGGGCCATCTTCAATCTCTTGTTGCTGCGGTATCACTGCTGTCTGTACGACTTTGTCATTAACCGGTAGAACTGTGACATTTACCGTTATATTCGCCGAATCATCTCCGGCCGCTAATAGTAGTTCCATCTCCATAGTGCCATCCCATTCTGGGAGATTGTTATGTGTGATTGATATCTTAGATGAAGTGCGATTTAGTTCTAAGATACTCTGATTATTTCCAACCAATTGTGCACTAACAAATATTACTTCTTCACCATCTGGGTCAACTGCAAATAGATCCGGTGTTACATTAACAGACGAATGTTGGTCGAGAGTAATTTCAGGCATCGGGTCTGTTATGTTTAATGGAGTTCCAAGTCTTATGACTTGAGTTCCAAGCCAATCAGAAAATGAATAATCTGCAATTATTAGTTCGATTAATACACTACCTGGCGACATGACTGTTCCATTAATTGCGCAAGAGGCAATTCCGTTTTGCAATAGCCCAATCACCACAGTATCATTTGGCAGAATGCAGGATACGTTTCCATACGCAACCCCGCCATCCCTCATTGTTACATTAGCAGTAACAGATAATTCTTGGTCTTGCATTACCAGTTGTGTAGAAGTATGGATATCGGTCAGATTGTATAATCTAGAACGAGATAAATCTTCATCAATATATGCATTTGAGTCTGCAGAAATTGATTTATCTTCTCGATTAAATGCAGCCTGGTATGAGGAATCATCACCTCGTAATGAGAGGTTTAGGTAGGGGATGATGTGGTCTAATGCATGTTGCTGTTGCCCTTCACGACCCATTGTAGAATCACCATCTATGAATCGTTCAAAGAAGGTATCACTCTCTTGATACCCTAGATGATTTGCACCGAGGGGGTGCATGACTTGCCAAGCACCGTTCCAGTCTTCAAGATAGGTCATTACGTTTTCACTTGCAGGTGCTATTTCATCTGTAGTTCCTGTCAGGAATAGTGCGGAAGAGGGATTGGTTAGTAGTACTTCAACAGTTGTTGATGTCGAAGTTCCTTCCAATCCAAGTCCGAAAAGGCCATCGATTTCATGCTGGCCTTCTTTTACAATTTCAGCAGCATAATGAGCACCAGTTCCATGACCAGACATTGCAACATAATCTGTTGCAAACATACCTTGTGCGCCAACTAAATCGGGGGTTTGATTGTTATTCCAATCCGACAATTGAGAATTGATATCAGACCAACTGGACTCGCAAACTAAAGTGATGTAACCCCACTTTGACAAACCATCCTGTAGCCAGACGTATTGGTCCAATTCTTCACCTTCATCTGGGTAAAATACAACAATTGCAAATGGTCCATTCTGTGCGAAATTAGTATCCTCTCCATCTTCTACTGCCGGATAAGAGATTCTGTATTCACCAATGCCTTGAATGAATCCTTCGGACCATCCTACGAATCCATAATTGACATTTTGTGTAGGGAATTGTTCTGCAAGAGTTGCTGGCAATAACAAAATGGCAATCAAAAGTAGAACTTTTTTCATTCTAAGTACACCTCGACTGCAACTAATCTTGTCATCAATAATGACAATGAGGGGAGGTGGTCGGCAAGGTGAGGCGCCCATAGACTCGCCCAGGAAAATAGGTGTTGTGCACAGAGTAACCATCTTCCATCTGGAACCGTGGATAAATGTATGATTCTACTCTCGAAATCTCCTTTCATTGGACCATAGGTGACATTGATGTCACTTTCTCCATTATCCAAATCTATACTGAAATCAGGGTCATCATCGCATAAGATCCAAGGCCCATCTTCTTCGAGAAGTCGATTACCTCCTAATTGCTTTACTTTACCACCATTCTCACACCATGCTGCTGCGATTGAACGTGCCGTTCCACCGCCTCCTGTAATGCCAAGAACTCCAGATACTGGATGCTCGAATGCTTCTGCGACCAACATCATCCCAGGTCCATCTGTTGAGGCGGCCCACCATGAGCGACCATCCCACCTCAGAGTATTTACTGAGCGTATCTCCATTGCATTGTCAATACACCTTACCGCTGCTGCAGATAGTTGATGCTTGAGTGGAGCAGTGAGTGAAAGCCATACTTCTTCGGTTCCACGCAGAGGTTTTTCAAAGTCTAATTCGGGAAGAGGAGCATTTGGTAAACGCAAGTCTGCTTCAACATGCTCCATACTCGCAGTTACTGCCCTATCGAGTAATGTATTAGCTCTAAACTTGCCCAGAGGTGAGCCGACTAAATCCCAATCAGGTGGCGAGGGGAGTGACCCCGCATAGCCCCATGCTAGTGCATTTTCTACCCCCTCAGTTGGAATAATTACTACCCCTTTTAGCCCAGGCATTTCAATTCCCTCTGTCCTAGAAAGGTGGGAATGAACAATAGCGGTGAGAACTGGAGAAAGCGAATGCCCGATGGGCTCGCCTGCAACTCCGTGACGCACCTTCGCCATGAAACTTAATCACAAGTTCCAGTACTTGAATAAGCCTATATTTGGTACATTATCTATGATTCAAAACGGGGCAACCATGAATTATACATTGGTTGTGGGCTAATCATGGCAGCAGCAGAAAGGGGGTCTTTCCTCTGGTTCATGATGGCGGTCACTCAAATCTGGCTTTCAATAAAATTGTGGGAAGAAGTGAGTGGTGCCATTACTACATTATTCGGCACAAGCGCTGCTGCTTGTTTACTGCTAGGACTTGTTGTGTTTAGAAAAGAGCAAAGAGAAATGGTGCTCAATCCATTGGGTAGTCTGCAAAAAGAAGTTCATCAAGATGCTATTGACAAACAAGGAAAGGGTGTTTGGTTCGGGGTTGGAATGTGGGTATTTACTCTTGTACTAGGTTCAGTAATTATTTGAGTTGATTCACAATGGAAAATGGTTCTGAAGAACTATTCTATGGCTTTTGGCCACTTATGAAACGGTTTTTATTACTATTACTCCCATTGTGGATATTTCTCATTGGATATTCAGTAGGATTGAACATAATTGTTGCTTCCATCTTGGCAGGAGTCTCTGTCTCAATAGTGGCTATTTTCGAAAATTTAAAACTCAAACGAGAACATGAATTTATAGAAAATGGCAATAATGTCATTAAGTAATATGCATAGGGGCAGTTGGGGTCACAATGGGCGTACTCGATTGGCTTGCTGATGTTTTGGGCGTGTCTGCCCCATCTGCGCTTGAATTTGTATTCATGGCTTGTGCTTTTTTTGGCACAATATTCTTTGTCCTAATGATGGGATTAATGCTAATTGGAGATATTTTTGGTGGTATCGTGGATACCGCATTTGATACTGATCTCAGCATGGATTCATCTTTAGCAATGGAGTTGTTCAGTATACAAGGTATTGCGGCTGCAATAATGATGTTTGGAATGACTGGAATGTTTGTTGTTGAATCTACAGGAATAGAAGTTCTTGCTGTTGTGATTGGTGGAATATCTGCAGGCGGTTCACTCTACATGGTGAAAAGTCTGATGAAAGGAATAACCAATCTGCAGGCAGATGGAACTATGAAGCATAGTGATGCTATCGGTGAGTCTGGTCAAGTATATTCACGTATTCCCAAGAATGGCACTGGTGAAATTCAAGTCAGCGTAGATGGCACTCTACGCACACTTGAAGCTCGTGCAAAAGACAAAACCCTACATCTCCCTAGTGGCGAACTTATCAAAGTCGTCGATGTAATTGGTGCAACAATGATTGTTGAAGAATTATCTGGTGGGGACACCACCATCCAGAATATCACTCAAAATATTACCATACAAGATTCAGTTGTATCTGGAGATGTGGGTAAAGTCGAGGACGAAGATAAAAAAGAATGAGGTGTTATAATGGATGGGGCTTTTTGGTTAACGGCGATTGGATTTGGATTGATTTTAATTCTAGCATTTGTAATATTGCTAGTAGTGAC
>Ga0233427_10000701_pt1 | contig 40550 bp, 33 predicted proteins | sample SI_118_April2016_5_FD_179885 | JGI IMG/M metagenome (GOLD analysis project Ga0233427, IMG submission 179885) | Seawater microbial communities from Saanich Inlet, British Columbia, Canada - SI_118_April2016_100_MG | ecosystem: Environmental > Aquatic > Marine > Inlet | place: Canada: British...
CCGGCTTTTCGTCCGCAGCGCGAAAGGCTGGCCGGTCGGGTCGGTGACTAGCGCCGCTGAAGCCGCAGTTGACGAACTCCTCGGCGAGATTCCCGGGTTCGCCCATGCCCTGCTGGATCAACATCGGGCGGAGGGCCGCAAGCTCGTCCTCGCTACCACGTCACCTCACGCGTTCGTCCATCCTTTCGCTGAACGACTCGGCTTCGATCATGTGATTGCCACTCGATGGCTTGACGACGGCGCCGTCTACACCGGCGAACTTGACGGCGAGTTCTTGTGGGGTCGCGCAAAGCGCGATGCTGTGCGTGATCTGGCCCAACGCGAAGGCATCAATCTCGCCAAGAGCTACGGCTACTCCGACAGCGCCTACGACGTGCCTCTTCTCAAGGCAGTGGGCACACCCGTCGCCGTGAACCCTGATCCCCAGCTCACAGTTATCGCGGCGATCAATGGCTGGCAGATCCGCCATCTCGACGTGTCGCCGGGCGTGGCTAAGTTTGCCGGCCGGGAGCTCCAGCACTGGCTTCGGCCGTTGGCCCGTCCCGAACTCATTCCCAACGCTCGCTTCGACATCCAGGGCACCGAGAACATTCCCGCTGACGGTTCAGCCATCGTGGTCTTCAATCATCGCAGCTACTTCGACTCAACCACCATCGCCATGTTGATCGCTCAGGCCGAACGGTCCGCTCGCTTCCTCGGAAAGAAGGAGGTTTTCGACGTGCCTTTCATCGGCAAACTCGGCGAAATGTTTGGCGGTATTCGTGTTGACCGTGGTACTGGCTCTACTAAGCCGCTGGAGAAGGCAGTCGCCGCCCTCGAGGGCGGCGAACTTATCGCCATGGCCCCCGAGGGTACGATCCCTCGTGGTCCGGCATTCTTCAGCCCGGAGCTGAAGGGTCGCTGGGGTGCGGCTCGCCTTGCCCATGCCACGCGCGCTCCGGTCATCCCGGTCGGCCTCTGGGGCACCGAGAAGGTCTGGCCACGTAACGTCCGAATTCCCAATTTCGATCTGGCCGACCCGCCATTGATCACCATCCGCGTCGGCACTCCGGTGGAACTGAAATACAAGAGCCTCGCCAAAGACACGCAGCGCATCATGACTGCGATTGCTGGCCAACTCCCGAGCGAAGCCCGTGAACATCACGAGCCCACACCCGAAGAACTTGTCCTGACCTATCCTCCCGGCTACTCGGGGGATCCAGAAGCCGAAGCCGACCGACGTCCAGGAACCAACACGTGAGCGTTCGCACCGGCACGCATGAGATCCGTTTCGAACAGACGATGTCGGATGCCGAAGCATTGATGTGGAATATCGAGAAGGATCCGTGGCTGAACCCGAGCGGCGCCATGATCAGCATCCTCGACCGACCGCTGGACATCGAGCTCTTCAGAGCGCGCCTGAGTACTGCAGTGGCCGAGATCCCTCGGCTACGCGAGCGGGTCGTGCCTGGGTTCGGTCGCCTCTCTCCCCCCACCTGGGCGACCGACCCAGAGTTCGACTTCGACTATCACGTGCGCCACATAGCGCTACCGGCGCCGGGTACCGAGCGTCAGCTTCTGGATCTGTCCACCTGCCTCTACGAAGACCCGTTCGACCGCACTCGCCCGTTATGGATGTTCGTCTGCATCGATGGTCTCGAGGGTGGTCGCGGTGCCGTCTTTTCGAAGATGCACCACACCATCACTGATGGCATTGGAGCCATCCGGCTGTCGGAGCGATATGTCGAGGCCGAGCGCGACGCTCCCGCGCCTGCATCCGTAGACCTGGCGCGTGTCATTGCTGACGCGCTGGCGGCCGAACGTGCTGGTGGCCCTGATGGAGCGAACACTGATGGCGCAGCACAGCGGGGCACCCTGCGCAGCGGTTTTGGCCATATTGCTCGCCGCCATGCTGGATTTGTGCGACGCACGTTGGGTGAAGTGGCCACCTGGACCGGCGACCCGGTAATGGCCCGGGAGTTCGCCGAGGAGATGATCGGCGCCACCAAGTCCACAATCGGTCAGCTTGGCGCACCCGACTCGGGAGCACCGTCGGGTTCTGATCTTTGGTCGAATCGTTCACGTCATCGTCGCCTAGAGACAATCGGCCTACCCCTCGACGCGGTGAAAACTGCCGGTTTGGCACTGGGCGGCTCAATCAACGATGTGTTCGTCACCGGTGCGGCAATGGGAGCGCTTGGTTACCACGAGAGGCGTGGAGTGAACCCAGAGGGTCTCAACGCAAGTTTTGTGGTGAGCACGCGGGTCGACGACGCGATCGGCGGCAACTCCTTTGTGCCGACCAAATTCTTGGTCCCGGTCTCCTACGAGTCGCCGAGGAAGTTTTTTGTCGAGGTTCGCGACCGGATGACCGAGTGTCGTGATGCGGTCTCAGATGATGGTGCCCTTCGCCGGCTCGCGGGGGTGGCCAACTTGTTGCCGACTTCGATGGTCACCCAGATGGCGCGGGCACAGGCGGCCAACATCGACTTCGCCACATCGAATCTGCGCGGCGCCTGGTTCCCCACCTTCATGTCCGGTGCCGCGGTTCAGCACAACATTGTGATGGGGCCAGTGGCTGGCACGGCGATGAACATCACGACCATGTCGCACAACGGCCAGCTCGATATTGGTTTCTTCATAGACCCCGCCGCTATCGACGATCCCGATGAACTGAGAGAGTGCATGCGCACTGCCTATAGACGGCTGCTGGCTGCTGGTGGCGTTGACTTCGAAGGCTGAGCCGACGAGAGCATGAAGGACGCTTGGACCCGAGTCCGCAGACATGGTCAGGCCTCAGGCCACGTGTTTTTGTGAGATGACATGATCGTCCAGTTCGAGGCGATGAGCGATTTGCGCGGTGTGAGGCGGCGACCTTGACGAGTCGCATCCATCAAGCATCCGGCTGGTCGGTAAATGGTTTTGGGCCTCGAAATTGTTTTGTACCCAACGACTTTGTAGTGGATGTCACACCCGGGCTTGCAATGCTGCAGAGCTTTGGCCCAATATTTCGCCTGCGCATCTGTGCCATCTGATCAACATCACAGAAATCTTGAGATCGTTAAACCCTTGACGATCTCTTCAGAGCTTGTATGGTGCGCCAGTCCTCAGCAACTTGGGAAGGATTCTAGATGGCGATCACGATGGAGAAGCCTGCGGTGTCAGCGGTTGCGACCACAACGGTTGCGAGTCGGGCCCACGGCTGGGCGCTCCGATCACCGGACCAGATCGCGATGCGCGAGAAGGACTTTGGAATCTGGCACGAGTACAACTGGGCGCAGACCTGGGATCTCATTGAGGTCGCAGCACATGGCTTGCTGGCACTCGGCGTCGGCGTCGGCGATCGTGTTGCCATACATTCCGAAGACCGGCCCGAGTGGGTCCTTCTCGATCTCGCGACGGTGGCCGTTCGAGGCATCACGGTTGGGCTCTATCCCACCAACCCCATGGCTGAAGTCGAGTATCTGCTTGGCGACTGCAGTCCCAAGGTCTTCTTCGCCGAAGATCAGGAACAAGCCGACAAGGTGCTTGAAGTCGATGCCGTCACAGCGGCAAGCGTTGAAAAGATCCTCTACGTCGAACCCCGAGGCTTTGCCGACTACAGCGATCCCCGCCTCATGTTCTGGGACGATTTCCTCGAGATGGGCCGAGCCCACCGGGCCGAGAATGCCACTGCTGTTGCCGATCTGATGGCTGCCGCTCAACCCGATGACATCATGACGCTCGTCTACACCTCCGGTACTACGGGACCGCCGAAGGGGGCGATGCTCAGCAACACGAACGCTGAGTTCGCCATCGACAAGATCATCAATGAAACCAGCCGTATACCTGGCGGCGAAGGACCGGGCCCCAAGGATCTGATCGTCACCTACTTGCCGCTCTGTCATGTGGCCGAACGCATCTTTTCGACATGGAGCATGGTTGGGGCTGGTCCAAGCCTCAACTTCGCGGAATCGATCGACACGGTCACGATCAACCTGCGAGAGATCCAACCCACGATCTTCTTTGCGGTTCCCCGTATCTGGGAACGTCTCCACGCCAGCGTCTTCATCCGCGGCAACGACGCCACCCGGTTTAAGAAGCTCTTCTTCAGCGTCGGCCTAAAGCTTGCCGGCATCATTGGCAAGGACAAGGTCGCCAACGGCGGAAACCACACGGCAAGAAGCGCGGTGCTGTACGCCATCGGCAACCTCCTTGTCTTCCGAGCTATGAAGGAGCGCCTCGGCTTGCGGCGATGCCGCTACTCCGCATCCGGCGCAGCGGCCATTGCCCCTGAGGTACTTCAGTTCTTCATGGGAATTGGTGTGCCGGTATTTGAGCTCTACGGCATGACCGAGAACTCGGCTGTTGCCACCTGCAACATGGCAGGCCGGATCAAGCTCGGCACCGTTGGCGAGCCGTACGCCGGTATCGGGCTACGGCTTGACGAGACAACCGGTGAAATCCAGACGAAGCACGAGGGCAACTTCGTCGGCTACTGGAACAAGCCTGACAAGACCGCAGAGACGTATACCGATGACGGTTGGCTGATGACCGGTGATGTCGGTGAGTGGGTCGACGGCACGCACATCAAGGTCATCGACCGGATCAAGCACATCATCATCACCTCTGGCGGCAAGAATATCTCTCCATCGGAGATCGAAAATAGCTTGAAGGCGTCGCCGTTCGTAAAGGAAGCGATGGTCATCGGCGATGGCCGAAAGTTCCTCAGTGCGCTCATCGGCATTGAGTTTGACACTGTTGGTAATTGGGCTCTGCAGAACAGTCTGCCCTACACCACCTACCGAGATCTCTCGGAGAAGCCCGAAGTTACCGAACTGATCCAGGGCATCGTTGACGAGACGAACGCGAAGTTCGCTCGTGTCGAAAATGTCCGCAAATTCAAGCTGATTCCTAAGGAACTCGAGCATGAGGATGGTGAGTTGACCGCAACGCAGAAGCTCAAGCGGAGCGCGATGATGGACATGTTCGGCGAGCTCGTGGAGTCGATGTACACATGAGTTCAGTTCTTCAGCTCGCCCAGGTAAGTGGCGGAGCCACCTTCATCCAGACCGTGACGAAGTCGCTGGCCCTTGGGTCGGTCTACATCCTGATAGCCCTTGGCTTTGTCATTATTTTCAAGGCCACTCAAGTACTGAACTTTGCCGCCGGCGCATTGGCGATGGCTGGCGCCCTGTTCATGTCAATCCTGGTATCCGATGGCGGCTTTCCGTTCCTGCCCTTCGACAACCCGCTGGCTCCTGCCGAGGGCGAAACGGCAGGGATCCTCTTGTGGGTCGTGCATATCGCGATGGCCTTGGTACTCGCAGCCATCTTTGGCCTGATCCTTGAGCGGCTCACGATTCGCCCGATGGTTGGCCAGCCGCTGTTCGCCATGGCGGTCATCACCCTCGGTATCGAGGTTGCCGTCCGCCCCTTCAACCTCGACGCCACGGCCCTTGAAGGCCGCAGCCTTGGCGTGCCATGGGGCTCTGCGTCCTGGAGTTGGGCGGGTGCGGTCATCCCGAAAAGTTATATCGCAGCGATGGTTATCGCCGCGATTGCGAGTTCTGTCGTTCTGATCTTCTTTCGAACCAAGCTCGGCGTCGCTATGCGAGCGGTCGCGTTCGACCAAGAGGCCGCAATGGCGCAGGGCATCAACGTGGGTCGCGTGTTCGCGATTGCGTGGGGTATGGGTGCCGCCCTCGCCGCGCTCGGCGCCATCGTCTACTCCATGGCGCCGTTCCCCCCTGGCGGCACCGTGAGTCAGGAGATTCATCCGATTCTCGGCTTCCGCGTGTTGCCGGTGATCGTGCTCGGTGGTCTTGACTCTGTGCCAGGAGCGATCTACGGCGGCTTGATGATCGCCTCGGCGGAGATCTTCGCCGGTCAATACCTCTCGCAGTACAACTCGATTCTCGGGTCGGGCTATTCAACAATCGTGCCGTACCTCGTAATGTTGGTGGTGTTGCTGGTCAAGCCCTATGGCTTGTTCGGTACGGCTGAAATTCGGAGGGTCTGATCATGGCGTTCAACCGGCCCCTCTTGCGGACCTCGTATCAACAAGATGCCGCCATCCTGCCCACCGCCTTCCAGAAGGGAGCGATGGCGTTCCTGGTCCTCTGGCTTGTCTTGATGGGCCTTGGTGCTCCCTACTTTTCGGGGCCGCCGACATGGCTGCTCGGCAACACGTGGATCAACCCGATCACAAACATGTTGCCGCTGGCGATCGCTGCTCTCGGTATCAACATTCTGATCGGTGTTACTGGTCAGGTATCACTCGGCCACGCGTTCTTCATGGGTGTCGGTGCCTACACCGCGGTGTCGCTCGGTGGCAACGGTGACGAGTGGCAAGCATGTGTGCCGTTCCACGACGAGCTCGGACTCCTCGATAAGTCGAGCCAGTGTGGTCTTGGGTTGCCGATGTGGATCTGGCTCCCCATGTCAGGCATCGTTGCCGCTCTGGTGGGGGTAATCGTCTCGCCGGCTGCAGTAAAGGTACGCGGCCTGTACCTAGCGATTGTCACCGTCGGTCTGGTCTTCATCGGCCTGCATCTCGGGCGCATGCTTCCCGAATACGCCGGCGACTTCGAGTCTGGCCGGAAGTGGCCAAAGCTCGACATCCGCACATGGAAGGAAGAGACGCCGCTCATCGAGATGACTGAAGATGGCCAGTGGTTTGGTCTCATTCACCTCAGTGAAGAACAAAAGCAGTTCTTCTTTCTGCTCACCTTGGTGGGCATATTCGCCCTGCTGGCCAAGAACTTGGTGCGCTCTCGCACCGGCCGGGCGCTGCAAGCTATCCGCGACCGCGACATCGCTGCTGAGGTCATGGGGGTGCCGGAGTTTAAGTACAAGCTGATCGGCTTTGCCATCAGCTCGTTCTACGCCGGTATCGGTGGCGCACTCTTTGCCAGCTACAACGGTCGAGTCGCGCCGGTTCAGTGGTCGCTCTTCTTGTCGGTCGACTTCATTGCTATTTTGCTGATCGGCGGTGCTGGCACTATTGCGGGCACGATGCTCGGTACGGTGTTCGTGGAGCTCACGCCTGAGGTCGTCAAGACGTTCACCGAATGGCTCGGCGAGCAGACGGCCAGTAACGGGCCTGTTGCCTGGATCGCCAATATTCTTCTTACCGACGGGACCTCAGGTGACTTTGGTCCGATCAGTACTGGAACAGTGGCCACGGGTTGGCCGATGAGCGTGTTCTTCTGGAACCTGGTGATCTACGGCGTCTTGATCATCGTGTTCTTGATCTTTGAGCCGCTCGGGCTGTTCGGCATCTGGATCAAAATTCGAAATTATTGGAAACGCTGGCCATTTAGCTACTAATGGCCATACAACAAATCTGATCTTGCGAACCGCGCGAGACTGGAATGGTTCGGTCGGCTTCTCGCCGATCGAGCAGAGAACACAACCATGGAGGGATCCAACGTGCGACGAATGAAAGTACTGCTCGCAATGCTTCTTGCATTGTCGATGCTGGCCGCAGCCTGCGGCGATGATTCCAGTGACTCGAGCTCAGGTTCTGATGATTCTGGTTCTGATGATTCTGGTTCTGATGATTCCGGTTCTGATGATTCCGGTTCTGATGATTCCGGTTCTGATGATTCCGGTTCTGATGATTCCGGTTCTGATGATTCCGGTGACGGTGGCGAAATTGCCACCGATCACGGCGTCGATGTCGATAACAAGGTGATCCGTGTTGGTCTGAACGCCGACCTTTCTGGTCCGTTCGCCTCACTGGTGGCCGAGATCGTTGCCTCCCAGGAAGTTTACTGGGAAGTCTTCAACGAGAACGGCGGCTACCAAGGCTGGACCGTTGAGACTGTTGTTCTCGACTCCGGCTACGCCACCGACGTCGGTATCCAGAACTACGAGGAGCTTGCCCAGGAAGGCAGCGACGGTGTCCTGATGATCACGGAGAACACTGGTTCTCCGATCACCTCCGCCATCGCCGAACAGGCTGCTGATGATGACCTGCTGGTCATTCCGCTCAGCTGGGCGTCTTTGTGGCCGGATCCAGAGTTCGGTTCTTCGATTCTCGAGAAGGGCACCACCTACTGCATCGAGGCGATGAACGCGACCGAGTGGCTCTATGGCTACGTCCAAGAGCAGGGTCTTGAACCATCGCTCGCCATCGTTACCCGTCCGGGTGAGTACGGCGAAGACGGTGCTGCTGGTGCTGCGCTCGCCGCTGAAGCGCTCGGCATTAATGTCGTGTACGACGGCACCTCCGCTGTGGCTGGTGACGACCGCACCGCAATCGTTGCCGAAATCCTCGGCTCTGGTGCAACCATGGTGTTCACCACGCTCACCCCGGGTGAGACGATCGATATCTTCGGCAACGCCGTAAGCCAGGGCTTTGAGGGATACTGGACTGGCAGCTCGCCGTCGTTCAACTACCTCTTCCACATGTCCTCTGACTTTGCACAGGCGTTCGACGACTATTGGTTCCACTCGGGCTATTACACCCCGTGGGGTACCGCCGGTTCCGAAGGCATGGAGCAGATCGTGGCCGAAATGTCGGCCCGTCGTCCCGAGCTCAACATCTCGGACGTGTACACCGTCGGTTGGCAGGAAGGCCTGATGGCCGAGACTCTGATCCGAGCCGCAATCGACGGTGGCGATTTGACTCGCGCCAACATGGTTGCGATCTCCCAGGATCCGAGCTTCAGCGTCGACTTCCTTGGCCTCTCGGCCAACCAGTCGTGGCCCGCCGACTACAACGATGCGGTTGTGCGTGGTAGCTACATCTATGACGTGTCCTTGCCAGCCTTCAACATTATTTCGACTGGCGAGTCGACCCCGGACAACCTGGGTTCGAGCGGCATGCTCGTGCTAGAAGCCGACTACACCGGTTCAGTGGCTGAGAACTTCGTGTTCGATGGCCCTTGCATCGAGCCGTCTGGCTGAGTAATTCAACGTGTGTTCTTGCGGGCCGGAGGGGGTCATCCCCCTCCGGCCCGCCGGGCATCGTGTCAGAAATTTCCGAATTGTCAGCGTGTCTGAAGTACCCAGCGTGGAGGCTGAGCGTTGCTCGAAATAGCAAACCTTGAAGTGGTCTACAACGAGGTCATCCTTGTCCTGCGAGGCCTGTCAATCGACGTGTCCGACGGCCAGATCGTCGCGCTGCTCGGGTCAAATGGTGCTGGCAAGACCACTACTGCTCGGGCTATCACCGGCCTTCTGGATGTTCATGAAGGCAAGGCCACCAAAGGGTCGGTTACGTGGAATGGCAAGGATCTTGCAAACGCCAACCCCGCCCAGATCGTGCAAGGCGGCATCTCGCAGGTGATGGAGGGTCGACGTATCTTCGCCGAGATGACTGTCGACGAGAACCTGTCCTGTGGCGCCTTCACAAACCGCGCCAATATGGACGCCAACTTCGACAGAGTGATGGAACTCTTTCCCCAGCTGAAAGCGCGGAACAAGCAGGTCGCCGGCTATTTGTCCGGTGGCGAGCAGCAGATGCTTGCAATCGGTCGCGCCTTGATGGCACAGCCGGAGCTACTCATTCTCGATGAGCCCTCGCTGGGCTTAGCCCCGATGCTGATCGAGCAGATCCGTGACATCATCGTGGACATCAACAAGCAGGGCGTGAGCGTCCTTTTGATCGAGCAGAACGCCATGATGGCGCTCTCGATCGCCGACTTCGGTTACGTGATGGAGTCGGGCAAGATCGTCATGGACGGCCCAGCTCAGAAACTCCTCAATGATGAAGACGTGCAGGAGTTCTACTTGGGCCTTCATAGCGATGGCGGCGAGCGGAAGTCGTTCCGCGATGTCAAGCACTACAAGCGCCGCAAGCGCTGGTTGTCCTAGGAGATCATTGGTATGAACGAGCAAGTCATGAGCGACCACATTCTAGACGTTGAAAATATTACCCTCCGATTTGGTGGTGTTACCGCGATCCATGGGGTGAGTTTCCATGTGAACCGAGGAGAACTCTTCTCGATCATCGGCCCGAACGGCGCCGGAAAGACCTCAATCTTCAACACAATCTCGCAGGTGTATCGGCCCCAAGAAGGCGACATCAAGTGGAAGGGCGAGTCCATCATGGGACATCGTCCGGATTATGTAGCCGGGTTGGGCATCGCCCGTACATTCCAAAATATCGAGCTGTTCCCGCAGATGACGGTGATCGACAACCTTCTGCTCGGTCGCCACGTGCGGATGAAGAAGTCATGGCTAGCCGGCATGCTTTGGGTCGGGGCAGCCAAGAAGGAAGAGATGGAGCACCGCCGTCAGGTGGAGGACATCATCGACTTCCTTGAGATTGTCGAATGGCGTAACCATCCGGTGGCGCTGCTGCCATATGGCATTCAGAAGCTCGTTGAGTTGGGGCGCGCTCTCGCCATGGGTCCTGAGCTTTTGCTCCTCGATGAACCAGTGGCTGGCATGAACCTCGAAGAGACCGAGGACATGGCTCGTTTCATCCTCGATATCCGTCGTGAGCTCAATATTCCGATGATCATGGTCGAGCACGATATGGGTCTCGTCATGGACATTGCTGATCGCATCATGGTGCTCGACTTTGGCGAAAAGATTTCCGAAGGTACACCGGAAGAGGTTCAGGCCGATCCGAACGTGATCGCCGCCTACCTGGGCAGCAGCGATCTCCACATCGCAGCCGAGTAACGACTGCGACTGTCATGGTCTTTGGCAACAGGTCGGGTTGTCCCCGGCCCGCTGTCTATGTTTTGAACTCTTCGGCGGATGTGATACATAACGTGTACCTGTAAGACGATCTATGTATCATCCCGAGAGTCGAGGAGAGATCGAATGAACGCGGTCAAACGTCATGTGGTCGAGAGCTATGTGGGGGGCCGTTGGCACGCGGCTTCCGACGGAGTGACCCTCAAGCATGCGGTCACGGGCAGCGCCATCGCTTCGGTCTCCTCCGATGGCATCGACTTTGGCGCTACCGCGGAGTATGCCCGTGCGGTTGGTGGGCCTGCACTAGGGGAACTGACCTTTCACGATCGCGCCGCAATCCTCCGAGCGCTCGGCAAGTATCTCCTTGCCGACACCGCCGCGTTCTACGAGCTCTCGACTGCCACGGGTGCCACCCGATCCGACTCATGGGTCGACATCGAGGGTGGGGCCGGAGTGCTCATGGCGTACTCGGGGATTGGCCGTCGCGAGATGCCCAACGCCAAGATTGTCGTCGACGGGGAACCCGTTTCACTGAGCCGCGACGGTTCGTTCCTCGGCACCCACATCCTCGGACCTCGTCCCGGTGTGGCGGTCCACGTCAACGCGTTCAATTTCCCATGCTGGGGGATGCTCGAGAAGCTCGCTCCGACCTTCTTGGCTGGCATGCCGATGATTGTTAAACCGGCGTCGCAGACGGCATATCTCACCGAGTTGATGGTCCGTTCGATCATCGACAGCGGGATTCTGCCGGAAGGCTCGCTCCAACTCATCAGCGGTAGCACCGGTGATCTTCTCGATCACCTCGGTCCCCAGGATGCTGTGGCCTTCACCGGGTCAGCCGATACTGCTCGCCTGCTGCGTACGCACCCTACGATCATCGCCAATTCGATTCGCTTCAATGCTGAGGCTGACTCCCTCAACGCAGCAATTCTTGGCCAGAGCGCTACGCAGGGTTCCGCTGAATTCGATTTGTTCATCGCTGAGGTCATCAGGGAGATGACGGTGAAGGCTGGTCAGAAGTGCACGGCAATTCGACGAGTCATAGTCCCGGCGAATATGGTCGGCGACGTTGAGCAGGCCCTTGTCGCCGGGCTCGCCGGTGTTCGCGTCGGTGACCCGGCGAACCCCGAAACGGACATGGGTGCGTTGGTGAGCCTCGATCAGCGAGATGAAGTCAGGCGTTCGGTCGACTCGCTCAGGGGTGTCGCTGACGTGGTAGTCGATAGCTGTGACTTCCATGATGTCGACGAGCGTCTTGGCGCCTTCCTCGCCCCAACTCTGCTCCGAGCATCGGACAGTCGAGCATCCGCCGTTCACTCAATCGAAGCGTTCGGACCCGTCACGACCATCATCTCCTACGACAGCGCTGCGGATGCCGTCGACCTCGCTGCGCTCGGTAAAGGCAGTCTTGTTGCCTCGGTCTTCACCCCCGACGACCGAGAAGCGGCGGAATTGGCCCTCGGTATCGCCGCTCATCATGGACGCGTTCATGTCGTCGACGAAGCCTGTGGGGGCACGACCACCGGTCATGGGTCACCGATGCCGCAACTCGTGCATGGCGGCCCCGGTCGTGCCGGCGGTGGCGAAGAACTCGGCGGAGTGCGAAGCGTCTATCACTACATGCAGCGCACTGCGATCCAAGGTTCACCCGACAAGATCACCGCCATTACCGGCACGTGGACGAACGGTTCCCGTCGTAACGACAACGGTCACCCATTCACACTTCATTTCGAAGATCTACAAGTCGGCGATGCCATCAAGACTGATTCTCGCACGGTCACGATCGATGACATTGAGGCGTTCGCCGATCTGACTGGTGATCACTTCTATGCGCACATGGACGAGGAAGCCGCCAAGGCGAGTCCGATCTTCAACGGTCGAGTCGCTCACGGCTACTTCGTGCTGTCGGCTGCGGCCGGGCTCTTCGTGTGGGCCCCTCCGGGGCCGGTCCTGGCTAATTATGGGCTGGACAATCTGCGGTTTGCCACGCCGACGTACCCGGGTGATGACCTCACCGTCCACCTCACGGCGAAAGAAAAGTCTTTGCGGGCCGGCGCTGGCTATGGCGAAGTCAGATGGGATGCCCAAGTGGTTAACCAGAATGGCGAAACTGCCGCCACCTATGACCTCCTCACCATGGTGGCGTGTCGAGGCGAAGGAGAATCGTCGTGATTAGAAACCAAGAACAGTTCGATGCGGTGATCAAAGCAGATCAGCGCATCGAAAGCGACGACTGGATGCCCGATGATTACCGCAAGACGCTCATTCGTCAGATCGCTCAACACGCCCACTCCGAGATCATCGGCATGCAGCCTGAGGGTGCGTGGATCACACGAGCCCCGTCGCTTCGTCGGAAGTCCATCTTGACCGCCAAGGTGCAAGATGAGGCCGGCCACGGGCTGTATCTCTACGGTGCCACCGAAACTCTCGGCCCCGATCGAGCCGAACTCCTCGATCTCCTTCACACCAAGAAGCAGAAGTACTCGAGTATTTTCAACTACCCATCACCCACATGGGCAGACGTGGGTGCCATTGGTTGGTTGGTTGACGGTGCCGCCATCATGAACCAGGTGCCGCTGTGCCGCTGCAGTTACGGACCCTATGGCCGGGCGATGGTTCGCATCTGCAAGGAAGAGAGCTTTCATCAGCGCCAAGGCTTCCAGATCATGCTCTCCCTCGCCGAGGGCACCAATGAACAGAAAGCTATGGCCCAGGAGGCGCTCAACCGCTGGTGGTGGCCGAGCATCATGATGTTCGGCCCACCGGACACCGAGTCAGTTCACAATGCCCGCAACATGGCGTGGGGCATCAAGCGTTACACGAACGATGAACTCCGCCAGACCTTTATCGACGCATCGGTGCCGCAGGCGGAGGTGCTGGGGTTAACAGTTCCCGATCCAGACCTCAACTGGAACGACGAGCGCGGTCACTACGACTTCGGCGACCCAGACTGGGATGAGTTCACCCGGATGGTCCGTGGCGAGGGCGAGATGCCTGCCGCACGAATCCGCACCCGTCTCGAGGCCCACAACGAGGGGGCATGGGTTCGCGAGGCAGCCGAGGCCTACGCCACCAAACAGCAAAGGGATGCTGCATGAGTCCCGGATGGCCGCTTTGGGAAGTCTTTGTCCGTGCCCGGCGAGGTGTGAGCCATGTGCATTTCGGTTCGGTCCATGCCGCCGACAGCGAGACCGCACTCCAGGCGGCTCGTGATCTGTTCACCCGCCGCCAGGAAGGCAAGAGCATCTGGGTTGTGCGATCGACCGATGTCGTCGCATCTGATCCCGACGACGAAGGCGAACTGTTCGATCCGGCCTCGGGTAAGGACTATCGGTTGCCGACCGACTACCGGCTGCCCTCTGAAGTCGACCACATGTGATGCTCATGACCATCGCGCCTGTTCGAAACACCTCACTTCTCACTCACGTCCTCCGGCATGGGGATCGCGCTCTGGTACTCGCCCAGCGTCTTGGCGAGTGGATTGCCCACTCGCCCGAACTCGAAGAAGACATGGCCCTTGCCAACATCAGCCTCGATCTACTCGGCCAGGCGCGGATGCTGTACACCTACGCAGCCGAGCTTGAAGATCTCGGCCACGATGAGGACCACTATGCCTACTGGCGGGATCCAGAACAGTTCCGCAATCCGCTGATTGTCGAACAGCCGAACGGCGACTTTGCCCACACGATCGCGCGACAATTCCTCCATGACGTGTACGCGGTCGCCCACTGGGAGGCCATGTGCTCCAGTAGTGACGAAACACTCGCTGCCCTGGCAACTCGAGCCGCGAAAGAAACATCGTTTCATCTCCGCCACTCACGCGGTTGGCTGGTTCGCCTGGGCGATGGTACCGATGAGAGCCACCGACGTATGCAGGCTGCGCTGGACACCTTGTGGCCGTTCACCTCGGAACTGGCGGCGCTGGACGACGAGGCCCAACTGCGCGACGACGGCGTTGTCACCGATGGCGGCATACGAGCTTCGTTTGACGTGGCGGTGGCCTCGGCGATAGCCGAAGCCACACTGACTGCGCCAGCCCCCGTCAGGGTCGTCACCAGTAGCGGCGGCTGGAACGGCGCCCATAGCGACTACCTCCCCAAGCTTCTTGATGAGCTTCAAGTCCTGGCTCGAGCCCACCCGGGAGCCTCATGGTGACAGTCGCCGACCTTGACGCGATTCGGGAGGTCGCGGCGTCGGTCGATGACCCGGAGCTTCCCTATCTGACGATCGGCGATCTTGGCATGGTCCGTGCCGTCGAACGGCACGACGATCGAATCATGGTGACGTTGACCCCGACCTATACCGGATGTCCTGCTACCGAGGAGATCCTGGCGGACGTACGCTCGGCACTGGCTGCGGCGCATATCGAAGCTGAGGTCGAAATGGTGATGAGTCCGGCATGGACCACCGACTGGATCACCGCCAGCGGACGCGAAAAGTTACGAGCCGCCGGAATCGCACCGCCGGCCCCGGCCGGTGATCGCCCCGTGGTGATGCTGGACCTTCCAGTGGAATGTCCCTGCTGCAACTCTAGGCGGACCCGTCGGCTCTCAGATTTTGGTTCCACCGCCTGCAAGGCGCTTTATCGCTGCGAGGCGTGCCGAGAACCATTCGAGACGTTCAAAGCACTGTGACATGGATCGCCTGATGACCGAACCCGCCCTTACTGCACCGATATTTGCCACACTCACCGTCTCTGCGGTGGAGCACGACACTAGGAATTCGGTGACCGTCACACTCGAAACAGACGGCGACAACCGATTCCGATTCGCGCATGGTCAGCACCTCACGTTCCGCCGAATGTTCGACGACATTGAAATCCGTCGTAGCTACTCGATCTGTGCGCCAAGTCCCGACGGGCAGCTGCGAGTCGGCATAAAGCGAGTCGAGGGTGGCGTGTTCTCGACATGGGCCACCACTGAACTCGAAGCAGGTGTCGAACTCGACGTGATGACGCCAACAGGTCACTTCACCCACGATCTGGTCTCGACGAGTGCTCGGCGCTACGCACTAGTGGCCGCTGGTAGCGGGATCACGCCGGTCTACTCAATAGCGGCAACCATTCTTGCCGAGGAGCCGGCGTCGGTTGTCTCGCTCGTCTGCGTGAACCAAAATTCGAACAGCATCATGTTGCTCGACGACATCGAGGCCCTCCGCAATCGGTATCTCGGCCGAGTGCAAATCTGGAATGTGCTCACCCAAGAAGCCACCGAGATTCCACTCCTGGAAGGGCGACCAGATGCCGACCGACTCGGCGCCATGATCCATGCCGGCATACTCCCTGCCGAGCCTGACCATGTCTTCGTATGCGGTCCCGAAGGTCTAGTGGCCAACGTTCGGAACGCTTATCTTGCTGTAGGAACCGAAGCCGACGTCATCCACGATGAGCTTTTCACGAGCAGTCAAGTCGGGCAGCTATCGACCGCACCACAGATAATCGAGCAAGGCGAGCAACCGATCGGAACCGGCTACGCGATTCTGCACGGCCGCGCCACCGGGTTCGACATCTATCAGGGAGACACTGTTCTTGATGCAGCCCAACGGACGCGCCCTGATGCGCCGTTCTCGTGTCGCTCCGGGATCTGCTCAACTTGCCGGGCCCATCTGGTCGAAGGTGTCGTGGAGATGAACGTGACGCACGGCCTCGTCGCCGGTGAGGAACAGGCGGGCTACATCCTGACATGCCAGGCTTTTGCGAAGACATCCAATGTACGGGTCGATTTCGACCGCTGAGAGGATTGTGAAGACCATGGGATATGAACCCATCGAGACGGCATCGATCGACGAATTGCGCGCCCTTCAGTTCGAGCGGCTAACGGCGACGCTCGCCAATGCGTACAACAACATCGGTCACTATCGTCAGACATTCGATGCTGCGGGAGTTCACCCGGGCGATGTCAGCAATCTTGAAGATCTGGCAACCTTGCCGTTCTTGGTTAAGGACCATCTCCGTGACGCGTATCCGTTCGGCATGTTTGCGGTGCCCCGCCAGGAACTGGTTCGCGTCCACGCATCGTCAGGTACGACCGGCAAGCCGACCGTGGTTGGCTATACCCGCAACGATCTCGACATCTGGTCGACTGTGGTGGCTAGGTCCATCTTTGCCGCAGGCGGTCGGCCTGGCGATCTTCTGCACAATTCGTATGGCTATGGCCTTTTTACCGGCGGCCTGGGTGCGCACTACGGCGCGGAGAAACTCGGCTGCACGGTGGTGCCGATGGGTGGCGGGCAGACCGAGAAGCAGATTCAGCTCATCATCGACTTCGAACCGAAGCTGATCACCGTCACGCCGTCGTATTGTCTGAACCTGATTGAAGAGATGAGCCGGCAGGGAATCGACCCAGCGTCGACGTCACTGAAGATCGGCATCTTTGGCGCGGAGCCATGGACCGAAGGAATACGGAGCGAGATCGAGTCTCGCCTCGGTATCGATGCGGTCGACATCTATGGACTCTCCGAGGTGATCGGCCCCGGCGTTGCTCAGGAGTGCGTCGAGACCAAGGACGGACTTACCATTTGGGAAGATCACTTCTACCCCGAGATCATTGACCCCGACACCGGTGAGGTACTCCCAGACGGCGAGGAGGGCGAGCTTGTCATCACCTCGCTCACGAAGGAAGCGCTTCCAGTGATTCGCTATCGGACGCGTGACATCACCCGCCTCCTGCCGGGGACCGCCCGCACGATGCGGCGCATCGCGAGGGTCACCGGCCGCAGCGACGACATGCTCATTATTCGGGGTGTCAACGTGTATCCGTCTCAGATCGAGCACGAACTCATGAAGGTCGATGGTCTCTCCCCGCACTACCAACTGCACAAGCACACCGACGGGACGATGGCCACGCTGACCGTTCGTGTCGAGGCCGCCACCGCAGTTGACGAGGTTGAGGCGACTCGTCTCAGTGGTCTGGCCCAGCATCAGATCAAGAGCATGGTCGGAGTTACCGCTGGTGTCGAAGTGGTTGGCCCCGGCCAAGTCCCTCGAAGTGAAGGCAAGGCCCAACGGGTGGTCTGAACTATTGCTCGCAGCGTTAACTGGCGAATCGGTTGGCGTATGCCTCGGCCCGCAGGATTATTGACCCGGTTCCTGTCACACATACCGCAGCCAACTGACTATCTGACGGACCGACAAGTGAGCGGTAGAGCCGGGCGGCGATATGAGCGGCCCGACGCTCGGGCCAACCGGGAGGTACCAACTCGTCGGGGAGTCCGGGGTCGGCGAGGACGATACGGCGATAGTCGCTGACCATCAGTGATCGCATAGCGAACGCAGTGGCAGGATCAATATCGGCCTCGTCGAGCAGCGCGTTGGCCAGATCCCCGTACCGGTTTATGAAGGCCTCGTAGTCCGCCTTCAGGCGGTCCAGCGGCAAGGTCCGCTCGACCATCTGTTCATCGGTGATGGTTTCTGCAGTGCCGTCGACGGTCGATCGTGTGAGGATCAACAAGGGCCGGTATTTCGGGTTGAGCTCCTCGATCACCTCGTGTGGCTGAAGGGTAGGGGAGGCGAGAACCGTCGGTGTCAGTGCTCCGAAACCCATCCAGCCGAGATGGCGACGGACGGTTTGGCGCGTGCCAGCGTCAGCATCGCCATCAAGAATGGCGAGAGTCCATTGCCCATCCCAGACCGGCGGTTTTGAGCGGTAGATCCGTTGCTCGGCGCGCCAGAACGTGGCCTGGGCTTTGGGATGGACAGAGTAGAAGCTCCGACGACCGTCCTGCCGATTGGTGAGAACTCCCTCAGCGACGAGGCGCCGCACTGAGGTACGAACCAGTCGGTCAGTGATGCCAAGGGGATGGAGAAGTTGAGAGATGCTTCCCAGCCAGGCGTCCTCGGCATGAGGAACGATTGCGTCACCGAAAAGGGTGACGATGAGAACTCGGGTGCTTGGAGTGGGGTCGGCAGCGTATTGCTCAAGAAGCCGAGCGGCAGCGCCAGCGAAGTCCGCCGACTCGCTCACGGGGACCGGGGATACGTCTTGATCACGCGTCGCATCAGTTCGATGAGTTGGTGCAGATCATCTGGACTGATGTTGCCGAACACCTCCTGCTCGCGTGCGTTCTGAGCGTAGTAGGCAGTTGTCAGTTCATCGTTTCCCTTGGTGGTGAGGCCGACTGTCACGAGTCGTCGGTCGGTTGATGTCCGGCGTCGTTCGACCAGACCATTGCGTTCGAGTGTGTTGAGCGCGCTTGAGATGCCGGCTGGGCTGATCCCGGCGAGGCGAGCAATGTCTCGCTGTTTGAGATCGCCAGCGATCCATAGGATGAACATGACCCGAAATCCAGCAAGACTGAAACCGGCTGGCTTGAAGATCGTTCCCTCGAGATCGTTATAGACAAGGGCCGACAATCGAAAGATTGTGAACATGCCGTGGAACGTCTCGCGAACAAGACCTAGGGATTGGATCCGGTCCCCGGCGTTTTCTTCGAATGACTGAACTGGAAGACGGGAGGTCGCCGGAACTGGCTTCGCGTCGTCAGCCATCGAAGACCTTTGTACGGCCCCGGAAGATTGCCACCGTGTCACCGTTGGGGTTTGTGACGGCAACGTCCCAATAGGAGGTGCGTTGGCCTACATGCGGAGAAGTGGCAGTAGCAATGATTCGCTGATCTGCATACGCCGGCCGTAGGAACTCAATGGAGGCGCTAGCCGCGAGTGCCCTGGATCCAAGGCTGTTGGAGGCATACGCCATGGCAGTGTCGGCGAGTGTGAAAACCAGGCCGCCATGACAGACCGCATACCCATTCACCATGGTATCGGTGACCGTCATTGCCACGGTGGCGGAACCCTCGTCGACCGACACGATTTCGATTCCGAGATGGTGGATGGCGGCGTCTGTCTCGTACATGGCAGCAGCTGAAGGATTGTCGATCTCGGCGCCGGACATCACGACAACCTAGTCGCTTGCTACCGCACGCATTCACACGCGACCTTGTCATCCATTGCCTGCCATTTGTAGACCTTTGGCTCCGAGGAGACACCGCACCCTGTGCATTGTAGAACCCACTCTTTGCCAACGGCCTGGAGCGAAACCGGATGCTCGCCCGTAGATAGACGCGGCTTCTCTTTGACCACTTTCGGCTTGCCGATGTCAGGCAGCGCTGGACTCCGTAGCTCAAGATACGGCTGCTCGTCAGCCGTCCATTCCGTGAGTTCTTCAGGAGCAAGATCTGGTGTTTCGAATGTCCCGACGACCACGGGTTCGATGAGTTGGGAAGGCCCGGAATAGTCGAGGAACTCAGCGAGTTGGTCAAACTCGCTTGGGCGGAAAATGCGCGATTCTTCGGCAATCTCTTCGATTTCTTCGAGGAATCCATCGCGATCCTCAGAGAAGCGAGGATCCTCGAGAGTGTCGGCAGCAAAGATGATGACGAAGCGAGCGCCGCTGCCCAACGGCTTGCGTCGCAGGATTCGGCCCATGCGTTGGATCATCTGCCGGCGGGTACGGCTAGCGCTAACGACCAGGCCAAGATTGGCATTCGGAACATCAACGCCCTCGTCGAGCACCCGAGGTGCAGCGACAGCATCGAGTCGCCCATCGCGGAGCCCGTCGAGGATCGTGATTCGGTCACGTCTCCCGGTGTCGCCGGTGATGATCTCGATCGAGATGAGCGGGTCGAGGCGAACGATGGCGTGGTTGGCGGCGCGGACAGTTTCGGTGAACAGAAGAGCACCATCGGCGTCCTTGATCGCCGCAGCAAAACGTCCGAGTGCCTCGTACTTGGCCGAACTGGTCGACACGATCTCTCGTCGAGACGAGAATGCGTTGAGATAGTCGTTGGCTGCTCGACCATTGGGGCCGGCGTCGTTGGCTGCGAGGTGGTGAACCGCAGCGAGGAAATCACCGAACGGTTGGTGCGGCACCCCTTCAATCTGTTTGAGCTGACGCCGAGCGGTGACGATCCGACCCTCTGTGGCATCGTATTCGGTGCGTTCCTCGTGGGTAAGCGGTACGGCCATGAACCCAACACGGGGCTGAGCACAGACACCGTCGCTGATTGCGGACCCAAAGTCATAGCGGTAACAAATGCCACCGAAGTAGGGGAGAAGGATGGTCTCGACGGCATCATCGGATCGCTCAAGCGTGGCGGTGAGACCGAGGCGTTCCTGATACTCGGGGAGTAGCGATTTTCGCAGGACGGCACCGCCGAATCCGTGGCACTCGTCGGCGATGAGAATGCCGCCCTTCTCGCTCGTGGGAAGGGGAACTCGCGATGCCGCTGAGTGACGTGTGGTGATGAGGACGTCACAGTCGACTGGACGATCTCTGTAGCCGTCGCCGAGGCGGCCGATCTGGTGGTCGGGCATCCAGTCATGAAGCCGATCGTGCCACTGCTCCATGAGAACGCGCGATGGAACGATCACGAGTGCGAACAGCCCGCGACCAACAGCGTCTTCGACCGCGGTAAGGGCCACGTCGGTTTTACCGGACCCAGTAACTGCTTCGATCACGCCGCGTCTGCCGCACTTGTGCCACGCCATGAGCGCGGCGTGTTGCCAGCGATAAAGGGAATGCACCAAACCGTCAGGATACGGTGCCAGCCCCCCGGAGCATCGCGATAGCGGCATCGTCATAGCCGAGTTCGCCAAGAATTTCGTCGGTGTGCTCGCCAGTCACGCCTATCTGTGGCCGGAATTCTCCCGGGGTCTCCGAGAAACGGGCTGCAGGCCGAGGTTGTCGGAGCGGTCCGGCGGTCGGGTGGTTCCACTCCACGACGATGTCGTTGTGCATGACTTGGGGATCACTCATCACCTCAACTCGTTCGAGCACGGGGCCACAAGGGATTCCCTCAGCTGCCATCTGTTCAATGACGTCTGCTGTTTTCATGGCAGCGATGCCGGCGTGGATCGCTTCACCCACGGCAATCGCACGTGCTGCGTCCTTCCCGATCGCGCTGATCTGGTTAAAGTTCGGGTCGGCGAGGAGGTCGTCTCGGCCAAGTACGCGCCACATGCCCTGAACTTGCTTGTCAGTGGCCACGTAGTAGACGACCCGGCCGTCGAGCGTTTCGATCAGTTGGTAGTTGTCGGGTGCTCGCCGCGGCGCAATGGTGGGATCTTCCTGAGTGAGGTCTGAGAAACCATCGGGCCAATACCACGCCAGTGTGGCGTCGAGCATGGGCACTTCGATGAACTGGCCTCCGGCGCCGCGTTCGCGGGCCAGGAGAGCGGCTGTGATCGCTTGCGCGACCGTATAGGCGGTCGACTTGTCAGCGATGAGTGTACGAATCAGGTCGGGGAACGGAAGAGCAGGGCTGGCCTGGCCGGCGACCATACCGGTGATGGCTTGGATGACAGGGTCGAGCACCGCCCGGTCGCAATATGGGCCCGTTGACCCGAACCCGTAGACCGAGCAGTAGACGATGTCTGGGTTGGCGGCCTTCACGGCCTCGTAGCCAAGTCCGAGTCGATCGGTGACGCCAGGCCGGAAATTCTCGACGAAGACGTCGCAAGTCGCTGCGAGTTGGAGCATCAAGTCCGTCCCGTCCTGATCGCTCAGATCGACGGCTAAGCAACGCTTTCCGCGATTGCAGTTGGCGTGCAGCGACATCACATGATTTGGCCCATGGAGTCTGAGCAGTTCGCCGCCTGGTGGCTCGATCTTGAGTACGTCCGCCCCCTGCTCTGCAAGCATTTGGGTGGCAAGCGGCCCGGCCACTACCTGGGAGAGGTCAAAGATTCGATAACCGTGCAAAGGACCGTTCATGAGGACGCACAGTAGGTCCTCCGCGAACGGAACGCAGGCGCTAGATTTCCGACGTGACTGAAAATGACTTGAACCCGTCTGGCGAATTCGAACGCACGCCTGGTGGAGCGATCCTGATGGATGGCAATCGCCTTCGTGACGAGATCGTCGCCCGACTCAATGAGCGCATCACTGCGCTGGGTAATCCTCATGTCTGTCTGGCCACCGTGCTTGTCGGCGACGACAAGCCGAGCCAGATTTATGTGAGAAACAAGCGAAAGAAGGCGGACGAAGCTGGCATGGTCTCTCGTCATGTCGAGCTTTCGGCGGACATCAGCCAAGCTGACCTCGAAGCCGCGGTCTCTGAGTTGGCCAACGACCCCGGCGTCCACGGTATTCTCGTCCAACTTCCGCTCCCTGATGGTCTCGACGCAGAGCGTGTGCTCGATCTGCTTCCCGCTGAAAAGGATGTTGATGGCCTCACCGAACGATCGATGGGCCGGCTTGTTCGGGGCCGCGATGGCCATGTCCCCTGCACGCCACTCGGCGTCATGCGGCTAATGGAGCGATATGGGGTGGAGACGAGCGGAAAGAGTGCCGTTGTCATCGGCCGCTCAACCCTCGTAGGTCTTCCCCAGGTCCTGCTGCTCGGGCGGAAGGGCTGTGACGCCACCCCGACCCTGGCCCACTCACGTAGCGGCGATCTTGCCGCCATATGCCGACAGGCCGACATCATTGTGGCGGCCGTTGGTGTCGCCGGTCTGGTCACTGCGGAGTTCGTGAAGCCGGGTGCTGCTGTGCTCGACGTCGGGATCTCGCGTACCGCCGAAGGCATTCAGGGCGACGTGGATTTCGATAGCGTTCAGGAACTCGCCGGGGCAATCACGCCAATGCCGCGCGGCACCGGTCCTATGACAATCGGCTGCTTGATGGAGAACACCTTCAACGCAGCTCGCATGCTCGGTGCCCTTCCCAGTTCTTGAACCCGGGGTTCGCTTAGCTGGGGTCGAGGTGGGCGGTCGCGCCGCTGCCAAGGATCCGCAGGAACAGTCCGGAGCGGGGCTTTGGTGCCACGTATGACGACTTCGGAGGCATCAACTCATGGGCATCGGCGACAGCCATGATCTCTGATACTGAGGTGGGGTAGAGGAACAGGCCCACGTTGCCATCGATGTCGCACCGTCGAACGACTTCGTCCAGACCGGCAGGGCTCGGCACGTAGTCGATGCCACTGTTTGGAGCGAGTTCGTCGATCCCAAGCACGCTTGTGATCAGGTCGCGGCGGACCCGTTCCACGTCAAGGTGAGCGAGGGCGCCGGGGCGGTCGACGGGGGCAAGCGTGAGACGCCACCAGCGACCTCGGATGTAGACGCCGACGTGGCCTCTGGTATGGGGAACGGCTCCCTCAATCGAGTCGACCTCTTCGACCTCGGCGACTTCGGCGAATGCGGCGATGATCTCATCTGGCGTGCGGCCGTGAGCGTCCACGCATCGGCGGTGGAACGGTTCGACCTGGAGTGCGTCGTCGGGGAAAAGTACGGCAAGGGTTCGCTGAAACTGTTCGGCCTCGGGCTTCTTCGCCGCGCCGGCGAGCGCAGCAGCGGAGCGGTGATGCCCGTCGGTGACGTAGATGACGGCTTCCGCGAGTTGGTCCGCAATTCTGGTGGCCGCGTCGGACTCAAGCGCCCACACCTGGTGGCGGACACCTTCAACGACATGATCAATGTCGGGCTTGGTGGCGACCGTGGCATCGTGGAGCGTTCCCTGGATGACCGGGTCCGCTCGGTAGGTGAGCGACACCGGTGATGAGGTTGCGCCAACCCAGTGAAGATGATCGCCAAGCAGTTTGGCACGGGTCGGACGTACGTTCTCATGGGTGAGAATCCGTCCGTCGGAGTATCCGCCGACGTCCATCGCCCCGACAACGCCGATCTGTGTGTGCTCGTCGGCGGTCAACCGATAGGCATACATGGTGGGTCGACCGGTCGGCTCAAATGCTTCGGCCTTAAGGATGCTGGTCAGCGTGTCTGCGCCCCGTTGGAGAAGATCTTCATCAGTGGCGGCGTCGCCGTGCTCAAGATCTTCTCGGGAACGGGTGACGCCGAGGTACGAGTGTGGGTTCTCCGCAACAATCCGACGTCGCTGTTCGGGCGACTTGGAATCGTAGGCGCCAGCGATAACGCGTGACGTCCAGTCGTGCTTGATCAGCCAGCCGGCGAATGGTTCGAAGAGGCGGCGCCGTGTCACGAGGGTGTGATGGAGACGTAGATGACGTCGTCGATGGACTGGAGTTCCGCGAGGACGTCATCGGAAGGGAGGTGACCGACATCGATTGAAGCCACCGCCGCCTTGGCGCCGATGAAGACCTGATTTTGCATGTTGGACACGTTCAGTTGAGCGGTCCGCAGAATGGCGAGGACGGTAGCCAGAACGCCAACCCGATCTTCGTGACGAATGGTGAGCGTGGCCGCCCTGTGAGGCACCGGATCGAGATTGACACAATGAACGGGTCGGCCGGCGCGATATGCGTTGAGGGCGTCGATCGTGCCTGCAGCGACCGCGTTCTGGGCCTGTTCGGTCGATGCACCGACATGGTGGGTGCCGACGACCGAGCGATGAGATGCCAGCGCGCTGTCAAAGTCAGCGATGCTGGACCCGGGCTCATTGACGAACACGTCGAGCCCGGCGCGGATACCGCGCTCGTCCATCGCGGTGATGAGAGCGGCTTCGTCGATGACATCGCCACGGGAGGTATTGAGAAGGATTGCGCCGTCCTTCATCTGAGCAAGAAAATCAGCACCGACGAGCCCCTTGGTGTCGGGAGCTCCTGGTACATGAAGTGAGACAATGTCTGAGCTGGCGAGGAGCTCACTGAGATCGTCGACATAGGTGATGCCAGCGCGCTCGGCGCGGGCGACGGCATCGTCTGAGCGCCCCGTCTTCGCTACCGCGACCACATCAATTCCAAAGGCTGAAGCCCGTTCGGCAACGGCCAGCCCGATGTCGCCAATGCCGAGGATGCCCATACGGCGTCCGGCGAGCCCGTCAGCTTTGCTGTAGGCCTTCTTATTCCATGCTCCGACCCGTAAGTCGGCGGTACCAGCCGCGATATGGCGATCGATGGCGATCAGTAGTCCCATTGTGAGTTCGGCGACGGCAAGAGCATTCTTACCAGGAACATTGCAAACGAACACGCCACGTTCGGCAGCGCGCTCACAGTCGATGGTGTTCGTTCCAGCGCCAGCGCGAACAATCAGTCCCAGGCGGTCGGCAGCATCAAGCGCTTCGGCGGTGACCTTGGTGGATCGAACGACCAGTGCTTCAAAGCCGGCAATCGCTCCGGGCAGATCCTCGGCAGTTAGTTCGGGACGAGACTCGACCTCATCGCCAGCATCGATCAAGCGATCGATGGCCGACGTGGGCAGAGAGTCAGCAAGTAGGACCTTCACGAGGCAATCTCCAAACCCACCATTTGCAGGATTCTGTATGGTGGAACTGTTCCGTATAGCGGAACTGATTGTATCGCAAGCTGAGATGTGCAGACACAGCCGTGCACAAACAAGGCGTGTCGTGAGGAGTGAGATGCGGATTCGAACACAAGACGAGGCGACCCTTTGGCTGCACTCGCTTGTGCGGGCTGGTGCCCCTCGCGGTAAGGCAGCTCACGAGTCGTCAACGCAACTATTCCAACAACTCGGAAATCCGCAGGACGCGCTACCAGCAGTACACATCGTCGGCACAGCCGGCAAGGGCTCGGCTTCTGCCGCGCTCACGGTCGGACTACTGGCGGCTGGGGAGTCGGTGGCCGCCCACCTATCGCCGCACGTGTACGACCTCCGCGAACGCTTCACCATCGACGCCTCGCTCCCAGATTGGACGCAGGTCGTGGAGGCTGTCGACGCGGTAGCAGCCGCCGCCGCACGAATGGCCACAGCACCGACCTTCTTCGCCGCTACAACAGCTACTGCCGTCGAACTCGGCCGTCAATGCGGTGTAGATCGGCTGGTCATCGAAGCCGGGATTGGAGGGCGAGTCGATGCCACCAACGTGCTGGGTCGCGAGGATGTGCTCACCATCATTACTGCGATTGGCCTCGACCACACCGATGTACTTGGCACGACCGAGCAACAAATTTCCAACGAGAAGGCGGCGGTTCTCACGGGTCGTCGCGAGGCTGTGCTCGGCCCGCAACCATCGGACGCGGTTACGAAGATGATTCGCAACATTGCCCGACTAGAAGGCGTCGAACTCGTGGAGGTAGAGGCCTCTTGCGATTTTCAGAGCGATGCCCTCGCCACAGCATCAGCGGCCCTAGCCCTCCTCGGGCATCCACCAGTGGCCGCCCCCGCAACGCTGGTCGGCCGGCTTGAACGGGTAGAGATAGGCGGCCGGCGCGTGATATTCGACGGAGCGCACAATCCAATGAAGCTGCGAGCACTCGCTGCGACTCTCGACGAGCGAGCGGCCCTCGTCATCGCCGCGGTTGGAGCGGGTAAGGATCTGGAGGCCTGTGCCGCTGGTCTCGGACCCCTCGGCGAGACGGTGGCAGCGACGACGTTTGGTTCGGGGCCCGCCAAACCCGGACCACGAGGCTGGTCTATTACCTCACTAGCAGCCGCACTTCGAGCCACGAATGGACCACGTGTAGTTGAGAGTCCGATCAGCGAACTCAACGCTGTGGTCGAAAACGAAAGCGAACCGGGCGACCTTGTGGTCGTTACCGGCTCGTTTCTGCACCTGGCTGATGTGCGTCGACAGCTCAGCTAGTCGCTGGCTTGCGCGTTGCTACTCGCTGGCTTGCGCGTTGCTAGTCGCTGGCTTGCGCGTTGCTAGTCGCTGGCTTGCGCCAGTCTCCATGCATCGGTGGCTGCCACCTGATTGAACGTGAAAACGTGCAGACCCTGGACATCGTGTTCGAGCATGTCCTGGCTCAGCGGCAACAGCAGATTGTTGGGGTCGTAGTTCGCTGTGGTCATCATCGATGTGATGGCCTTGCGGTTCTTTCGCAAATACGACAACGACTGACCGATGCCGAGACGGGTCCCCATCGTCAGCAGCTTGGTGCGATCGACAACTCCGCTGAGCCCGAGATGAACCGGCAGGGTCATGCCTGCCGCCCGCTCGGCCTTTATCCACTTCGAGATCATCGCCGGATCGAAACACATCTGAGTGGAGCAATAGCCGGCCACACCGGCATCAGCAAGAAGGCGCTGCTTGTCGTGCAAGGCCGCATGGAGCTTCTCGTTATCGATGAGCGGGTGGCTGTCGGGATAGGCCGTGACGCCGATCGTGGACAAGCCATGGTCGCAATCGAGGAGATCTGTCAAGAAATCGACAGCATCGTTGTACTCGCCGGGCGGATCCATATCGCCGCCGACAAGGAACATGGTTGCCACACCGGTGTCGCGAAACCAGTCGGCCAACTCCTTGGTGTGGGCCCGATCTCGAACCATCCGAGCAGAGATGTGAGGGATGGCTTGGAGACCAGATCCGAGCATCCGCTCGGTGATCTCCTGAGTCACCTCGAGTCCCTTAGCCGGAGACGCGGTGACGGACACCCTCGCTCCCACGGGCAATGCTGCTTCGGCTTCGGTAAGTGATTTGAGGGGAATGACCTCGAAGGTCATCCCCTCGATCAGTGCGAGTCGGTTCGCTTTCGCCGCTTCGGATTCGTCGAAGTCGGAGCGGCGAAAAAGCCCACCGAAGATCGGGATTTTGTGGAGCATTGTTTTGTTCTGTGAAAGGTTGGTAGCTGTCCGCTAGGACAGGTTGACAATGTCGCCGTTGGCGTCGATATCGATGGCCATGGCTGCGGGAGCAGTGCCTAGGCCCGGCATGGTTCGCATGTCGCCGCAGATCGGATAGATGAAGCCGGCGCCGACGGAGGCGCGAACTTCACGGACGGGCAAGGTCCAACCGGTCGGCGCGCCCTTGAGCTTGGCGTCATGACTCAGCGACAGGTGCTGCTTGGCGATACAAACCGGGAGGTGGGCAAATCCGGCATCGGTGTAGGTGGCGAGTTGCTTGTCGGCGGCTGCCGTGTACTCGACACCGTCGGCACCATAGACCTTGGTGGCGACCGCGTGGATCTTTTCCTTGAGGCTCGCCTCGTCTGGGTAGAGGACCTGGAACTGAGATTCTTCCTCGGCCGCTTCCTTGATGGCCTCGGCCAGATCGGTGGCGCCGCGGCCACCGTCGGAGAAGTGGGTTGAGACAGCAGCACGAGCACCGTACTCGGACGCAATCTCATAGATGGCGGCGATGTCCTCGTCGTGGTCGCCGGGGAACACGTTGATAGCCACGACCGGGGTGCAGCCGTGGACCTGCATGTTCTCGAGTTGCTTGCGCAAGTTGGCACCACCCTGATGAACCTCATCAGGGTTGGCTTCTAGCAGCGCCGGTGGGAGGGGTTTGCCAGGAACGATGCGGTGGTTGCCGGAATGGGCCTTGAGGCCACGAACGGTAGCCACGAGGACAGCGGCATCCGGAGCGAGACCGGAGTAGCGGCATTTGATGTTGAAGAAACGCTCAGCGCCCATGTCAGCGCCAAAGCCGGCCTCGGTGAGCAGAAAATCGCCGGTATGGATTCCGATGCGGTCGGCCACGATCGAGCTGTTGCCGGTGGCGATGTTGCCGAACGGGCCGGTGTGTACGAGTGCAGGTGTGTTCTCTAGCGTCTGCATCAGGTTGGGCTTGATTGCCTCACGGAGGATGACAGTCATCGAGCCGGCGGCGCCGATCTGCTCGGCTGTGATGGGCTCGCCGCCCTTGGTGTAGCCGAGAACGATGCGGCCCATGCGGGCACGAAGGTCGAACAGGTCGTTGGCGAGTGCAAGAGCGGCCATGACCTCGGAGGCGGCGGTGATGTCGAAGCCGGTCTCGCGGGGGATGCCGTCCATCTTGCCGCCAAGGCCTACGGTGATATTGCGCAGGGCCCGGTCGTTGACATCGAGCACTCGACGCCAAGTGATGTTGTGGATATCGAAGCCGGCTTCGTTGCCGTGATACAGGTGAGCGTCGACCATCGCCGAGCAAAGGTTGTGCGCGGCGGTGACAGCGTGCATGTCGCCGGTGAGATGGAGGTTGAACAGCTCCATCGGCACGACCTGGCTGTAGCCGCCGCCGGCGGCACCACCCTTGATTCCGAAGGTTGGACCCATCGACGGCTGACGAATGGCGATGGTAGCGGATGAGCCGATGTGCTGGAACGCCTGTCCGAGGCCGACCGTGGTGGTGGTCTTGCCTTCGCCTAGCGGGGTGGGAGTGATGGCGGAGACGACGACGTACTTGGCCTTCGGACGGTCGGACATCTTTTCGATGGCATCAAGAGTGATCTTTGCGGAGCCTGAGCCGTAGGGCTCCAGGCACTCGGTGGGGATGCCGGCATTGGCGGCAATCTCCGTTAGTGGCTTGAGGTTGGCCTTACTGGCAATCTCAAGATCAGAGGGAAAAGACATTGGATACTCCCAAGAAAGAGTCACGGGCCGCTTTTGGGTGCCGCCCTAAGAGCGTACCAGTCTGTTCCACAATGTGGAAGGGTTCCGCATCGTGGAATTAGCTGATGTTTGGGAGGTCGTTGTCGTGGACGATGAATCCACCGATGTCACGCCATGGATAGTGAACGAATTTGCGGCCTGGTGATGGCCCGGCCATCCACGATCGCATTGTGGAGGTCTCGGATTCAGCCCGCGAGCGGGGATTCGAGTCGCTCGGTCACTGCGTGACGGATTTCGGCATCGAAGCTTCGAAGGTGGGTTTCCACCAGTTCGCCAGCGCGATCGCCGTCGCCGGAGCTGAGTGCGTCGAGGATCTGGGCGTGTTCATCGACGGCTTCATTCATGTCGGCCACGTCGGTGAGATAGAGATGCCAAAGGCGATCACTTTGGGCGTAGAGCATGTCGAGTGTGTCGAGAAGGAAACGGTTGTCGGCGGCCTCCCACATGAGTTCGTGGCAGCGTCGATCGATTGTCATCAGGTCTTCGGCAGATGCGGTGTGGGTGACGCCGTCGAGTGCTACCTGCATCTCGTTCCAGTGGTCCGCTGTTCCTCGGGCCGCGGCGAGGCGGGCCGCGTACGGCTCAAGCACGGTGCGGGTCTCGAACAGCATCGAGAGTTCGCTCACCTCGATACCAGAGACAAACATGCCGCGGCGAGGGATCACCGTTACGAAGTGCTCTCGAGCGAGGCGCTGCAGTGCCTCTCGAATGGGTGTGCGGCCGATGTCGAGCTGGTGCTGGAGCGCGTCCTCGCGCAAGACGTCGCCGGGAGCGAAGTCGAGGCGCACGATCATTGAGCGGATCTGCGCGTAAGCCTGCTCACTGAGAGAAAGAGGGGGTTGCCGCATGGGTGTCTGTGTTCTAGCATACCAATGATACATAGGTGATATATCAACCTGTCAAGACACGTTAGAAAAGAAGGAACCTCCGTGAGCGATTTCCCCACCAGCGCGAATGTCGTCGTCATTGGCGCGGGCATCGTCGGCAACTGTGTTGTCGGCCACCTTGCCCGCCTCGGATGGAAGGACCTGGTCCTCCTCGACAAGGGCCCACTCCCGAACCCTGGAGGCTCCACCGGCCACGCCTCGAACTTCATCTTCCCCGTCGATCACAACAAGGAAATGGCGCTGCTCGGCGAGCAGAGCGCCAACCAATACCGCGACATGGACCTGTCGGTTGACTCCGGCGGTATTGAGGTTGCTCGCACCCAGGAGCGCATGGATGAACTCCAGCGCCGCATGACATCGGCCAAGGCATGGGGCATCGAGGCCCACATGCTTACTCCGGCTGAGGTCAAAGAACTGGTGCCCTTCATCAACGCCGACGTCATCCTGGGTGGCTTCTACTGCCCGACCGTGTCGGTGGTGGACTCGCTTGAAACCGGCACCACGATGCGAAAGGAAGCTATCGAGACTGCTGGCCTCCAGGTGTTCGCCAACACCGAAGTCCTCGACGTCATCACCGACGACACCCCTCGCCCAAACGGTCGCCGCAAGGTCACAGGGATAGTGACCGACAAGGGCACCATCGAGGCCGAACACATTGTCATTGCCTGTGGTGTGTGGTCCAACCGCATCGCCTACATGGCTGATACCTACATTCCGTTGGTCCCGGCCGTGCACCAGATGGCCGACGTGGGCCCGATGGACATCCTCGCCGAGACCAATAACGAGATCGGCTACCCGATCGTTCGAGACATGGATACGTTCTGCTACGAGCGTCAGTCGTCAGGTTCGATGGAAGTCGGCTCCTATGGCCATCGCGCCATCCTCCATCACCCCGACGAAATCCCGTCGAATGAAGAGGCTGCCCTGTCACCGACGGAAATGCCGTTCACCCCGGACGACTTTGATGACCAGATGGAAACTGCCATCGATCTGATGGACATGCTCGGCGAAGCCGAGATCAAGTACGCCATCAACGGCCTCCTCTCGCTCACTCCTGACGGCATGCCGTGCCTCGGCGAGATGCCCGACGTGGAAAACCTGTGGTCGGCCGCCGCCGTATGGGTCAAGGAAGGCCCAGGCATGGGCCAGGTTGTGGCCGAGTGGATGACCTATGGCAACCCGCGCGTGATCGACTCTCATGGCGCTGACATTGCCCGCTTCTACGATCAGGAAAAGAGCGACGAGCACATCTGGGCCCGCGCAGAAGAGTCATTTATCAAGACCTACGGCATCGTGCATCCGGCCGAGCAGTGGGGGGATCGTCGTCATCTCGTTGAGGGGCCGTACCGAAGCCGCCAGGAAGACCTTGGCGCCGAGTTCTTCCAAGCTCGTGTCTGGGAACGTCCCCAGTGGTACAACTCGAACGCCGACCTCGTTGAGCGCTACGGCCTCAGTGAGCGTGAGGTCGAATGGGATAACCGTTGGTGGAATCCCATCACGGTTGGTGAGCACCTGAACCTCCGCGAGAACTGCGGCATGATCGATCTCAGCGCATTCCAGATCTATGAGCTCGAAGGCCCCGGCGCGGTTGCGTTCGCTGACTACCTCGCCGTCAATAAGGTCGACGTGCCCGTTGGCCGCTCGGTCTACACCCCCTGGTTGACGCAGGACGGCGGCTTCCATTCCGACCTGACCATGATGCGTGTTGGCGAAGAGACCGTCCGCATCGTCACGGGCGTATTCGACGGCGGCCGCGATGAGTTTTGGGTGCGTAAGCACATGCCCAACGATGGGTCGGTCAGCTTCCGTAATATCACTATGGAGCTCTCGACCCTTGGTCTGTGGGGCCCCAATGCCCCGGCCGTGCTCGGTCAGCTCACCGACCACGATCTCAGCCAGGAAGGCTCGCCATACGGCTCCTACCTCGATGCCACCATCGCTGGGGTCGAGTGCAAGCTCTTCCGCATCTCCTACGTCGGCGACACTGGATGGGAGATTTACGTTCCCTGGGACCAGGCCACTGTTGTGTGGGACGCGATCGTGGAAGCGGGAGAGGGCCACGGTCTTCGCATCACCGGCGGCGGTGTCTACAGCCTGTCGGGCCGCATCGAGAAGGGCTACCGCCTCGTCGGTGCCGAACTCGAGAGTGAGTACAACCCGGTTGAGGCCGGCTTGGCTCGTCCCAAGGTCAAGGCTGCGGACTTCATCGGCAAGGAGGCCTACCTGTCCGCCCGTGAAGCCGGCGCCGAAGTTCAGTGCGTCACGCTCACCGTTGAAGACAACACCGATGGCCAAGGCCGTAAGCGCTACATGCAGGGTGGCAACGAGCCCATACTCGACATGAACGGCGACCGCATCGTCGATAGCCATGGCCGGGCCAGCCGCGTCACCACCGCCGGCTACGCACCGTCGATCGGCAAGGTCTTGCTCATGGGCTACGTCACCAACGAACTCGCTGCGCCCGGTACCGACCTCCAGGTCATGTACATGAACGAGCTTTACCCCTGCAAGGTTGTTGGCAGCGGTTCTGCCTTCGATCCCGAAGACACCCGTCTCAAGAGCTGACCCTTATGAAGATTCTTGTTTGTGTGAAGCGGGTGCCGGCTCCCGGCGCCAAGATCAATATCACGGCGGATGGTTCCGACGTCGATGCTGCGCACCTCGGGTTCACAACGAGCCCACACGAGGAGTGTGCCGTCGAAGGTGCGGTGCAACTCGTCGAGCAGCACGGGGGCGAGGTCACGGTGTTGACCCTCGGCACCGGCGAAGCTGAAGAACAGCTTCGCTATGCGGCGTCCGTTGGCGCAGCCCACGGCGTTCTCGTCGAGGTCGACGGTAATATCTGGGACCCCCAGCGCACCGCAACGGCCCTCACCGAAGCGATCGAATCGGTCGAGTCAGACCAAGGCCAGTTCGATCTGATTCTGTTCGGCAACGAGTCCGCCGATGCCGGCGGCTTCCAGGTAGGTGTGCGGACTGCGTATGCGCTTGGTCGACCAATGGTGCAAGGCATCAAAGGCATTGAGGCCAGTGGTGACGGGGCGGGCGAAGGCACGATCACCGCGCGTCGCGAGATCGATGGCGGATTTGAAGTCTATGAACTTCCCCGTCCGGCCGTGCTCGGTGTGATGGAGGGCCTGAACCTCCCACGCTACCCAACGATGAAGGGTCGTCTGGCATCCAAGAAGCTGGAGATCTCGAAGGTCGAAGGCGCTGCTACACAGGGCGGTCAGTCACGCGTCAAACTCCGTCGGCCCGAAGAGGCTGTATCGGAGACGATAATTCTCGGCACCGGTGCGGAGGCCGCGGCCGCCGTGGTTGATGTTCTCGACGAACTGGGGGTGCTCTGATGCTTCTGGTCATTCTTGAACATGAAGACGGCGCTCTTGTCGAAGCTGCGCGTGAGGCGCTGACCTTCGGTCGCAGGCTCGCCGAGAAGATGGGTGAGGATCTTGAGGCCGCGCTCATCGGAAACGATGACGATGAACTCGTCGAAGCAGCCGGACAGTATGGCGCGCAGACAGTTCACGTTGCTGCCCCCGGCGAACTCACGGACTACGGTCCTGCCGCGTACGGATCGATCGTGGCCCAAATGGTCGAGTCGCTCAGGCCCGACGCTGTGCTGGCCTGCGGGTCAAGCCGCGGTAATGAGGTCATGGCTCAGGCGGCCGCTCGTCTTGACGCACCGTTCGTTGCGAACGCGCTCGATGCGGTGCCCGGTGATGAGTGGGCGGTAACCCGGGTCCAATGGGGAGGGTCGCTCCTCGAAGATGTCACGCTTGACGCGGAAACCCCACTGCTGACCTGTGGCCTTCACTCTGTTGCCTCTGAGCCTGGCGCTGAGCAAGATCCTGACGTGGAAGAGTTCGATGCCGAGCTTGAAGATGCGGACATGGTCACGATGGTCAAGGACCGTGTCGTCCAAGAAGCCGGCGTCACCCTTCCGACCGCCCCGGTGGTGTGTGGCGGCGGACGCGGCGTTGGATCCGCTGATGGCTTCGGCCAGCTCGAAGATCTGGCCACCCTGCTGGGTGGCCGAGTTGGCTGTTCGCGTGCCGTTACAAACCTTGGCTGGCGCCCACACTCCGATCAGGTCGGGCAGACCGGCACCCGTATCGCGCCGGAGATCTACATCGCCTCAGGTATCTCGGGTGCTATCCAGCACTGGGTTGGGGCGATGGCGAGCAAACACATTTTGGCGATTAACACCGACAGCGAGGCGAACATGGTCGTCAAGGCCGACTGGGCCGTGATCGGCGACCTTCATGAGGTCGTGCCCGCAATCATTGCCGAAATCAAGGCTCGCCGAGGCTGACACTCAACAGAAACTCCTGCTGCCGACGGATCTCCGGTGCACGCCGGTAGTAGGAGTTTCGAGTCTTAGAGACCGGCCATGATTGGACCCATGAGGTCAATCATGTTGTCGGCGTAAAACTTTGTCTTCACGGTCTCGTCACGGTCACTAAGGCTTCGCTCAAAGCGGCCATACGGATCGCGACCACCTTCGACGTGGGGGTAGTCCGACGAGAAGAGGCAGACGTCCGGGCCAATGTTGTCGGTGATCCAACCGACATCTTCAGTCGGATACGGCGTGGCCCAGATCTGGCGTTGGATGTATTCGGTGGGGCGCAGCGACAACGCTTGCAGCCGTTCCTCATGGCGCCGGAATGCGTCGACGGCTGATTCCAGCCGCTTGGCCCAACCGGGAATCCACACCGCGCCCTGCTCGATCACCCCGATCCTCAGGTCAGGGAATCGATCGAGCACGCCATCGAAGATCAACGCCGCCAGGGTCTGCATTGGCGGTCCGGCGATCGCCATGTAGTCAACGGATCGGAAGTTCTCCTCGCCTCCGTGGAAGTCAGGAGGGATCGGCACGCCGTTTTGGAAGTACGCAGGCGAGAGCAACTCGCCCGTGCCGCCGACGTGGAAGACGACAGGTATGTTCGCTTCTTGTGCCATTGCCCACACAGGGTCGAGGCCGATGTGCGAGGGCGAGTGATCGGGCGGGCACCCCGACGCGATGAGCAGCGCCGCTGCGCCCAATTCGATCGACTCCCGAGCAATCTCGATTGCGAGCTCAATGTTCGAAAACGGAACATAGGCGGTGGCCAGCAAGCGCTCGTCGACCGAACAGAAATCGAGCATCCCTCGGTTGTGGGCTCGAGCCGCACCGGCGGCAATGTCTCGATCGCCGCTCGTATCCCATTCAAACAGCCGAGAATTGTGGAACGTATTGAACATCAACTGGGACCGAACACCCATGTAGTCGAGCACTGGCGGGCGATGCTCAGAGATGAATGAGCCGGTGGCGGCGAAGTTCTTTCGCAACATGACCTGGTTGGCCTCGTCGGCACGATAGTCACTGCTCATATGGCGCTCTGTCAGCTGAGCGAACGCAGTGTCGAGATCACTGAGTTGTTCGTCGTTATCGCCTGTTTGGCGAAGCTCGTTGCCATACCCCGGGATCTCCAGACGATCTCGGATAGATGGGTCGGCATAATCACGGAGCCAATTTGGTGTCTCCATGATGTGGGCATCGGCATCGTGGACGACGCGTCCTTCGATATAGCTCATGACCTCTATCGTCGCGCATAGCCGGCGGGACCAAAAACTGATGCCGTTTCAGAGCGTTAGTCGTTGAAGTGTTCGGCGATGGTCGCGGCGGCGGTGACAAGGCGAACACCGAGATCATGGGTGCGGTCGGGGTTTGGAAAGCGAAACGCTGGGCCGTGGATGTGTACGGCACCCTCGACCGTGCCATCGGCGAGAACGATGGGCGCAGCGACAGAGTTGATGCCGTCAACGCCTTCCTCATAGCCCCAGGCATAGCCCAAGCTCTGGATCGTGCCGATCCGCTCTCCGATTTCGTCAGCGTTGGTGAGGGTGTAGGCGGTAGGCGACTCAAGCGGCGCTTCGAGATAGTTCGCGAGTTTGTTGGCTGGCCAGTGCGCCATCATGCACAAGCCTGACGGGACCGAGTGGATTGGTAGCGTATCTCCGGTCCAACTGCGGACCTGGACGTCGCCTTGGGCCTCGACATGGTCGAGGTAATAGACGTCTCGCTCCGATTCGATCGAGAGTCCGGCGGTCTCGCCGAAGAAGTCTGTGAGTTCGATGAGGTGTGGCCGCACGGTGGCAACGAGGTTGCGGCCTGGTTGTGTGGCCCCAGCGATGTCCAAGAGGCCTTCGCCCAGTCGATATTCGCCTCCAGCCTCAACCTGGGAGACAGCACCTTCCATCTCAAGCGCAGCGAGAAGTCGAGCGACTGTTGACTTCGGAAGGTCAACGCGTTCAGCAAGATCAGTTACGCCGACCGGGCCGACGGCAAGTGCCCGTAACAGGGAAAAAGCTCGTTCGATCGACTGCACAGACATGCCCTCGACCCTACCGAGGTTGACGGCTGTTCCACGATGCGGAACAGTGACATGCCCGGTGGTCTTCCCAAACCGGCAGTTCGGTGCCTCAATCAGGCCTCGAACTCTCAGCTCGTGAGTGTGGCTACCAATTGATCAACGATCGCGTCGATATTGACGCGTGTGGTTTCACCGGCGGCACGAGCCGTGAATTCAACCTCACCCTCGGCTAATGCCTTGGGTCCGATGGTGATTCGATAGGGAATGCCGATGAGTTCGGCATCGGCAAACTTCACGCCGGCGCGGGCGTCGCGGTCATCGAGCAGCACGTCGATGCGCTTGGCCTTGAGTTCGTCGTAGATCGCCTCAGCCGCAGTGACCGATGCATCATCCTTGAGACTCACGATGGTGATGACGGCTTCAAAGGGAGCGACAGTGGTGGGCCAGTTCAGGCCGTTTTCGTCGTGGTACGTCTCGGCGATGGCGGCGACATTGCGCTCAATGCCAATGCCGTACGATCCCATGACGAGCGGGCACTGCGTGCCGTTGGGATCCATGACATGGGCGCCAAGTGCTTCGGCGTACTTCGTGCCGAGCTTGAAGATGTGGCCGGCTTCGATGCAGCGCACAATTTCGAGGGGTTCGCCACAGTTAATGCAGGCCTCGCCGGCACTGACGTCACGTAGGTCCATCCACTCGTCGACAGCGATGTCACGTTCGATGTTGACGCCAGTGAAATGCCAGTCGTCCGTGTTGGCGCCGGTGGTGAGACCGGCGCGGCCCCGCAGAACGGGGTCGGCCACGATGCGAAGACCCTCGACTTCAACGGCTCCTAGTGAACCGGGCCTCGCTCCGAGCGAGTCTTTGGCCTCTTCGGGAGTGGCGGGACGAATATCGATAGCGCCGGTGCTGTCCTGAAGCTTTTGTAGATTGAGTTGGTGGTCGCCCCGTACGAGTGCCAGCGTGACGTCGCCGTCGAGGACCATCACCATTGTCTTGATCTGGTGGTCGGCGGGTGCCCCACCGTCCACGGCTTCGAGCGCCGCGATCGTGCGGACGCCTGGTGTGGGGAACTTGATCAGTTCGGGAAGATCACGATCCTCGATCATGGGCAGAGCCGACGATGAACGCTCGACGTTGGCGGCGTAGTCGCAGTTGTTGCAGCGAACCACGTCGTCCTCGCCGGCGGGGGAGGGGACCATGAACTCGGTCGATCCGGACCCGCCCATCGCACCAGATGATGCCTCGACAGGCATGGCGGGAAGACCAAGTCGTTCGAAGATGCGGACATAGGCGTCATGGTGAAGGACAAAGTTCTTGTCGAGTCCGGCCTGGTCGATGTCGAACGAGTACGAGTCCTTCATGGCGAACTCGCGCACACGCAGGAGGCCGCTCTTGGGCCGGGGCTCATCACGGAACTTGGTCTGGATCTGGTACCAGATCTGGGGCAGCGATTTATAGGACGTGATCTCGACGGCCAGGGTGGTGAAGATTTCCTCGTGAGTCATGCCCAGGGCGTTCTCGGCTCCCTTGCGGTCGGTGACCCGGAACATCTCGTCGCCCATGACATCCCAGCGGCCAGACTTCTTCCACACCGAGGCCGGGTGCATGGCGGGGAGGAGAAATTCTTGACCGCCGATGGCGTTCATCTCTTCGCGGACGATTTTCTCGACTTTGGTGAAGACGCGCCAACCGAGTGGGAGCAACGAGTAGTGACCGGCGTGAAGCTGGCGGATAAATCCGCCGCGCACCAAGAGCTTGTGGCTGGCCGCCTCCGCATCAGCGGGAGCATCTCGAAGGGTGGGTGTGTGCAGGTTTGACCAGCGCATAGTGGCCCACCGTACCGGGTCAGCACTCTGGGGAAGTGGTCAAATACTTGCAGACGAGAACCACTCGGTTCCGCATTGCGGTACCGTTCCAATTCGTGGGAACCACCGTGCGTAAGAAGAAACGCTTTAGTGAGCCTTTGCCCCGTTTGACCACCCCTATGGTCCGGGAAAACGGCGAACTCCGCCCCGCTAGCTGGGAGGAGGCCCTTGACCGGGCCACCGCCGGGTTTGGCAAGATCCGAGATGAGTTGGGTGGCGAGGGATTCGCCATGTTCAGCTGCTCGAAATCAACGAATGAGATGAACTATGCGGCGCAGAAATTTATTCGCACCGCAATGGGATCGAACAACATCGACTCCTGTAATCGAACTTGACACGCTCCAAGTGTCGTCGGTCTGGCGGCAGTGTTCGGAGCGGGTGGCGGAACGTCGTCCTACGAAGAGGTCGAGGAGACAGACGTCATCCTTTTGTGGGGATCAAACGCGCGTGAAGCGCATCCGATCTATTTCCATCACCTCCTGAAGGGGCTCGACAACGGCGCCACGATGTATGCCGTCGACCCGCGTCGCACCGCATCCGCCAAATTTGCCGACGTCTGGCTCGGGCTCAATGTCGGCACCGATGTGGCGATGGCGAACGCAGTCGGCCGCGAGATCATCGCCGCCGATTTACACAACAAGGAATTCATCGCTCACTCGTCGCAAGGCTTTGAGGCATACGCAGCCCACGTTGAGCCGTACACGCTCGAGTACGCCGAGGAGATCACCGGCGTCCCCGCCGAAGCGATCCGTGAGATGGCCCACGCCTACGCCACGGCCGAGAAAGCGCAGATCCTCTGGACGCTCGGTATCACCGAGCACCACAACGGCGTCGACAATGTGAAGTCGCTGTGCAACCTCGCCCTCCTGACCGGTCACATTGGTCGGTGGGGTTCAGGGCTTGTACCGCTGCGCGGTCAGAACAATGTGCAGGGCGGCGGCGATATGGGTTCGCTTCCCAACAAGTTCCCCGGATTCCAGGACATTGGCGACCCCGAGGCTCATGCCAAATTCGAAGCGGTCTACGGGACGAAAATCAATCCCAACCCGGGGATTCACCTGACCCTCATGTTCGAAGCCATGGCGGAGGGCAAGATCAAGGGCGCCTACATCATCGGCGAGAACCCCGCCGACTCCGAAGCTGATGTTGACCATGCGCGCAAGTTGCTGGCCGGGCTCGACATCCTTGTGGTGCAGGACATCTTCATGACTCGCACTGCTGAGCTCGCGGACGTGGTTCTGCCCTCGTCGGTCGGATGGGCCGAATGCGATGGCACTGTCACCTCATCGGAACGTCGCGTCCAGCGTGTGCGTGCTGCGGTGCCGGCGCCCGGGGAGTGCCGTCACGATCACGACATCATTGGTGAGATGGCTCGGCGCATGGGCGTCGACTGGGGACACCCGACGCCTGAGGAGTTGTGGGATGAGCTCCGTTCGCTTTCGCCCCTGCACCAGGGCATGAGTTGGGACCGTCTCGAGGCAGAGGGCGGTCTGCAGTGGCCTTGTCCGTCGATCGATCATCCCGGTAGTCCATTCCTGCATGGCTGGCTGTGGGAAGACGACCTTGGCGGTCGCGATCCGTCGCCATTCTCGGTCACTGAACACGAAGGGCCGAAGGAACAACTCACCGCCGAGTTCCC
>Ga0233427_10000703_pt1 | contig 40505 bp, 45 predicted proteins | sample SI_118_April2016_5_FD_179885 | JGI IMG/M metagenome (GOLD analysis project Ga0233427, IMG submission 179885) | Seawater microbial communities from Saanich Inlet, British Columbia, Canada - SI_118_April2016_100_MG | ecosystem: Environmental > Aquatic > Marine > Inlet | place: Canada: British...
TCCAATTGTTAAAGGATCAGCATTAGCAGCAGTAGAAAAAAGAGATGATGAAATTGGAAAAAATTCAATTTTAGAATTAATGAAAGCTGTTGATGAACATATTCCGCAACCAGCTAGAGATGTTGACAAACCATTCTTGATGCCTGTTGAGGATGTATTTTCAATTTCAGGAAGAGGAACAGTTGCAACTGGTAGAATTGAGTCAGGTGTAATTAAAACTGGAGAAGAAGTTGAAATCGTAGGAATTAAAGAAACAAAAAAATCAGTTTGTACTGGTGTTGAAATGTTTAGAAAACTTTTAGACTCAGGTGAGGCTGGTGATAACGTAGGAATTTTATTGAGAGGTATTGAAAGAACTGACATCGAAAGAGGTCAGGTTCTTTGTAAGTCTGGTTCAATTACTCCACACACTAAATTTGAAGCTCAAGCGTATGTACTTAAAAAAGATGAAGGTGGAAGACACACTCCTTTCTTTACTAAATACAGACCTCAGTTTTATTTTAGAACAACAGACGTAACTGGAGAAGTAGAATTGCCAGCTGGTACAGAAATGGTTATGCCGGGTGATGATGCTAAATTTACTGTTAAGTTAATTACACCGATTGCAATGTCAGAGCAATTAAACTTTGCAATTCGTGAAGGTGGAAGAACTGTTGGAGCAGGAGTAGTAACAAAAATTATAGAGTAACTCTATAAATAGGAGTGTAGCTCAATTGGTAGAGCGCCGGTCTCCAAAACCGGAGGCTGAGGGTTCGAGTCCCTCCGCTCCTGCCAATATGAGTTAAAATATTATGAAAAACCCAATTAAATTTATTCAAGAAGTAAAGCAAGAAGCATTTAAAGTTACGTGGCCTACATGGAAAGAAACATTGCAAGGAGCTTTGATGGTATTTGCAATGGCAGTTGTGATGTCATTGTTTTTTCTTCTTTTAGATCAAGTTTTGAAGTTTTTCTTAGAACTTTTACTTAAAGTGAGCATATAATGAAAAATTGGTTCATAGTTCAATCACATTCTAATTTTGAGAATAAAGTTTCAGGTTTAATTAAAGAAGAAGCTGAAAAAGCAAAAATTTCTGATAAATTTGAGGAAATTATAGTTCCAACTCATGATGTAACTGAGGTTAAACGAGGCAAAAGAATCCAAAGAAAAAAGAAATATTTCCCTGGGTATGTCTTGGTAAAGTGTGAAATGAATAATGATATATATCATATGATAAAGAATATAAAGAGAGTGAGTGGTTTTTTAGGATCAAAAGGAATTCCAGTTCCTGTTTCTGATAAAGAAATAGAAAAAATTTTAGGTCAAATAAAAGATGGTGTGGCTCAGCCAAAATCTGCTATAGAATACAGCGTTGGTGAAAAAGTTCAAGTTGTAGACGGCCCTTTTGCGTCATTTAATGGAATGGTGGAAGATATAGATGAAGAAAAGTCTAGACTTAAGGTGTCAGTTTCTATATTTGGACGTCCAACACCAGTAGATTTAGAATATAACCAAGTTGAGAAGGTAAGTTAATGGCAAAAGAAATTAGTGGTTTTATAAAATTACAAATTAAAGGTGGTCAAGCTAATCCAGCTCCACCAGTAGGTCCTGCGTTAGGACAACGTGGTGTTAATATCATGGAATTTTGTAAAGCATTTAATGACAAAACTAAGTCAATGGCAGGCAAACCAGTTCCAGTTGAAATTACTGTTTACAAAGATAAAAAATTCGATTTTAAGATTAAATCTCCACCAGCATCTTTTTTTATTAAAGAAGCAGTTAAACTTAAAAGTGGATCAAAAGAACCTGGAAGAAATATTGTTGCATCAATATCAAAAAAACAATTAGAAGATATTGCTACTCAAAAAATGCAAGATTTAAATGCTCATGATTTAGAAGAGGCAGTAAAAATCATAGCAGGTTCAGCAAGATCAATGGGTATAGAGGTAAAAGAGTAATGCCATCCAAAAGATATAAAAAACTACCTGAAAAAACAAAAGATTTAAACGCTGAGGTGATTGAAAAATTATTACCTGAAGTTAAGAAAAATTGCACAACCAAATTTGATGAGTCTTTAGATTTAAGTTTTCAAATAAATAACAAACAAAAGAAAAGTGAAGTTAATATCAGAACTGTTGTTAACTTACCTGGTGGTACCGGAAAAAATGTTAAAGTTGCAGTTGTTTGCGAAGATAACAAAGCTCAAGAAGCTAAAGATGCTGGAGCTGACATTGTTGGTAGTGATGAATTTGTTGAAAAAATTAAAGGTGGTGAATTAAATTTTGAAAAATTAATATGTACACCTGGTATGATGATTAAACTTTCTAAATTAGGTAAAGTTTTAGGCCCTAAAGGATTAATGCCAAATCCAAAACTTGGTTCGGTATCAGAAAATATTAAAGAAGCAGTAACTAATGCTAAATCTGGTCAAGTTGAAATTAGAAATGATAAAGATGGAAATATAGGTGTGAGTATTGGAAAAAAATCATTTCATGATGATCAATTATTAAAAAACTTTCATGCAATTTTAGATGCATTGGAAAAAGAAAAATCAAACAACACTTTAAAAGGGGACTTAATTAAAAACACATTTGTTACGTCATCAATGGGTGTTTCATACAAAGTTAAACTAGGGAAGTCGATATAGTCATGTTAACGAAAGAGCAGAAAAAAAATTATATTACAGAAATGACTACACAGTTTGAAAATAGTAAAGCTGTAATGGTTACACATTATCAAGGTTTAACAATGACTCAATTAGATGAGTTAAGAGCTCAAATGAGAGAGCATGGAATAATCTTTAAAATAACTAAAAATAGAATAACTAAACTAGCTTTAGAAAAAACTAAGTGTAAAGATTTATCTAATTTGTTCACTGGACCTACTGCAGTTGCCTTTGGTGAAGATGCGATAATGTCTGCAAGGATTCTCTCAAAATTTGCTAAAGACAATCAAAATCTTAAATTAATTGGCGGAATTATGGATAATGAGGTCTTAGATCAGGCTGGTGTCCAAAATGTAGCTAGTTTACCCACTTTAGATGAAGCAAGAGCAAATATTGTAGGTATATTAAATGCTCCAGCATCAAAATTAGTTAGTATTTTGCTTGCATACTCAGAAAAAATGAGTAGTTTGACCGCAGAAAATTCTGAAACACAACCCAAAGAGTAAATTATGCCTGACCTAAATAAAATTATCGAAGACCTTTCAAGTTTGACTGTTGCAGAAGCAGCTGAACTTTCAAAACAATTAGAAGAAAAATGGGGTGTAACTCCTATGGCAGCAGCGGCTCCAGCAGCAGCAGGTGCAGCTCCAGCAGAAGATAAAGACGATTTTACAATCATGCTTATGTCTGCAGGTGAAAAAAAAATTAACGTTATTAAAGAAGTCAGAGCAGCAACTTCATTAGGTTTAAAAGAAGCTAAAGATCTTGTAGAGGGAGCACCAAAAGAAGTTAAGTCTGGTGTAAATAAAAAGGAAGCTGAAGAGATCAAAGCTAAGTTGGAAGCTGCGGGCGCTAAAGTAGAACTTAAATAAATTAATTAGAAAGAATACGAATACTGATTTTTTTAATCAGTATTATTAAACATAAATGCAATTATCTTTTACTGAAAAGAAAAATATAAGAAAAAGTTTTGGTAAACTTAAAGAAAGTTTATCAATACCAAATTTAATTGAAGTCCAAAAAAATTCATATAAAGAACTTACAGAGTTTGAGATTGAAACTGAACTTACAAAAGGTTTTGATAGAGTTTTTAAAAGTATATTTCCGATTGAAGATTTAAACGATAAAGCTACTTTAGAATATGTATCTTATAGATTAGAGAAACCAAAATTTGATGTTGAAGAATGTATTACAAGAGGTTTAACATATTCTTCAGCTCTTAAATGCACATTAAGATTAGTTGTTTATGAAATAGATCCTGAAAACAATACTAAAGATATTTTGTCAGCTAAAGAACAGGAGGTTTACATGGGCGAGGTACCCATGATGACTAATAGTGGAACATTTATAACCAACGGAGTTCAAAGAGTTGTTGTTAATCAGATGCATAGAAGTCCAGGAGTATTTTTTGATCATGACAAAGGAAAGACTCATGCAAGTGGTAAATTATTATTTAATTGTCGTATAATTCCTAACAGAGGATCTTGGTTAGACTTAGAATATGATGTCAAAGATTTTTTATATTTTAAGATTGATAGAAAAAAGAAAATTTTTGTGTCAACTTTATTATTGGCATTAGGTTATTCAAAAGCAGAAATAGCTGATGAGTTTTATGGAAAAGAGCAATTCAATTATGATTCCAAAACAGAGAAATGGAAAACTAAATTTAATCCAGAAAACTATAAGGCTAAAAATTTTTCAGAAGAAGTAATTGATGCCAAAACTGGTCAAGTAGTTATTAAACTAGGTGAAAAGATTAATTTTTTAAATGCAAAAAAACTGGCAAATGACGGTTTAAAAGACATTTTAGTTTCAAAAGAGTCTTTGTTTGGTAAATTTTTACATAGAGACGTCAAGATAAATGACGAAGAAGATGGTACATTTACAATTGGTACTGAATTAAATGATACAATAATTCAACAAATTTTAGATGCTAATATCCTCTCTTTACAAGTTTCAGTTACAAACTCTATAAATAAAGGTCCTTATTTGCTAACGACTATTTTAGCAGATAAAAATAACACTAAAGATGATGCGATTACTGAAATTTATAAAATGCTCAGACCTGGTGAACCACCTACAATTGAAATAGCCACACAAATTTTTAATAATCTTTTTTTTAGTTCTGATAGATATGACTTATCTGATGTTGGAAGGGTTAAAATGAATTCAAGATTAGAACAAGACTGTTCAGATAAAATAACAATATTAAGAAATGATGACATCATAGCAATAGTGCATAAAATGTTAGATTTAAGAGATGGCAAAGACGAAGTTGATGATATTGATCACTTAGGTAACAGAAGAGTGCGTTCAGTTGGTGAACTAGTTGAAAATCAAGCTCGTATTGGTGTTTACAGAATGGAGAGAGCTATCAAAGAAAAAATGACAACTCTTGATGTTGAAACTGCGATGCCACAAGATTTGATTAATGCAAAACCTTTAACTGTTTCTTTAAAAGACTTTTTTGCAAGTTCTCAACTTTCACAATTTATGGATCAAACAAATCCACTATCAGAAATTACACACAAAAGAAGAGTTTCAGCCTTAGGCCCTGGTGGTTTGACTAGAGAAAGAGCTGGTTTTGAAGTCCGTGATGTTCACCCAACACATTATGGAAGAATTTGTCCAATTGAAACTCCTGAAGGGCCAAATATTGGATTAATTAACAGTTTATCAACTTATGCAAAAATTAATAAATATGGATTTATAGAAAGCCCTTACAAAAAAGTTCAAGATGGGGTTGTTCAAAATAATGTTGAGTATTTGTCTGCAATGGAAGAAACAAAATTTACTATTGCTCAAGCAAATGCAAAGATTGATAAAAATGGAAAAATTTTGGAAGAACTTGTCCCTTGCAGAGAAAACCTAAATTTTGTTTTATCCAATCCTAAAAATATTGATTACATTGATGTTTCACCTAAACAACTTGTATCAGTAGCAGCTTCATTAATTCCATTTTTAGAGAACGATGATGCTAACAGAGCACTTATGGGATCCAATATGATGAGACAAGCTGTTCCTCTATTGAAGCCAGAGTCTCCTCTTGTTGGAACAGGTATTGAAAGTGATGTAGCATTAGACTCAGGTGTAACTATTGTTGCTAAACGTGATGGTAGTGTTGATAAAATTGATGGTAAAAGAATTGTAATTAAAGCAACTGAGGAAACAGATTTTTCTAAGTCAGGGGTTGATATATATAATTTACAAAAATTTAAAAGATCAAATCAAAATACATGTATTAATCAAAAACCCTTAGTAAGAGTTGGTGATAAAGTAAAATCAGGTGATATTATTGCAGACGGTCCATCAACAAAACTAGGCGAGTTAGCACTTGGTAAAAACGTAACGGTAGCATTTATGCCTTGGCAAGGATACAATTTTGAAGATTCAATATTAATTTCTGAAAGATGTGTTACAGATGATGTGTTTACTTCTGTTCATATAGTTGAGTATGAAATTATGGCTAGAGATACTAAATTAGGTGAAGAAGATATTACAAGAGATATTCCAAATGTTAATGAAGAAGCTTTAAAGAATTTAGATGAGTCAGGAGTTGTATACATTGGCGCAGAAGTTAATGCTGGTGATATCCTGGTTGGAAAAGTTACTCCAAAAGGTGATTCAGCGTCAGGACCTGAGGAAAAATTGTTAAGATCAATTTTTGGTGAAAAAGCAATTGACGTAACCGATACATCTTTAAGAATGTCTAGAGGAAGCAGTGGGACAGTTGTAGATGTTAGAGTGTTTAATAGACATGGTATTGAAAAAGATGAAAGATCGATTACAATTGAAAGAGCAGAAATTGAAGAAGTTCAACAGGACAAAATTGTTGAGGAAGAAATTTTAGAGAGAAGTATCAAGCAAAGAGCATCTCAATTTTTATCAGGATCTTCTTTAGCTAAAAAAGTTAAAGATTTACCAGAAGGTACAAAACTTGATTTTGACACAATAGATAAACTGCCAATCAATGAAGTATTCAAAATTACAGTTGGCAATGTAAATGATGAAGCAACCTTGGCCCAACTTAAAGATCAATACAATAAAGCCAAACAAGATATTACTGAGAGATTTGAAGACAAAGTTTTAAAAATTAGAAGTGGTGACGATTTACTTCCGAGTGTAATGAAAATGGTTAAGGTTTTTGTTGCAATAAAGAGAAGATTAAGACCGGGTGATAAAATGTCTGGTAGACATGGAAACAAAGGTGTTGTCAGTAAAATAGTTCCAGTAGAAGATATGCCATACCGTGAAGATGGACGACCAGTTGACATTGTGTTAAACCCACTTGGTGTTCCTAGTAGAATGAACGTAGGTCAAATTCTAGAAACCCACCTTGGATGGGCTTGCAAAGAATTTGGTGAAGAGGTTAAAAGATTGGTTAATGAGAATAATAAAAAAATAGAAAAGACTGAAAAAATATCAAAATTTTTAAAATCTGTTTATGGTGAAGAAATTTTTGATGAAAAAGTTGAAAAATTAAGCAAACCAGAATTCAAAGATTTAGTTGAAACATTGAAGGATGGTATAGCTATTTCAACACCGGTGTTTGATGGTGCAAAAGAAAAAAATGTTACAGAGATGCTTGAGCTTGCTAAATTACCTGGGTCAGGGCAAACATTTCTATGGGATGGAAGAACAGGTGAAAAATTTGATAGACCTGTAACTGTAGGGATTATTTATATGCTTAAACTTCATCACTTAGTTGAAGACAAAATCCATGCAAGATCTACTGGACCTTATAGTTTAGTAACACAGCAACCTTTAGGTGGAAAAGCACAACTTGGTGGTCAAAGATTTGGTGAAATGGAAGTATGGGCATTGGAAGCATATGGAGCATCATATACACTTCAAGAAATATTAACTGTTAAATCGGATGATGTTGCTGGAAGAGTTAAAGTATATGAAACTATTGTTAAAGGTGAAGAAAATTTTGAGTCAGGTATACCCGAGTCATTTAACGTATTAGTTAAAGAGATTAAATCATTAGCATTAAATGTGGAGCTTAATTAAAAAATGAAAAAAGAATTAACAGATTTATTTAAAAACACTGAGATTTCTGAAGCTCAAAATTTTAATAGCATCAAGATAACTCTGGCAAGTCCTGAAAAAATTAAATCATGGACTTTTGGAGAAATTAAAAAACCAGAAACTATAAATTACAGAACATTTAGACCTGAAAAAGATGGATTGTTTTGTGCTAGAATTTTTGGTCCTATTAAAGATTACGAATGCTTGTGTGGTAAATACAAGCGTATGAAATTCAGAGGTATTATTTGTGAAAAATGTGGTGTTGAGGTAACTAAATCGAATGTTCGTAGAGAACGAATGGGTCATATTAATCTAGCAACACCTGTTGCTCATATCTGGTTTTTAAAATCTTTACCGAGTAGAATTGCTTTAGCTGTTGACATGAAGCTAAAAGAAATTGAAAGAGTTCTTTATTTTGAAAACTTTATAGTTATTGAGCCAGGCTTAACAGGATTACAAAAAAATCAACTTCTTAATGAAGAAGAATTAGCAAAATACCAGGATGAATTTGGTGAAGAGTCTTTTGAAGCTGGAATAGGAGCTGAAGCTGTACTTGAAATGCTAAAAAATTTAGATTTAGAATTAGAAAGAAAAAACCTTGTTAGCTTTATAAAAGAAACAAAATCAAAAGTTAATGAAGAAAGAGCCATTAAAAGATTAAAATTATTAGAATCTTTTATTGAAACTGGTCAAAAACCTGAATGGATGATTTTGACAGTTGTGCCAGTTATACCGCCAGAATTAAGACCGCTAGTTCCTTTAGATGGAGGAAGGTTTGCAACATCAGATTTAAATGATCTTTATAGAAGAGTTATAAATAGAAATAATAGATTAAAAAGATTAATGGATCTTAAAGCTCCAGATATTATTGTAAGAAATGAAAAACGTATGCTCCAGGAATCTGTTGATGCATTATTTGATAATGGTAGAAGAGGAAGAGTAATTACCGGCACTGGTAAAAGACCACTTAAATCATTAGCTGAAATGCTCAAAGGAAAACAAGGTAGATTTAGACAAAATTTATTAGGTAAAAGAGTAGATTATTCAGGTAGATCTGTAATTGTAGTTGGGCCCGATTTAAAACTACATGAATGTGGCCTACCCAAAAAAATGGCTTTAGAATTATTTAAACCATTTCTTTATGCTAGATTGAATAAACTTGGTTTAGCCTCAACAATAAAACAAGCTAAAAAATTAGTTGAAAAAGAAACAAATGCTGTATGGGATGCACTAGAACTAATAGTTAGAGAGCATCCTGTAATTTTAAACAGAGCACCAACACTTCATAGACTTGGTGTACAGGCATTTGAGCCAAAATTAATTGAAGGTGACGCTATCGAGCTGCATCCATTAACTTGCGCCGCTTTTAATGCTGACTTTGATGGCGATCAAATGGCAGTTCATGTTCCACTAAGTTTAGAAGCTCAATTAGAAGCAAGAATTTTAATGCTATCAACAAATAATATTTTATCACCATCTAATGGTAAGCCAATTATTGTACCAAGTCAGGATATGATCTTAGGAATATATTATCTATCTCAAGAACCTATGACAGACAAGTCAGTTGGATATTTTGTTGATGTAGATGCAATAGAGTTTGCCTTAGCTTCAGATCAAATAAAAGTACACAGCACAATTATATCAAGAATTGAAACTGTTGATGAAAATGGAAATAAAAAATACGAAAAATATACATCTACAGCAGGTAGATTTCTATTAGCAAACTTACTTCCTAAAAATAGTAACATTAAATTTTCATTAGTAGACAGGTTATTGCCTAAAAAAATCGTATCTGAAATTATTGATATTGTGTTTAGATTTTGTGGTCAAAAATCTACTGTGATTTTCTGTGATAAACTTAAAGATCTTGGATTTAAACATGCTTTTAAAGCAGGTATATCATTTGGTAAAGATGACCTTGTAATACCGGCTAGTAAAACTCAATTAATTGAAGATACAAAAGGATTAATTGGTGACTATGAAACTCAATACTCTGAAGGATTAATCACTAGAGGTGAAAAATACAATAAAGTTGTTGATGCTTGGTCAAAATGTACTGATAAAGTTGCCGGTGAAATGATGAGAGGAATTTCAGCAACTGAAAAAACCCCAGATGGTCTAAAAATTAACTCCGTTTATATGATGGCAGATAGTGGTGCTAGAGGATCTGCCGCTCAAATGAAACAATTAGCTGGAATGAGAGGTTTAATTGCCAAACCTTCAGGTGAAATTATTGAAACACCAATTATATCAAATTTTAAAGAAGGTTTAACAGCGCTTGAATACTTTAATTCAACTCACGGTGCTAGAAAAGGTTTGGCTGATACAGCTCTTAAAACAGCAAGCTCTGGTTATTTGACTAGAAGACTTTGTGATGTGGCTCAAGACTTAACTATTACTAAAATCCAATGTGACGATCCTGGTTTTATTGAACTTTCTGAAATTTTAGAGGGTGGTAATATTGTTGTAAGTTTGTCAGAAAGAGCCCTAGGTAGAGTGACAGCATATGATGTTAAAAATCCTTTAACTGGGGAAGTTGTTATCAAAAAATCAGAGATGATTGACGAAGCTGGTTGTGATTTAATAGACGCAGCTGGAGTTAAATCTATTAAAGTTTATTCAGTAATGACTTGTAGTTCTAAAGAAGGAGTTTGCTCAACTTGCTATGGTAGAGATTTATCAAGAGGAAAAATGGTTCATGTAGGTGAAGCTATTGGAATGATTTCAGCACAATCAATTGGTGAACCAGGAACTCAGTTAACAATGAGAACGTTTCACGTTGGAGGTACAGCATCAGTAAAACAAGAATCTCAAATTGTGAGTAAAAACGAGGGTACTCTAAAAATATTAAATTCAAATATACTGGAAGATTCTAAAAAAAATCTTATTGTAATGGGAAGAAATACTCAACTTTCTGTTGAAGATGATAATGGCGTTCAAATAGCTGTTTATAAAGTAGGCTATGGATCAAAATTATTTTTTAATAATGGTGATAAGATCAAAGCTAATACAAAAATTTGTGAATGGGACCCTTACACAACGCCAGTTATTGCTGAAAAAAGTGGTACAGCTAGTTTTGTTGACTTAATAGATGGTGTTTCAATTCAAGAAACAACTGATGACGCAACAGGTATTTCTTCCAAATCAGTAATTGATTGGAGAGCTCAATCAAAAAGTACTGATTTAAAACCAAGAATTACATTACGAGATGACAAAGGAAATGTTATTAAGAAAGCAGACGACAATGAAGCTAGATATTATTTAGTTCCTGACTCAATATTATCTATAAAAGACGGTCAAAAAGTTTTTGCAGGCGATGTAATAGCCAGACTTCCAAAAGAAACAACCAAAACTAAAGATATTACAGGTGGTCTGCCAAGAGTTGCTGAGTTATTTGAAGCAAGAAAAGCTAAAGATAGTGCAATTATTGCAGAAAATGATGGACAAGTTGTTTTTGGTAAAGAAGTAAGAGGAAAACAAAAAGTTTCAATTGTTCCTGAAGATGGAGCTGAGTCATCAAATTATTTAATTCCAAAAGGCAAACATATTAATTTTAATCCTGGTGAAAAAATCCAAAAAGGTGAATATTTGTTAGATGGCCAACCATTACCACATGATATTTTACGAATTTTGGGCATAAAAGAACTAACGGAATATTTTGTTAATCAAGTTCAAGAAGTTTACAGATTACAAGGTGTAATTATAAACGACAAACATATAGAAACTATTTTAAGACAAATGCTTAAAAAAGTAGAAGTTAAAGTTTCTGGTGATTCGAGTTACTTACCTGGCGAGGTTATTGATAGGATTAAATTTGACAACACAAATGAAAAACTTGTAGCAGAAGGAAAAAATCCTGCTTCTGGTGAAAGAGTTTTAATGGGCATAACTAAGGCTTCATTACAAACGGAGTCTTTTATTTCTGCTGCTTCTTTCCAAGAAACAACAAGGGTTTTAACGGATGCAGCTATCAAGGGCAAGGTTGACCCATTAAATGGCTTAAAAGAGAACGTTATTGTTGGTAGACTAGTTCCAGCAGGTACTGGACATATTAAAAATAAATGGAACAAAAAAGCTTTAGATGATGATAATAATTTTATTTCTGAACAAGAAAGAATAGAAACATCTGAGTCTTCAGAAACGCCCGTAAATCAATAATTATATCATCTGATACTTGAAGTTTTAGTTTGACAAAGTCAAATTAATAAGTATTTTGGCGGTGTTTTTGGTTGGAATGTAGTACCTACTTAATAGTACTAAACGCTGCCACAAAATAACCTGTCAGTTATTTTCATCTAAAAATAAATTAATTAATTTAAAAATTATTATGCCAACTATTAATCAGTTGTTAAAAAAGAAACGTGTTAAGCAAATAACAAGGAACAAAGTTCCTGCGTTACAAAAGCAACCTCTAAAAAGAGGTGTTTGTGTAAAAGTTTACACAACTACTCCAAAAAAACCAAACTCTGCATTAAGAAAAGTTGCAAGAGTAAGATTGTCTAATGGTTTTGAAGTAACAGCTTATATTGGTGGAGAAGGTCATAACCTTCAAGAACACTCTGTTGTTTTAATTAGAGGAGGTAGGGTGAAAGATTTACCAGGAGTGCGTTATCATATTTTAAGAGGCAACTTAGATACACAAGGTGTTGCTAATAGAAAAAAAAGAAGATCATTATACGGAACTAAAAAAGGTAAATAATGTCTAGAAAAAAAACCCAACCAAAAAAAAATGTAGTTCCAGACCCAAAGTTTAATTCAACTATTATTCCTAAATTAATAAATAATATAATGTACGATGGTAAAAGAGGTGTTGCAGCTAAAATTGTTTACGACGCCATTGACAAGATTAAAACTAAGTCTAAAGATGAACCAATCAATATTTTCAATGAAGCTATCAATAACATCAAACCTACTGTTGAAGTTAGATCAAGAAGAGTAGGAGGTGCAACTTATCAAGTACCTGTCGAAGTTAAGAGTAAAAGAGCTCAAGCTCTTGCAATTAGATGGTTAGTAGATTCTGCAAGAAAAAGAAAAGACAAACATATGTCTGATAAAATTTTTAATGAACTTTTTGATGCTTATGAAAAAAAAGGTGCGGCAGTTAAAAAAAGAGAGGATGTGCATAAAATGGCAGAGTCAAATAAAGCCTTTGCACATTTTAGGTGGTAATAAATCATGGCTAGGACTCATACATTAGATAAGTATAGAAATATTGGTATAATGGCTCACATTGATGCTGGTAAAACTACTACCACTGAAAGAATTTTATATTACACAGGTAAAAGTCATAAGATTGGTGAAGTACACGATGGTGCGGCAACAATGGATTGGATGGAGCAAGAACAAGAAAGAGGAATTACAATTACTTCTGCTGCAACTACTTGTTTTTGGAATGATCATAGAATTAATATTATTGATACTCCTGGTCACGTAGATTTTACTATTGAGGTTGAGAGATCTTTGAAAGTATTAGATGGTGCTGTATGTGTATTTGATGGTGTAGCTGGTGTAGAGCCTCAATCAGAAACAGTTTGGAGACAAGCAGATAAATATAAAGTTCCTAGAATTTGTTTTGTTAACAAATTAGATAGAACTGGTGCAGATTTTTTTAGATGTGTTGATATGATTAAAGATCGGCTAGGTTGCAAACCCTTACCTCTTCAGATTCCAATTGGGATAGAGGCTTCATTATCTGGTGTTGTAGATCTAGTTAAAATGAAAGCTCAAGTTTGGAAGAACGAGGCTCTAGGTGCTGAATGGGAATACAAAGATATACCAGATGATTTAAAAGAATTATCACAAAAATATAGAACAGAATTAGTTGAAACTGCTGTGGAGCAAGATGAAAAATTAATGGAAGCTTACTTAAATGGTGATGAAATTAAAGAAGATGATTTAATTAAATGTATAAGAAAAGGAACATTAAATTTTAGCTTTGTTCCGATCACTACTGGTTCAGCTTTTAAAAACAAAGGTGTTCAACCATTACTTGATGCAACAATTAATTATTTACCTAGCCCAATTGATATTGGTTCAATTAAAGGAACAAAACCAGGAACTGAAGATGAAATAGAAATGAAGTTTGATGATACAGTACCATTTTCAGCTTTAGCTTTTAAAGTAGCAAATGACCCTTTTGTTGGATCTCTTACTTTTATAAGAATTTATTCTGGAACTATTAAGACTGGAACAGCCGTTTACAACACATCTAAAGATAAAGAAGAAAGAGTTGGTCGAATGCTTTTAATGCATGCTAACTCGAGAGAGGACATTAAAGAAGCAAATGCTGGTGATATAGTCGCATTAGCTGGTCTTAAGCACACAATAACAGGTCATACTCTATGTGATGAAGTAAATCCAGTTTTATTAGAACCAATGGAGTTTCCTGATCCTGTTATAGAAATTGCTGTCGAACCAAAAACAAAAGCAGACCAAGAAAAAATGGGTGAAGCACTTGGAAGATTAGCAGCTGAAGATCCTTCATTTAGAGTAACATCAGATGAAGAATCTGGTCAAACAATTATTAAAGGCATGGGTGAACTTCACTTAGATATTATTGTTGATCGAATGAAAAGAGAATTTAAAGTAGAAGCTAATGTTGGTGCGCCTCAAGTAGCCTATAGAGAAACGCTAGAAAATTCTTCAGAAGTTGAATATACACACAAAAAACAAAGTGGTGGTGCAGGACAATTTGCAAAAGTTAAACTACTTGTAGAACCACAAGAACCAGGCGCAGGTAGATCTGTTGAAAGTAAAATCAAGGGAGGTGCAATTCCTAAAGAATTTATTCCAGGTGTAGAAAAAGGTATCGAAACCGTTTCAGATAATGGAATTCTTTGCGGATTTCCAATGATAGATTATAAAGTTACAATTTTAGATGGTTTACATCATGATGTGGACTCTAGTGTCCTTGCTTTTGAGCTTGCTAGCAGAGCTTGTTTTAAAGAGGCCTGTACAAAAGGAACGTTGAAACTTCTTGAACCAGTAATGAGAGTTGAAGTAGTTACACCAGAAGATTACATGGGAGATGTTATTGGTGATTTAAATAGTCGTAGAGGTCAAATTAGTACCCAAGAACAGAGAGGTAATGCAACAGTAATTACTGCAATGGTGCCACTAGCAAATATGTTTGGGTATATTAATAATTTAAGATCTATGTCACAAGGTAGAGCACAATATTCGATGTTTTTTGATCATTACTCAAAAGTACCTCAGAATGTTCAGGACGAAGTAACTAAAAAAATTGCAGGGTAAATATGGATAAACAAAACATTAGAATTAAACTTAGAGCATATGATAACAAAATCTTAGATGCATCTACTGAAGAAATTGTAAATACTGTGAAAAGAACAGGTGCAACTATCAAAGGCCCTATTCCATTACCTACTAGAATAGAGAGATACACTGTTTTAAAAGGTCCTCATATTGATAAAAAAAGTAGAGAACAATTTGAATCAAGAACTCATAAAAGATTAATAGATATTATTGAACCAACACCACAAACGGTTGAAGCTTTAATGAAACTAGATTTAGCTTCAGGTGTTGATGTGGAAATTAAAATATAGATATGACTGAAATTGCTTTGATAGGAAAAAAAATTGGTATGACAAGAGAATTTTATAAAACTGGTCAATTAGTACCTGTAACTGTTTTAAAAGTAGAAAAGGCTAGAGTTATTCAAGTTATAGATGAGGAAAAAAGAGGTTACAAGGCAGTTCAACTTGGTTATGGGAAAATTAAAAATTCAAAATTAACAAAAGCTATGAAAGGCTTTTATGCTAAAAAAAATACTGAAGCAAAAAAGAAATTAAAAGAATTCAGAGTTAAAGAAACAGAGAGCTATAAAGAAGGAAATGAGTTTGGTCTTGAAATTTTTAAAGATATAAAATTTGTTGATACAAGATCAAAAACAATAGGAAAAGGTTTCGCAGGTGCTATGAAGAGATGGAATTTTGGCGGTTTAAGAGCTAGTCACGGTGTATCTGTATCGCACAGAGCGCATGGATCAACAGGACACAGCCAAGACCCAGGAAAAGTTTTTAAAGGAAAAAAAATGGCTGGTCATATGGGTGATAGACTTAGAACTATGCTTAATATTGAAATTATAAAAACAGATTTAGAAAACGAATTACTCTATTTAAAAGGTTCAATACCAGGATCTAAAAATACAGAAGTTGTTGTTAGACAATCTGTAAAAAACATTAATAAAATGACAGTATCTGAAAAAATTGCTGCGGCAGAAGAAGCTAAAAAAACCCCTGATAAAAAGAAAAAGTAATGAAATTAGAAAAAATAAGTATTGATGGGAAAAAGGACACTATAGAAGTTTTAGATAAAATTTTCTCGGCAAAAGTTAATAGCAAGCTTGTAAGTGGTGTATTGTATAAAACAAATGCTAATTACAAGGGTAGACATGCAAAAACTAAACAACAAAATGAAGTAAGCGGACCAACATCTAAAATTTATGCTCAAAAAGGAACTGGTGGTGCAAGACACGCTAGTAGAAAAGCTCCAATATTTGTTGGTGGTGGTATTGCACATGGTCCAAAAGGAGAGCTAGCTTATAAAAAAAGAAAATTAAATAAAAATGAAAAAAAATTAAGTGTTGCGTCACTTATAACTGAAAAAAATAATAATAAAAACTTACTAATTTTGAATGATTTTAATTCTGAAATAAAAAAAACTAAAGAGATGAACGCAATAATCCAAAAATTAGATATAGCACATTCTTTAATTATATTAGACAAGAATTCTAAAGATAAAATTGAAAAATCTGTAAAAAATATTCCAAATGTTAAAGTTACTGACGTTAACCACTTCAGCTCCTATGACATTATCAAATTTAAAAAAGTTGTATTTACAGAAAGTTCTGTAAAAGAACTAGAAAAAAGGTATTCGTAATATGGACAAGATACATTTATATGACAAAATTTTATCTCCAATGGTTACTGAAAAATCAACTAACATGTCAGAACAAAATAAGATTGTTTTTAAAGTTCCAACAGGTGCAAATAAAATAAATTTAAAGAAAAATATTGAAAAAATTTTTAAAGTTAATGTAACTAAAATTAATATTATTAATAAACAAAATAGAACAAAAGTAACAAGAGGAAAAAAAGTAAAAGTTTCTGGATTTAAAAAAGCAATAATAACACTTAAAAAAGGTCAAAGCATCGATCTAACTACAGGTATTTAATAAATGGCACTAAAAACATTCAAACCGTACACAAAATCTACAAGGGGCACCATACTAGTTGATAGAACTGGTCTTTGGAAAGGCAAACCTTTTAAAGCGCTTGTATCTCCTAAAAATTCAATGAAAGGCAGAAATAATAATGGTCATATTACATCCATTAATAGAGCCGGTGGACATAAAAAAATGTATAGACAAGTTGATTTCTATCGGAAGAAACTTGACATGGAAGCTACTGTCGAAAGAATTGAATATGATCCAAATAGATCATGTTATATTATGTTAGTTAAATTTGAAGACGGAGTTCATTCCTACTATTTAGCACCACAAAAAATCAAAGCTGGCGACAAAATAGAAAATGGATCAAAAAAAGAAATTAAGGTTGGAAATTGTATGCCATTACAAGATATTCCAGTCGGAATAAATATTCATAACGTTGAAATTCAACCTGGTGCAGGTGGAAAGATTGCAAGATCTGCAGGTTCTTCTGTAACGATTAGTGGTTTGGATGGTAACTATAGCTTAATCAAGTTAGCATCTGGCGAAGTAAGAAAAATTGATTCTAGAGCTATGGCAACTATTGGCACGTTAAGTAATCCGGATCAAAAAAATATTAAAATTGGTAAAGCAGGAAGATCAAGATGGCTTGGAAGAAAACCACACACTAGAGGTGTTGTTAAAAACCCAGTAGATCACCCTCACGGTGGTGGTGAAGGTAAGTCAGCTGGAGGAAGACATCCAGTTTCTCCTACAGGACAATCTGCAAAAGGTTTAAAAACAAGAGATAATAAGAGAACAGACAAGTTTATTGTTAAGAGAAGAAATAAAAGGAAGGATAGTAAATAATGGCTAGAGCAGTGTGGAAAGGACCTTTTGTTGAAGAGAGCTTAATGAAAAAAGTTGATAAATATAAAGAAGATCCAAAAAAAATACCTATTAAAACATGGTCAAGAAAATCTACAATTTTACCAGACTTTGTTGGTGTTAGTTTTCAAATCTATAATGGTAAAAAATTCATACCAATAACTATTTCAGAAGACATGGTTGGTCATAAATTAGGTGAATTTTCTCCAACAAGAACTTTTTATGGACATACACCTGCAGATAAAAAAGCTAAACCTGCAACAGCGGCTAAGAAATAATTATGAATAAGACTAAGAAAAAAAATAGAAAAAAAATTGATACAGTAAAATCTGTAAACAACAGTATAAGAACTAGTGTCAGAAAACTTAATCCAATTTTAAAAAGCATTGTTGGAAAAAAAGTTGATGTTGCTATTAGAGATTTACAATTTTCTGCCAAAAGAATTACCAAAGACATTAGAAAAACAATTAGCTCAGCAGTCGCTAATGCTGAAAATAACTTTCAATATGATATTGATAATTTAATTGTAAAAGAAGCTTATTGTGGAAAAAAAATTGTTATGAAAAGATTTAGACCAAGAGCTAAAGGGCGTGCTGCTCCTATTTTAAAACCTTGGTCAACAGTAACTATAATTTTATCAGAAGTTAAACAAATGGAGAGTCATGGGACAAAAAGTTAATCCTGTAGGTTTTAGATTGGGTGTCAACAGAGGTTGGGATTCTGTTTGGTATGCAAAGAAAAAAGATTTTGGAAATTATTTAATAGAAGATTTTAAAATAAGAGATTATATCAAAAAAAATGTAGTAAACTCTGGTGTTTCGAAAGTAATGATAGAAAGAACTTCAAACAAATGTTATGTAACAATTTATACATCAAGACCTGGTTTTGTTATTGGAAAAAAAGGAAGTGATATTGATAAAATCAAGAATAACCTTTCAAAATTTACAACTAATGAAGTTGCATTAAATATTAAAGAAGTAAAAAAACCTGAAACTAATGCTTATTTGGTTGCAGAGAATATAGCTCAACAACTTGTAAAAAGAATTTCTTATAGAAGAGCGATGAAGAGGTCTATGCAGTCATGCATTAGATTAGGTGCAAGAGGAATTAAAGTTTCTATAAGCGGAAGATTAGGTGGGAATGAAATAGCAAGAACTGAATGGTTAAGGGAGGGCAGTATTCCATCTCACACATTAAGAGCTGATATAGATTATGCTGAAGCTGAAGCTTTAACAACATATGGAATTATAGGAATTAAAGTGTGGATTTATAAAGGTGAAGTTTTTGCAAGAGAATTTAGTCAAGAAACTAATAAAGCATCACCAAAAGAGGGTCAAAAATAATGCTTCAACCAGTTAGAACTAGATGGAGAAAAGCACACAAAGGCAGAATCCATGGAACTGCAACAAGAGCAAGCACTATTAATTATGGAGCGTTCGCTCTTAAAGCTTTACAACCAGAAAGAATTACAGGCAAACAAATAGAAGCCGCAAGAGTTGCGCTTACAAGACATATGAAGAGACAAGGAAGAGTATGGACAAGAATATTTCCAAATATTCCAGTATCTAAAAAACCTATTGAAGTAAGAATGGGAAAAGGTAAAGGAAACCCAGAATTTTTTGCTTGTAGAGTTAAACCAGGAAGAATTTTATTTGAAGTTGATGGTGTATCTGAGCAAATAGCTAAAGAAGCACTTTATAAAGCGTCAGCAAAATTACCAATTAAAACTAAAACTATTAAGAGGTTTGCTTAATATGAAAAAACAAGAAATTAAAAAATTATCTAAGGATGAAGTTGTGAAAAATATCGATAAATTAAAAAAAGATCTTTTTAATTTTAGATTCCAAAAAATTAATTCACAAGTTGTTAATCCTGCAAAAATTAATGAAACAAGAAAAACAATAGCAAGATTAAAAACAATATTAAAAGGAAAAATCAATGCCTAAAAAAATATTAACAGGTGTAGTAGTTAGCGACAAACCAAACAAAACAATTACTGTAATGGTGGAAAGAAAATATTCACATCCAGTACTTAAAAAAGTCATTAAGGTAAGAAAAAATTATAATGCTCACGATGAAAATAATAAATTTAAAACTGGTGATAAAGTTTCAATTATTGAAAGTAAGCCATTTTCTAAAAATAAAAAATTTCAAGTAATGGAGAATACAAAGTAATGATTGGTGTACAAACAGAACTACTAGTGGCTGATAATACTGGAGCTAAAAGAATAGAATGTATAAAAGTACTTGGTGGATCAAAAAGAAGATACGCTAGTATAGGTGATACTATTGTAATAGCTGTAAAAGAAGCAATCCCAAAAGGAAAAGTTAAAAAAGGAACAGTACACAAGGCTGTTGTCGTAAGAGTAAAAAAGGGAATACATAGAAACGATGGTTCAAAAGTTAAATTTGATAACAACGCAGCAGTGCTCGTTGATGACAAAGGTGAACCAGTTGGAACTAGAATTTTTGGTCCTGTAACAAGAGAATTAAGAAGCAGAGGGCAAATGAAAATTATTTCATTAGCTCCGGAGGTTTTATAAAATGATAAAAAAAGGTTTAAAAGTAAGAATTTTAACCGGTAGAGATAAAAAAAAAGAAGGTGAAGTAATAGAGATTGATAGAGAAAATAATAGAGCAAAAGTTAAAGAAATAAATATGGTAAAAAAACATGTTAAAACCACAAAAGAAAAAAAAGGTGGAATTGTATCTAAAGAAAGTTTTATACATTTATCAAATTTAAAATTAATTGATGAAAAAGCTGTAAATAAAAAAGAGGCTAAAAAATAATGACACCAAGACTAAAAGATATTTATAATAAGGAAATTCAACCTGCTTTAAAAGACAGTCTTGGCCTTAAAAATAAATTTATGACACCAAAAATTGAGAAAATAGTTTTAAATATGGGTCTTGGTTTAGACGGAGCTGACGCTAAAATTTTAAAATCTGGCGAAGAAGATATGGCAAAAATTACTGGTCAAAAACCGGTTATTACTAAATTTAAAAAATCAGTTGCAAATTTCAAAACTAGAAAAGGTTCTAATGCAGGGTTAAAAGTCACGTTAAGAAAAAATAAAATGTACGAATTTATTGATCGACTTGTAAATATTGCATTACCAAGAATTAAAGACTTTAGGGGATTATCTCCAAAAGGTTTTGATAAATTTGGTAATTATACTTTTGGTGTAAAAGAACATATTATCTTTCCAGAAGTTAGCTTCGACAGAGCTGATAAGGTAAGAGGTCTAGATATAGTAATTGTAATAAAAGCATTAAGCAAAGAACATAGTCTTGCATTATTAGAAAAAATGAATTTTCCATTTATTAAAAAAGGAGATAATTAAACATGGCTAAAGTAAGCGCTGTAAATAAAAACAACAACAGAATTAAACTTTCTGATAAACTTTACAAAAAAAGATCTGAACTTAAAAAAATAATTATGAATAAAAAACTACCTCTAGAAGAGAGGTTTAAAGCTCAACAAAAACTTTCTCAATTGCCCAGAAATTCAGCAAAGAATAGAGTAATGAACAGGTGTAAAATTACTGGAAGACCGCATGGCGTTTATAGAAAATTAAAAATATCAAGAATAGCTTTAAGAGACTTAGGATTGGCTGGATTAATTCCAGGCATGACAAAGTCAAGCTGGTAGAAAGGAAAATATGAGTTTAAGTGATCCAATAGGAGATATGATAGCAAGAGTTAAAAATGCACAAGCAAGAAATCATAAAAAAGTTGCATTACCATCATCTAATTTTAAAACTAAAATAGCTGATATTCTTAAAAACGAGGGTTTTATTAAAGATTTCAAGATTAATGAAGAAGATAAAAAACCTACTTTATCATTAGAGCTAAAATATCATTCTGGAAACCCAGTGATTAGTACGTTTGAACGTGTATCAAAACCAGGCAGAAGAATATTTTCAAGTGCTGAAGGTTTGCCAAAAATTAATAATGGTCTAGGAATTGCAATAGTTTCAACACCCAAAGGTGTAATGACAGATATTGATGCAAGAAAACAACGTGTTGGTGGCGAAATAATTTGTAAGGTATTTTAATGTCTAAAATTGGTAAAATAAGTATTTCAATTCCTGAAAAAGTTAAAGTTGTTTTAGCGGGAAATATTATAAATATCGAAGGACCATTGGGAAAAAAATCAGTTGATATAGATTTAGAAATGTTCAATCTTGACATCAAAGAAGGTAAAGAGATTTCAATTAAACCAAAAAAAATTGATCAAAATTCCAAACGACTTTGGGGAATGAATAGAAGTTTAATCAATAACGCTGTAATAGGTTCAAGCACTGGTTATGAAAAAACTTTAGAGCTAGTCGGTGTTGGTTACAGAGCCGCATTGAAAGGCAAACAACTAAATTTACAACTTGGATATAGTCATGATATCAATTATGACATTCCAGATGGAATTAAAATTGAAGTAGAAAAACAAACTACATTAAAAATATCTGGTTCTGATAAACAACAAGTTGGTTCTGTTGTATCAAAAATTAAAACTTATAGAAAAATTGAGCCCTACAAAGGCAAAGGTATTCGTGAAAAAGGGCAGTATGTTCTTAAAAAAGAAGGAAAGAAAAAATAATGAAACTAAACACTAGTATTAGAAAAAGATTTAGAGTCAGTAATAAAGTAAAAAAAGTTGCATCTAAAGATAGATATAGATTATGTATTTCTAGATCTTCTAAAAATATTTCAGCACAAATAATAGATGACATAAAGAAGGTAACATTGTTATCAGCATCATCTGTTGAAAAAGATATACGTTCAGGAGATAAAATAAACAAAACTGAATTATCTAAAATAGTTGCTGCTAAACTTGCAAAAAAAGCGCATGAAAAAAAAATTACAAAAATATATTTTGATAGAGGTGTTTATAGATATCATGGTAGAGTAAAAATGTTTGCTGAAACTTTACGTGAAAATGGAATGGAATTTTAATTATGGATAATTTTAAAGATAAAAAAAATGACGATATATTAGAAAAATTAGTACATATTAACCGTATTACAAAAGTTGTAAAAGGTGGAAGAAGATTTGGTTTTTCAGCTTTAGTAGTTGTAGGTAATCAAGCAGGTAAAATTGGTATCGCCCATGCTAAAGCAAAACAAGTTCCTGATGCAATTAAAAAAGCTAATGAAATGGCAAGAAGAAAACTTACACATATCCCTTTAAGAGAAGGAAGAACAATACATCATGATGTTAGAGCGAAAGATGGGGCTGGCAAGATAGTGTTAAGAGCAGCATCAAAAGGTACAGGTATAATCGCCGGTGGTCCTGTTAGAGCAGTGTGTGAAGTGCTTGGTGTTAAGGATATTGTAGCTAAATCTATGGGAACTTCAAATGCACACAATGTCATTAGAGCAACAATGAAAGCTCTGTTAAAGCAAAATTCACCAAAACAAATTTCAGAAATACGAAATAAAAAAATTTCTGAAATAGTAGAAAAAAGAGGATAATGATTACTTTAAATACAAAAGATAAGATCAATAAATCTAAAATGAGAGTAGGTAGAGGTATTGGTTCTGGTAAGGGGAAAACGTCAGGCAGAGGTGTTAAAGGTCAAAAATCGAGATCAGGAGTTGCTATTAAAGCTTTTGAAGGTGGTCAAATGCCTCTTTATAGAAGACTACCTAAGAGAGGATTTAACCCTATTTCAAGAACAAATATTGCAATAATGAATTTAGAAAAAATTCAATTTTTTATTAATGAAAAAACAATCAATCCTAATGATACTATTAATATTGAATTATTAAAAAAGTTGAAATTAATTAATAAAAGCTCTCAAAAATTAAAAATTCTTGGCACAGGAGAAATTAAAGTTAAAATTAATATAGAAGCTGACTTAGCATCAAAATCAGCAATAGAAAAACTAGAAAAAATTAGCGGATCTATTCAATTAAAAAAATAATTAATTAAATGAGCTCCTCATCATCAACTAACGATCTAAGAAATAGAGTTTTATTTACCATATTTATACTTGCTGTGTATCGGTTTGGTACTTTCGTGCCTTTACCTGGCATAGATCCAGAACAATTAAAAATTATGATGGATGGTAATCAAAAAGGATTACTTGGCATGTTTAATGTATTTGCAGGTGGAGCAATTAGTAGAATGGCTATTTTTGCTCTGGGCATTATGCCGTATATTTCATCATCAATTATCGTACAACTACTAACGGGTGTTTCTGATTATTTTAAAAATTTAAAATCTCAAGGTGAAATTGGTAGAGCAAAAATTACACAAATTACAAGATATGGAACGGTTCTTCTTGCTACAGTGCAAGGCTATGGTTTATCTGTAGGATTAGAGTCATCTGCCGATTTAGTTATTAATCCAGGAGCTTTCTTTAAGATTACCACAGTAACAACTATTGTTGCGGGTACCATGTTTTTAATGTGGTTAGGAGAACAAATAACCCAAAGAGGTATTGGCAATGGAATATCTCTGATTATTTTTGCAGGTATTGTTGCTGAAATTCCAAGAGCTTTGGTAACAACTTTTGAACTTGGTAGAACAGGTGCAGTATCAACCTTTATGATATTAGCAATATTTATTTTATTAATTATTACAATATTGTTTATCGTATTTATGGAAAGAGCATTAAGAAAAATATTAATTAATTATCCTAAGAGGCAAATGGGAAATAAAATGTACGGTGGAGAGTCTTCACATTTACCTTTAAAAATAAATCAAGCCGGTGTTATTCCAGCAATTTTTGCTTCAGCACTTTTATTACTGCCAGTAACATTTTCAAACTTTTCATTTTCTAATAATGAAACTTTTTTGAATATTAGTTCTTACTTCACTCAAGGACAACCACTTTATATGATGTTTTATGCATCGGGAATAATATTTTTTACATTTTTTTATACATCGATAACTTTTAATCCTACAGAAACAGCAGATAATTTGAGAAAATATGGTGGTTTTGTTCCTGGGATTAGACCTGGCGAAAGTACTGCCTTATATATTGAAAATATTTTAACAAAATTAACTACTATTGGAGCTTTATACTTAACGCTAGTTTGTTTAATGCCAGAATTTTTGATTGCAAACTATCCTATCCCATTTTATCTAGGTGGAACTTCAATTTTGATTGTTGTGGTCGTTGCCATTGATACTGTAACTCAAATTCAAACAAGATTAATGAGTTCGCAATATGAGCAGCTAATCAAAAAAACTAAATTTGGTAAATAAGTGAATATTATTTTATTTGGGCCCCCAGGCGCAGGTAAAGGTACACAAGCACAACTTATTGTAAAAAAACATAACTACTTTCAATTATCCACAGGTGATTTACTTAGGAATGAGACAAAAAAAAATACTGAACTTGGTAAATTAATTGAAAACATTATTTCTAAAGGTAATTTTGTTTCAGATGATATTGTAAATAAAATTTTAAAACAAACAATTATAAATTTAAAATTTAGAGACAGAATAATTTTTGATGGCTATCCAAGAAGTATTGATCAGGCTAATAATTTAGATCATTTGTTAAAAGAATTTAATCAAAAAATAGATTTGATAATTTCTCTTGTTGTGACGCGTGAAATCATAGAAAAGAGAATTGTAGGTAGAATTACTTGTGACAAGTGCAATTTGACTCTTAATGAGTTTTTTAATAAAGAAGAAATTGATCTCCATCCATGTGGAAGAGAATTTTTTATAAAAAGAAAAGACGATAATCTTGAAACTATTATGTCCAGATATGATATTTACACAAATACAACGCAGCCTGTTCTTAATTTTCTATCAAAGAATCCAAATTTTCATGAGATTGATGGAACTCTCGAAATTGACGAAATAACAAGGAAAATAGACACTTTTATCGATGTTTAAGACATTGACTTTAAGTAATCTTATTATATAAAAGGCTCAAATTTATCACAAAAACTATGGCTCGTATCGCAGGTATCAATATTCCACAAAATAAACTTGTTCACATAGGATTAACTTACATCTATGGAATTGGAGACAAGTTTTCTAATCAAATTTGTTCTTCATTAGAAATTCCTAAAGCTAAAAGAGTTAACGAATTAACAGACGATGAAATTTTAAAGATAAGAGAATATATAGATGCTAATTTTAAAGTAGAAGGTGATCTTAGAAGAGACTACTCGCTAACTATTAAAAGATTAATTGATCTTGCTTGCTACAGAGGAACAAGACATAGAAAAAAATTACCTGTAAGAGGACAAAGAACGAGATGTAATGCAAGAACTAGAAAAGGTAAAGCGATTGCTATCGCAGGAAAAAAATTAACACCAACTAAAAAATAATTATGGCTAAAGTTGATAAAGTTGAAAATAAAGAGCAGAAGATAGAAAAATCTTCAAAGAAGAGTAATAAAAGCTCATATTCTAAAAAGAAAAAAATAAAAAAAAATATTTTAAACGGTATAGCTTATGTGCAATCTACATTTAACAATACAATTATTTCTATTGCCGACACTAATGGCAATGTAATCTCTTGGGCTTCCGCTGGTCAAAAAGGTTTTAAGGGATCTAGAAAATCAACACCTTATGCTGCTCAAATTGCTGCTGACTCTGCAGCTTCAAAAGCATTAGAGTATGGAATGAAAACTTTATCTGTTGAAGTAAAAGGTCCAGGATCTGGACGTGAAACAGCTTTAAGAGCTTTACAGGCAAGAGGTTTTAAAATTTTGTCAATTAAAGATACAACGCCCATGCCTCATAATGGAACTAGACCACCAAAAAAAAGGAGAGTTTAATGGAAGTCGAAAATGTTAACATAAAAAATTGGAAATCATTGATTAAACCATCTAAATTAGATGTTCAAATTAGTGATGACTTAACTCACGCCAAGATAGTTGCTGAACCTCTAGAAAAAGGTTATGGCCTTACATTGGGTAATTCTTTAAGAAGAATTTTGCTATCATCAATTAGAGGTGCTGCTGTGACTTCTATTCAAATTGATGGTGTGTTACACGAATTTACCTCTATAAAAGGTGTAAGAGAAGATGTTACCGATATAGTTTTAAACGTAAAATCTTTAGCTTTAAAATGCAACTCTGAAGGTACAAAAAAACTAATTTTAGATGCTAAAGGACCAGCTGAAATCAAAGCCTCTGATATTGCTCCAATTGCAGATGTTGAAATTTTAAATCCTGACTTAGTAATCTGCAACCTTGATGAAAATACAAATTTTCATATGGAAATGAATGTAAGCACAGGAAAAGGTTATGTACCAGCTGATTTAAACAAACCCGAAGAGCCACCGTTGGGTTTAATAGCAATAGATTCACTTTATAGCCCAGTTAAAAAAGTTTCTTACTCAATAAGTACTGCTAGGGAAGGAAAAGCTTTGGACTATGATAAATTAACTATGGAGGTTGAAACTAATGGATCAATTTCAGCAGAGGATGCAGTGGCTTACTCAGCACGAATATTCCAAGATCAATTAAAAATGTTTGTTAATTTTGATGAGCCAGTAGAAGCACCTATCAAAGAAGTTTCTTCAGAACCGGAGTTTAACAAGAACCTCTTAAGAAAAGTTGATGAATTAGAGCTTTCTGTAAGATCTATGAATTGCCTTAAAAATGATAATATAATTTATATTGGTGATTTAGTACAAAAATCGGAAGGCGAAATGCTTAGAACGCCAAATTTTGGTAGAAAATCATTAAATGAAATTAAAGAAGTTTTAACTGGAATGTCGCTATACCTAGGTATAGAAATACCTAATTGGCCACCAGACAATATTGCTGAAATGTCTAAAAAATTAGAGGAAGCCATCTAATGAGACATGGAATGGCGAATAAGAAGTTAAACAGAACTTCTGAACATAGAAAAGCTCTTTTAAAGAATATGTTAAATTCTTTAATAAAATATGAGCAAATTAAAACTACTTTGCCAAAAGCTAAATTTTTGAAACCTCAAGCGGATAAGATTATCTCTTTAGGCAAAAAAGAAACTTTGCAAACTACAAAAATGTTAGTTTCACAACTTCAAGACATTACATCTGCAAATAAAGTGAAAAAAACTCTTTCTAAAAGATATGAAAAGAGAAAAGGTGGATATACAAGAATTATTAAAGCTGGTTTTAGGTATGGCGATAACGCACCAATGGCTATAATCGAGTTTGTTGATAGAGATGTTGAGGCTAGAAGAATTGATAAAAAAAAAAAAGTTACAACAAAAGAAACACCTAAAGCTGAAGAGACGAAACAAGCTACAGCATAAATCTTAAATCATGAAAAAGTCTTACATCGTTGATTCAACGTGTAATGATATGCGTATAGATAGATGGATAAGATTAACTTTAGGTAAAATGCCTCAAGGCTTGATAGAAAAATACTTAAGATCAGGTAAAGTTAAATTAAATAAAAAGAAAATAAAAAGTTCAAATAAAATTAAAACAAATGATGAGATCAATTTATTTAATATAAATTTTAAAGAAGTAATAATCCCAAAAAAAATTAAATTTGAACCATCAAAAGAAGTAATTAAATCAAATGAAGACCATATTATTGACAACAATGAAAATTTTATAGTTCTTAATAAAAGCTCAGGAATTTCTGTCCAAGGTGGAACAAAATCAAAAAAAAATCTTGTAGATATCTTTGCTAAAAGTGAAATTTTTCAAGGAACAAAACCTTATTCTGTTCATAGATTAGATAAAGATACATCAGGAGTTTTTATCATGGCAAAGACAAGAGAGTCTGCACAATTGTTAACATCTCTATTTAGATTACGCAAGGTACACAAAACTTACCTAGCTATTTGTCATGGTGAACTTGTTAAAAACTCTGGTGAATGGAATGATGATCTTATTCGATATGATGGAGAAAAAAAAATTATTGAAAAAGCAAAAACTTTATACAAAGTATTAGATAAAAATTCTGAGGCAAGCTTAGTTGAATTAAAACCTATAACAGGACGAAAACACCAACTCAGAAAACAATTATATGCTTTGGGACAACCAATTTTTGGTGATGTTAAGTATAAATTATCCAATTCATATAAAGGTATTAATAAAAATTTAATGTTACATTCATATCAAATAAAATTTATAGTCAATGAAGTTAAGCACACTTACACAGCTTTATTACCAGATTATTTTAGAAAACTATTAAAAACAAAAAGACTTAGGTTTTTAGATTTAAAATAAAATTTTTAACTAATACATTTTCTAAGTTTGAGTAATCTTGATTGTTTATATTTTTTAAATTTGTTATTCCTTTATCTGATATCCCGCATGGAATTATTTTTTTATATTGTTCCAAACTATTATTAATATTTATTGCAAACCCATGATAGGCAATCCATTTACTTACTCTAACACCGATAGCAGCTACTTTATTTAATTCATTATTTTCTTTATGCCAAATTCCAATATTATTTTTGTCTGAAAATGTTTCTATTTCAAAATATCTTAAAGTTTGAATTATTGTTTTTTCTATAGTGGTTATAAATTTTCTTACGTCTTTTTTATTTCTTAAATCTAAAACAAAATAACAAATTAATTGACCTGGACCATGATAAGTTATTTTTCCTCCACGATTAGTGTTTACAATTTTTATTGATTTATCTAAAATTTCTTTTTCACTATAGCTAGTACCTGCAGTAAAAATTTCATTATGTGTTAAAGTCCATATTAGTTCTTTTTCTTTATTTTCGTGTATTTGGTGCAATCTTGCCTCAAGAAGATTTATAGCATCAAAATAATTTACTGGTATTACTGACTTTTTGATCTCTATATTCATTTATAAATTGTATTATCTTAATTATCTATTAATAGTGCAAATCTAAATTATAGGTAGATTTATGTCTTTAGTTAAAAAAATAAAAGATAAAAAAGTAAATTTTGAATTTAATAAAGAATATATAAAGGTAGTTAATTCAAAAATCGCTAACAACGATGCTCAATTTATAACTAATTCTTTTAAAGAAATGCACCCAGCAGACGCTGCTGATATTATCGAACATTTAAATCAATCTGATAGAGAAAGTTTAATTAAATTAAACAATTTTAAAATTGATCCTGAGGTTTTTGTTGAGCTTAATGAGTCTATCCAAACAGAGATTATTACATATCTTTCATCAGATTCAATAGTAGCAATTTTAACTAATTTAGAATCTGATGATGCTATATCAATTTTAGAAAATGTACCTGAGGAAGACAAAAATAATATATTAAGCTCATTACCCCCAAAAGATCGTTTTGCTTTACTAGAAAGCTTAAGTTATCCTGAGGACACTGCGGCTCGACTTATGCAGCGTGAATTCACTGCTATTCCTAGCAATTGGTCAGTAGGTCAAACAATTGATTATTTGAGAGAAAATAAGGATCTTCCAGAAGAATTTTTAGAAATATTTATCATTAACGAGGAATTTAAACCTATTGGAACAGTTCCTTCATCTCGAGTTTTAACAACTTCAAGAGATACCAAGATGGTTTCTATTATGTCAGAGTCACAACTTTTAATACCTGTCGATATGGATAAAGAAGAAGTAGGTAACTTATTTGAAAATTATAATTTAAATTCGGCTGCTGTTGTTGATAAAAATAATAAACTTGTTGGAATGATTATGAGCGATGACATTTTAACAGTACTTAAAGAAGAAGCTGAAGAAGATGTTTTAAGATTAGCTGGAGTAGGTGATGAAGAAATTACTGATGGTGTAATTACAAAAACGAAAAGAAGATTTAATTGGCTTCTATTAAATTTATTCACAGCTTTTCTAGCTACTTGGTTTATTAGTTTGTTTGGTGCCACGATTGAACAAATGGTTGTATTAGCATTTTTGATGCCGATAGTTGCATCTATGGGTGGTAATGCAGGAATGCAAACACTAGCAGTTACTGTCAGAACAATTGCAACTAATGATTTAACAGAAAATAATTTTTCATCAAATGTGATAAAAGAATTTTCTATTGGAATTTTAAATGGAGTTATATTTGCAACCATAAGTGCTCTTGTTGTACAAATTTGGTTTCAAGACAATACACTTTCAATTATAATCTCAATATCAATGGTCTTAACAATGATAATAGCAGGATTATTTGGAATTTTAGTTCCGGTAACATTAAAAAAAATGAATATTGATCCAGCAATTGCTTCTAGTGTATTTGTGACAACAATTACTGATGTAATTGGATTTGTTTCTTTTTTAGGTGTTGGAGCTTATTTTTTATAAAATTAAATATTATCAATTAATCTTATATCTTTTAAGTAATAAGCAAAAAAAAGTTTTGATCCTTTAACTTTTTTTGAAATATTAAGCTTTTTTTCATCTCTTAATTCTAAATATTCAATCTTAATTTTAAATGTTTTTTGCATATCTTTCTTTATATCTATCATAAATTTTTTTATGTTTTTATGTTTTTTAATTTCTTTTTTAACAAAAAAAATTTTTTTAGATATATTTCTTGCAACTTCTAAATCATTTTTATTTAATAAATAATTTCTAGATGATAAGGCAAGTTTATTTTTATCTCTAATAGTTTTACATCCAATAACTTTTGTTTTATATTTTTTTTCAATAAAATTTTTGACTAAAAACAATTGTTGAAAATCTTTCTTACCCATAAAAATTTTTTTAGGTTTAATTAAATTTGTCAATCTATCCATAACATCTAAAACACCCTCAAAATGATCTTTTCGAAATTTCGCACATAAAATTTTGTCTTTAATGTCAATTTTTATTTTTGATTTTCTTTTGGCATTATAAATATCTTTAAATTTAGGTATATATATAAAGTCAATCCCTCTTATTTTTTTTAATACGGATAAGTCTTTTTTAATATTTTTAGGGTAAGTATTAAAATCTTTTTTATTATTAAATTGTTTTGGATTAATAAAAATACTTACTATTGTTTTTTTACAAAGTTTTTTGGACCTTTCAATTAAGGAAATATGACCTTTATGAATTCCACCCATTGTTGGTATAAAGCCAATATCATTAAAAGGCCTTATTTTTCTATTTAAAGATTGATTGTTTAATAGAATTTTCATTTGTATTAAAATATTTAATAAGTAAAACATTTAAATGATTAAACAAGCAATTATTCCTTTGGCTGGACTTGGTACCAGATTATTACCTTTAACTAGTGTGTTTGCTAAAGAACTATTACCCATAAATGGAAAACCAGGACTTGAGTATATAATTCAAGAATGTATTGATGCTGGTATAAAAGAAATAATATTTATAATTTCAAAAAAAAAGAAAATGATTAAAAATTATTTTTATAATGATACATTTTATAAAGATTTGATCAAAAAAAAGAATGATGCAAGAATTGTTGCTGAATACAAAAAAATTTTGAAGTATAAAAAAATGATAAAATTTGTATATCAGAACAACCCAAAAGGTACCGGTGATGCAGTTTTAAAAACAAAAAAACTTATAAAAGATAAATATTTCTTAATGCTGCTGCCAGACGATCTAATTATTAAAAAAAATTGCTCCAAATCGATGATAAATACTCATAGAAAATATAAAGCTTCTGTTATGGCTAGCATGACTGTAAATAAAAATACTGTATCAAGATGGGGCATTTATAAGCTAAATAAAAAATTAAACAAAACTGATTACTTAATAAAAGGTGTTGTTGAAAAACCATCTATAAAGAAAGCACCTTCAAATAAAGCTGTAATAGGAAGATACATTTTACCAAAATCTATTTTTTTAAAACTTAAAAATACTAAGCCAAGCCAAGGTGGTGAAATACACATAACTGATGCCATACAATCATTAATCAATAATAATGAAAAATTTATAGCACACAATTTTTTAGGTAAATATCTAGACTGCGGAACGATGAGTGGTTATATCAGTTCATCTAAGGAGATTTCTAAATTATGAAATTATGCATGATAGGAACAGGTTACGTTGGTTTAGTTAGTGGAGTTTGCTTTTCTGATCTTGGAAACGATGTTATATGCGTTGATAAAGATGAAAAAAAAATAAATAACCTAAAAAATGGAATTATACCTATTTATGAACCTGGATTAGAAGAATTAGTTTTAAAAAATTATAGAAATAAAAGATTAAATTTTTCTACAGATTTACAAAACTCAATTAAAAAATCAGATATAATATTTATATGTGTGGGAACTCCAAACAAAAAAAATGACAATGGAGCAGATCTTAGTCAAATTTATTCTGTTGGAAAAGAAATATCAAAATCTATTAATAAATTTAAGATTATTATAACAAAATCCACAGTACCTGTTATGACAGGTGATGAGCTTGAAAAAATTATCTCTAAAAAAATTAATAAAAAAAAATTTTCTGTTGTATCAAATCCAGAATTTTTAAGAGAAGGTGAGGCAATAAGAGATTTTATTTACCCTGATAGAATAGTAATTGGATCTAATGATAAAAAATCTAATCTAATTTTAAAAAATCTTTATGCCCCATTAATATCAAAGGGTGCAAAATATATTTCTACAAATCGTAGAGCAGCTGAATTAATAAAATATGCTTCAAACGCTTTTTTAGCTACAAAGATTACATTTATTAACGAAATTGCAAATCTATGTGAAAAAACTGGAATTGATGTTGAGGATATTTCTATAGGTATTGGCCTTGATAAAAGAATTGGAAGTCGTTTTTTAAGAGCTGGACCTGCTTATGGAGGGTCTTGTTTTCCAAAAGATACTAAGGCAATAATTTCAACAGCTAATAAATTTAAGATAGATTTATCAGTTGTAAAAAGTGTTGTTAAATCTAATAAACAAAGATCTTCGTTATTACTAAATAGAGTAGATCAAATACTAAATAATAAAATTAAAAATAAAAAAATTTGTTTTTTAGGTGTAACTTTTAAAGCTAATACAGATGATATGAGAGATTCATCTAGTTTAGAGATGATACCCTATCTTTCAAAGAAAGGTGCAAAAATCAAATACTATGATCCTACTGGCGCCAAACAAGAATTTGTTAATTTAAAAAATGTGTTATCCTCAAACTCAATTAGTGATGCAGTTAAAGGTTCAGATTTAGTAATTATACACACAGAATGGAATGATTTTAAATCTATAAATTTTAAAAGATTATCGTCTTACAAAAATCTTAAAATTTATGATATGAGAAATATATTCTCACCAAATAAAATTAAATCACTTGGGTTTAAATATTTTGGGATTGGCAGATAAAGTTCTATTTTAATTCGAAAATTGCATCAACTTCAACTGATACACCAAGTGGCAAACTATTTGTACTAACAGCAGCTCTAGTATGCATACCTGCTTCTCCAAAAATTTTTGCAATTATATCTGATGCACCATTTATAACTTTTGGCTGCTCTATAAAATCTTCAGTTGAATTTACAAATCCTGTTAACTTTATACAACTTTTTACTTTAGACAAATCTCCATTACAGGCTTTTTTAGTTTGAGCTGTTATACTTAATGCACATCTTTCAGCTGCTTTATATCCTGATTGTGTATCAAGTTCTTTTCCTAGTTTACCTTTGATTAACTCACCTTTTTCATTGATAGATATTTGTCCTGAAACATAAAGTAGTTTTCCAACAATTTTAGCAGCAACATATGAGCCAACAGGTGCGGTTGCTTCGGGTAATAAGATATTATTTTTTTTTATATTTTCTTCGAAATTCATTTCTTTTTTTTAAACCAATCTGTTAAATATTTCTTATTCTTAGGATTGCTTGTATCTATACCTAAGTTAGAAGTTTTACTTTTAATTTTACCACCTAAGCATTTCAAATAGTCTTTAGATAATTTTTTAAAATTTGAGCATTTTCCATCTGCAAAGGAAAAATTATTTATAAACAATGATATTAATATTAATATTAATATGATTAACTTTTTCATTTAGTTTTTTTTTTCTTTTTCTTTTGCTTCTTATTTTTATCGTATTCTTTCCTTTTCTCAATCAGAATTAATGCCTCTTCCATCGTTAACTCTGTAGGGTCTTTTTCCTCAGGTATTGTAGCATTAAGTGACTTATATTTGATATAAGGTCCATATTGACCTTTCATCACTCTAACAGGTTTTTTATCTTCAGGGTGTTCACCCAAATCTTTAATGATAGATGCAGACATTCTACCGGGTTTAGCTTCAGCAATAAGCGTTATTGCTCTATTTAATCCAATAGAAAATATCTCTTCAATATTTTCTATTTTTGCTGATTTATTTTCACATTTTAGGTATGGACCGAATCTTCCTGTATTTAAAGTAATATCTTTTTGGTTTTCTGGATTAACACCTAATGATTTTGGTAATGAACATAAAAATTGGGCTTTTTCTAAATCAATATTTTCTAATTCTAAACCTTTAGGTATTGAAACATTTTTTAAAAGTTCATTAACATCAGTTTTCACTTTCTTGGCCTTCTTTTTTTTCTTAGTTACTTTTTCTTCTATAGTTTTTTCAAGAACTTTTTCATATTGTAAGTAGGGCCCAAATCTTCCATTTTTTAAATAAATATCATTTCCATTATCATGCTTACCTATAAATTTTGGCTCAGCCAATTGTGCTTGTGCAGCCGCTTTTGCTTTGGATAGTGGTCTTGTAAATTTACATTCTGGATAATTAGAACAGCCAATAAAAGCACCTCCCCTAAAACTGTTTTTTAAACTTAAAGATCCTGTTTCACAAAGCTGACATTTTCTGACAACTTTACCATCAGAGTCTTTGTCAAAAATTAGTGTTCCAAGACTATCATTCAATAGATCTAAAACTTCTCTAGTTCTTTTTTCTTTAACTTCAGAAACGTTATTATTAAAATCTTTCCAAAACATTTCTAAAACTTTTATCCAACTTTCTTTTCCTGTTGTTATATCATCTAATTGTTCTTCTAAACCAGCAGTAAAATTATAATCTACATATTTTGAAAATAATTTTTCTAAAAAAGCAGAAATTAACTTTCCACGATCAGTTGGAAAAAATCTCTTATTAATAATTTCAGCATAACCACGATTAGCAATTGTTGATATTATACTTGCGTATGTTGACGGTCTTCCAATCCCTAATTCCTCTAATTTTTTTACAATACTTGCCTCAGAGTATCTGGGTGGTGGTTGTGTGAAATGTTGTTCATCAAAAAAAGCTTCTATATTTATTTGACCTTTGGACATTTCTGGCAAGATTGCTTCATCATCATCTTTACTAGGACTTGGAAATACTTTCAAATAACCATCAAATTTTAAAACAGAACCACTAGTTTTGCATATTGTCTGACCATCATTGGAAGTTATTGTTATTGTGCTTCGATCAAATTTAGCAGTTTCCATTTGAGACGATAGCGCTCTACTCCAAATTAAATTATAGAGTTTTTGTTGGTCAGCGCTTAAATATTTTTTAACAGACTCAGGTGATCTATTGATGTCTGTTGGTCTTATAGCTTCATGAGCTTCTTGAGCATTTTTAGCTTTTTTTCCAGAATAATTTAAAGGGTTTTCTGGAAGGTATTCTTTCCCGTATTCATTTTTAATATAATCTCTAAAATCTGTAATTGCATCAGCTGACAAGTTTGTACCGTCTGTCCTCATATATGTTATTAAACCTATAGTTTCACCATCAATTTCAATACCTTGATATAGTCTCTGGGCAATTTGCATTGTTCTTGAAGCTCCAAAGCCCAATCTACTAGATGCTACTTGTTGAAGGGTAGAGGTTGTGAATGGACCAGAAGGGTTTCTGTTAACTATCTTTGACGAAATGTCACTAATATTAAATTTTTTATTTTTAATTTTTTCAATTGCCTTATCTATTTCAACTTTATTTCTAAATGAAAATTTTTCAACTTTATTTCCATTAAGCTGAAATATACTTGCGCTAATTAATTTTTTATTATCATCTTGAAAATTTATAGTTAAAGTCCAAAATTCCTCAGGATCAAAAGACTCAATTTCATGCTCTCTTTCTGTAATAAGTTTTAAAGCTACAGACTGAACTCTTCCAGCTGATTTTGATCCAGGTAATTTAGTCCATAGAATAGGAGAGATATTAAAACCAACCAAATAATCTAAAGCTCTTCTTGCCATATAAGCATCCACCAACAAAGGTTCAATTTGACGTGGATTTTCAATTCCATGCGTTACAGCTTTTTTTGTAATTTCATTAAATACAACACGCTCTACTTCTTTATCTTTTAGAAGTTTTTTTTCATTCAAATATTCTTTAACATGCCAAGCAATAGCTTCACCTTCACGATCTGGGTCGGTTGCTAGAATAATTTTTGAAGAATCTTTTGCAGCATCAGTAATTTCTTTTAAATATTTTTTTGAAAAACTGTCAACCTCCCATTCCATTTTAAAATTATGATCGGGATCTACAGACCCATTTTTAGAGGGTAAATCTCTTATATGACCATAACTTGCTAAAACAGTATAATTATCACCCAAATATTTATTTATTGTTTTAGCTTTGGCTGGACTTTCAACTATGACTAGATTCATAATTTAACAAAATACTCAAAAGAGTTTGATAGTCAAATTAATAAATTTTTGTCTTACTTTCCTCTTTATTTTTCAGTCGTTTGATATTTTCTCTATGTGTAAAAAAGATCAAAACAAACATTATTATAAAAAAAACCACATTATTACTTTGTCCTGTGAACAAAAGGTATACTGGTATGGATAAAGCCCCAATGATTGACGACAATGATGAGTATTTAGTTAAGATAAATATAATCATCCAGCTTATTGTGAAAATCACACCTAACAAGACATCTATAGAAAATAAAATTCCAACATATGTGGCAACACCTTTTCCACCCTTCAACTTAAGCCATACTGGAAATACATGACCTAAAAAAGCACATAATGAAGCTATAAATATCAATTCTGGAAAATTAATTTTGACATAAATAACAGGAATTATTGCTTTAGATATATCCAATATAAGTGTTGCATATCCTGTAAGTTTATTGCCAGTTCTTAATGCGTTGGTAGCACCTATATTACCAGATCCTATATCTCTAATATCTTTTTTTAAAAAAATTTTTGTTAAGATAAAACCAAATGGAATAGATCCCATAAGGTACGAAATTATACCTATTGTAAAATGTTCCATAATTATATTTTAAATAATTCCTTACCTTTTACAAATGTATTAGTGACTTTGCCTTGTAGTTTTTTATCTTCAATTGATGTGTTTTTGGATTTTGAAACTAAGTTTTCTTTTTTTACAATCCATGGTTTATCTAAATCAACTATACAAAAGTCTGCGTCATTTCCTATTGAGAGATTTCCTTTGTTAATACCTAAAATTTTTGACGGATTAGATGTTAAGGCTTGGATTATAGTTTCAAGTTTAACTGATCCATTGTGATATAATTCTAGACTTAAAGATAAAAGTGTTTCTATACCCGAGGCCCCAGTTGCTGCTTGAGAGAAAGTTAATCTTTTAGACTCTTCATCTTCTGGCTTATGATCTGAAACTATTACATCTATGGTTTTGTCTTTTAATCCCTGAACAAGAGCTTCTCTGTCTTCTTCTTTTCTTAATGGTGGAGATAGTTTCAAAAATGTTTTGAAATCTCCAATATCATTTTCATTTAAAGAGAGATTATTTATTGACACACCACTTGTAAATTTAATATTACTTTTTCTGTCTCTAATTACATCAACAGATTTTGCTGATGAAATTTGTGAGATATGATAACGACATTTTACTTTTTCAAGTAAAGTTAAGTCTCTTTCGATAATAATTCTCTCAGCAATGTCTGGTATTCCTGATAACCCAAGTTTAGTAGCTATTATGCCAGAGTTAATCATTCCATTTTTAGAAAGATGATAATCTTCAGCATGTTGCATGATCAAACATCCTAAATCTTTAGCGGAATTCATTATTTTGGACATCAAGCTTGTATTTTGAATGGTTTTTACTCCATCTGTAAAGCCAATTATTCCTTTACTTGCTAACAGTCCAAATTCAGTCATATTTGTACCATCAGTATTTTGTGTTAGTGAAGCACAAGGGTATATATTTATCTTTGATTTATCTCTTCCTCTTCTTTTTAAAAAATCTACTATTGATACGTTATCTATAATTGGATCTGTGTTAGGCATTGTAACAACTGACGTTACACCACCTGATAATGCTGCATTACTTAGGGTTCTAAAATTTTCCTTATATTCATAGCCAGGCTCACCCACAAATACTCTCATATCTACTAACCCAGGAAATATATATTTACCTTTTAAATCGATTGGTTTTTCTCTTGTAGGCAAATTGTTGGTATTTACTTTTTTACCTATAGCTTCAATTTTACCATCTTCTCCAACAATTAAACCACCATTTTCATTTAATGAATTATATGGATCAATAATATTTGCATTTATAAAATATTGTTTTTTCATTTATTCACAAAAAATTTTTAAACACGCCATTCTTACAGCTACACCTAGCTCAACCTGTTCTTTAATTACACTTTTATTAATATCGTCAGCTAATCTTGTATCTATTTCAATACCTCTGTTCATGGGTCCAGGATGCATTATTATTGCATCAGATTTTGCGTTATCCATTTTATCTGGTGTTAGCCCATAATATTCGTAGTATTCACGATTAGATGAAAGAAACGAACCTGTCATCCTTTCATTTTGTAATCTCAACATCATTACAATATCGCAATCTTTCAGACCTTTGTTCATATCAGTAAAAGTATTTACACCAAATTTTTCTATTTCTTTTGGCATTAGATTTGATGGAGCAATAATATTTACTTCTGCACCAAGCATTGTTAGTAAATAAATATTTGATCTTGCCACCCTTGAATGAAGTATGTCACCACAAATTGCAATTTTAAGACCTTCAATTTTTTTTTTTCGATTGATGATTGTTAAAGCATCTAAAAGAGCTTGAGTGGGGTGTTCTCTTCTACCGTCACCTGCATTTAAAACTGCACAATTAACTTTTTGTGATAACAGGTTACATGCACCAGAGTCTTGATGTCTAATAACAATTATATCAGGATGCATAGCGTTTAAAGTCATAGCCGTATCAATTAAAGTTTCTCCTTTTTTAATTGCAGAATTGCCCATATTCATGGACATTACATCAGCACCCAATCTTTTACCTGCTAGCTCAAATGAGCTTTGAGTTCTGGTTGAGGGTTCAAAAAATAGATTAATTTGAGTTTTGCCATTTAATACATTTAATCTTTTATTCTTACTTTGATTAAGCTTAATAAATGCCTGTGACTCATCTAAAATTAAATTAACATCATTAATTGATAAATCTTGGATGCCTAACAAATGTTTTTGGGAGATTTTAATAGCTTTGTTTGTTTTAATTGCCATTAAAATTAACTCTATAACTATAAAGTACCCTTATGGCAAGAATTAATTATTTAAAAAATCAATTGCACCTTGGAGTATGAATGCTGCTGCGTTTTGATCTATATTCTTTTCTCTTTTACTAACATTTACATCAAGTTGACTAGAGATATTGAATGCCCCAACAGTAGAAAGTCTTTCGTCCCACAGACAAACATTCACATCAATTGATTTGTCAATATTATTAGATACGTCGTTTACTGATTGAGCAGATCTACCTAATGAACCATCCATATTAATAGGATTTCCTATTATTATTCCTTTAATGTTATACTCGGTAATTATCTTACGTAATTCATCAATTAACTCATTTGTGTTTGTTTTATTAATTGTTTTAAAGGGTGTTGCAATAGATTGCCTCTCATCACAGATAGATACACCAATTCTTTTAGAGCCAAGATCCAATCCAATCAATCTAGAGGGTTCAGACTGTTTTTTTTTAAAATCTTCAATAGTGATCATATTGTATATTTTTAACTTAA
>Ga0233427_10000704_pt1 | contig 40448 bp, 47 predicted proteins | sample SI_118_April2016_5_FD_179885 | JGI IMG/M metagenome (GOLD analysis project Ga0233427, IMG submission 179885) | Seawater microbial communities from Saanich Inlet, British Columbia, Canada - SI_118_April2016_100_MG | ecosystem: Environmental > Aquatic > Marine > Inlet | place: Canada: British...
GGCCCGGTATTCCCGAATATTTTCTGGCCTATCTTGAGTCCAGTCTTGACATCGCGTATCGTTTTTTTCTTAACTTTTTTCGTTGCATAGATAATGGGCCGAGCTTTCTTTTTGCCCGCCGAAATAAGGCATTTAGCAAGAGGTCGAAAATTCCCGGCAGGAGGTCGCCCTTTTGCTGCGTCCTTAAGTCTTTGAATTGTTTTTTTATATGAAGGGTTTGAAAAGCATGCCGGGGCCGTATATTTCGGGACGCTGGCACCTAAGGGTCGCGTTTTTGGGGTATACGGGCCCGCGAACACTGCAGTACTCGCGCCGAGAAACGCCACAGCCAACATGGTGCGAATGAAAATTAGGTTCATCAAATTTTCCATTATTAAAATAGGTTTAACCGAGCCAACATCAACTCAATCCCCGAACCTCTCTGATCTATCTCACCGTCGGAGCTAACACGCCGCTAATTCACTTCTTTCCACATTAGGACAACGTCACCAGTGTCTTCGGAACCAGGGAAATGGACGTATGGCCTACGATCCGCTTCGACGAAGCCATTACTCTGATACGTTCTGAAAGCAACCTTGTTTACCTCTTCGACCTGTAAGGCAATTCTATTCGCACCAGAATCCTTAGCCACACTTTCGGCTTTGCCTAAAAAGTGTCGGGCTAAACCTTTCCTCCGATATTCCGGCAATATCGCTATTGCCTGCAGCAACCAACACCCACTAGCTAATCTTTCAAGTTCTACACATGGTCGAAAACACTCTGGCACAGTAACAAGGTCTATTTCTGGATAGGGGTCCTCCACAGAAAACCCAAAAAATGCGCCTACAAATTTGGATTGAGATTCTGCAACCTGCCAGTTTTTAAAATAGGCATCGTAATTCGCATCGGTTCTAATTCTTTCTCTGCCATATTCAAAAAAGGATTGCCCTTGCGTCACCTCTTGGCTCCAAAGGTAAGATGGCATCCTTCGACCAGCTATGTCCCTAATTAGCGTCAGCTCTGTACAGTCGTCTTCCGTCGCCGTTCTAAATTGCAGCAAATTGCCCATGAACCTTACCTAAGGGTATCCGTATGCTTAACTCCCAACACTCCAGTAACAGCATAAACACTTCTTCTTTTAAATTCATTTGACTTCCGTCAGTGACTCCAACTTCTTTCCATCATAATCGGAGTGCATCAAAAACTGGATATCTCCAAGATACCCGACGACTCCTGCCCCCAGATCAGTGTACGGCATCAAACCCATCTGGACTCTAACTAGGTCTCCGTCTATCAGGGGATCAAGATGCGCCGTATTTAAATCAGGGCCTAATACCTTCGGCTGATCGGGGCGGCGAAGTTTAATTCGCCACACCTCACCCCCGTCGTCCCTTAGAGACCTTAACGGGCTAGTACCATTTTTTGGCATCAACTTTTTAATCTCGTTGACGAGTGGACGAACGTCCTCCAATGACACGAACTCCAACGTGATGTGGTAAATCGGGTCACCTGTCTCACGGGTTTCGGGTTGACTCACATACGGATCTCGAAGGACGGCTGGCGGGGTAATAAGTTTTGTCATGAGGGGGATTGATATTAGTTACTAGTCGCCGGATAGCGCTTTATCCTGCACCTTCTCTCAAATTGGCGGCCACGACTGAGTACGGTCCTCAGGAGTCGAGTCGTCCCGATGCCTGATCAGCCCATGGCCCAGCAGACTGGCTCGCCACTTCACTGTGTACCTTGTCATAGTACGCATCAAAATTGTAATTTGGATCACTTCTTTCAGATACTATTCTTCCGGAAAGCATCAATAACTCTTCCCAATCCTTGCGGCCGTGGTTCTCAATTACCCAATCTATATGCCGCTGATAATCTTTCTCGGGGCTCGTCACGACCACGTAATAGGTAGCGGTCCATTCTTCGCCTTCTCGGGTCTCTTGAACCTTAGGCTTATCAAAGAGCGCTGGGTCGATTACGGCGCTAAGGGTCGGCTCATAGGGGTAAAAGAATTGAAGGCTGATCGTTGTGTGCATAAAAAGTCAAGTGGCTGGCACGAACTTGGCTGAGCTCTCTTACTCAACGACAATGTTACTACCATTGACGAGAATGGTTCGTGTACGGCCGATCATTAGAGCGTCGAAATATAAATATCTGGAAGCTACTAGGCACCTACTCTGCTCGCACCCTGACCAAACGTTTCGCATCTGATAAACCTTGAATGAAATCCTGCTCATTTTTCTCTTTCAGACGCTGCCATCTCTCCAAGACTTCTGAATCCTCAATACTAAATACGATAGAAAGAGCTCTAGTATGGACGAAGTCGAAATCCGGTCCTGGTAAACTCATTCCAGAGCAGGTCGAGTAAACCAACCCAAATGACAGTCCGAATTCATAATCGCGTCCACGACTTATTCTTACTTTATCAACAGCATAACGCGCTACTGTCGTTGGTTTTCCTTGTTGGTCAGACATTCCGCATCGCGAGGCGGAGGAGATAACTACGATCCCTAAGCGATATACGTGTTAGCAGGTCTGATTGGGAATTTACCGATGTGTGGTTGGAATTCCGAGTAGATTATCAAGGGGACTATTGTGGCGACGACTAAGGCGGTCTTCAGAGATTGAAAAAGATAAATTTAACTGCTCTACCGAAAATATTGCTCAGAATGTCGTGCATCCCAAATAAAATACAAACCAGAGCGATCGTTGAGCTGAGGACGGTTTTAGTTGATGTTTGAAGAACTCGATTACCGCGAGACCCCGCTGGGCGCGATCAGCCTGCGACGGCGATCGGAACCGAGACTGGGCGGGAAGGTCCTCTACGAGGTCAAGCTTGGCGAGGAATTCCTGATGTCCAGTTTATTTGTAGAGGCGGAGGAGCAACTTGCCATACTTGCGCTACAGTCGCTCGATACCCAAAACCTCGATGTAGTCGTTGGGGGCCTAGGTCTTGGCTATACCGCTGCAAAGGCCTTGGAAAATGAGGCAGTTCGCTCACTGCTGGTCATCGAGGTAATGGCGCCCGTTATCTCGTGGCACCAGCTCGGACTGATACCGCTGGGCGATAAGCTCGCGCTGGATTCCCGCTGTTCCCTGGTACACGGAGATTTTTTTAAGCTGGCTGGATCATCTGGAAGCCTCGACCCGGATAACTCGTGCCGTTTGTTTCACGCCGTGTTGCTCGATATTGACCATTCTCCCAGCCACTGGCTGGACGCAAGCAATAGCGCGTTCTATACCGACTCAGGCCTTACCGAGTTAGCGGCCTCGTTGCATCCCGGTGGAGTCTTTGGCCTATGGTCCAATGATCCGCCGGATGAGGCGTTTACCAGGTTACTGAACGAGGTATTCTCATCTGCGAAGTCGCAAAGAGTAACCTTTCCAAATCCATACACGGAAGGTGAATCGTCCAGCACCATCTATCTTGCTTACAAAGAGGCGGCTCGGAACAACTGAGCAACACTCCATACCAACCAAAATAGAACCGGAGCCCTTCTATCTCCGGCCTATGTACCCGAACCTTTTCTCCAAACTCCTATCTACCGCGAGGAACACCTGAATAGCGGACAAGCCGCCATTACAGGTTACCCGTTCCTAAACCGCTACAACGTTATTAGCGCAGGGTCCTTTTTGAGTCTGGCCCACCTCAAATTCAACAGCCTGCCCATCGCTCAATGTAGCGTAGTCACCACCTGACTGGATTGCTGAGTGGTGAACGAAGAGATCCTTGCCACCGTCATCCGGCGTAATAAACCCAAAACCTTTACCTGCGTCAAACCACTTTACAGTCCCCTTTGCCATTACTTTCTCCTAGTTCCATTCAATTTAAAGATGATAAGAATATTTTGCTCACACAAGGATGGTGGCACTACTCGATAACATCCACGGTCTTCCAAAATCCCAGAAAATACCAGTCAGCATTGTTCCGGCCCTCGGATTATAGAGGTTTATGCAAATAAACATTACTTTTTCTACACAGAGTGGCATCCACCCCAATACATTGCCAGATCAATGCTGCCCCGGCTAAACGAGTCAAACTGCGTATAGTTATTGCCAGAATCAATCCAGAGGACCCAAAGGCTCCAGGGCTTTGATCAGTTTCTCGGCCGCTTCTTGGTTTCTCAAATTGTAAAAAACCCACTTTCGTCGAGTCCCATAATCCCTGCCTCTTTTGAAGAGTTCTTTTGCCTTCTCAGCATTTCCATTTTCTAGTTCGATTGATGCATAAATCCAAAGAATCATGCCATGCATATCAACGTTGTCTATCTTCTCTCCAATAAAGGCCTCGATCTCTTTTGTTCGCCCCAGGACATATAAGGATGAAACCAACTGGCTGGAAACCATATATCCTTTATCAACCGGAGCGTAACGTAACGCTTCGCGAAAATACGGAATCGCAGTCCCAAGATCTCCACAAGACTTATAGATGTATCCGACCGTAACTAAATTGTGCCTAGAATTACTGTTCTCGATCGACTCTGGAATATAACTTTTGGCGACCTTGCAGTCTTTCGACAAATGCTCCAATTCCATGAGCGCCCTTCCCGCATAGTCTCTTTCATTTCCTCTATTTTCTATTACAGACTTCGTTAAATTATCCAATCTCTCAAGGTCTTGTTCTTTTTCATTTTGTGAAAACCGCATTAAAAGAGCCTGATGCAGAATCCACGCCTCCACGTAGTCAGTAACGTTTTCATCTGTATTTAACGCACGTAACTTCTTTAAGATCTCTTGGGTTTTATCGTAACCGTCTTTCGTCCATTTGCTCCATTCACTTTCATAGTTTAAGAACAAGAGATATTGCTCAAAGGTCTCAAATTGTGACAACCACTGCTCTTCTTCTTGACCTTCCACTGCAGTGATCTGGAGCTGACCCAGAATCTTATTTCCAATCTCGTCTTGGACTTTGAAAATATCATCCAGCAGAAAATCGACTTGATCAGACCAAACGACTTTCCCTTTTGAAAGATCATTTAACTCCAGGGTCAGTCTGGTATTTTTTCCAAAGGATTGAACAGATCCCTGAATAACATGCTTAACACGAAACCTTTGAGCAATCTCGCTGTCCGGCATCTTGGTTTCAAGGATGTGGAAACTTGTACTGCTTGATAGGACTGAAAGCATTTTGTATCTGGACAAGCTGGAGATCAGGCTTTCCGTAATGGCATTACTGACCGAAGCATCTTCACCCCCGAGGCTCTTGAATGGCTTCACCAAGATAATAGGCAAGTTATCCCTCACAACCTGGGTTCGTACTTCAGTCTCGTTTACCCCTGCGCCTCTCTGCTGCTGCCACCACACGCCACCCCCTACCATCAAGGTAATGATTGCAAGACCCGCCACCAGATAGGCCATTCTTGTCGATGACTGGGCCTTCTTCGTTCCCGGAAGCTTTCGCTGACCCGTCCCATCAAGAGAAACATCCACCGCATGCAGAACCGTATCCTTGACCTGCTGCTCACCCAGATCAGTGAAACTCAAACTCATCTTGTTGTACACAATGTCGTATACGTTTTTTGATAAACAAATCCCGCCGGACTGGGCCAAGGCCTCCAGACGTGCTGCTACGTTAATGCCTTCCCCATAAAGATTGTCACCCTCAATAACGACATCACCCATATTGACACCGATTCGGAACTCCATCCTTTCCGCCTCAGTATCAACTGAATCATTGCGCTCTTTAATAGTTCTCTGAAATTCAGACGCGCACAACACTGCTTCTACAGCACTTGAAAACTCTGCCAGTACCGAATCCCCGGCAGTGTTGAAGACCCGACCCTGATGCTCACCGATGAGTTCTTGAATGATCTCCCGGCAGGCCTTAAGCGTCTGCAGGGTCTGAGTCTCGTTCTGCTCAATTCTGGTGCTGTAGCCAACCACATCTGTGGCGAGAATTACTGCAACCTTGCGCTCAACTTTGCCCTCAGACATAAATCCTTCCCCCTAAACCGTCACTACGCGCTTAACAATGGCAAAAATGCACTGACTCAACCCTTCAAGGAATCCCCCGCCTAGTGCACAGGGATCGGGAATCACTTCACCTTAAGCTTTTTCCAGGAACGTAATCTCTGGAGGACCCATCACCCCAGCTTGTTTTTGAACCTCCTGCATCTCGGGCGCCGCGAAAAAGGCGATGAATGCTTCTTTCGATGGTGCAGTTCCAATCGCTACGGCATTGCCCTCGTCATCGAGGTTTCTGTGAGCGGTAGCGTTGATGCCCGCGGCTTCCCGGGCTGATGCATGGCCATCAAACGTGGCTTTCCATTGATCGAAGTCGTTTACTTTTAGTGACACAATAACGGTAACACTCATCTTGTATATCCTCAATTTTTACTGACGTTTTAAGATAGTTTTGCCAACGCCTCTATATGGCTTGGGCCCAGACCACAGCATCCGCCAATGACATTAGCACCGGAGGTTTTCCACTGTGCGGCAAACGTAACGAGGTCGGCGGGGCTAATCACTTCTTCAAAATCCCAATTAGGCGACTTGAAAACGCCGCTATCGGGATAGGCTGTAATCAAGCCATCATGTGTGGCTTTGATTACATCAATTCCTTCTTCAATCAATTCGACAGACGTATGCATGATTCCCATACCTTCAAACTGATGCTTACTCGCCTCATGGATATTATCGATCAATAAAATACTTCCATCATGATGGCCGGTAATCTCGGACGCCTGATCTTTTCTCCTTGCGGACAAGCCACACCATATTGGAAGTGGTGATTGTGACGCGCGTTCAAATAACGGCATCATGCGAATGGGTAATGACATCATTTCCAGCAGGACAAGATCAACCTCACCCTCTTCATAAAACAAAAACATCTCATCGAATGCCTCTGAGAATTGATTGGGGGAGACATCCCTTTCGATAGATTTATTGACTCCAGAGCGAAATCCAAGGCTGTGTGACACAGAGCCTGCCACCAATACGTCGGGATTTCCCGAACGATCACGTGCCAACAATGCGGCTTCGATGTTCTTCTTATTGATCGTGTCAATCTGATCTGAAAGGCCCGCCGGTTCCAGTACTAGCCGAGAAGATGCATAGCCATTAACGGTGATGATGTCTGCCCCGGCGTCTATATAGGCCTGATGGGTTTCCACTAGGAGATCGAAAGCCTGGATAGAAGCGCATGCGGACCACGTCATACCGTCCATCGAGGCGCCACGCCGGTCTAACTCCGTAGACGTGCCACCATCGAGTATGGCCAACTTTCCGGAAAGCATTTTCGACGCAAGGGCAGTGTACCGAACTGTCACAGTATTGCTCCCAATCCTTCACTGGCATTGATCTGCGATTCAAAAACAAGTACCAGTAGCAAGATGCTCGCACCGCACCCTATCCCACAGAGAAACGAGCCGAATCTGGCATCACTAACTTCCGACAACTCGTAATGAAAAACATTTAGCAATAACGCCCCTGCGAGAACCGAGGAGAGAACGGCTGCGGCAAAAACACTATGTTCTCCCATACCAACCCCAATACCCCACCCGAACACCAGGGAAGCGCTCAAAACATAACGACCCCAACGGTTGAAATTGGTTGCATCGTGGGCCTCATGCTCTGCATCGATGATCACCATGTGAAGGCCAATTGCCAATGTAAAAATCGCTGCCGTGAATACATCTAGCGCGATGCGTTCGGCCAGTGTAAACGTGATCACAGCGTTATAGACACTGAATGACCCAATCGATACCAGAAACGACCGATGACCTTTTTCCCGATCCTTCTTAGACTCTTGTCGACACCAGCGCCTCAGACCAAAAAAGATCGTAAAGCCCAGCAATGCCAGGAGAAATACCCCGGTATCGACAAGGCGGGATTCCGCGAAATGGGAATGCAGCACTGCTCCGATAGAGTCCTTGCTCTCGATCAAGCCGGGAAGCATATGGAGAAACACAAACGCAGCAGCAAATCCACCGCTGAACGAGGCGAATCCTGGCCGCGCCATCATAGATACACGTCGGAGCCATGGCGCCGCGAGATGCAGCAGAACTAGCAGGGCTGTGAACGCTACAGAATAGATCAGGATACCGTCGCCCATCGTCACCGTTCGCCAACCGCTGCTAAAAAAAGATCTTTAAAAAACGCAAGGGCACAAGGCTTTCGTGATTAGCCTTGTGATTGTCGTTGTGGCCCTTATCACCTTGCCAGCGGAACTCCGTAGATCTGCCACCGTCGAGTGTAGCTAGCTTACCGGAAAGGATCTTCGACCCAAAGACGGTATATCTTTCGGTCATAATCTATGCTCCTATAGACCTCATTGAAAAGGACGTTTATTCTTCCGTTTCGGAAGAATTCAGGATTATCTTATCAGTACCAGTAGCTCAAAGGAGAACACTATGCAGTCTATTATCAAGCCCGTCATTGCGGTTGTAGCGGGGATATGCTTTGGAATGACAACAGTCCAGGCAGAAACCCGGGTCACCTACAAATCCGCGAAAAGTACCTCATCTTACTATCAGATGGCGGTGCAAATAGCCGAGGCTATGAAGAGAGGCTCGAGCGGCAACATCATCGTGACCGTAGAAGAGAGTCAAGGGTCGGTACAGAACGTCATGGAATCTGCCGTGCGCTCAGGAAACTACGTATTCACCACGCCGCCGGTACTCATCAGATTGGCCCAGGGCGGCAAGGCGATGTTCAAAGACAAGAGCAATCCGAAGTTTGATGAAATACGGGCTCTCTTCCCCATCCCATCCCTGACCATGCATTTCGTTATGCGGGCAGACAGTGGCGTTTCCACCTTTGCCGACCTGGAGGGCAAGACTGTGCTCATCGGCAAGGGGTCTTTTGGCGCACGAGAGGGTGCGAAATACCTGAAGTTGTTTGGTCTTGAAGGTAAGGTAAATCTTGCTAACGTCGAGCTCAACAATGCAGTACCGGCGTTAAAAAACAAGCAGATCGATGGTTTCGTTACCGCAGGATCTTATCCTGCTCCCAACGTTATCGAAGCGGCCGCCAGTACGGGCGTGACTGTGCTGTCGCTGTCTGACGAGCAGATTGCCAAAACGAAACGCACTAGACTGGTGATTCCCGCCGGCACTTATGCCGGTGTTGATCATGAAATCGTGACCACGTCTTTGCCGGTGGTAGCGCATACCACCACCAGCATGGATGATGAAACCGCTTATCAGCTGACCAAGACCTACTGGGAGCAAAAATCCGACATGGGCGCAGCGGCCGCCTGGTGGAACGGTGTTTCAGGCACTCTTCTGGAGAATATCTACGGCAAGGTTCATCCGGGCGCTAAACGCTACTACCAGGAAGCAGGCATGGACCTGCCTGACGGCAGTTAATCGAGTTAACCTCCGCCCCGGACCTGGGGCGGAGGTTTTGCAACATAGACTGGGTTTTGCGCCTTAAGCCTTGGCCAAACTCGCGTGTGCTCTTGCACGCGCCTCGTCCTTAGTATGTCGCTTTCAAGAAGTTTGTGGATCATCCTGGGCGCGACCTCAATCGTGTTTCATATATCTCTTATCTTCAGTGGGCTAATACCTAATCTGGTAAGCCGTCCGTTACATATGGCACTGGCTTTGCCCTGGGTTTTCATATTCGCCTCACGAACCACGGCCGGGCGTGCGAGCGGTGCAGTCCTGGCCGCTGTCGGAGTCGTATGCTGCCTCTATATCGTAATCAACCAATCTGCGTTGTCAGATCAGTACGGCTATTTAAGCGGTTCATTACAAACAGCAGTAGCGATAACTCTGCTTTTGATTGTTCTCGAGATGGCGCGCAGGGCAATCAGTTGGCCTCTGCCGCTGGTGGCGGTGCTGGCACTGGTCTACGGACTCTGGGGACAGCACTTGCCGGGTGAGTTCGGCCACCCGGGGCTTCCTTTGCAGAGTTTTCTTGGCACCCTCACTATTGCCGAAGGTGGAATTTGGGGGAAACTCACCGGTATCTCCGTCAGTATCGTCGCAATTTTTGTGATCTTCGGTGCAGTTCTTAACGCGGGAGAGGCCGGCCAAGGATTCATGAATCTGGCGACTACCGCAGCCGGCCGCCTGAAAGGAGGCGCCGCCAAGGTCTCCGTTATTTCTTCTGCCCTTTTCGGATCCATCTCCGGGTCGGCCTCGGCGAACGTCGCCTCAACTGGCGCCATCACCATGCCGGCAATGACCCGTCTTGGGTATCCAAAACGTCTCGCCGGCGCAGTCGAAGCCGTGGCATCGTCAGGCGGTCAGATCATGCCTCCGCTCATGGGTGCGGGCGCCTTTGTCATGGTAGAACTCACCGGCGTCCCCTACACCGGCATCATGGCGGCAGCGCTATTGCCCGCCCTGCTCTATTTCATAACCGTCTGGGCCGGAATTAACGCATACGCCCGCCGGTACGACCTTGGCGCCCTCAACAAAGACGATCAACCAGGCTTTAGGGTTGTAGTGATTACGACCCTGTTCTTTTTAGTACCCTTTACAATTTTGCTAGAGCGCATGCTGGTGGGAGGCTATACACCTCAATATGCAGCCTGTGTCGCTATCGTCTCCGCCTTCGTCCTGTTGAGTTTTGACAAGCGACTCAGCTTCTCTCTTCATCGAACACTCAAACGCCTGGAGAATGCCTGTATTAATTCCGGCACTCAGATCGCTACGATTGCATCGATCATTCTCTGTGCCAGTATTGTGATTGGCGTCCTTGCGCAAACGGGGCTCGGCATCAAGATAACGTCGTTGATCATATCGGTATCCGGTGATCAGTTATGGCCCGCGTTGCTTCTCACTGCATTGGCCTGCCTGCTGCTCGGGATGGAAGTACCCACGACAGCGGCATACATAATATGCGTATCGGTAGCTGGTCCCGCATTACAGAATCTTGGTCTGGATCTGCTGATCACACATCTCTTTGTCTTCTGGTTTGCCTTGCTGTCAACGATAACCCCACCAGTGTGCGGCGCGGTGTTTATCGCCGCTGGGATGGTCAATGAAAACTGGCTAAAGGTTGCCGTCAGCGCAATGGCGCTTGGCATTGGGCTCTATCTGGTGCCTTTGGGCATGGTCGCGAATCCAGACCTGATTGCCTTGGAACATGCTCCCGGCAAGGCACTGCTCGCCGCTACAAAGATCGGCTTCAGTTTGTCAGCAATATCCTATGGAGTGATCGCGCCACTAGCTACATGGATTCGCTTACTGCTCATCGGTTGTGGGTTCTTGTTACTCCTAACCTGAATCTCTTTTCTGCTAGCAGTTGAGATTACTGACTGCGCCATCGGGCATTACGGTCTGGCAGAAGATGGCTTCCGATAGGTTCCGTGATTCGGCCAGCAAGGCCCCTGAGAGATTTGCATTCGTGAAGTTTGCCTGATAGAGATCTGCCCAAGTAAAATTCGCGGACCTCAGATCTGCTCCGATTAGCTTTGCATACTTAAGCTCTGTCCGCATAAAGTTGGCCCTACGGAGATTTGCACCGTTTAGTTCAGCATGCGCTAACACCTTGTAGCTGAGATCTGTATCGGGGAGCTCACAATTCGGACAACTCCCCGTTCTGGCGAGTTGCAGCCGCTCCGGCAGGTACGGTACTGGAACATCCCATTGATGCGCCGCCGCGTGATCATTGTGCAAAAAGGCTAAGTTCGAGAGAAAAGTAATGGCAACAATTACAGTCAAGCGGACCATGTCATGAACTTTATAGATGGTTTTAGCGTTAAACCTTATCATCCATGTCCGGGGCAGGAGCATCAAATCTTCGCAAGCCACTTTATTTATCTAGATGACTGAACTGTCTCACCCCCAACGAATAAGGTGCATGATTGCCCTCATCGCTGCACTGGCAGTGGTGTCGATAACCAGTTCCCTGAATTGGCCGATTCTGGCCGAGGCCTTGCGCAATCAGGGCTATATTGAATCCATGATCGGTATCAATGCTGCCGCGCAGTTCGCCGGTATCATTGTGGTCGCACTCGCTGCCCCACGAATTATCCCGGCCCTGGGATTTTTCAAGGCGATTCTGCTGGGTCTTGTGATTGTCGCCGTTACCTTGATAGCGCTGCCAACCTTTCGCGGTTTTGAGACCTGGCTTGTGATCCGCTTCCTTCTGGGTGTCGGAAACTCACTGCTATTTACCGCAGGAGATACCTGGATAAACCAGATCGTGGAAGACAGGGTTCGAGGGCGCTGGATGGGGATCTATGTCACGGTGGGTATGGCCGGTTGGGCCGTCGGTCCAGTGCTAGGTGCCTATCTTGATCCGGACACCTTTTGGCCATTCCTGTGGGGTCTGGTAGCAGTAGTAATCGCCGCCTGCTTTCTGCTGCCCGCCCGAAAACTCGATATCAGGTTGAGTGTCGGTGAACAGGGGATCGCTCTGGGCCTCGCAACAGTTTTTCTTGCCGCACCAACCGTGTTGCTGTCATCCGCCATGTTTGGCATTGTGGAAGGCGCGATGCAGTCTTTTGCACACCTTTACACTATGGACGTGCTCGGAGCACAGTTTCGTCAGACAGGGTATGCCGTTATCTGGGTTGGCGCGGTGGCAGCGATTTTCTTCCAGTACCCTATTGGCTGGCTAGCCGATAAGTTCAATCGCCACTGGCTACTGATTTTGTGCGTCCTGATTCTGATGCTTTGCATCCTGCTGTTTCCGCTACTAATAACAAGCGGCCGCGAGGCCTGGTGGCAGCCACAAACCCTCGCGTTATGGACCGTCGTCAGTATCTGGGGGGGTGCAATGGGTGGAATTTTTACCGTCGGTATTACACTCCTGGGTCATCGCTTTCGGGGCGTAGAACTGGTTTCCGCGAATGCCGTCTTTTCGGTGTTGTTTGGCATCGGCGGACTGTTGGGACCCTTCCTGGCAGGCACCGCGATGACCGCAATCGGGCCGGCGGGCTTCCCTCTGTCACTGCTCGGGGCAGTGGTGCTTTACGCCTTGTTTGCGATCTATCGGCAGCTTGCCCGCAATTAACATGATACGGTCAGTCACTCACTTTCTGGCGATCTCTTTAGTCCCAAAAACTTAAGACGCTGCCTCTGTCCTTCTTTTTTACGCTGAGCGGTTATGGCGTCCAAAAGATCGGCTTCTTCTTGGGTTTTGCAGGATTGCTCTGCAAGGCCTAACTTCTTATCTTGAGCACGGAGTGTATCGGGACCCTGTTTTTGAACGATCATGGCCTTGCAGCCTCTGACCATCACTTTCGAGGAAGGCTGATCCAAAGTATCTGCACTTGAGGTCAACACCGCCGCCAAGGTGATCACTGGAAGAAGAACTTTTAGCCCTGATAGGGTCATCTCTGAACTGCGTAATAAACGTGGGCAAGTATCGAACGCCAGTAGCTTATCAAGACTACAATGCCGAAAATGAATAAGCAGATCTTACATAAGTCAGATGCAGCACTCATTTGAATCAGTATGACTGACATTGTCGATCTCGACCGCTATTCACTCGACAAGCTTGAGAGCGCAGAGGGTCAAGCGCTGATCAAGGATTGTCAGAAAGCGCTTAGTCGTGACGGCATGTTTAATCTTCCCGGGCTCATCCGGCCCAGAATGCTTGAGCAGATGGTCGACGAGGTACTGCCCATCATTAAGTCCAGTTCATTTACGCATCGACGCCGCCACAATGTTTATTTTCTTCCCGAAATTGAGGGGCTGGATCCAGAGCACCCAGCCCTGACGGAGTTTGAGACTGCAAACCATACCGTATGCGCCGATCAGATTCCGGACTCGGCCCTGATCAAACTTTATCTGTGGCCACCGCTGGCTGATTTTCTGGCAGCGGTAATGCAAAAGCCTGCTCTTTATCCGATGGATGACCCTCTGGCATGCCTCAACGTGATGGCTTACCGCAGCGGAGAGGCCCTCAACTGGCACTTCGATCGATCTGAATTCACGACAACACTGTTACTGCAAGCGCCTGATTCGGGCGGCAACTTTGAATACCGGACCGGGCTACGAAGCGATCAAGACCCCAACTACGAAGGTGTGGGCGCATTCCTGCAGCACAGGAATCCAGATCGAAAAGAACTGACTGTCGAACCGGGTACGCTAAATGTGTTCCGCGGCAAGAATACGCTCCACCGTGTAACTCAGGTCGAGGGGTCACGTGACCGGATTATTTCGGTGCTCTCCTACTATCAATACGAAGGTGCGCGCTTCAGCGACGAAGAAAACCTCGGCTTCTACGGTCGAAAGGCAGACTGATAGACGAAAGTGCCCATCCGAGACCGCTAAAGAGTGATAACCTGATCCGGCATATTCGATGCAAGCCCCTCATAAAGATTGGGGAAACACCCAATCACGGCGCCATCGACAAGTTTGTTTTCAATCTCTCTCTCGTAACAGCACTGATCACAGCCCATCAGTAGGATCTTCTGCTCGCGCGCAACAATAGCGAGGCGTTCGCCCAGGGGGTCACCTTTTACGAGAACGTAATTGTTATCTTCAAAAAAGAACATCCCCACCACATCAGGACCATGGGCCCGCTCTTCCAGTTGCGGCAGGATCATCTTGCCTAACTTATACGAGACCGTATGTCCTTGGCTGGAAAAAATATATGCGACTTTCATGCTTGCTCCATTATTTTTCTGTCAAAATTTATCAGCGTTACGGCCTGAGCGCCGGTCCTCAACAAACTTGCACAATTTCACATCCTAAACATCGACAATAACGGCTTCCGAAACAATAAAAAAGCAAACAAAAATACACCTTTTTACTGCAAGGTCTTTTTTCTAAATGAGGCTATCCTCTTTTCAATTTGCGGATATCTGAAACACTCTGTGTCGTGGTCGTTAACAATGCCAAGGGATTGCATAAATGAATAAACGGTCGTCGGCCCTACAAATCTCCAACCTCTCTTCTTGAGATCTCTCGAGATAAGCGTTGAGGTTTCTGTTTTGCCTATATCAGACCGATTATTTTTAGCCTCCAAGGCCTCAAAAGACCAAAAATAATGATTCAAGGAGCCATATTCTTTGATTAACTTTTTAGCCTCCTTTGCATTACCAATAACAGCCTCGATTTTTCCTCGATGTCTAACAATGCCCTCATCCTTCAATAATTTTGCGATTTGAGGTTCTGAAAACCGAGAAACTTTAGATATATCAAAACCAATAAAAGCCTTTCTAAAGTTTTCTCGTTTATTTAGGATGGTTCTCCAACTCAAGCCTGATTGAAAAAGCTCTAAAGATAATTTTTCGAAAACCATGTGATCATTCTCTTCTGGCCTCCCCCAATCTTCATCGTGATATTCAAAGTAGTCAGAATGGCTAGAAGCCCATTCACATCGTTTTTTTTCGCCCAATCCAGACTCCTTTGATAAACATCAGCATTTATTCGTTGACGACTCCGGTAGGTCTTGCCACCCCGTCTATCACTAACTGGGGTTGAGTGCCGACACCAATCAACTCAGGTCGGTTAGCAAGATATTCCCTCACGCCGGCAAGACCTTCCAAAGTGGACATGAATTCTCTAAGACGCGGGTAGGCCCCAAGTAGCCCTTCATCCAGAAACAGGGCAAGATTCACATGGTGAAAGACGCCAAAGTCACAGTAGAACGGCGCCTCACCAAAGAAAAACGGCATATCGGGCTTGGCATTGAGCAGACGCTCAAAATCTGCAAGGCGAGGCTGGATTTGCTCTAGCAACTCACTCTTCATTGATTCGAATTTCTCACCGACGGCGAAGTTGATCGTCGGATTCAACGGCATAAACATTTCCTGGGATGTTTCGTACAAGGCGTCCACCTCGCCACCCATCAATGGATCTTCAGGCTGCAGACCCGTTAGTTGCGCCAAAAACCGGGTAATGGCGCCGCTTTGGCAGATTCTGGTGTCGTTATCCACGATCAGCATGGGCAACTGTCGGTAAGGCACTGAGGTTTTGACTTCGCTCCAGGGTTGCCCAAAGTATTCCCAGGCCATCTCATAGGAATACGGAGTCCCCGTGTAATTCAGCATCAGTTGCGGGGCTTCTGCAAGCGCCCTCATCTTGAAATAGACCAGCCGTAAGTTATTCACGCGATACCTCCTGTTTGGCGCAGATTAAAGGACCTTGAGCAGGGTCGAGACAAAGGTTGTGAGGCTACAGTGTCACGGCACTCCTGAAAGAGTGTGCGGTGATGAAGCCCTGCGCCGGCACACTCCCGATCATCGGACATCGCGGCCATCTCAGCTCGCTGCCTTGCTATGATTTAATAGTGTTTCTAATTTTTACCTTTTGTAGTCGTCGGCCCTGGGTTTTCGCCAGAGGTTTTGCCTCCCGAGCAGGAACGACGTACTAAGTCTTGAAATGGGTGATCACCATCACATCGCTCCCGGTCAGGCCTTAGTACCATGGCTTTGCACTATGAGTGCTTCTCCTCCTTTTGATTAACCCGGCGCCTTAAAGGCGTCGGGATTTTCTTGAAATTTCAGCCCGCTGAATCATCTCAGCACTCCACAAAACGCCTAAACTTGGCTGATGGCATATCGCAAACTGTCCAGCACCCAAATCTGGCGTCTTTTCCTGATCTCGCTAGCAATCGGCATGGTGGTGGGTATTTATTATCTGCTCTCCCCCTATCAGCAATGCAGAAGAGAGATTCGGATCGAACATCCCAACACTGAAGAGCAAGTCATCATAGATGAATGTTTGGAGCGAACGACCAACTAAGACAAATCCGTTCCCGGCACCCATAAGCATTGATGCTTACAAGAGACTGGTTCTTGAACGTTACAGTAGCCTCAAGCTCCGAGCCATTGAACCGCCGAATAGGCCATCCAGAGCAAGGCGATCAAAAGACCCGTTATTCTCCAATCCATCCGATTTCTCGTTGACTTAACCCGCCATATACCAAGGCTTGCACCAATTTATTTCCCGCGTACGAGTGGAAATTTGTCACAGGTAATGGACGAGCCTTCCGTCAATTCTGGAGCGCGATAACTTGCGAGGCAAGGGATATCGTGGAAACGGATAGCATCCGACGCCCAGTTGATGGAAAACGCGGCCCGACGTTGATTCAAAGTGTTTCCAGGCGCACTGTGAAAGGTATAAGAGTCCCAAGCCAGCATGTCGCCCGGCTGTAACTCTGTTGCCAGAATTCTCGTAGCGGGATCATCATCAATATCCGGAATCACCGGACGATCAGAGCGGGCATGGCGATAGTCAGTGTCGCCCGCAAAATTTGCCGCCTGGTAGATGCGGGCTTCGCGGTGAGAGCCCGCCCAAAAACGTAATGCTGTTTCCATCGGGATGGGATCCAATGCCGTCCAGCAGTTGATCACACCAACTCCATGAAGCGGGTAATAGGCATGATCCTGATGCCAAGGTGTGTTGGCGTTGGCTGTACCAGCCTCTTTAATCAGCAAAAAATCATAAAAGAGGTTCATCGAGTCTGTCCCCAACAGCGAAAAGCCAAGATCCGGGGACCGGGACTCAATAATCGCCTGACGAAACGCGTCAACCTGCCGCCAGGCCTGGCTGGAAAAAGAAAACCTTCCGCTATCTCCAGATTTCTCGACAATATCCACGTTCTCGCTCGCGCCTGAGAGTGCCTGCTCTATGCCCTCCTCCACCAGCGAGAGCCATTCGCCGTCATGCGCCCGACGCAGGCAAACCACGCCGTCACTACGCAATGCCAGGCGTGCGTCATTACCCGGCAGGCTATGCTCAGCGTTAAATTCCTGAATCGGTTCCATAGTCTAATTACGGTTCTAATACTCAGTCATCTAGAGGATGATGTTTTCCATCGAAATGGATCTGCGCGCTCTTGCTAAGAATCTGTTCAAAATCATCCAGGCAGCGAATATTGATGGTATTGCGATCCGGACGCATCCTGGGCCTACCGAATACGTGAATCCCACAGGTGTTACAAAAGTAATGGCTCGCCTCTTTTGAACCGAACTGATAATTCGTAAGACACCCCCGCCCTGAGGTAATCCTGAAGTGATCATCATCGGCCGAAATATGGATGATTCCTTTTTTGACACATATCGAGCAATCACAAATCAGCACTTCGTCATAAGTGCCGGTGACCTCAAAAGTTACTTTGCCGCAGTGACAGCTCCCGTCATAGCGTTTCATTCTGCTCTTCGCTCTCCACAGACCGCACTTGCCTTATTGAAACAATCAAGAACATCGCCCTCCAACCCAACTATCGTCACGCAATCACTGCTTTGGGTCAAGACTGACCCGATAAATCCAAGGCCATAATTTGCCCGTAAGATACAAGTCACGCTTATCTTCATCCCAGGCAATACCATTGAGGACGCCAATATCCAAAGATATTGCTTGCGCATCAGCGATCAGCATTTTGCAGTCGATAATAGCGCTCACCGATCCGTTTTCGGGATCAATCACTACGATATATCGGGTCTTCCAGACATTTGCCCAAATTCTGCCGTCAACAAACTCCAGTTCGTTGAGATGGAAGACAGGCTTACCAAGATGGCGCACCTTGATCACCCGCTCAACAGAAAAGTCTTTTGCAGATCTGAAAAAGAGCGTGTCTGAGCCATCCGAGGCAATAAGACTCTTGCCATCTGTCGTAAGTCCCCACCCCTCACGGTCATTCAGCCATACAGGTAATTGCTCTACAGACTCTCCCGAATGGTGATAACGGTATACGGGACCTTTCTTCCAAGTAAGTTGATAGAGGACGTTATTCAGCATCGTAATGCCCTCCCCAAACTCATTACTCGCAAGCGCCTTACGCCATATCACCTCCAGGGAATTCGAAGCCCGGTTGAGGTGGTAGCGGATGAGTTTGGACTCTCCGTAGCGGCCTGTTCCCTCAAAAACACTATCGCCCGAAATATGAAGGCCCTGAACAAAATGGCTCGGATCATGTGCAATTTTCTGCTCAATCCGCACCGAAAACGAAGCGACGCTATCGTCGGGTAAAGCAAGGAAACTCGGAGCGGAATGGGTGACGACATCACCCAGCGCGACCGGGAATAACTCTCCCCGGCCAAGAACTGCAACAACAACCAGGAAGATATTGCCAGGCGTCAGAACAACTAATATACGCCGCAGAAGGTTCATAAAATAATTCTGAAGGCCTGTCGGTTACCGATCCGTCAAGAAAGATAAAATAGCAACGTTCGCTTTCTGGCTGACCTTATGGACCACCATGAAACTCTCGCAATTCAAGATTTTAACTTTTGATGTTTACGGCACGCTGATCGACTGGGAAAGCGGCATGGTCAATGCCCTGAAACCCCTGACAGACCAGGTTGCCGTCCACCTCAGCCGCGACGATATCCTGAGCGCCCACGCCCATTATGAATCAACCGCGCAGCGCTTTTCACCGTCAAAAAAATATTCTGAACTTCTGGCAACGGTTTACCGGCGCCTTGCTGAACACTGGAAGGTTTCTGTCGACTGGGAAGAGTGCCTTACTTACGGCCGATCAGTGCCACAGTGGCCGGCATTTGATGACAGCACGGATGCGTTGGGTTATCTGAAACAGCACTTTGAACTAGCGGTTTTGACCAATACCGACAATTTGAGTTTTTCGGGCTCCAATGAACGCCTTGGGGTGGCTTTTGATTCGGTCATGACCGCCGAGGACATCGGCAGCTACAAACCCGATAACCGCAACTTTGAGTACATGCTGGAAACGCTCGCGCACCGGGGAATCACCAAAGATGAAATCCTGCACGTGGCGGAGAGCATGTTTCATGATCATCAGCCCGCGAACCAGTATGGTCTTGCAAACTGCTGGATTTACCGCCGGCACAACCAGGAAGGCTTTGGCGCCACGATGGACCCCGGCGATATGCCGACCGTCAACTTCACCTTCAACAGCATGGCCGATCTGGTCGCAGCGCATCAGCAGGAGACCGCCTAGTCACACGGAGTAGAGCACAAAGGTAACTATTTGCCGATGCAAAATCTCAGCATCGACATAAACTGAATCATCAGTTCTTCCTGCACTGGGGAACGCCCTCGGTAAACCCGTGGGTCACTTCGCCGGAAGGGTCCCGTGCGACCGCATCCCAGGGCTTGCCGGCATCCCACTCGCCGGTGATTGATCGGCCGCTGGCATAGGTGAAGATTCCTTCGCCGTGGTAGATCCCATCAACAAACTCACCTTCGTAACGGTCGCCGTTATTCCAGAAATAGGCACCCATACCTGACTTTATACCGCTCACCCACCGGCCTTCATAGCGCTCGCCGTCGGCCCAGGTATAGGTTCCCTCACCGTGTTTCTTGCCGCCCTGCCATTCGCCGGAATAAGTATCGCCGTTGGCGTAGACATGCGAGGCTACACAGTTATTAAAGAGATGACTTGATCCTTCCGGACAAGGGGCGAGCGCGAAGCTCTTCACCGCGAAGGTAAGCCCGGCCGCAAGGACGAGGAGACGAATTTTCATGGTTAACATTTTACCGGATTGCCGGTCAGAAGACGGGGTGCTCAGTGTGCCGGTATGGGCGTTTCGCCCTCGATGGTCGCGCGTCTCATGACGCGTCTGTGCGCTGTTACCTCGCCGAAGTAATCCGCCACCGCATGATGCAGGGAAACCCGGTTGTCCCACAGCGCGAGGGATCCTTGTTCCCAGTGCAGGCGACAACCAAAATGCGACTTGGTTGCGTGCTCGTAAAGATAATCCATCAATGGCTTGCTTTCGGCTACAGTCATCCCCTCAAAACGCGTACTGAATGCGGGGCTGACATAAAGGGATTTGCGGCCCGTGTCCGGATGGATCCGCACCAACGGATGCACCGCCCGACCCTCTTCGTTTTTCTTCTCGTGCATTCCGTCATAGGTCGCAGACCACTGCCTGGTGTCTCCCGATTCATTGACAACCCGCAGCGAATCAACAAGTTCCTTAAGACCCTCTGAGAGCGCTTCGTACGCAAGATACATATTGCAGAACTCGGTATCGGCGCCATAGGGCGGCACCTCTTCTGCGTAAAGGGCAGAGCCCATCGGCGGACGATCAAGAAACATAAGATCCGAGTGATAAAAATTATCCCAGCTGTAATCCTCACCCGGTTCGCGCACGATCTGGAAGATGTCCGGATCCTGATCAACTCCATGCACATAAGGATGAGGAATCAGCGGCCCAAAATGCTCCGCAAAGGCACGCTGGTCTGCCACCGTAAGACTCTGGTCGCGAAAAAGTAAAACCAGAAACTGATTCAGCGCTGATTTTATCTCTGCGAATTCAGGTGCTTCGAGTTTCCTGGAAAGATCAATGCCTGTCACCACTGCACCCAATGCACCACTGATGGGCGAGATTTCAAAACTATTGTAAGGCTGTGTTTGAGACATTCTTCCTCCTTATAAATTTCTGGAAAAGCCCCTGGTTTTCAAACTTCCGGCACTTCCAGCATATAATGTTTCAGCGAAAATATATTCTAGTATGATTTGAAATACTATAAATCTTCAGGTGCGTGGGACAGCGGGCCAAACAGGCGCTGAGAGACAAGAAAAGGCATGACCTCCTCCAACTTAAACGATTTCCTCGACCCTGAGGTCATCGACAGACTTCGTGACCCCGATCTGAATCTCGCGAAAGGCCTGCCCGCATCAATTTATACGAGCCCGGATTTCTTTACGTTCGAGAAAGAGCGGCTCTTTCCTGAGTCCTGGGTGGGTATTGGCTTCGACTCTGACGTTCCTAATGTGGGAGACGCTGTCCCGATGGAAGTTGGTGGATCACCACTGATTCTGTGTCGAGATAACAACTCCCAAATCCAGGTCCTACATAACGTTTGTCGTCACCGGGCGACGATCGTGCTTGAGTCTCCCGCCTCGGGACTAAAGACCTTCAAATGTCCTTACCACGGGTGGGTCTATGACCTGGACGGAGGCCTTATCGCCACGCCTTTTTGGGATGGCACAGCAAGCGCTAAACGCTGTCCCGTAGAGCCGGAATCCGCGAGCCTGGTTCCCGTCCGCAGCGCCATCTGGAACCATATCGTTTTCGTTAACCTGAGTGGCAACGCGCCGAGCCTCGATTCGTATCTGGCTGAGATGGAAGAGGAGCTCGGTCACTTTGATCTCGAGTCTATGGAGGCGGTCCATAGCGAATCCTGGGTGTTCAATGCGAACTGGAAGTTGGTCATGGAGAACTGGGAGGTATACCACCATGTCTGGGTGCATCAGGGCGTGTTCGATCTAATGTCTGACGAAGTTGATTTTGAAACCGGTGTACCCTGCACTGACATGATCGCCTGCAACAACAGCCTCATGCTGAGGCCCAACGGCCTGCGCAAAGAATCGGCGAGACCCAATCCTATCGACCTTCCGCTAATGCCGTGGAAACCTGACATTCCAAAAACCCCTAAATTGAGCAGTATCGCCAACGCGATATTGCCCAATGTAACGGCGAGCATGGGCCGGGTAGAGTTTGCGCCAGCGATATATATACCGATCGCGCCAGACAAAACCCTGGCGAAAATGACCTGGTTTATTCCGCCGGGGATCAAAAATGATGAGAAATTGAAGCCAGAGGTCGATAGGATACTCGAACGCTGGCTGGGACCCGATCGTTCTATTGCCGGTCGACGCGGGATTCGCGCCCAGGATCACCATTGCATGGAACTCCAGCAGCAAGCTAGAAGTTCACCGGTGGCCGATGATGTACGATTCTCCAGAACCTGGGAAGCAAATGTGCGATATTTTCAAAACTGGCTGGTGGAACGACTGCAGGCGTAGGTCAAGAGCATAGAATAACACCTGCGTCCATCGGTTCAGTAGTACAAGACAAACTGACAACCCGATTACCCAAACGATCTCTCGATGAAAGTTCAGACCGGTTCAATCATTGCCTCGCGGGCCAGACGTCGGCGGAATTCTGCAATCACCGACGTGCTTCAGCTGGTCATCCTGGGGGCAGGTCTCATCTGGCTGTTGCTGCGCGGCGCAGGCGGGATGAACTACGTGTGGCAGTGGCACCGGGTACCTCAATATATATACAAGGTCATCGATGGAGAATTGATCTTTGGGCCGCTGCTCGACGGGTTGATGGTGACGCTGGAACTCAGCGTGTACAGCATCGTGCTTGGCCTTTTGATCGGACTGATTACGGCCTTCTTGCGCCTTTCTGACTCCTATTCCGGCAAATTGCTTGCGACTGTTTATCTCGAACTGGTTCGAAACACACCACTTCTTATTCAGTTGTTCGTCTTCTATTTTGTCCTGGGGCCGATCTTTGAGATAGACCGGTTCTGGGTAGCGGTACTGTGTATTTCGTTCTTCGAGGGTTCTTTTGCTTCCGAAATCATTCGCGGAGGGATTTTGTCGGTCCGTAAAGGCCAGGTTGAAGCCAGCGAAAGCCTAGGCCTGAGCCGCGCGGCAACCTACCGGTACATCATTCTGCCTCAAGCCCTGCCGATTATTCTGCCGCCACTCGCCGGGATCCTGGTGAACCTCATCAAACATTCGGCAATTGTCAGCGTGATCGCGGTGTTTGACCTTACAACATCGGGACTGGATATCATTTCCGAAACATTTATGGCTTTTGAGATTTGGATCACGGTCGCTGCGATCTACCTCGTGATCACAATTTCACTGTCCATTGTAATAAGTCGATTTGAGCGCTACATGAAGCGCTCGATTCTGGCGGGTTAAGCAGACTATGGGATCGACTAAAACAATTTTACTAGCCCGCGGAATGGTTCCGTGGGTCTTTTCCAACAAGGAGGATGTATGCAACTCGTAAAAAAGGTGTTTGTGGGAGCTGTAACCTTTCTCGGTATTGCGCTGGCGCCGTTCACTGCAACAGCCGGGGATCTGCAGCAGCAATTGACCTCTGAAAGTGTTATCCAGTCCATTACCAAACGCGGCAAAATGAAGGTAGGCATGTCTACTTTCGTGCCATGGGCAATGCGTGACAAAAAAGGTGAATTGATTGGGTTTGAAATTGATGTCGCCAAAAAGGTTGCAGCCGATCTTGGTGTCGAGATCGAGTTTGTTCCCACCGCATGGTCAGGCATCATCCCGGCGCTCATCGCCGGTAACTTCGATGTGATCATTGGTGGTATGAGCGTCACTCCAAAGCGTAATCTGACCATAAATTTCACCGCACCGTATGCACACTCAGGTATGGGAGTCGTTGCCAATAAAGAACTCGCCGGGGGCCTCGCGTGGCCTGATGATTACAACAGTTCGAAGGTGACCTTCACCTGTCGACGCGGGGCAACTTCCTGCACCGACACCCAGAAAATGTTCCCCAAGGCCAAGCTTCGCCAGTTTGACGATGGTTCGTTGGTTATTCAGGAAGTTGTCAATGGCAATGCCCATGCGGTGCTGACCAGTTTCCCGAAACCTACTATGTGGCAAGCTCAGCATGCCGATGTACTGTTCAACCCAACTCTCGAAAAGCTGACGGAAGGAAACGAGTCATTCGGCATTAGAAAGGGTGATCCGGACGCAATGAACGTCTTCTCCAACTGGATCATGGTTAACACCAGTAACGGCTGGCTTCAAGAGCGCTGGACCTACTGGTTCGCCACCATGGATTGGAGCGATCAGGTCGATCTTAAATAGTACCTACTGGCGCTACCTTGGATGGCAATCCCGGTGAAACCGGGATTGCCATCAATATTTCTCGGAACCTGCACTCCCCGGGCAGTAGACAGTGCAATGAATGATCTCTGACGATGCGTAGGAAACCCAAAAGCAACTTAACTCGTGCGGTTGACGTAATAGTCATTGCAAGCGCGCTCTTTTTGGTTGGCTACGTTATCCATAAAGTTGACACCGTAATGATTTACGACTGGCACTGGGACTTTTTATGGAATTACATACTGAGATGGGATGAAGAGCAACAATCCTATAAGCCGAATCTTCTGCTAAAAGGATTGACAGCGACTTTTGGTTTAGTGATCTGGTCGATGCTTCTTGCAAGCATTATCGGAATCGTAATGGGGATCATGAGGACCAGTTCACGAATTTTCTTCCGAACTGTGAGCCGGTTGTACGTCGAATTCATTCGAAACATGCCGCCAGTAGTCTTTATCTTTGTGTTCTTCTTTTTTCTGAGTTCGCAGTTTGTACCTCTACTGGGTATCGATCGAATTTCGGTAGACGCTTCCCCGACTACCATCGCCATACTTGAAATTCTTCTGGGTCCAAAGGAACTCTTCGCAAACGCTATTTCAGGCATTTTGTGCCTTGCGCTCTTTGAAGGCGCTTACATCACCGAGATTATCCGGGCCGGGATTCAGTCCATTGATAAAGGGCAATCAGAAGCTGGTAACTCTATCGGTCTCAGCCGCTTTCAGACGCTACGCTGGATTGTGTTTCCCCAGGCTGTGCGGAAGGTAATTCCCCCTCTGACCGGGCAATTCATCACCCTGATCAAGGATTCATCGATTCTGGCGCTGATCTCGATTCAGGAGCTAACCTTCCTGGCGCAGGAAGTGGCCTACTCCACTCAGTATGTGTTCGAGGTATGGTTGTTTGTTGCGGGTGTTTATTTCTGTATCTGCTATTCACTTGCCTTTTTGTTTACAAAACTTGAAAAACGATCCCGGAGAATTTATCAGAGTTGATGGGTTGCCCGGAAATGTGACTGAAGCACCCACCAACCCTAAAATTGAACATCATCAGGAGAAACCCGTGGAACAGATGATCTCACTTAAGCATGTCTCCAAATACTTTGGGGAATTTCGTGCGCTGAACGATGTCTCTCTGGAAGTCTCGGCCGGTGAGCGTGTTGTCGTCTGCGGCCCCTCAGGGTCTGGAAAGTCCACCATGATCCGCTGCATTAATCGGCTCGAGGAACACGATGAAGGCGAGATCTGGGTCAGCGGGAATCAACTCACCGAGGATGTAAAAAACATCACCGAGATCCGAAAAGATGTCGGGATGGTATTTCAGCAGTTCAACCTGTTCCCGCATCTCAGCGTTGTTGATAACCTGACCCTGGCACCGATGAAAGCCCGAGGCTTTTCCAAGAGCGACGCCACCGACCTTGCGATGACCTATCTCAACCGGGTGCATATCCCGGAGCAGGCCGCTAAGTATCCAGGTCAACTCTCCGGCGGGCAGCAGCAACGGGTCGCCATAGCACGCAGCCTTTGTATGCAACCCAAGATCATGCTCTTCGATGAGCCGACCTCGGCACTCGACCCTGAGATGATCAAAGAAGTGTTGGATGTAATGATCGAACTTGCCGAGGAGGGAATGACGATGATCGTGGTGACCCACGAAATGGGCTTTGCAAAAAAGGCGGCAAACAAAGTCGTCTTCATGGACGAGGGTGAGGTAGTGGAATCTGCGCCCACCGAGCAATTTTTCTCCGAACCTGAAAGCGACCGGACTAAGCTGTTCCTGTCACAGATCCTGACACACTAGGTCCGCTCCGGACATTCTCGCCGATGAGGTGCTCAATTGATCTTGACCGTCCCGGTAAATTCGAGGGATCTGTTCAGTTAAATCACTCGGACAACCGTCATGCATACGGCGTCATTCCCATACCGATCGGAATGGTATCCGCTGATGGCGGGGGCCCCACCGTCCTGTTGACAGCAGGCAACCATGGAGATGAATACGAAGGCATCGTCATTCTGCAGCGTCTATTCCGCGACCTTGATCCAAGCCGGATCCGCGGTCGCATCATTATCATGCCGTCACTCAATCTACCAGCGGTCCGGGTTTATCAAAGAACCTCCCCGCTTGATGGCGCCAACATGAACCGGTCGTTTGGCACTCAGGATATTAGCGGCCCGACCCAGGAGATCGCCCAATTTGTCGAGGAGCAACTCATTGCCCGGGCAGACTACGCGATAGATCTGCACTCAGGGGGGAAGATGTGCGAATTCTCTCCCTGTGGCTATATCTATGCCGGCGGAGGAAGAAAGCGTTTGCAGGATAAGTTCAACGCCGCTCATCAATTCGGTGCGAAGTACACTGTCGTGGTTGAAGGTAGTCAGGGCTCCCTTTCTGCTGCCGGCGAGCGGGCCGGCATCATCATGCTGTCTGCGGAGCTTGGAGGCGGACGGATCCGCCGGGAAAATATCGAGATCGGCTACAAAGGCGCTGTTAATGCGCTGGCCGGCTGGGATTTTCTGGATCATGCACCCGAGGAGACGAAGACCATTTTTCTTCGGAGTGGATCGGCGTCCTCCTCTGTCATGAGCCCTGTTGGAGGAGTGTTTGAACCGCTGACGGATGTTGGTCAGCAGATTACAGCCGGTGATACCGTCGGCCGGATTTATCCTCTGGATGCGCTCGACCAGTCGGTAGTGACCGTCAATACCCAAGGCAACGGCGTCATTATCGGGCAGCGAACACAGGCCTGCGTTCAGCGCGGCGACTTCCTGCTACACCTCGGAGAGTTAGTCGAGGAGACGGTATTGCTGGAAAAATCTGACTGACACCTAACCTCGTCAGGTGACATAAAGAATCATCGCTGACAAGAAGGGCAAAGATGCAGGCAGCACCCATTCACCCTTAGTTGATTCAAACACTCCTAACAGCTACGGCCAGACGACTTTCACTGTATTTGTTCTCGCGGCAAAGTTATTCTTCTTTCCACCGCGCGCTAATGCAGAAACCATGAAGTAAAGTGTCTCTCCAGACTTAGGTCGCCACCTCTCTAGAGGAGATTTCTTGATGTGATCTCCCGCTACCGCTTTTTTTGATTTACAGACCGAACCCGTTGCCATCCACTCCCAGGTACCTCCATACCACTTGCCACCTCTTTTAACGAATACCCAGGGATTCGCATTGACTTTCACCTTCCTGGTTCCAGACGTATGTAATATTGAGATAGATGGCCAGGAACTTTTGTCGGCGTGGTCAAGACAAATGTTTCCTCCACGAATTGTGACCTTCAGTGTCGAAGTCTGTGGCCACTTCGCAACTTTAGTATGCAACCAAGTAACTTTACTCAGATCGAGACTGTCTGAAGCAGCGCTAATCGTTAAAGGTTGATCACTCTTGTCGAATATCTTTCGACTTTTTAGAGATACTATTTTTATTTTGTAAGCGGACCCCGCGGGCACGCTTGAAGGTACTCTCCAAACAAATGCACCGTCGTTTTTGGTCTTTTTGGTCACCCAAAGATAATGTTTGTCAGATTTGAGAAGTTGTATTTTTACAGTTCCACCTGCCTTGCCTTTAGTCCACCTGACTGCAACCGCCTTCCCCGCCTTCCATTTTTCCCCCCCATTTGGAGAAGAGATTATCAATCCACTTGTCGCTTGCACGGTCCCCAAAACCGGTTCCAACTCTGATAAGGCCGAGCTTACTATTGGATCACTCTCTTCTGGCGTAACCGAGCGCTCCTCGCCTTGAGCCTCGCTCTTGCTAGCAGTCACACCAGAGGTAACCGCACTATCACTGCATCCGGCAAGGGTTACGATAAAAAAGAGGGCTCCCATTATCGCCAGGTTACGATGAGTTGGCCATGTGATGCGACGCCCCCTGGCATTAACCTGTGAGCAACAGAGTGGGTAGGACGGTTCAGATATGCATCTATCTTCTGTAAATTTTCTTGCCAGTTTTCTCATGTTCGTCTCAAATTTTATCTCTGGATTACCAGGCAGCGCGGCTTATAACACCAAAATCGCGTTGGCAGCAGTTTCTATTGCTCCCATTTTATATCTGTTCCGATAATGGGATAAAACTTTCTCAACAATTATTGCCAAAGCACCGGCATTTTACCTGGACAGAGCCAAATGCCATACAGGCGAGAATGGTTGAGATAACTAGATGGGACTTTTTCATCTGAAACTCTCCGTTGATTTGATAGGAGGTAACACAATAGACAATCTTTCCTTACGAGAACCTAAAGGAAAAATTAACTTTTATTAATAATTAAAATCTTTCAAAACCGAGGCAACAATTTACGAGGTGGTCAAAGGGATAGATAGGCAATGGACCTAGGCCTGCGTTCAGCGCGGTAACTTTCTGCTTCACCTCGGAGAGTTTGCCGCCGAATCGAGATTGCTGGAAAGACCAGACTGGCACCTACAGTCGAGCTCGACGGCAAGGCATATTATCGCTGACACGAAGGACACAGATACAGGCGGCGCCCATTTGCCGTAATCCGACGGACCTCCTCGCCGCACCGGTAACAGTCGGATTTATCCCGCCCGAAGACTGCAAATCGGTGCTTGCTTTTTGGGTACCCTGCTTTTCTCAATGCTCGAACCGTATCCGGATGGTTGGTGACACCGCCGCTCTTGTAGGCCCTTACCGACAACATCAGAGTGCGACGTGCGAGTTCGTTAATTTTTGCGCTATCTAATTCCTGTGGTTTTGCCGTGGGATTGACACCGGCAGAAAAAAGAATTTCCGATCGGAGGTAGTTACCGAGCCCGGCAAGAAATGACTGATCGAGATACAACCCTGATATTCTGCGACCACAAAAGCTCCTGCTGCGAAGCCGCTCGGCAACTTCCCGCCACGATAGCGAATCTGACAACACATCCGGGCCGAGCTTCCTAAGGTAAGGATGCTCCGACAGGGTCTCAATATTCAGCATAGTAATATCGGTGGCGCTGTAGAGTCGCGCGCTATAGGAATCACCTGTCAGGACGACTCTGAGGCTTCTTCGGGTATTAGGGACTTTCCCTTCGGGCGCTACAAACCACCGACCGTAGAGCTGGTTATGCGAATAAAGGATCTGGCCGTTCTCAAAAAATATTAGTAGCGCCTTTCCTCGGGCAGCGACCTTCACCACCGTTTGATCTATGACGGTTCGCTTAAAACGTTTTAATTGAGCAGGACCGAAATAGACCTCGGTAATCCTTTTTCCCTTGAGAACACGGCTGATCGCGTCCGCTTCCCGACGCACTTCCGGACCTTCTGGCATTTTTCACAATCACCTTAAGCAGTTGACCGAGACAGCATTAACAATCCTGGAGTCTAGGGCAGGCAGGATGAAATTGATGCGTCCAGCTTGGTCACAATTTCCTCGATATGTTCGTCTTCCAGAATAAAGGGGGGGGCAAGAAGAATGTGGTCCCCGTTAACACCATCGCGGGTGCCCGACATTGGGTAACAGATCAGACCCTGCTCAAAAGCTGCTTTCTTGATGTTAGCCGCGAGTCTTACGCCAGGATCGAATGGCGTTTTGTCGGCTCGATCTTCTACTAGTTCGACGCCGCGAAATAACCCCCGCCCCCGGATATCCCCCACATGGGGATGTTCACCCAATCGCTCTTTCAGCGCCTGATCAAAGCGCTCACCCATCTCGCGCACTCGCGCAACCAGGTCGCGGGAAATGATCGCCTCGAGCACTGCGCATCCTGCGGCTGCCCCGACCGGATGGCCCAGATAGGTGTGTCCATGCTGAAAAAACCCTGAGCCATCCTCGATGGCCTGATAAATCTCTTGGCTACACAGCATTGCACCGATGGGCTGATACCCTGCACCGAGGCCCTTGGCGATACAAGCAATATCGGGAGTAACGTCTTCTGCCTCGCAGGCAAAGAGATGTCCGGTTCTACCCATACCGCACATGACTTCGTCCAGAATCAGCAGGACGCCGTAGCGGTCACAAATTTGCCTGACTCTGGCGAAGTATCCTTCAACAGCAGGTACAGCTCCTGCTGTCGCACCGACCACGGGTTCCGCGATAAATGCAATCACCGAATCTGTACCGAGTCTCAGGATTTCATCTTCGAGCTCCTGGGCTACCCTTTGCCCGTAGTCGAACGTGGATTCATCGGGGCTGCGATCAGCATATTCATAACACGGTGATATGTGGCTGACATCCACCAGCAAAGGCGCAAACTGTTTTCGGCGCCACTGGTTTCCCCCTACCGCAAGCGCCCCCAACGTATTTCCGTGATAGCTTTGACGTCGCGCGATAAGAAAGCGCCGATTGGTCTCTCCCTTCTCGACGAAGTATTGTCGAGCGAGTTTGATTGCGGCCTCGTTAGCCTCTGATCCGCTTGAGACAAAGAGTGCGCGATCAAGATTCCCCGGAGCATGCGCAATGAGTAGATCTGCTAGTTTCTCGGCGGGCTCTGAAGTGAAAAACCCGGTATGGGCAAATGCCAGCTTCTCAACCTGGGCCTTTACCGCAGCAATGACTTCAGGGTCTCCATGCCCCAGGCAAGAAACGGCGGCACCCCCGGAACCGTCGAAATAACGTTTGCCGGAAGCATCGACGAGATAGCACCCCTCACCTGTTAAGGCGAGCGGTGGAAAATTTTTGGTATGACGGGGAAATACGTGAGACATTTGAGACCTTGGCTGAGTGCAATATATTTATTCGTTAATGGAAGGCGCTGGCATATCATTGGTATGGCAGTGGACTCCACCACCGGCCGCCCAGGATTCAAGCATCTCGATCACATAAACATCGCGGCCTGGAAAGTACCTCTCCAACCGAGCCTTTGCGGCGCTGTCTGTTTTAGGGTTACCAAAACCGGTTGTAATCACATAACCGTTACCCACCAGCCAGTTAAGATAATTCGTATCATATCTAGTACCGTGATGCTCAACAGACGCCTCGATAGGCTCCCGGATCACATCGAAACCTGCCGCTGCAATCGCCCTTGCAGCCGAATCGAAAACAACCTGGTCTTCGTGCCCAAGCGTACTGCACCCAGAACTTCCGGTGCAATCTGCAACAACGACAGTTGTAGGGCTGATAAACCTTGCAATTCCGTCAATGTGGCCGTTCGTTAGATCACCCTCTGGAACACCTTCAATGAAAACGACTTTAGAGACACCGAAATAGCGCTTTAAATCGATCTCTGCCTGGGTTCGCGTGTAGTTCTCATTACGTCTTGGATCACCAATAACACTCCAGTTCAAGAGCACCGTATCCAGACCGTTAAACTCGAGATTGCCCCGCTCGTGGATGATATCTACCGTCCTGGCTTCAAGTCCCGTCAGATCCGCGACAGCAATGGGAACCTCGTTATCCTGGTGAAAAGGTATAGCAGTCCCGAAAGCGCCGCCCCACGCGTTGAATCCCCAGTTCTGAATTTTGAGTCGGCTATTTTCGAAGACATAAACCGGGCCATTGTCGCGCATCCAGCCACTGTTATAAGAAACAGCATGCCAGTGGATATTTAGATCATCTGGATTTGCCCCTACCTGCCTAATCGCGTTTTTCGCGGCCGACTGGATCGCCGGCGACCCATAAAGAATATGTAAAGGCTGGTACCCCACAATCACACTCGAAATACGGGCAAATGCGGTTTCGTAGGAGCGCTCCCATGGGCCCGGCCACTGCAGCCATACACCCGCTTGGGGTTCCCATTCGGCCGGTACGCGCCTGACTGCTTCCGCGCTCGCGATTTCAGTCACTTGCAGACCCCCTAAAAGGCACCCAACCAAAACCCATGCCAGCCTCAGTCTGATAGGTGTTTTTCGGTACCGGGACATGTACCCGCTTCAGGTATAGCACACAACATCGACGTGTCTCAGAGCCCGCCGATAGTTGAAAGATAACTCGCCTGCCTCTCCGTTTAGCCTCAGGGACGGGGAACGCTTGGTGCGTCGGGGAAATACGTGAGACATCTCGAATTCTCAATACTGGAACAGTGTAGATTACTCTATAAAGACGCCCTGAGTTGCTTTGAGCATATTTTGCTGTGATAGGATATTCTGGAACGCCGACCTTACGGAAAACGTCTATGCATATTCAAATCATCAACTTCAATCTCGATGGCATAGGTCGTAGTGAATACGATCAGGTCTGTGATGACCTGGCTCAGACCTTTGCCGATGTGCCCGGGCTTATCTCTAAGCATTGGCTCGCGAATGATGGCACCAACACCTACGGCGGTGTTTATGTCTGGGAATCCAAAGACGCCTATGAGGCATTCATCGCTTCAGAACTTTTCGCAGCCGTAGGGGGAAATCCAGCCCTGGCAAACGTCAGTTCTCTAGATTTTGACGTTATTGAGGCGCCCACCCGGATCACCCGGGGCATGTAAACGACAATCTCCAGGCCCTTTCTCGATCCCTTGGGGAGCAACCACAGCGGCAAAACTTCAGCAAAAAGAACTTGGAAACCCCGAGGCGGTCTCGACCACTTTACTCGGGGTTGGATGCGGTGATGAACCAGGCGCTGGAGGGCGCCCACACACTTCCGTCTTCCCGTACATATCCGGAAACAACATCCCCAAGGGCGGTGGAAACCTTTCCGCGCAGTTTCTCCCCGGTCTCCCCCGCGAGGCGAATAATCTCTCCGGCTGGGCCTAGTTCCAGCGCAAACTCTATGGCCTCATCCAGTGTGCGGCCGATACAGATGTCACTATCAAACCTCTCAAACTGAATCTGCTCAAATCCAACAGACTGCATCATATCGCTCACCATATCTGGCCCAGCCATCGAAAACGGGCCCGGCCCACAGTGCACTGCGTCGGTTTCATCATGAGACACCACCGGAACGATCTCACGAACACACTTTTCGGCATCGTGTAGCCAGGGATTGTCCTCTCGTTTTCGCCACACCACCTGAGTAAACTTTCCGCCCGGCTTTAATGCGGAGCGGATATTCTTCATCGCCAGTCCCGGTAAGCTAAAGAACATGGTGCCGAATCGGGCAAAAGCCTGATCATAGGGTCCCCCGAGATTTTCACGCTCAACGTCTGCGACAAAAAACCGGGCGTTGCCTACCTGTTCCTCAGCCGCACTCTTGCGACATTCTTCGACGAAATTACTGGCACAATCGACGCCACTCGCGACACCCGCACCACCAACAGATTTGGCGATTGCGATTGTGCAGTCGCCAAAGCCACAGCCGACATCAAGTACAGATGAGCCAGCCTCAAATGGCTGACGCCTGAAAACCTCTTGACTGATAGAGGTATAGCCTTCAACAAAAAGAAACTTAAAGCGGGAAAACTTTTCAAAAAGAACAGTATTCCACGCTTCAATAACAATATCGTTACTCATCTCACCCTGCGAACACTTTTAAATTTCTCAGACCCCAGCCGTCAGCATAAGCCCTTAAGGCTTACATCGAGTTGATAACGTCTCCCGTCCAGATGCTGATGGAGTCTCCATCCATAACGCCTTCGGCCACCATCTGTCCGAACACCTTCTGCGCGGTTGCGGTGGCCGCCTCCATCGTAGCAGCATCGGGGTACTTCGCAACCACCACGCCGTTACCGTCAGCGTCGGCCGCAATCTCAATAAAGTCTGCCCCGACAGCCGAGACTTCATCGCGCGCCTCTTCGGCTCTGGCCTTTGCTTTGTCCATGTCTGAACTGGTAAAACGAGTAATTCTGTAGATTGCCATATTAATGCCCCCCATTGGTTTAATCGAAAAAACTGCTAAGGAATGCTAACCAAAGCATTCAAATTTAACCATAAAATACCTCAGGTTTCGAGATGTCCCTTAGATACATGCTTACGAGGCCGTCTTGCGTCCCAAACCAAGACTTGATTCGTAAAATGACATATCATTTAGCTCCTTTTACTAAAAATCAGGGCCAAACTAATGCAGAAATACGGAGATACACCTGCGGCGATCGCAATGATTCTGTTCACTTTAGGAGGCATTTTTTACGTCGTCCAACTAATCTTCATGACTGAAGCCTGGTTAGCTGAAAATGGCATCGGGCCAGAAGCCATTGGTGTTGCCAGGGTTCTCGGATTCACATGGCTTGGAATTGTTGTTGTCTTAACCAGAACTTTTTTTAGTGGCCCAGCAGGAACTAGTGCTTTCTTTATGGCCCTCGTAATCGCCCAAATCGGGATCTTCCTTAATCTCTGGCATCAGGAGTTAATAGTTGCACTAGAAGTATCCGTCCTTGATGACGCCATTATCGTCACAGTACTTACTGCCTTATTATTGTTCGGCTGGTTGCGAATTCGCTCAAAAACATAAAAAAGAAAACGCTGCAACGCGCAAATTGAAAACCCCGCCTCAGCGGGGTTTTCTTTTTTTCCCGATTGAATTAACTCTAAACCGGCAATAGATCCGGGCTAAACCAAAATTACCTCTCGATCGAACTTAGTGAGGCTTTCGCAGCCGGATTCTGTGACAGCAACTGTCTCACTGAATTCGATTCCCCAGCCGTCCATCCACATGCCAAGCATCACATGCAGGGTCATATTTTGCTCGAGGATTGTCTGCTCGTTCGCTCGAAGGCTGACGGTATGTTCACCCCAGTCCGGCGAGTAACCCACGCCAATGCTGTAGCCGATTCGGCTCTCCTTGGTGAGTCCATATCGATTCAATACGTCCTGCCATGCCTGGTGGACATCGCCAGCAAGAATTCCTGGCTGGATCGTCTGCAGGACGGCCTCCAGGCCCTCGGTAACAGCCTTAGCCGTGTCAAAGACTTTTTGGGGCCCCTTTCCTAACTGAACAGTTCGGGCCAGTCCAGCGTTATAGCGTCGGTAGGCACCACCCAGTTCCAGTGCCACTGTCTGATCCTGTTCAAACGGCGCATCCGTCCACATTGGGTGAGCCGTCGCGGCTGCTTCTCCTGCAAGAATCAAGGGGCAAAGCGCGGTCGTATCGCCACCAAGGCCATCGACTCCGCTGACCTGTGCCGCCAGCACCTTAGATACCAAATCACATTGACGCACCCCCGGAGCAATATGCTCACACGCGAGGGTCATCACATGGCTAGCAATCCTCGCGGCACCCCGCATGACCTCAATCTCCACATCACTCTTTACGGCCCGACACCAGTTCACCAGCAGATCGGCATCGACCCAGATCGCACCGGACAGTTTCGTCTGAAGGCGTTCGACTGCCTTAAACGAAAAGAAGTAGGTATCGCTTTCAAACCCGATGCGTTTCCCCTCGAGGTGAAACTCAGCCAGTGAAGTGCCGATAGCATCCATTGGATGAACGCCGTCACGCTGGACCAGATCCTCCGCATAAGGGCGCACACTCTCAGCCCCAAGATGCGTCGTCAGTAAAACTGAACCGGCATCCATCTGTCGCCCCAGCCAGACCGGCGGATGATCGTGCAGCACCAGCATCACCTGCGGCACATAAAAGGACCATGCATCAAAGCCCGTAAGCCAGTTCATGTTGGCCGGATCACCGATGACCAGGGCGTCCAGTTCTTTATCCGACATCGCAGAGCGGACTTTGGCGAGGCGGCGCTGATACTCTGACAATTCAAATGCTGGGTTCACGGCAAATATTCTCCAATGGATGTCGAGACCGTATCCGGACAGCACAGACGCAGTGCAACGACATGAATTCGATAAACCCGGAGGAGATGCTGGACTCCCTCAGGGGCGCAGAACATGCCCGGTCTAAGAGGATCCGGAATCAAGGTATTCGATACCTCCGTAGGGATTCTTACCGGTGAGGTTGTTTGTATCAATGTGCATGTCGATTTCATAGAGCGCCGTGAAAATGTAGTCATCAGCTCCCATTTCGGCAAGGGTGTTGTGGATCTCTTCTTCGGTTTCGGCCTCCCATTGACAGAAAAAGAAATCCTCAGACCCCACCCAAACTGCGGTGCACTGACATTTATCGAAAATATACATATCCCGCCACTCGGTATCCGTTCGCTCCAGCCCCTTAGTGCCAGCCCAGAACTGACCTTTGGTTTCGTCACTATGATAAGTATGAATAGCGATAAATTTTTTCCGGTTCATTTCATCGTCTCCTTAGCGACGCCAGTAGATTTTGGAACGAGCGCGGTCTCTAGCAGGGGGTAGATTAAAGGGCTACAGCACAATTTCCCGTACCTCGCTGAAGTGATCCAGATCGCGAGGTTGAAAGACGTATTGGTCAAAAACCGCCTTGTTGAGTTCGACACCAAGCCCTGGTCCGGTAGGTAATTCAAAAGCGCCATCCTTCATTACCAAAGGCTCGATCAGCACATCTTCGCGTTCCGGCACCGGGATGTACTCAAGCATCCGGAAATTGGGGATACAGGCTGCGGCGTGAATCGAGGCCGCGGTACACACGGGGCCGTTGCAGTTATGAGGGATTACCGGGCAATAGTAGGCCTCTGCCATGGCGGCAATCTTGCGCAGTTCGTTCATTCCGCCGGTATAGATTGCATCGGGTTGAATGAAGTCGCAGCAGTACTTTTCCAGCAACTCCCGAAACTGGAAGCGGGCAACATAACGCTCACCAGTGGCGATGGGGGTTCGGGTACTGCGTTTGAGCTCCACGTAAGCGTCGAGATTTTCCGGCGGAAGAGGCTCCTCCATGAAATAGAGGTCAAATTCCTCAAAGCGTTGGGCTAGCCGACGCGCCTGAGGCAAATCGAAACGGCCATGAGCGTCGACCATCAGGTGTACGTCGGGCCCCACTGCCTCACGCACCTGGCGCACACATTCCACTGTAATGTGTTCCTGCTCTGGCGTCATCGCATGAGCCGCGTAGCCAAAGGGACTCCACTTGAGGGCCCGGAAGCCATTTTCTACTGCGCGGGCAGCGCTTTCGGCATACTCGCCGACGCTGGTACTGCCCATCCGGGTCTTCATAAACCAGTAGTTGCCGTAACAGGGTACGGTGTCACGATAAGGCCCGCCGAAAAGTTCATAACAGGGCACCCCCAAGACCTTGCCCTTAATATCCCAACAGGCGATCTCGATGGCGCTGAGGGCCACGTTAACGAGAAGATCCGAGCGCAGAAACTGACCCCGATAGCGATCTTCCCAGAGGTATTCTATGGCTCTTGGATCCTTGCCGATGACCGTGCGTTTGTAGTCTTCGATCAGGGTTACCATCGTGCGCTCGAAGGGCTCAATGGTGGCCTCACCCAGACCGACCACACCGGCGTCGGTTTCGACTTCAATGAACACCCAGTTCCGGCGATGCGCCTCAACCAGGTAGGTTTTGATGTCCGTAATCTTCATTTACGTCTACCCCCGTTTGAGTTCTTCAGAGAGCTCCATCAACTGGCGCCAGGTCTGCTCTGGAACAGCAATCACGCCGTTACTTCGCCGCCTTTGCTCCCGTTCGAGCTCGCCCGGGATCTCAACCTTTTCAAAGCCCGGGGCCGGCGGACAGTTGCGAAGGTCGGCCAGCACCTCTTCGGCAGCCGCCTGCAGCGCCTCGGGTTGGCGAAACCGACGGGTATCCACCGCCAGCAAAAACCAGTTGCACTCAGGCGAAGAAGGGCCCAGCATCGCCTCGCCAATCAACTCGGCCATCAGAGACAGCGCGTAACCTTTGTGGCCCCCCATAGGCAGGATGGCCCCTCCGTCAAAATATGCCTGCGGGTCGCGGGTGGGGTTGCCGTCACGATCGATCACACAGTCCTCTGGCAATAACGCTCCAGCAGATTGGGCCGCGTATATCCAACCACCGGCGATCCGTCCGGTAGCGAAATCCATGACCACCGGCCCCAAATCTCCCCCTGGAATGCCGATGCACCACGGGTTGGTCGGCAGCATCCCCTGGGCACCGCCGTGGGGTGCGACCTGACCATGAACTCGATGATTGCCACCACCGGTGCAAATTGTGAGGAAACCTTGGGCGGCCGCGGCGTCCGCATAAGCGCCATGTCGCCCAGTGTGGCCGGTGTTGATGATCGGGACTGCCGCCAGTCCGCTGTCTCGTGCGAGACTGATAACTGTCTCATAGGCCAGCGACATCGCCGGAATGCCGCTACCCATGCCACCGTCTATCATCGTTGCGCCGGTCTCAGTGGTCCGAACTTCGGGCCGTACACCAACGCCAAGAGTGCCGCTACGCATTCGCTCCGCGTACTGCATCACCCGCATCACGCCATGACTCTCGACACCACAGAGATTGGCATCGATCAAGTGGTCCGTTATCGCCTGACTGGTATCGTCATGACAACCAAGCCGATTAAAGATATCGACGATAATGGCGCGCGCCTGCTCTGCCGGAACCTCAATACGATCGCCGCGCAGTTCCAGTTTCGTCGGAATTTCGGCGGCTCTGTTACTCATCGATGCGCTCGCCAGATCATCATTGATGCTGTTACCCTCCTCTGGGCACCCTCTACGATAAAAACAAGAACTGACTACTGTCCAGCAGCATAATTGCCCTTGGCGAAGGTGTCGCCCTTTGCCAGCTCGTCCGCTGATACGCGGGCGGTAATTCGTCCATGTTCCAGTACGTCTAGCCGATCTGCCAGAGACAGTGCGGAAGTTGAGTCAGGCAGCAATCGGAAGTATATAGCCGCCCAACAAAAAATCTCTATCGATCAACGACTATACTCTCGCGCGGTCAGTGAATTAACCCGCTAACGCATAGCTCCCGTAACAACCCGTGTCCACACTCCAAAAGCCCATCATCGTCGCTGCTACTGTAATCCTCGTGGTGAGCTTTGTGATGATGTTGCTCGCCTATGGCGTCAGGCACTCGTTTCCAGTGTTTTTCCCATTCATTCTGGATGAATATGGATGGACACGCGGTGACACAGCGCTGATGTTTTCCCTGCATCTTCTGGTCTACGGAATCTGCGCCCCTATCGCGGGATCACTGTGTAGCAAAGTATCGCCCAAAGCGCTGCTGCTATTTGGTGTTGTCGTCTTGGGGTTGGCTGCTGCGGCCTGCTCCTACGCGACCCGACTGTGGCATTTTTATCTCCTGTTCGGTGCGCTCGCGCCTGTGGGGCTGGCCTGTGCTGGCTCACCTGTCCTTAACCCCACGATCATGAACTGGTTTGCCGAGCGCCGCGGGATGGCGCTGGGTCTAGCGCAGACCGGGGGCGGACTAAGTTTTGTTTTCGTCTTCCTGATGGAATTCATTATTGAAGGCTTTGGCTGGCGTATGGCCTACGTCGTTATGGGCTTGCTGACGATCGCCATTCTCTTCCCAATCATATTGCTCGGCTACACGTTTTCACCACAAGAGCGCGGGTTAAGGCCTATCGGATCCGACGAGAACGCATCCGGTGCGAGTGATTCGTCATCAACGAAACCTGTTCTGGCATCTACGGAGATATGGACCCGGGCATCTGGCTTGAGAAGTCGGCCGCTGTGGTTGCTATTTGTTTCAAATATGCTTTTTTGGGGTACTGGCTGCTATCTGATCCTAGCCCATCAGGTTAAGTTTGCGATTGATATTGGCTACTCTCCAGCGGTGGCTGCCTCCACTACAGCTGCCTTTGGGCTCTCTATGGTGATTGGCCAGGCGAGTTCCTTCATCTCGGACTACATCGGTAGAGAAACGACTATCCTGATGGCAGCAGTCTTCGCCTCTGTCGCCACTCTTATCCTAATGTTTCTCGAGCCCGGATCAGGTGTATTCCCTCTTTACAGCTTTGCTGTCTTATTCGGGGTCGGCGCGGGGCTCTTTGCGGTTTGCGTATTTGTGGGTGTGGCTGATATCTTCTTTGGCCGAAACTTTGGCCTGTTCTGCGGTATCGTCACCGGAGGGATGGGCTTTGGTGGGGCCTTCGGACCCTGGCTTGGCGGCGTGCTGTTTGATGTAACAGGCTCGTATCACTACTCGTTTGTATTCGCCGCGGGGAGTTTTTTGATCTCCTTTGTCTGTTTTTTCCTGGCAGCGCCAAGACGCTATGCCGTGATGAAACGTGCCCAGACGGGATCTGCGTAGATGCCAGTGGCTTGATAGCTCTTGCGGGCGCTTGACGCACCTACTTGAGTTCCACCTCGATGAAAGACATGGACGCCTGCCCCATGTTGATGACGTTGTGCTCTATGCCCAGATTACGGAAGTACGCCTCACCGGCGGCAACTCTCACCTC
>Ga0233427_10000705_pt1 | contig 40440 bp, 31 predicted proteins | sample SI_118_April2016_5_FD_179885 | JGI IMG/M metagenome (GOLD analysis project Ga0233427, IMG submission 179885) | Seawater microbial communities from Saanich Inlet, British Columbia, Canada - SI_118_April2016_100_MG | ecosystem: Environmental > Aquatic > Marine > Inlet | place: Canada: British...
TCGCTCCGCTCGAATTTGGGCACGGTCACGGAGCCGACACCCTCCAACCCTTCACAATACCGGCTAGCCGCCGCAAAACGTGCGCGGTTCCAGCCATCCAAATGATCCAGTTTCACATTCAACACGACCGCCTGGATTGCGTCCAGCCGGCTATTGGTTCCCGCCAACTCGTGGATATATTTCTTGGTGGAGCCATAATTTCGGAGCAGGCGCAACTTTTCCGCCAAAGCTTCATCGCTGGTGACGGCGAGGCCGCCATCGCCGAGCGCGCCCAAATTCTTGGACGGGTAAAAACTGAAACAGCCAATATCACCGATAGCGCCGGCAGAGCGGCCCTTGAATTTGGCCCCATGGGCCTGGGCGGCGTCTTCGATGATTTTCAATCCATGGGCCGTGGCAAAATCGGAAACGACATCCATGTCCATGACCTGCCCATACAAATGCACCGGCATGATGGCCTTGGTACGCTTCGATACGCTGCGCCCGGCCGCGGCGATATCCATCAGGTAACTGTCGGCATCGATATCGACTGGCACCGGTATGGCGCCGACCATATTTACCGCCAGCGCCGACGCTATGAAGGTATTGGCGGGAACAAGAACTTCGTCCCCGGGTCCGATTTCAAGGGCGCGGCAGGCAAGAAACAAAGCATCGGTTCCCGTCCCCATGCCTACGGCAAACTTTGATCCAACATATGAAGCAAATCGGTTTTCAAACTGCTCGACTGGGGCGCCGAGGATTAGCGATGCGCTGTCACAAACATCCGATATGGCGCCTTCTAACGCGCCTTTAAGGTTGGCGTAGTTCGCCCGCAGATCTACAAATGGAATCATGTATTTATTTTTCTCCGCGCCCGGTTCGGGTCGCAATTTCAACAGCATCCAGTTCCCGCAAAACCTGAGCGGGATTGCCCGCCACGACGGTAAAGGCCGGCACGTCCTTGGTAACCACGGCGCCGGCGCCAACTATCGCCCCTTCGCCAATTTCGAGACCAGCGAGGATGGTCGAGCCGGTTCCGATGGATGCAAAATTCTGGACCGTCGTTACCTCGCAATTCCAGCTTCCATCTTCGGCCGATAACACCGACGGATACCGGTCATTGATGAAGGACACATTGTGGCCAATAAAAACGTCATCGCCGATTGCAATTTCAGAGCAAATAAAACTGTGGGACTGAACCCGCACCCGGTGGCCCAATGTCGCGCCGCGCTGGATTTCCACGAACGTGCCGATACGGCATCCGTCTCCGATTTTGCATCCGTACAGGTTTGCGTATCCGTGAACGATGACATCGCCACCAAAGACAACGTCGTCGGAAACGGTGCAATTGGGGCCTAGGCTGGGCGATGCCATATAATCAATTCACGGTTTGCAAGGCGCTGTTATTTGCAGAAGATTTATCCCCAGCCGACAATACAGCCGAAACATCGGCGGCGAAAACCGCAGAGGCGGGGTTTGGCTTGTCGTCAAGTATCAGATCAACAAATGCATCGGTTTCGCATCTGAGCGGCTCCACCACATGCACTTTCGGGCTAATGATATCGCCATCATTGATCAGATACCGAAAGGCGCCGAAATCGGGCTCAATCGTATCGGCAACGCCAATACCTTTTTCGAACAGGCGCACCGGTTCCAGATTGTTCAGATCATCGAAAATCGCGCGGGCCTTGCTGCCAACCAATTCCATGGTGCGCAATTTGTTGGCATCTACCCATGATACATGGATTTGACCGAGAACGCCGGATGGGTACTGCAAACTGATAAAGGCGACATCGGAATTTTCGGTGCCGAGCGGGTTTGATCCAACCACCGACACCTTATCCGGGCGTTCGCCCAACAGAAAATTCATGATTGCCACATCGTGCGCGGCCAAATCCCAGACGACATTCACGTCCTGGCGAACTAATCCCATATGGGTGCGCGTCGCCTTCATGTAATATAGCTTTCCAAGGCGATCCGAACACATCAAATCCCTGAGCTTCAATATTCCGGCATTAAACAAAAACGTATATCCAATCATCAGTTGGACATCGTTTTCTTTCGCCGTCCGGTCAAGCGCCAATATCGTTTCCCCGTCAAAGGCCAACGGCTTTTCGCAAAAAACATGTTTGCCCGCTTCCAGGGCCTGGCGCGCGATCTCGGCATGGGAGGACGCGGGCGTCACGATGACCACGGCATCGATATCCGGATCACCGATTATGTCTCGGATATCCGAACAGCGCTTGAAATCGGCCCCAATTGTGGCGCCCAAATTTTCAAAGGCTTCTGGGCGCGCATCGCACACAGCGACCACATCGACCCGAGGATTTGAGGAAAAATTTCGCACCAAATTCGGTCCCCAATGACCAAGGCCGATAACTCCAACTCGCAGTGACAAATTTTGTTCTCCCGTTATCGGGCCTTGAATTTTTGGGCTTCCGCCCAGCGGCACGGTACGGCCCATTCGAATTCTCGGACCATAAACTGGCGATAAATGATTGTCACGATCAATGAGGGAATAGGCTAACGTCGAAGCCAGCCGTCAGCTTTGGGCACCACCAACGGTGTGTTCCGGACTTTGTCCGGCGTCAAATTTCTGTCCAGCTTTCAACGAGATCGCGCCTGTTTGGGTATATTCTTCGCGCGCGGATTTGAGCATTTTGGTTTTCTCGCGGGTCGCCGCTTTATCCCAATCGGATGATTTGTGTTCATCGGGTTTATAGGCCTTAATCCTGGGCCGCTTCTTCAACTCCGGATTCAACCAGTTCATGACCGGCTCGGTCAGCCGGAATGGCAGAGCGGCCCATAAAACATTTATCAACACCTGGCTGCCGACGATTGCCATCTCCACTATCTCAGCGGGGTTTAAATACCACCGCTTGGGAAGCGCAACCCAACCCATGGAGCGGGTATGGTTCAACAGGCTCATAACCGTGCGAAAAGAAAGATAGGCCCTGAGGTTATAATAAATTATGTCGCGCTTAAGTTCCCATTCGGATGCTGTTTCCGGCACATAGGGCAGCGGCGTCTTATCAAATACGCTGCGTGTCAGCGCCAGCGTACTGTTGAAATTTGACCAATCCTTTTGAATATTCAAGCGCCCGGAATTGACCAGATCTGTATAGAGCGGCGTTCCTGGATAGGGAATCAAATTGTTGAATTTGGTTGACTTGATTTTGAGGTCCTCGATGATCTTGAACCCGTCTTTTCGGTCCTGGCTGGTTTCGGTCGGCAGGCCGTAGATCATACCCAGGGACACACCCAACCCATGGCGGCGGCAAAGCGCCACCGCTTCGATATGGATATCAATGGTTTCATCTTTCAAGGTCAAATCCATGAGCCGCTGAACGCCGGTCTCCATGCCGAGAGACGCATGCGTAAATCCGGCCTCCGACATGCGCTTCACAACCTCGTCGCCGCCTTGCAAGACCAGGTTATCGGCGCGCGTCTGCACCGCAAGTTCCACTTTTGTATGCAAGCCTCGCTCAATAATTTTATCGCACAAGTCTATAACCCGGCGCGCCTTGATGCAGAAGTTGTCGTCGTAAAATATGATCTCTCTCTGACCATAGCGTTCCACGAGGGTTTCCAACTCGTCAACAATGGCGTCGTTGGACTTAAACCTGTAGGTCGTGCCGGTCATCATGCGCTGGCTGCAAAATGAGCATCGATATGGGCATCCACGCGATGTGGTGAGGAACCCCATATCGTATTTCGGATTTTCGAACAGGTGATACGGAAATGCAGGAATTTGATCTAAGTCCGGAAACAAGGGCGCGTCGGGATTATGACAATTGATCCCATCTTTTCGGAAAGACACGCCGCGAATATCATGACTTTCATCGTCGCCATGGAGAGCACGGTATAGCTGGAGCATTATCTCTTCGCCCTCGCCGCGAACCACATAGTCTATGACACCTTGATCCAGCGGCTCATCGGGCAACGCGGTCGGGTGAATGCCGCCGACAGTGATAATGGTATCGGGAATTTCGGCTTTGATCATTTGAGCTATCTGGTAGGCGCGCGCCACATGGGCGGTCAAGCAGCCGATGCCGATAACATGGGGCTTGGGCATGCCGGCCAAGGCTTCGCGGACCCTGTCGGCGGTGATTGTTTCGACTTCCTCATCCAGAACACGGCAGCGGATATCGTGCTTTTCCATATAGGCACAGATAAAACCAATACCGACCGGAATACCGACCGGAACATAGCGTGACACGAAGCCACCGAATTTTTCTGCGGCAGGATTTATAAATAACATACCGGTTCACTACCCATCATTTTAAAGGTGACTCTCATTAACGCCGCCAAAATTCTTGTCGCAATTTATATCCCATGCATCATTGTTTTTAATAGGTTTAAGAATCGTTTGCAACCCATCGGTTATACCAAGGTAATGTAACAACGGTGCGCAAGTAACGCGGCGCACTGAATGTTTTTTCCAATCATTGCCGTCCCCGCTACTCATTGCCCCAATCTACCAGCAGGCGGATTGACCGGCAATTAACTAAACGGAATTTCTTTCCGGGGTTAACTGAATGACCCGGGACGATTGATGATCACGCCTTAGCACCGGAATGGCGTTGGCAAGGTGGATGTCGTCCGTCTTATCGGAAGTCTGGCTAGTGACACCCAGATCCTGCTTTTGCGCCCGAATGGTCCGGTAAAGCGCATCCCAATTTTTAAATAAAGCGGCCTCATCGCGCTTCGAAATCCAGCGGGCACTGAAACGAACGCCAAGCGATGCCAGGCCGGTTTTGGCGGCAATCCGAAACGCCGTCTGCAATTTGGACTTATGCGCCTTTTTTGAGAGCCCGGTGACCGCCCTGCCGATGGAGCCAGTCCGGCCGGACAGCTTTGCATCCCGGCTTGTCCGGTAAAATGCGAAAAATATCCGGAACTTCCAATAGATCAGTTCCAGCTTGGAAAAGCGCGAATTGTGCGAAACCGCCGGGGTCAACTGGCTGCCATGCAAGATGTGGGCAAAATATTGCCGGTCAAAATTGATCTGTCCGGCATCATAAAGGCTGTTGAAAATTTCTGTGCCCGGCAGAGCGGTATAAAAATTCACAACAACATCGGTGACGCCAAGTGTCTTCATCAATTTAACAAAGGGAATATTTTCCCCCATCTCGCGCCGGGTTTCGTGGGGGAATCCGATAACAATGAAGATGGCCACGTTTAAATCGGTCTTGATTGCCGATTTCACGCTGCTCACCAGATTTTCAGTTTTCATCTTTTTCTTGATCAGCTTGCGCGTTCGCTCAGAACCTGATTCCGGGGCGTAGCTCATACTGACCATACCGGTGCGCCGCATCAATTCGGCTACGTCGTCATCGACCGCTTCGCAGCGGGTTCCAGATGGAAATTGCCAGGTGATATCCAACCCCCGATCAAGAATTTCATTACAAAATGTCACCACCCAAGGCTTTTGAATGATCGCCGTCAGGTCTTGAAAAGGGAAATTTCGGGCGCCGAAAGTATCGATGTAATATTCGATTTCATCGACGACCATGACCGGATCTCTGGGGATCCATCTGGGCAGCCACATATTCGGCGACGAGCAGTAGGTGCATTGATAGGGGCAGCCGCGCGTCGCCAGGATGGGTATGGTTGTTGCAGCCACATCCATGCCGCCGACCATCCGGTGATGATTATAAGTGGCGACATCAAACCGTTTCCACGCTGGCGGGGCAATATCGTCCACCGCTGAGATTCGGGGCCGGCGGCTATTGACCACCACATCATCGCCATTCCGGTAGGCAATTCCTTGAATTTCGGCGATCGGGGCGCGCCCCTCAAAGGCATCGACAAGTTCAATGATCGTTTCCTCGCCTTCGCCCATAGCAACCACATCTGCGCCCGAAGACGCCAGGCAGAATTCCGGCATCGACGTGCAGTGCTCGCCGCCAACAATGATGTGCATGTCGGGGCGCAAATTTCGGATGAGTTTTATCAATTGAACCACGGCGGGCCATTCGTGGGTAAATATGACGGAAATTCCAACAATCGTGCATTCCGGCGCTATGCGCCCGGCAATATCTTCAAGCCGGCTGCCAATCAAAAACCCCTTATAATACCGTGTCTTCCCCGTTGGCGCTTCGGCAACCGCATCGATCACATCAAAGGCAATATCGCGTTTTTGCAGCGCACCCGCGATATAGGCCAATCCAAGCGGCAACGTGACGGACGTTGTCGCAACGCGAAATGATTCGACAGCGGGAGGTCGGATGAGACAGATCATATTTTAGGCGGTCTTATTCAAGTAATTGCCAAAATTGGTTCGTACAAGCATCAACGCCGTAATCCATATGGGTTCAAATTCAGCAATCATTCGTGAATTCGGGTCAAAAATCATCTATCAGGCAATTTCAGCTGCAGATAATTCTTGGTATCAGGTTTCATGGCAAAATTCTAGCGCCCAAATTCACCAGCTATGCAGCCAAACTGGATAAAGCCTGGCCAAGCTGGAAAGTTCGGCATGAATATATTCAAATCTCAAAGATGCCGATTTGAGTGGCGCTAAGTTCGGCGGTACCAACTTTGCCCAGGCGCATCTTGATAACGTCACCGTGGATTTGAAGGCGCTGCTCGATCACCGTCGGCGCGGCCAAAGCAAGGCCTTTCTCAGTCAGCTCACGCGTCTACCGCAAAGGGATTTTCGAAACTGGAACTTTCAAGACTACGACCTCAGCAAAATTGACATTACCGGCAGTAATCTGGCGGGCGTCAATTTGCGCCGCGCCGATCTCCGGGGCGTCAATGCCGGCCTAGCCGATTTTCGCGGCGCCCGGCTTGAGCAGATATTTTTTGACATGGTCAAAGCCAACGGCGCTGATTTCAGATCGAGTCGCCTCAACAAAGTATTTTTCAGGCGATCTCAACTCAAGGACGTTGATTTCCGGTTTGCGGTGCATACCGGTGTGGCGTTTGGCGGCAGCACTATTGAAAACCCACGCATTGAAGTAGCCCGCGTCCTCGGCGCCAAACTGAACAATACAAAGCTGATTGGTACCACGCTCAAATCGCTGCAGTCGCCGTGAGCGCTGTTAGGCGGCGTCAATCCGACCGGTGAGTGCGCGCTCCGTTACCGAAGCGGTATCACCAACCCGAATACAGCTCCGATATTTTTGTGTCCCGTTCGGCATAAATGATCAGAAAGCCTTCGAAATCCAGCCGCTTCCACAATGGTTGCATCAGCCGCAACAAACCCCGGCGGGGATATTGCAGATAGATTTTCCGGTGGATGGTTTTGAAGCCGGCAAAGCGGACCAGATATTCCCAGTCTTCCGGGTTCAATTCGAATATATGGAAATTTTCGGGCGTCAGGTCCTTATAGATTTCGGCATCAAAATTGCGCAGCTGGTAGCCGCCGAACCGGCTGCGCTTGACGTAGGGAACCGAAAACAAAATTCGGTCGCCCTGACCCTCGGTCGCAAGGGCGCGAAAAAAGCCGATGGGGTCAATAAGATGTTCGACCATTTCGAAACTGGTATAGAGATCCGCATCGATGCCGTGTTCGTGAATTTTTTCGGCGCGCCCGAGCACCGCCCGCCCACCCTTGGCTTTGATTTTATCGATGGCGCCGGGGTCAAGGTTTACCGAGACGATGTCCTTGATTTTGCCCTTGGGCGCCAGCGCTTTCAGCACTTCGGCATGGGTTCCGGCCGAATCGCCAATATCCACAATGGTCAAGCCGTCGCCGGAAAAATGGTCCAGCGCTTCCAAAACGCTTTTGATCTGAAACGCGTGCAATCCCCGTAATTTGTATTTCCAGTAGCGCTCATACTCGGTGCGGTCAAACTCGTTGGTGTATTGATCGATCAGGTCGGGAACGATTTTCTCCATATCCGCAAACAGCGAATAGCGCCCGGTTTCCTTGGCTGCCGAAATGACCGACGCAGCCGAAAGCCGCTGATACAAATCCGTCGTATCGAGCCCAAACCCGCGCAATATTGATTTGATCAGCCTAAGCATCCGGCGGCCCCGGTTCGGCCACGCCGTTATCCAAATTCCACCGCGCTTTCCATTCGGGATCGGCGCAATAGATGTCATAGACCAGCTTCATGGTATTGAACGCGTCCCTAGACGAGCCATTGGTGATAGCGTGATCGCCGGCAATGGCGCCCGCAAACTCGGCAATTTCCGCGGCCCAGGATGTGTCATTTTTGTAGCGGGTGATGTGCTCTTCGGGATCGCCGTCGAAGACGCCGTTCGTGCGCGCCACGGTCATGGTTTCCTCGCCATAGCTTTTCGATCCCGAAAGGATACCGTTGAGGGTGATCGAGCCTTTTTCCAGTGTAATGTCGAACTGGAATCGGTGCCGCCATTCGGTCGCCGAGGAATGCAGCATGGCAACCACGCCCGTATCAGAGCGCATCAGCGCATAGGCATTATCCTCCACATCGTGGTTCCAATAGCTGTTGGAGACAACGCTGGAAATCTCCGGATACTCGCCGCCAAACAGGCGCATGAGATCGACCATGTGAATGCCTTGATCAAGCAGAATACCGCCGCCAGCAATCTCGCGCTTGGTGCGCCAGTCGGATTGAAAATTGATCATCACCGATTTACCATAGACGCCGCGAATATTGATCACCCGGCCCAATTCGCCGGACGCGACGATGTCGAGGGCGCCCGCAACCGAATCATGGTAGCGGTGATTGAAGCCGTATTTGAGCTTAAGCCCGGTGGTATTCTCTTCACAGGCAATGACGCGCTGAATGTCATCGAGATTGCGACCAGGCGGTTTTTCGCAAAGAGTGTGGAACCCGTGTTGCAGCGAGGCGATGGTAACCTCGGCAGCGACATCGTTGGTCAGGCAAATAAAGGCGACATCCAGATCTTCGGTGAACAATCGGGAATAGTGGGGATAATAATTGATGCCGTCTTCCAATTGGCCTTCATCAGAATATTTCCGGTCGCAGACCGCCACCACCCGCATATCGTCGCGGCTATCGATATATTGCCGGCGGCGCTGACCGACGACGCCGTAACCGGCGATACCGACGCGTAAACGCTCGGCCGTCATTCGCCAATATCCATATAGTGGCGGGTCCAGGGATCGGCCTTCAGCATTTCTTCGGCACGGTCCCTGTCGGCCGGCGTATCAACGCCTAGGGTTGGCCGGTCTGCGATAACGACGCTCACCTCAAATCCGTTTTCGAGGCCGCGCAGGATATCGATCTGCTCGGCCTGCTCCAAAGGGGTCGGCGGCATCTTGGAAAACTGATCGATGAACGAGCGGGTAAAGCAGATGATCCCGGTCTGCTGGTAGGCGGGCGCGGGGTCATCCCGAAAACAGGCGGGGATCGGCGCCCTCGAAAAATACAACGCCTTGCCGGTAGGCGCCGCGACCACCTTGACCCGGTTGGGATCGGTGAGGTCGGCCTCATTGGCCAGCGGCGAGATCACGTTGACGATTTCGGAGCCGCCTTTGGCGAACTTATCGGCGACCGCATCGCCCATATCGGGCCCAAACAGAATTTCATCGCCCTGCACCATCAGCACCGGTGCATCCGGCGCCAGATCGGGCTGGAAATTTTGAATGGCCTGCTGAGTGCGGTGCATTGCGCTGGGCTGCGCTTCATCGGTCATGACGACGGTAGCGCCGAAACCCTCAGCGGCGTCCTTGATCGACCCATCGCACGTGGCAATCACCACCGGGCCCAGCTTTTTGGCCAGCCGGCAGCGCTCATATATATGTTGCACCATCGCCAGGCCAAGCATCGGAACCAACGGCTTACCGGGAAAGCGGCTGGAATTCATGCGCACCGGAATGACGCAAATGGGCGCCGTCATTTCTGCAGGTCCCCAAACCCTTTGAGGGCATCGCGCATCGCCGTCAAATCGGTGCCGTAGGCAACGAAGCGAAAGCCTGACTTTATTTTGGCACGCAGCTCATCCAGATCCGTGCCCACCTGATGAATGCCTGGCGCTTTGCCGAACCGGCGGCAGGCATCCAAAACTGTGTCCAGCTTTTCCTGAAATTCAGGCCCAGAAAAATCACCGTGGGCGCCCATGCTGGCGGACAAATCGTAGGGCCCGATGAACACCGCGTCGGTCAGATCGGAGCCGATGATTGCCTCGGCCTCGGCGACGCCGCGCATGGTTTCAATCTGCGGCACCAGGAACGGACGGAACCCGGGCACAAGTTCATCGAACCGGTCGCCCCATTGGTTGGCCCTGGATAGTCCGACGCCGCGGGTGCCGGCCGGCGGATAATGGCAGTGGCGGGCGAATTCGGCGAAATCATCGGCGCTTTCGACAACCGGTATGATCAGCCCCTCTGCGCCGGCGTCCAAAAGCCGGCGGGCCAAGTACGGATCGGCGCTGGGAAGACGCACGAACGGGGTGGCTCCATGACGCTCGGCGGCGGCAAAAATAGAGATGGCGCTCTCGATATCAGCGGCGCCGTGCTCCATATCCACGGCCAGCCAATCGAAGCCGAGGGACGCCATCGCCTCGGCGGCCAGCGCCGAGGCGGAGGTAAGCCAGCAGCCGATGGAAGCCTCACCGGCGGCCAATTTATTTCGGATTTCGCTGATCATGTCATACATCTCATTCGGCAAAAATGGCCGCCCAAACCCCATAATTCACATCGGCAAAAACCTGCTCGCGGGGAACCGGGCTGGGGCGCGGTAGATCTGAAAATGCGCCGGAAATATCGTCGCGCCCGGCGAAAGGCACGCTAACGTTTTCGGGCAATATGTCAATTGCGACCACTTGTTCGGCAACGAAGCGCAAGGTCGGTATGCCGGCAAAATAGGCTTCCAGCCCGACCGCCGAGGCGGCATAAAGAACGCCTGAGACCGCGCCCTGTTCCGGCAGCGGCGCATCGGTTCTTTCAAAACCCGGCGTATCTTCGAATGTCATCGGTAGCATCGGATGCGGCTTGACCAGAAAGCGAATGCCATCTTTGGCGGCAGCGCGAATGGCGCTCATCATTTCGGCGCCCACCGCGCCGGCGAAGGGCAGCGCCGCGAACACCGGCGCGGATGTATCAAAGCTGCATTTGGCAGGTCCAGAAAATCGGAATGCGCCGGCGATCTGCAAACGCTCTTCGGGCATCGACCATTTCGCCAATTGGGCATAATAGGGCGCACCGATGCACAACACCCGGTCCGGAATGCTGGCCAGATAATCCACATTGGAAAGCGGCGCATAGTTGAGCATGTGCCGTCCGACCATAGAATGCTGATAGCCGACGGTGCCGATGCCAAGGGCATGGGCGCGGCGCACAAAGCTTCGCTCCCAGGAATGGTTTTCCCACGGCCAGGCGACAAGGGCGGGGGCCATATCGGTCAGCCACCGTTGCTGGCAATGGTTCTGCCAGCGTATCATGGCGGCGGTGCCGGTGCCGCCTTCCCGCGCCGCCGCCCGCGCCACCAGCCAGCCATATGGGCCCTGCAAATGGCGCCTGGCGGGCCGCCAGCGGGCAAACGGCAGCGAGAATGCGTAGCGCCAATTGCCCCAGCCATTGAGGCTGACAGTGCCCGGATGCCGGGTCAGTTTTGCCAGTAACGGATCGATGCAATCCACATGCAGGATGCGCCGAAGGCCCGGATAAATTTGCAACAGATCACCGAAATAGGCGTCCTTGCCCTCGGCGTCGCTGTAGGGATGTCCATAGGCCAGCAACCATTGCCCGCCCTTTGCGCCGGGCGTTGGGCGGTGCCCGTAAGTCCAAATGCGCCGCAGCACGGTGATCACGGTCTTGGCGCGCGCCGCATAGCCGCGGACAAACAGACGTAGTGCGGCGGGCCACAACCTTGGCGGCCGCCCGGCATCGACGCCGGGCCAGTTCTTTAAATGGCGATACAGCCAAGGGTCATCGCAAATCACCAGGGTCTTAGCGTCTTCGCCCGCCCATTCGTTGATCAGCTTTGTCCAGGCCAGCATGGTGCCGAAGTCCGACGCGTTGGTGACGCAGGCCGGCGTATGGGCGAGGGCAGAGGATGGATCGCCGGAAAGAGCTTTGCCGATGGCAAACCATTGCTCGGCACATTGATCGAAGGCGGCCTCCAGCTTGAGACCAACCCCAGGCCGCCGCCGCTCTCTCGGCAATGAGGCTGGATCACCCGAAAGCACAACCCAACTGTCATAGCCGGCAGTGGTGGCTTGATCAGATCTACGCAAAATTACCGGCAAGGAATCCTGCGCGGCTGGATTTTCCGGGCCTCAATCATACGTCGCTGATTTGCCACGGGTGATGTCGTCCACAGTCAGCATCCGGTTTTCAAGCAGCTTGGCGTCGTCTTCCCAGTTTTGCTCTTCATCGCCGCCGGCGTGGAAATAAGAGTTGGCATAACGTGCGCGCAGCTCGTCATAAATCCGATTGCCTTCTTCGTCGTCCTTTTCGGCGCGTTCGATCAACGGCCAGTCTTTTTCCGGAAAGCGCACATAAAGGGCGAAGGTTTTGCGCAAGCCCAGCACCTCTTCACGGGACAACTGCGGCTGGTCCAGGGCGAAATCCGACAGGAACGATCCCGGCGTATGGTCCGGCTCGATAAAGCCTTCCTTAACGCAGACGGTTTGTAGATCGGTGCCATGGAACGGCGCGAACGGAGAGGCGTTGACGCTGTCGAAGGTCAGGTTGCGGTTCAGGTGAACGGTGTCGAATATCAATTCGCGGGTCTCACCGGGAAAGCCGATGATATTGTTGACCGTGAGCGGTATCTCCGCCTGCTCGACAATTTCCGACGCCTTGATCATGTCGATATTGTCGAAGCGTTTGTGAATGACGCGGGAGCGGAAATCTTCGTTGCCGTGCTCCAAACCCATGGACATGCGGTGGCATCCCAGTTCGGCCAATCGCTCGATCCGCTCTTCGGTGACAGTTTCGGCGCGGGTTTGAATCCAGAACGGCAATTTGTAGCGGGCATAAACCTCGCAAAATTCGTCGAACTCTTGGTCGTTAAACAGAATGAATGTGTCGGAGGCGAAATACACATACTCCGCATCGTGGACGCGCACCAACTCTTCCAATTCCCGGCCGATGGCGGCGGCGGATTTCTTGCGGAAGAACCCCGAAGTGCCGTTGTCCCGATACATCTTCAACGTATAGGGCGAATTGCAGAAGGTGCATTTATAGGGACAGCCGCGATTGGTCTCAACGGGCACGGCACGATAAATCTTGCCGCCCATGGGACGCAACAAACGCTCGGGCTCGAACAGGCTGTAATCGGGGACCGGCTGGGCGCTGATATCTTCCAAGGGACGCATGGGGTTTTGCACCAACTGGCCACCATCGAGATAGGCCAGATTGGCGATGGAACGGACGTCTCCCCCGGCCGCCAAGGCCTGGCAGATATCAACTAGCAATCCTTCGCCTTCGCCCATGCACACATAATCGATATGCTTGTTTTGCAAGATGAGTCTTGGTGCCGAGTAGGCGAGAACGCCGCCGGCCAGAACCGGCGCCGGATAATCGCCGATGGCATCGAGCAGCTTCAACGCCGGCGCGTAGGTGATTTCCAAAATGGAGGCGACAATCAGATCGGGCTTGAAGTCATCGATGATCTTGACGAAGTCGTCGACCATGTCGGTGGTCTTCAATTTGGAGCGCCGCACCGCATCATCGACCGGGGTGGATTGCATGAAGCGCTCTTTGGCATCGTCCGATGTGATCGATGTCGCTTCGGTGTAAAAGGTGGTGTCGAACAACGCCAGCTCGACGCCTTCACGCTTCAAAAGCGCCGTGAACAGGCCGACCGATATGGGCGGCGGGTTCATCAGTGTGCCGTTAGGATAGATGAATAGGACTTTGAATTTATTCATTGGAATATTTATAAACTACCTTGGAACTGTCTATCAATTAAAAGGTCTGAGCCGGAATGCGCCCATGGTATCGCCAATCGAAAGCGCCCGGCCAATAGCCAAACCATATCTTGTTCATAGAATGAACGTCAAGGAATGAAAGCCTGGATTTCATCATTCCAGCATCCTCGACAGCTGCCCGGCGGACTGACGGTAACGGCCATCAAGGCCGCCTTCGAGAACTAGGTCCAGATAGGTATCGGGCAAGTCCGCCTCAATCTGATCGGCCAGCAACGCATAGCGACCGGTGGCCTCTGAATTGACGCCGCGGATACCGCTTCGGCAATATTTGTAGTAATTCGATATTAGGGCCAAGGCATCACCATGGATGCTGTCGATATTTCCAAAGGCAAAAGCATACCAATCGACACGCGCTTTCAATTCTTCTTCGATGCGCGCCCCGGCGCCGCTGATTTCGCGCGCCAGCGCCTCTCCTGTCAAATCCGACAATCTCTGGTGGCCCATACCATGGGCGCCGACGGTATGGCCCATGGCACGAAGCTCGCCCAATTCGGACCATGTCATCAGGCGCCGATCTTCAGATATCTGGCGCCAATCGAGATTGCCTCTGAATATATTTGAAGCGATTGCCCGAGCCTGCGCCTCACCTTCCAAATCCACCAGCTCGGGGCAGACGAAAAACAGGGCTTTCACGCCGTGTCCTGCAAGGCATTTTGCGGCCACCCCGAAATTGGAAACAAAGCCATCATCGAAACTGATCAAGACCGGCAAACTCCCCCAATCATTGGCCGGATGTTCCGGGGGTGCCCCATCCAGCAGCAATTCTGCCTCTTCCGGCGACAGGATTTTTCGAGATACCTTCAAATCTTCCAAAAATCGCTCGAAGGCCATAATTTGCACGGCAGGAATATCGTGCAGCATCAGAATTCGAAATGCCGAGGCTGGCGGGCGGCCCTTGAAATTGTTGATGACGCGCCGGGCGGTCAGCCACGGTGCGGCGACTTGGTAGCGCAGCTTGTTCAAGCGGCCCTCGCCTTCGATACCCGCCAGCGCACAAGGCGCTGGATCAGGCCGCCACCAACCGCCTCTATTTCTGGGGCCAACCGGTAGGGCACTCCGTTCATTCCGGTTTTGAATTGCAACACACCCGGCGCGGTTAGTTCCGGATCGACGCCGCCAAGATCGAAATTTTTGAAACCGGTTTTCTGCAATTCCACAAGCGCCCGCCAAAGAAGCAATTGACCAGCATTATTTTTGCGTCCGGCATCGGTGCTGGTGCCGGCCAGATATTCAGCGGCGGTGCCATAGCGGGCGATCAGCGCCGAAGCAATCGGAGCGCCATCCAGATAGGCTGTGAACACCTTCAGTTTGCGCGCCTCGGGCAAGCAACGCTGCAAGCCGGCAAGAAGGTCTGGCGTCACGGATGTGGTAAATCCGCGACCACCGACAAAGGCCCGGTAACTTTCCAGGAACTCGGCGAACAAGTCGGCACCTGTGCCCGACGCAATTTCCAGGTTCGCCCTTTCCGCCTTGTTGAGGCAGTTCCGCCATTTCTGTTTAAGCCCGGCCCGAAGATCATCTTGGGCGCGTGTCAGATCGAGAACGGTTGATGCCCACCCCGACATTCCGGCATCTTGAAGGCCGCATGTTGATGCATCCAGAATAGTTGTTTCGCCCGGCACATGGCTCGGCGCAAGGCGCAGATACATGCCCCGCTCCAAGACATAGTAGGAATACAATTGGTGCAACGCCTCGCCATAAACCTCTGGCCCCTGGCCCGTGGTTGTCTGCCACAAAGGCGCCCGATTTATCCAGACCAGGCCGCCCGAAAACACCGGTATGGGGCGGATCAGCGCTTGAAATATGCTGGTAATTTCCTGGCCAGAGTGGAGCACACCCCGCTCCACGCGCCAGCCGCCGTCTTCGGTCTTGGCTTCGCCATAGGCCCAGTCCTGCACCAGACTTCGATCACCGAACCGGGATTGCAGCGCATCCCATTCGGAGCTCGAAAAATCGCGAATTTCAATTTTGCTCATACGGATATATTGGCTTCGATTTTCCACGCTACCGCACGCCGGGTGCAACGGAACGAACCCGGCGGGCACAGTTTCCGCGTCTCGCCCGGCGCTAGGTTGTCAGCGCGCCGCTTGGTGTCACAATGCGAAGGCGCCGGCCCAAGATTTCCAGCAATACCACGCTCCGGTCTTTCGAGGCTTCGGCTTCGAATATGCCGGTGAGGCTGGCCAGCGGTCCGGACACGATCTTGACCGCGTCGCCTTGGGCCAAGTGCAAAAATTTATCCAGCAGGACGACGCCGCGCTCGTTCTCGCAGGCGCGTACTTCGTCGACAAAGCTACTCGGCACCGGTACCGGCGCATCGCCCTGGCAAACAAGATTGCTTACCCCGATTGTCGAATGGATGGCGCGCCAGCGTACATTGTCAAGACTCATACGGACGAACAGATATCTTGGGAAAAGGGCCTTTCGGACCCATTCTGTACGGCGCGCGTGCCTTCGTTGTTTTAGATGCTCGGGCAAATACACATCGAAGCCTTGATTGGCCAGATTGAATCTGGCCTTGGCTTCGGCGTTCGCCTGGGTATGGACCGCGTACCATTTTTCCATCGGGGTAATCACATCAAGGTTGGTTGGGTTCGGGAGATATTCAAAAACCGGGGCGCTAGGATGGTTTGGGGCGGCACCTGTTTCGAGATCGTATCAAAAGTTTTTTGCGATGTTTCCAAATCGGTGATGATGACCGCATCGAATGCGCCGATATTTTGCAAATCGGTGAACACTGCAAGATCGGAAAATTGAGCATCCCCAAATTTTACGTCAACGATGCCAATCAGTTCCACCGGAAATTCCTTGGCGCACAGGATGGCAATCTCGGTCAAATCGCTACAGCCGCAAAATATGATCCGGCGCAAATTCTGCTGCTCGCAGGTCTGATAGATGTCCGTGCATTGATTGCGCATTTCGCGAAAAAAATTGAAAGATATGGATAGATATTCAGCCGTCAGCCGGCTTTTTTCGGCGAAACCCTTGGGCGTCAGATAATAGGCAAAGCGGTTGGCCGGCGCCTGGTTGACCTTGATGAGACCCTTTTTGATGCAGCGTTTAAGATACGTGTTGGCAAGGCCGAGCGCGATGCCCAACTCCTTGGACACCGAGCGCTGGGTAACCGTTGAGTCACCCTCGACCGCGTTCAGAAGACCAAGCGTGATTTTGGTTTCCGAGCCAACGGTGCTTTCGGACTGGTTCTCGGCCAAGCTGATTCCCCCTAGGGCCGTTAAAAAAGGGCCCGCCGCGTTCAATGCGTGAACATACCTCGTTCACGATGTGAACGTCAACCTTTGAAGGGCGGGCGCTTATTTGGATTGGTTTTGGGCCCGAGGGTTTTCCGAAGGGCGCGGCCCTGCAAATATTCCCGGACCGCCGCCAATTGCTTCACCACCTCCGCTCCCAGGTAATCGTTGCCGAAAACGTTCAGGTGATCATTGTCGGCATAGAGGGATTTGCCGTCCGCAAACGGCGAGCAGCCCGAGCTATCGCAAAGGGGCGCGGTAATATCGATGAGTTTGACGTCTGATCGCTGCCACAAGGCGCCGAGGAATCGGGTGCGTTCGTCCAATTCCCGGCGCGATCTCCGGTGCGCCGGTTGCGAGCCCAGTATCCGGAACTTCAAGGCAAGCGTGGGCGGATCGATATTGAAATTGGGTACTTGGCGGAACACATAGACGCGAACGCCATGGGCGCGAAGCACCCCGACCATGGCAGTGAAGTTTTCAGCAAAATCCTTTCTGGCCGAGATCTTGTCGGCTCGGTTTCGGCTTTCGTGGGCGGTCACGAAGGGGTCCTGGCCGGCATCGAAGATATCCCAGCCCTCTACATACATGGCGAACCGGGATATCAACATGACCGCCGGCGCGCCGGTATCAATGATGTGTTTTATGACCGCCTGGTTGAATTCCCGGCAGCGGTGTTCGGTGCGTGCCCGGTAGGCGACCGAAAGGCCGGTGACCGGCGGACATCCCGGAAAGTGGGCGAAGGATATGGGAAATCCGAGTTTTTGGGCGGCGTCCTTTACCGCCGGGAATATGGCCTGGGCATGGCTGTCTCCCCATAGGACGACGCGCCCGCCACCGGGTCCGGGATCGCCAAAATCGCACAGAAAATTATCCGGCCTTACATTAAACCGGTTGCATTCGGACCAGGGCTCGATTTGGCGCTCCAGCTCATACTGGGCAAGAATTTGCGGCGCGATACGGCCCGGCAGCCCGCCGGTTGCGTGCACGCCAAGACCGGCAAGCGACACCACCAGCACTGCGGCAGCGGAGCCTAAGGCCAGTCTTTTATTGGAAAATAATTGCCGGTTCCGGCGCAAGGGCTGTTCCACAAATTTGTAGGCAATCAGGGCGATGACGATGCCGGCGGCGGCGGCGGCGGCATCGCTGATCGGCACCGGCGGTGCGAAACTGGTAACCCGGTTGAATACGATGGCCGGCCAATGCCAGAGATAGATCGAATAGGACAACAGCCCCACCTGGACCAGGGGCCGCCATGCCAGGAAGGTGCCAACGACAGTGCCACGTGACCGGTTGGCCCAGATGATCAAGGCGGTCCCGAATGTGGGCAGCAATGCCTGATAGGAGGGAAAGGGCGTGTTTTCCGTATAGACGAAGACCGAGTACAGAATGGCCGCCGCGCCGATAATCGCCAGAAACTCGTCTAGCCATTTTTGCGCAAACTGGTTCCCGGCATCAATGATCCAATGGGCCAGCAAGGCGCCGATACCCAATTCCCAGGCGCGGGTGGGGAGCAGGAAAAATGCGGCAGACGGCTTATGCGCGGCCCCCCAAATGGAAAGGCCAAAAGATATAACCGACGCCAGGGCAATGATATGCCAGAGGGAAAATTTTGTGAACCGCCGCACCAGGAGAATAAAAATCGGAAAGAAAATATAGAACTGTTCTTCCAGGGACAACGACCAGGTATGGCGCAACGGCTTCAATCCAAGGACCTGATCGAAATATCCCGATTGCTGCCAAAACCAAATGTTGGACACATAAAAAGATTGCGCGGCCACCGATTGCCCAAAATTTTTAAACGCATCGGGGGGCAGCACCATGCCGAACAGCGGTACCGATACCGCCAGCATCAAAAATAGCGCCGGAAATATGCGCCGAATACGCCTGAGCCAGAAACCGGCCAGCGAAAAAGATCCGTCCGCGGTATCTTTCACGATTATTCCGGTGATCAAAAATCCGGATATGACGAAAAAAATATCCACACCGACAAATCCGCCGCTCAGCGGGCCGAGGCCGATGTGAAACAGAATGATGGCAATTACCGCAACCGCGCGCAACCCGTCGACATCTGCGCGATAAGGCAATGTCACCATGTCAAATGCGATCCGATGATCCTATGGACCCGCCATAATTAATCCAGGCTGGCCTATCTGCTGCCGCCCGCTCGATTCGTTTCTGGTTACAATCGAATGACATCCGAATCAAGAGGCGATGGAGCCGCCGGTTGCAAAAAGGCGCGCGCCGGACTTGCGAAATATTTTCTGCGTTCTAAATACCATACTGTGCTCTTTGACAGCACGTGCTCTTGTATATCGTAAATAAAAAGTATTGCCCCCGAAGCGCGGCCGTGCGATCACGGAATGCTTTGATAAGCGCCACCTATCGCGGTGCCAAGACAGACGTCGAGCTGGCCATCCCCAGACCAGATGGGCCGATCCCTAAAAACCGTTAGGAAAGTTCGTGAGACGGTAGGGCCGAAATTCAAAAAAATGTCGCACAAGCCATGCGCATTGCGCTTGGGCTCGGCTTAGCTGGATTGCATCTCTTCGAAGAAAGATTGCTTGTCGTTCAAAATCTGGCGCAGCGAGTTACTGCCGGAATGCTCATTGATGCGGGCTTCGAACTCCCGGGCGAGAGATTTGAGATCCTCGGCGCTAAATTCCTTGGTGGCGATCAGCGGCTCGCCATAATACTGGGTTGCGGTCAGATAATCTTCGTCGGAGATATTTTCGTCGATCATGTTGTGCTCGACCGCCACGTCGTATAGCTCGGTTCCGTAGAGCGGCGTTGCGAACAGCATGATCGGCACCACTTTGTAGTCCTTGAACAGGCGCACCGCCAACTCCACCGTTTCGCGCATGTCTGACATGGTTTCGCCAGGGAAGCCCATTATATAAAAGGCACACATATTGATCTTTAATTCGGCGCAATAACCAACAATCTCGATAACTTTTTCAAGGATGGTGTCTTTTTTGACAATCGTGTCGAGTACCTTCTGGTTGCCCGATTCGATGGCCAGTTGAACCCCGGCGCAACCGGACTTTTTGATTTTCTCGACGATGCGGTAATTCAAGCTGTCGGCGCGGATGCCGTTCGGCGTGTCCCACTGGATGTCCATTTTCGCATCGATGATACCGTCCAGGATCGCCTCGAAGCGGAGCGGCTTGAAGGAAATATTATCATCTTCGAGATGGAAATTGGTAATCCCCATTTCCTCGACACAATATTTGAAATGACGCAGGACATATTCTGGCGAATGAAAGCGAAACTTCTTGCCCATATGCAGTTTGATCGAGCAAAAGACGCAATTGAACGGGCAGCCGCGGCTGGTGATGATCGAAACTGATTTGGTCGGGATCGCGGAGCGACTTTTATAGAGGTTCGGATTGTTAAGATAGTCATCCAGGTTCAACAGGTCGTACGCGGGCAGCGGCAACTCATCCAGATCATCCAATGGGCGGCGTTTGGTATATTCGACCTTGCCGTTGGTTTTGTGGGCGACGCCTTCGATATTTTCCAACGATTCGCCGGCGCCAAAACGCTCGATAAATTCGCGGAAGGTCACCTCGCCCTCGCCGACAACGCAGAAATCGCAATCGCCGTCGTCGAGCAATTTGGCGTAACGGACGCTGGGGTGCGGGCCGCCCAGCACAACGGTTATTTCGGGATCGATATCGCGGCAAAGGGCGGAGATACGCAGCCCGTTTTCCGACTGGCTGGAAAAGGGAATGGAAATTCCGACGATGTCGGGCGCGTAGTCTTCGATCGCGACCCGGACTTTTTCGATGGGTGTGCCGTAAGTGACAAACCCGCCCACCTCCACGGCTTCAAAATCCTCGATCAAGCAGTCAAAGATTTTAACGTCGCAAATATCCTTGGTGGTCGCGGCAACGTACAAAAGGCTGAGCGGGAAGTAGACGTTAAATCCAAGGGCCTGACCCTTATATTTATGGGGCGGATTTATCAGCAGTACGCGCGGCTGTTTCTTGGACAAAGTATTCACCTAAAAGCACCCTTGTGCGATGTCCGAGCGCCTTTGCGCCATCCAATATGCGCAATATCCGGCACCGGGAGATTTGAACCTGAAATCCATTCTATCCACTTTTCGCAAATTTCAAAGCCAATTTTAAAATTAGAACTATAAAACAATCGGCTATAACCGTTTAAATTTAATGGATAAATTAATTGTATAGCTTCTATATTGGAATCTAGAAAATCAATAATCCGCCATCCTGGCCCCGTTGGTAGCGTGCTTTGGGCCCGATTGAAAGATTTCTTTGACTTACGGCCTTATCAAAACTGCGCCGGTTTTGTATTCTGTCGAACCCTTTGAATCCGGACCCGGAAAAGTCAGCAACCGCCTGTGCAAAACATTGACGCCCCAGCATCTGCCTTGAAGCCCGGATTGCAACGTCCGGTGTTGTTGATCCTTGTCTTAGGCCTGGTTGCCAGCGTCTTACTTTATGCCAGCCGCGTCGTGCCTTGGGATACGGCATTGCTAGGTTTGGCAATCATTTGGACGGCGGCCCTTCCCGGTATATTGTATCTGCAAGGGATCGGGCGCGGGCCGGTGCCGTTTTTTCCGGCGGTTGGCGTATTCTATATCGTATTTTTCGGCTTGCCGGTCTTTACCCTTCCCTTCGGCTACACCGGTGCAGACAATATTATATTGTACAACCGGGTCATTTTGACGTTTGTTAAGCCGGAAGTCCTGGCGCTTGTACTCCTTAGCATCGGCGCCATGGTCGGCGCTTTTTACATGTCGCGGGCGTTTCTGTTTAACCGGTTGCGGGCCTTCCGATTTGCCAATGAGGCGCAGGCGCCGGCCATCAATATCTTGCTGGCTGGATTGATCGTTTCGCATGTAGCGTTTCAGTATCTGCCGGTCTTAAGGCAGGTTCCGTCCCTTGGCCAATTGCTTGGCCCGGCCGGGTTTCTCGGCTTTGGCGGCTATTACTTGTTATGGGCCCGGGGCCAAACTTATCGGCTCGACGCGGCGGCTATATTTTTTATTCTGTTGCCCTTGGAAATATTTTCGCGGGTTCGCGTTTTTTTCCTGACCGACATCATTCTTCTGGCAGTCTTTTTCATCTTTCTGTTTTGGCGGGAAGGCCGGATGAAAATACTGGCGGGTCTGACCGGATTTATCTTGATCGTTCTTCTAGCATACACCGCCTCCACCAACCTCAGGAGCCTCAGCAACGACACGGCGGAAAAATTCAAGATCGTCGGCAAGGGGTTCGTAGAGAATTTGCTTCATGGCAAAATCACCGATCCGGAAATTGATGTCGAAAACACCTACGCGGATGGCCGCTTTGCGCCCCTGGTCAAGCGCATGTCCCATATTTGGATATTCCATTGGGTGTACGATCAGAGCCCGACACCCATCCCATATTGGGACGGGTTCAGCTACCGGCCGTTGATAACATCCTTCGTGCCGAGAGTCCTCTACCCGGATAAGCCAAGGGAAGTAAGCGGTCACACCTTCGGCCAACGGTACGGCTTGTTGTCGAACAGCAGCAGCACAACATCTGTAAACATCCCTTGGCTGACAGAGTTGCTGGCCAATTTCGGCCCTTGGGGGGCCGTCCTTGGCATGTTTTTGGTGGGCGTATTTCTGGCGTTCCTCGATACGCTGTTTAACCGGCGTGGCATGTCTGATTTGGAATTTGTCATCGGCCTTACGCTCATATTCCCGCTGGTCTATCCAGAATCCAACATTTCGGTTATGACCGGATCGCTTCTGCCCCTTTTCATTGTCTTGTTTGCATATTTTTATGTTGGTTTGAAAATGCTTCATAATTGGCGCGCATAGCTTGGAATTGCGGCCTTTCGAATTTGACGGGCTTGAAGGCCGTGCACTTAGGTTTCTCAAATCATATTCAGACTATTTCCCCCGTCCCGCGCCACCAAGAGAGGGCGCTGCGGCGATAAATTCTTTCAGCGCCTGAGCCGGCGTTGGCCGCTCGGCGGTTCCCGGGAACGGCGAGGCCAGGTTGGCGCGCGCAATATTTTTATATGTTTTAACAAACTTATCGATAAAGGACGAAAGCTTCGGATCAAGCTTTGCCGCCTCATTAAAATATTGGGCGGTTTTCAAAATACTTGATTGCACACAGCGATTGCCATCCCGGTGCATACTGCCAAGCACGATATTGGCGCCCGCATCGCCGGCCGCCGCCGCCATATTCAGAAGCCGGATGGAAATTTTGCAGCGATCCATTTGGCGCGCCGGCGATATGGAAGCGCCCTCCCCCAAGCGTAAATTTATAAATAGGTGCACGGCCCGAAGATCGCCCAATTGGGCGCCCTTTAAATACCACGCCGCAGCTTTTTGACGGTCGGCAATGGGAGAAACGGCACGGCGGTCCAATTCAAATATCCGGCCAAGCAAAATGGCCGCGTGCATATCCCCACGTTCGGCGCGCGCCGCCAGACCGGGAATTGCGGCGGCGGGGTCGCCGCCCATATAGGTGATATAGCCCTGCTCATCGGACCGGATTTTAAACGCCGCCCCAATTACAATCAGAATGACGGCGATTGCTATTAGTCGACCGGGTTTGGTCATGGCGATTTCATTCCCGCCCACGTCAACGCCGAATCAAATTGGCGGATAAGATGGACAAAATCCTGCAACACCGGGCTCTCCGATTGGTCCCAGGACCGGCTCGCCAGCACCGGATCCACAACAGAAATTGATAGGGATTGCGGCGGTATGGATAACGCGCCTGTGTCCATGATCCTGTGTTCCGATAAATTAATTTGGATTCTACAAAATTAATTATCGAATATTATCGGGCAAATGCAAATCCAGTGGCGTTGCTGGGGCCATTCGCCCTTTCAACCACGCGATGAGACTATGACTGCCGGGGCGAATATGATATGCAAGCAAACGCCCCGCCAGCCTGATAATTTATGTGTTATGGATCTCAAGGAAGTCGAAAACAGGGAAAATCCGCGCCACCCGTGGGAAATTTGCCGGCGGAATTTTTTCACCGGCATTGTCGCGGAGACCGTGCGGGGCGGGGCCAAAACCAAAATTCTGGACGTGGGCGCAGGTGATGGCTGGGTGAGCCAGGGATTGTCGGATGCCATCCCCATCGGCGATAAAATTATCTGTTGGGATATCAACTATACGCCGCAAGATCTGGATCAATATTCCATGGGCGCGGCAAGCGGGTTGAATTATGTTTGCGAGCGGCCGCAAGGGAAATTCGATTTGATACTGATGCTGGATGTGCTCGAGCATATGGAAACTGATAGCAAATTTCTAGATCAACTGGTTTCCGGAAACCTGGATGCGGATGGATTTATCGTGATCAGCGTGCCCGCCTGGCCCGCCTTGTTTTCAGCCCACGACCGCGCCCTGGGTCATTTCCGCCGCTATACGCCGGGGGGAGCGCGCGCCCTTATTACCGGCCAGGGGCTGCGTATCCTGCGTTCCGGCGGTTTGTTTCATTCGCTGATACTGCCCCGCGCCATGCAGCGCGCCCGCGAAAAATGGGCCCCGAAGGGGCCGGGTAAATCTGGGGTTGGCGGATGGAACGGCGGTACGTTGGCAACCAACGTGATCGTTGCCGCACTTTCTGCGGACAACAAGTTTTCGGCGCTGTTGTCGCGGATTGGAATTTCGGCGCCGGGGCTTAGTTGGTGGGCGGTATGTCAAAAAAATTCATAGTCGTACCCTGCTACAACGAAGCAGACCGCCTGAATGGGGACGATTTTATTGCGTTGAGCGCCGGCGCCAACGCCACGTTGATCTTCGTGAACGACGGCTCGACCGACTCCACGGGAGCCAAGTTATCCGAACTTTGCGGCCAGCTTGGCGAACGCGGGCTAGTCATTGAATTGGAGAAAAATGCCGGCAAGGGCGAAGCTGTTCGCGCCGGCATGACGGTGGCCCTGGACCTAGGTGCCGGATGGGTTGGCTATATTGACGCAGATATGTCGACGCCGGTATCCGAAATTATTCGGCTACTGGCAATCGGTGAGGCCGGAAATCACCGCGCGGTCATTGGCGCCCGCATCCGATTGTTGGGACATTCCATCGATCGGTCCGGCACCCGGCATTATCTTGGAAGAATTTTCGCGACACTTGCAGCCGTGATACTGCGCATACCGATCTATGACACCCAATGCGGGGCAAAATTTTTCCGTAGCAATACCGAGCTCCGCAATGCCTTATCGACACAGTTTCGATCACGCTGGGCCTTTGATATCGAGTTGATAGGCCGATTGACAACGCCGCCCGCGGCATCCACCCTGCCGCGCTGGTCCGGCATTGTTGAGATTCCATTGGAAAGTTGGTCTGGCCGGACCGATTCCAAATTGGGGCCCTTCGGAATGATTAGAACGGCGCTTGATTTAATCCAAATATGGTCAAATTTACGCCGCGCCAGGAAGCAGGAACGATTATCGCGATGAAATTTCCTTTGATTTGGTTTGGCGCGGGAATGTTATTTCTGTCGGCAGCTGTATTTTTCTTCACCATTTTTACCAATCTCGACCATGGCTTCTGGCACGATGAAGTCATCTCGCTAAAATTTGCCAGCCCAGACTTTGATTTCGGCGAATCATTCCGATGGTGGGCAAATTTCGAGCCTCATCCCTTTACCTATTACATGTTTCTACGGATCTGGTTCATGATAGTGGGATTTGGCGAAGCTACCGCCAAACTATTCAACCCAATAATTTTCGTGATTTGCGCCATTTTGGCTTATCGAATTTGGCCCGCGGAGCGGCGTGCGGAGTTTCTGCTATTCCTGTCACTGAATATGACCTCGGTTTGGTCGATATTCTATCTCATTGAAGTTAGATCCTACGGCGCCATGCTGTCCGTCAGCCTGGTTGCCGCGAGCGCCATATTCGCGCTGCAGCACTATTCGGAAACCGGCGATGGCCTGCCCCGGAAACTGTGGCAGCCGTTTAGTTATTTGACGGCATGCGTCATCCTTTTGGCGCTGTTGGATTCATGGGGTGTGCTGCTGGGCTCCGGCATCGTTGTATTCGTACTCTTAAGATTTCCGATGTTACGGGCGCAAATAATGGACAAATGGCTATTATTTACCGTGCTGACCATCGTGACCGGCGTGGCTATGCTGCAATATCTGAATATCGTCCTCATTTACGACGGACTTACCTCGCTCGGCATTACGCTCAGAAACTTTACACTGGATGCGTCATCTTGGCAGGTGATCCAGATCATGGTGGGCGAACTATTCCATCATATTTACGTCACCGGTCGAAGCGAGATTATTGTGGCCGTTGCTGCTTTGGTATGGGCCGGCGCATTGGTTCTAAATCGGCGCGTTCCGGTCGCTGAAATCTTGATCTATCTGGGCCCCGTTGCCTTCGCCTATGGGGTGGTATTGGTCCTGCATGCCATCAATGGCCAAGCCTATTACCGGCACTATTCTTCGCTTTTGTTGTTGCCGTTTCTGTTTTTGTTTTTATTGTCAACGGCGTTCCGGGCGCGGGGCATGCAGGCCTTGCCAGCGCTGGCCATCTCACTGTTTGTCCTGGCAAATGTCGCCTCCATTCCCTTTTTCGAGAGATTCCCAGACAAGCCCCGCCATATAGGTTATGTAAAAGTATACCAACCTGTGTTCCGATAGATCAGGTGGCGTCGACAAATTGGCAACCTTTGACATTGTAAAAGAGCAGACCTAAAAGTGGGTTCCAGAATAAATTAGAATCATACTAAAAATACTATGCACATTACGGAAACAGAGAGGCATACGTCGACAATGTTACTCATAAATCCAGATTTGCATCCTGATACCCAACCCGAGGTTTTCAAGCCTTTCACCTATGCCAGCTTTCCAACGGCGATCGGCTATCTGGGTGGATATTTACGGGAAAAAAATGGCGCGGCGGTCGAGCTGTACGACGAACAGATTGACTACCTGAGCAAAGACAAGTTGCGGTCTATGCTCGCCGCGCTGGATGCGCCAAAATTGGTTGGCCTCTCGGTTCTCACCGGCACCGCCAAACGCGCCTACGAAATAGCCCGATGGATCAAGGAGATTGATCCAGAAACCCACATTGTTATGGGCGGCATCCATCCAACGGCGGTGCCCGACGAGCCTTTTTTGAGGACCCCTGTCGATATTGTTGTTAAAGGCGAAGGCGAAGCGACGTTGAGCGAGATTTACGCCACCCTTATGTCGGGCGAAGATGATCTCAGCCAAATCAAGGGAATCGCCTACCGAAGCGGCGATCAAGTGAACCACAATCCGGCGCGTGAATTGCTGGACGTGAACGATATGCCGCCCTTTCCCTATGACATGTTTGCGGACAATATCCATCATTACCCGGATTTCGGAACCATCATAAGTTCGCGCGGCTGCCCGTTCGCCTGCAGTTTTTGTTCACAGCGCATCATTTCCGGGCGGCAAATGCGCTACCTGTCCAATGAACGGGTGGTCAAAAAAATAGAGCTGTTGGCCAATACATATGGTCAGACCAAGATATTTTTTGTCGATGATGTGTTCACCGTCAATATAAAGCGAACCATGGCTCTTTGCGATGATATCATCGCGGCCGGGCTCCATAAAAAAGTTCGCTTTATTTGCGAATCCCGTGCCCGTGAGATTTGTGCCAACGAAGAACGCGGCAACGCTTTGCTAGCCAAGATGAGAGAAGCCAATTTCGTCTCGATTGCATATGGCGTCGAAACCGGTTCTGAACGGCTGATGGAGACGATCAATAAATCGGAAACGGTGCAACACAATATTCGCGCCATCGAAATGACCCATGCCGCGGGCATTGCCGCAGATGCATCTCTGATCCTGGGACTCCCTAGCGAAACCAAAGCCGACCGGAAAATGTCGGTCGATGTCGCCAAACGTATTCCCTTGGATGGGGCCCGGTTTAACATCGCTGTTCCCTATCCCGGCACCGCCTTTTACAACACCGCCGAGGCGGAGGGCCGGTTGAACATTGGCGAGGATTGGGTCAATTGTTCCAATCAGCACTATCTCTCGAACAATGATCTGCCCTATACGCCGGTGGGTTCCACCGCCAACGAATTAGTATTGGCTGTCTTCCTGGCGAATTTGCGCTTCACCGCAAGACCCGAAGTGCTATTTCACATGCTGTTTGCCGATTCCATGGCCGGCGGCACCGTCGTATCGGTGCACTCGAAATGGTACAAAAGCTGGAAAATGTGGAAGGCCGTGTTCAGGCTTTTGCTCTTTCTTGCCAGCCGGTCCGCGGTGATCCTTTTCAAAGGTCTCGTCCTGCCATTGTTCGGCCCGAAAAAGCCAACGGCCCGGACCCCGAATACGAACAACGAAATTGGCGCGCCTGGTGAAAGAGATCAGCCCGCCGAGTAATATTTGGAGCGGGTCCGCAAGACGGATAATTGTATATAATAGTCACATCCCATGACCTCGGACCTGTCCGTCCAACATGAATAGCCCAGACCCATCCGCAACATCCGGCGCCTCCGGCGCGGCCTCATATATGAAAATCATCACCGTGGTTTTCATCATATCTGGTGCCGCCGCCCTGATCTATCAGGTTCTCTGGATGCGCCATCTGTCGCTGTTCTTTGGATCCGACGTGTTTGCCGCAGCGATAACTTTAAGCGTGTTCATGGGCGGGCTTTCCATCGGCAGCTTCGCCTCCGGCGCCTTCGGAGACCGGGTGCGGGGGCCGTTGATCATCTATGGCGCCATCGAGATTTTGATCGCCATTTTCGCTCTCTTTTTCCGCGACATTCTGTTCGGTTTGGAAGACACCTACCGGATCATCTATCGATCCAGCTTCGAGACCGATCCGTTTCTCTATCAAGGCTTCCGCATCGTTGCGGCGACGCTGACGCTACTGGCGCCAACCCTTTTGATGGGCGCGACGCTGCCATTGATCATCCGCCAGTTCGCCAACCGCATGAACGAATTGGGACGCCGCGCCGGGTATTTCTACGCCGCCAATACCCTCGGCGCGCTGATCGGCACCTTTTTGGCCGGCTTTATCATGCTGCCCTTGATCGGTATTCAAGCATCGACATTGGTAACCGCCTCGGCCAATGGCCTGATCGGCGTCACCGCGATCCTGATCGGCGTGGCCTTGATTGGCCGCGGCGAGAACCGGACATCCGAGGCGGAGACGGAGACCGAAGCTGCCAGTGAAGCGCCGGGCGCATCGTCATCCAGCGCGCGGGCGGCAGCGGTAGCCATCTTTATATCCGGGCTGGCGGCCCTGGCCCTCGAAGTGGTTTGGGTGCGCATATTGGTGCAGTCGTTCAGCGCCACGGTCTATGCCTTTACCATCATGCTTTGCTGTTTCCTGGCCGGCATCTATTGGGGAAGCATCAAGGCGGCCAGGAGCATCGACGACGACGAAGCGCCGTTGCTTCAGTTTATCCGGCTGGAGTTGTTCTTGGCCGGCTCGGTGGCGCTCTTGCCGGTATTTATCTTTTTCGCGCCGTCCCTGTTCGGGGCTCTGACCTGGGGCCTTACCACCGTATTGCAGGGGAACTTCGCCTTCGCCAGCATCGCCGCCCAATTTATTGTGGCCGGCATTTTCATCATTATCCCGACCACCTTGTTGGGCGCCACCTTCCCAGTCGCGGTCAAATCCTTCACCGGGAATATTCAGCGCCGCGCCCATGGCACCGGCAGCATTTACGCCGCCAATACCGCCGGCGCCATCATCGGCGCGCTGCTCGGCGGCTTCGTGCTGTTGCCGACGTTCGGCAGCCGTTGGAGCCTGGAAGTGATTGCCCTGCTGTTTTTGTCGGCGGCCATTTATATGGGCTGGAGCAACCGCAAAACCATGGCCCGGATGATAGGCCCGAGACATATCGCCGTGCCCGGCGTGATGATCGCCGCCGGTGTCGGCGCGGCCTTGTTTTTGCCGGTACAGATCGTCGCCAATTATAATCTGCAAAACAACACGGCGCCGGAGAGCATCTATCACGGCGAGGGAGTCGCCCACACCATCGATATTGTGCGCTCCGCCAAGGGCCACACGATCATGATGGTCAATGGCAATATCGAAGCCGACACGTCGCTTATTCAACGCCGGCATTTTATCTTGAAAGCGCATCTGCCGACGCTTCTGCATGGGGATGCCAAAAAGATCGGTGTTGTCGGCCTTGGACTCGGCGTCACCACGGCGGCGTTGTTACGCAATCCCATGGTCGAGAATGTGCATGTGATCGAGCTGAGCCCAAAAATGGTCGAGGCGCACCGGCTTAACCCGGAACTGACCGGCGGCATTCTCGATAATCAGAAGTTGACCCTGACCATCGATGACGGGCGCAATTTCATGACCATGACCGACGCCAAATTTGACGTGATCACCGCCGATCCCATCCATCCGAGGATCACCGGCGTCGGCTATCTCTATACCAGGGAATATTACGAGCAGCTGAAATCGCGCCTCAAGCCGGGCGGATTGGTTCTGCAATGGATGCCCATGTACAACATCGCCAAAAGCTCCTTCGACGTGGCGCTTCGGACATTTGCAAAAACCTTTCCCAACGCGTCCTTCTGGTATGTACGCGGTCATGGGCTGATGGTCGGCACGCAAGGGCCGCTGCACCTGGATTTCAAAAAATTCGCAAAGGGCTTTGAATTGCCGAAAATACGAAAAGATTTCGCCTCCATCGGCATGACCTCGCCCGAAGCCGTACTGGGCCATTTGCTCATGGATGCAACACATATCCGGGCCTATCTGGACGCCGGCGGCGAGGCCATCATTAATACCGACGACAACGCCTATCTGGAGACCCGAACGCCGTTTGAGTTTCTCGGCCGCACCAGGGATCTGGTCGAGGCCATCAAACCCCTGTCCGGCTGGAATATGCCGGAGATAATGAAGGGCGCCTCGCCCATGGCGCGCGAATTGGTTCAGGGCGCCTATAGCCAGCGACTGAAACGCCTGCTGACCGAGCTTGATACAAGAATCCAATAGACTAAATTTATAGAACTTTACTTGAAACCGGCCTTGGTCTAGATATTTCCAGAAGCGGATTTCACCGCATCGATCCATTTTTTAAACGCAACGGGGCGGCGCACGCTTGCTAGATTTTTTGAAAGAGTTTTTTTTGTTCCTGAAGCAGCAAAAAAAACTTTGGCTTTTGCCGATCCTGCTTGCCTCGGTATTCATTGGCGGCTTGATCGTTTTGACTCAGGGCTCCACCGTCGCGCCGTTCATCTACACGTTGTTTTAGTCCTGCACGCCGTCCTCCGTCGGGCGCCCCGCCAATCCAATTGGTAGCCATGAAAAAAATAGCCCTTTATTACGTTATGACGTTGGTGCTGGTTGCCGCGTTTCTTGGCGGCGGCACGGAACTGTTTGTCCGCACCGTCATCGATGACGGTATGCAGTTTGATCTGGAAATGTGGAAATATGCCCGCCAGCTCAAATTCGTGTCGGAGAATGCCACCCTCGGGCACGAACACAGGGCCGGCGGCCAAGCCCGCCTGATGGGCGTCGATGTTGACATCAATAACCATCGGCTGCGCGGCCCTGACATAAGGTTGGAGCCGCCCCGGGACAAAATTCGCATCCTCATGCTGGGCGATTCGATCACATTCGGCTGGGGCGTGGCCGAAGACAATACGGTCGCCCGATTGCTGGAAAAGCGGTTGACCAAAAGCGGCCATCCGACCGAGGTCATCAATGCCGGGGTCGGCAATTACAACACCGACATGGAGATCGAATATTTCCTGAAAACCGGGATACGCTTCAAACCGGATATCGTTGTTTTGAATTTCTTTGTCAACGATCCCGAAATCACCCCCGCTTACGGCAATCAGACATTCCTGGACCGGCATTCCTATGCCTATGTCTATCTGCGCAGCCGCCTGGATTTGATCATGCGCCAAACCCGTGTCCGGCGGGATTGGAAACGCTATTTGAACGATCTGTTCAACCCCGAATTCGAAGGCTGGAAGGTGGCATCAAGACGCATCGATGAGTTTGCCGCCGCCGCCAAGCAAGGCGGGATGAAGGCGTTGCTGGTTTACTATCCCGATCTTCATGAGCTGGACGATTATCCGTTCCAGCAGTCACAACAAATGCTGCAATCGGCGGCGTCGAAAAATGGCATCGATTTTCTGGATCTTATGGTTGCCGTTCGCGGCCATGACGAGCCGTCATTATGGGTCAGCCCGACAGATGCGCACCCCAACGCCATCGCAACAAAGAAATTTGCGGCGGCGATTATGCAGAAATTGCGCATCCTCGGATGGTTAGGGTGACGCTCCAGATGCGAAACCATGGCCGCTGCCGAAGTTTGGGAGGTTAGCCATGCGTTGGCTGGCAATCCTTCCTTCGATATTTTCGGCCGCAGTGTCGGTGGCGCTGATCGTAGTTTTGTGGAAGCCGTCCGAAGTTCAACAGATTTTTTCGTTTTCCTATATCCGCTTTGGAGTGTTGGCCGCGTTGGCGCTGGTGGCAGCCTATTTTGTCCTGTCGGTTCGCAGCGAAGCCCTCAACCGTTTCAACAACGCGGCGATTTTCATAGCCGCCGCAACATTGATATTGGTGGAAATCACATTCCGGGTTTTTCCGTCGCTGGTGCCGAACGCCTGGCTGCAGCTTCTGCCGGCAACGGCGCGCGAGGAATTGGCCGCCGCCCGGGGCTTTCTCACCCAATCCAATATGCGCGGCGGTGGTTTGTTGTTCCGGCGTAAGGCCGGCATGCGGGTGCGCACCGATAAGACAAATGTCTTCATCGACAGAGACGGATTTCGCAATCCGGCAACCCTTGGCAAGACAGTTGATTTGGTCATTGTCGGCGCGTCGGTTTTTGACGGCACCTACACAAAGAAGAATTTGGGCGATCTGTTTCGGAGCAACGGCATTGCCGCCTACACCATGGCCACCCCGGCCTGGGGTCCGGGCCAATACCGGGATGCGTTCAAGAAACTCATCGTCGGGCGCAATATCAAGGCGGGCGCTGTCATTTTTCACGTGGTCATACCGCGCGATATTGCCAAGATGGCCCACTATATCCAAACCCGCGATACCGGCGGCGATTGGCGGGATTATTTGGGCCGGCCGCGCCTGATGAAAATGCCCTTTGCCGATAAATATTATCCCTGGACCCTATCCATATTAAACGGCCTTCCCTTCCGAATTCTCTATAGCGGGAGCAAAAAAATTCCTGGTCCAAACATTCAGAACAAACCGATGACCGTTAAATTGCCGTGGGGCGTATTCACCATCCCCCGAGAGAGTTTCAAGGTGCCGCGCACCCAACGCAACTTGGCGGATTACAAAACCGTATTGAAAGACATGATGGTCATCGCCAAGGCCGCCGGCACCAAACCGATATTTCTGCAAACCCCTTCGATGCAGGCGGCGCTGGCGCCTTATGTGGTTGAAGGTAAAAAAGCCGGCGCGGCCTTTGCCAATTACCACGCGTCGGTGACCGCGCAAATCCGGAGCGTCATCGAAGCCGGCGGCGGCGAATTTATCGACACGACCGATTTGTTTTCCAAGGAACTGGTACGGGCGCCGCTGACGGGCAGCATTCTGGACGTGCATTTAAACGAGCAGGGACTGCAAAGCCTGTTTGGCTGGCTGGAGCCACGGTTGCGCGAAATACTTGGGCTCGGCGATGCCAAGGACCGGCCGTGAGATAGTGAGCCATCAAGCTCCACCGGCATCCCTGGGCTTAAAAATATGCAACTTGTTCATGCCGTAATAAAACGAGACGGTCCGTTCCAGCTCGAACCCGCCGCCATTTGCGAGCTCCATGATCTCGGCCTCGTTCATGCCCATCAGCTCATCCACATGTACGTCCCGGTGTGAATGCTCGCCCCACCAGCGCAGCCGGTGGCTGATGCCGCCAACGAACCTGGAAATCATGGTGATCAAAAGCCGGCCGTCATCGCCGAGAATTCGGCGCGCCTCGACAATAGCCTCGGCCCGCTCCGGAATATGGTTGAGACAGGCGATAAATGCGACGCAGTCGAATGTGCTGTCGTCAAAGGGCAGATGCGCCGAATCCTGTATCAACTGGGTATCGGCACCCCAATCGACCACATCGACACCGACGCTCTGGCCGGCGGCCGAGGCATCGATCCCAAGCTCGCCGGACATCTCGCCATAAGTCCGCAAAAGCTCGTTATCGTGGGCGCCCACATCCAGGCAGCGGCCCTTGAGATTCTGCAAAACAACGGCCATGCGTTCGGTGCGCAAAGACGACAGACCGAACCGCTCGGCCTCCTCGTCCGGCAAAAGCATGCGCAGCGGTGCCAGCGCCAGATCATAAATGGTCTGGCCCGCAGATTTCGGGCGCCGGAGCAGATATTTTGGAAGTCGCGACATATTTAATGGGCAATTTGTCAAAGGCGGGCGGGAAATCTATTATGCCTGTCCTTCGGGAGCGTGCAACGAAATTTCAAACCTGATTGGCAAGCCAAGTGAACGATACGCCGACATCACCTGAAAACAATACCGAGGCGGCCCGCCATGACTGGGAGAGCACGCTTTCTATAATAATCCCCGCCTTCAACGAAGAAGGCGGCATCGCCAAAGTTCTGGAATCACTTCATGGGGCCCTGCCGGGGGCCGAGGTGATCGTGGTAGACGACGCCAGCACCGACAAAACCGCCAATATTGTTGCCGGGTTTCCAAACTGCAAATTGGTGCGCCACCCCTTCAACCAGGGATATGGGGCTTCGCTGAAGACCGGCATGCGCGCCGCCGCCGGCACCTACCTCGCCTGGTTCGATGCCGACAACGAGCACCGGGTCGAAGACCTAGTCGCCATGGTCGAACTGTTGATCCGGGAAAAACTGGCCGCCGTGATCGGCGCAAGGCGTAATCCAGCCCCATCCGCCATCCGCAGCGGCGGCAAATTGTTTTTGCGCATGCTCGCCAGAAGCCTGGGCGCATCGTCGGTCAGTGACATGAATTGTGGCCTCCGCGTCTTTCACCGGGATTCCATTCTGCCTTATCTCGGCGTGCTTTCTGATAAGTTTAGCGCCAGCACCACCAGCACCTTGTTGATGATCGACCGAAAAATGCCGCTCCGCTTCCATCCAGTAACCCTGAACCAGCGCGAAGGCACCAGCAAAGTTCAATTCAATGATGGGCTAGCAGCGATTGCGCTGATATTCCGAATTGTCCTTTTGGTCGCGCCCTTGCGTGTGTTTTTGCGGGCCGGGCTGTTGTTCATAGCGGTGGGCGCCGTTTATGGCCTCTATTTGAAACTGGCGGTGGGCGGCCCGCTTGGAACATCCGCCGTGGTGCTTACCATCTTCGGTATGTTCCTTTGCATTCTGGGTTTGATATCCGACCAGATCAGCCAAATGCGGCTGAACATGGAACGCCAATCGGTCGATCGGCAAAAACATTAGCGCCGGCTAGCTGCCGTAATATTCCCGGTACCAGGCAACCAGTTTCGGCAATCCCTCTTCGATGGAAACGCGCGGCTCGAAGCCAAGCTCACTGCGGCTTTTATCGATATTGGCGAGGGTTTCAGGGACGTCGCCCGGCTGCATGGGCAAATAATTGATACTGGCGGCCGCACCCAGTTCTTTTTCGATGATATGCACAAAATCCATCAACTGTTCGGCGCGATTGTTGCCGAGATTATATATATTGCTGGGCGGCTCGGTGCCATCTGAAATGGGTGGACGGTCCAGACAATTCACCACACCGGCGACAATATCATCGATATAGGTGAAATCGCGCTTCATCTCGCCATTGTTGAACACGTCGATGGCGTCGCCGGCCAATATTTTGCGGATGAAGATCATCGCTGCCATGTCGGGCCGCCCCCACGGACCATAGACGGTGAAAAACCGGAGCCCACTCAACGGCATGCCATAAAGATGGGCGTAGCAATGGGCCATCATTTCGCACGATATCTTGGACGCGGCATAGACCGACATGGGCCGCTCCAATTTCTGATCGACGCTGAACGGCATATCAGTGCTGCTGCCGTAAACCGAAGAAGACGAGGCATAAACAATATGCTTCAACTGCTTCAATTTTCGGCAAGCTTCCAACAAAGTCACCTGGCCGTCGATGTTTGTATGCAGGTAGGTATAGGGGTTTTCCAGCGAATAGCGGACGCCGGCCTGGGCGGCCAGATGCACAATGCCCTCGATCTCGCCGTGGGCATCAATGATGCCGCCGACATCTTCGCGGTTGGCAATATCGGCATGATAGAAAGTAAAAGACGCATCGGCCTCCAACTCCGCCAGCCGCGCGTTTTTTAATTCCACATCGTAATAGTCGTTGAGATCATCGAGACCGATAACCCGCTCGCCCCGCGCTAATAAGACTTTGGCCGTGTGAAATCCGATGAAACCGGCGGTGCCGGTGATAAATACGCTCATGGCTGCTTTCGCCCGATGGTAAAATGTCCGTTTATGGCGGCACCAAATGCCTTGGGGCCTTTGCGCCGGTAGCATTTCAAACTATAAATTGGGAAGCAGGATCCGCTATTCCAGCAATTCTTATCTCTTACCACAATCTCGTTGCCAAGGGAATTCAGGCTCCATATCTTCGGGGCGCAACCAAACCAAGCAAGGCCGCCTTCCATTTGACAGTTTTCAAAACCATTCGCTTCGATATTGCCGGCGTTCTGGCCGCGACGTTATTCCTGATGCCGGCCATCGGCACGGTATCGCCAAAAGCAATGGTGCCGTTGCTGCTTATCTCCCTCGTGGCCGTGGCTGCGATCCAGATAACAAAAGGCGGGCCAAAATCCATGCCGTCGCCGTTGTTGGCCACCGGATTGGCGATATTCCTTTTATGGGCGGCGCTGGGCCTGACTTGGGCGCCGATCCCGCTGCCGGCGGGCTTTTCGATCCTATCGCTGACCGCATTGATTATCGCCGGGATGGTGTTTCTCTGGCTGATCCCAACAACGGTTGCGGGAGCGGAAAAAGTGGCAAATTGGTGTTTGACCGGCTACGCCACCGCCAACCTGATCATCGCCTTTGAAGCCATTTCTGGCAATTGGATTTCCCGGCGCGTTCGCGGGTTGGAGTGGCGCGATATCATCAGCATCGAAGGCATCGGCGAAAATCTGGATGCGTTTCTTAACAATGGCATCGTCATCCTGGCGCTGCTTGTTTGGCCGGTGATCACCATACTGAACCGGCGCCGGCAATGGGCGTGGACGATTGTCGCCCTGGCCTTGATAATGGGTGTGGCTTTTTACTTCCGCCATTCGGCTTCGCTTCTGGCCGTCTTGGCCGGACTGGTGGCGTGGGGGATGGGGCGCATCAGCCGGGTTTGGACGGCGCGCCTTTTGGCCCTGGGCTTTGTTGTCATGGTGCTTGCCAGTCCGTTCCTGATGGAGCGACTGACCCGCGGCGTCGATCTGCACAGCCTGGCCAATTCGGAATTTGGCCGCCGGCTGCCTCAGTCCATTATTCCGAGGCTGTTTATCTGGGACTTCGCGGCAAAGAAATCTCTGGAAAGACCCGTGCTTGGCTGGGGCATGAATGCGTCGAGGCTGATCCCCGGCGGCGGCGAAAAATTTATCGTCTACGACGCGCGCGTCGGCAGCGGGAAAATAAAGCAGCTTTATAACGATTCGCTTTTGCCTCTGCATCCGCACAATCAAGCCATTCAAATCTGGCTCGAGCTGGGCGGTGTCGGCGCCGCCATCGTCGCCCTGTTCGGCGGGTTATTCCTGCTCCGTCTCAGGTTCTTGGCGCCCGCCGAGGCAACCTTGTTTGGAATGATTGTCTCTTATCTGGTATTCGCGCTGTCCAGTTTCGGCGCCTGGCAAAATTGGTGGATCGCCACCTTGTTTTTGGGCGCCGCCTTGTGGCGGACCACCGGCCGGGAGCGCCTAGGCGTGCCCGCGTAATGCCTGGATATCTTCTCTACATCCTTTTGGGGTTCGGCTTGGGCGCATTGGTGCCGGGACCGGGACGCATTGGATTTTCATCGCCGGGGTTGCGCCTGTTTTTGGGCATCGGCTTGGCACCCATAGCGGTGTTCGTGCTGCACAAAAATATGGGGCTGGGGCTGTTTCACTCGGTCTCGGTCATATTTGCGGCAGCCGCGGCCGGGCTGGCGCTGGGCGTCTGGCGCCTGGCTCGCAACCGGCCATCTCTGGAAGATACCTTTAACCCGGCCTTCGTGTTGCCGGCGGTGATCGGCATCGTCGCCTTGAACTTTGGCGCGCTCGACTACGTGCCCTATTTGGGCGATGAATTTTCCGGCTGGATAAACATCGCCAAACAAATCAATGCGGTCGGCGGTTATGCGCCGGAAGACATGTTTGGCTTGCAGGCCGACTATACCCCCGGCTGGCCGCTATTAATGAGCTTCCCTGCCCTCCTGTTAGGGCAATTCGAGGAGCGCATGGTTGGGCTTTTGCCGGCGGTGATGCATGCCGGGTTGTTTGGTCTGGTGTTCGATCTCGCTGGGCGGACACTCATCAATTTTGGCGATTTTTCCGCTGCCCGGCGCGCCGTTTATTCCTGGCTCATAGTCTTGTTGCTGCTCAGCGCCGAAGCCACCGGCCAATTGGTAGCGCGCAATTTGCTGGTCGAACCGCCGCAAATTTACGGTATCGGCGTAACCATGATGTTGGCCGTGGCCATGTTTCTGCCGGGCGTCAGCCAAAGCTGGGCTTCGTTCCTGATCGGGCTTTCCTTTGCGATCTTGTATTTTATCAAGGTGACGGCGCTGGCATTGCTGCCGCCGATCCTGTTTCTGGCGGTGATCTTACCGTTCGCCGAACGCTTCTTCGCCGGGTCTTTGGCTCCCGCCCGCGGGTCAGTAAACTGGATAGCGCAATCGATCAAAAATCTGGCGGCGGCGTTGTTGCCCGGCGTCCTTTTGATTGTGCTCTTCAAATCGTCCATAAGCTCGAGCACGCCCTTCGGCTCGCCATCATCGGTCTTATTACCGGAAATGTTTGCCAAGGCCTTTTCGCTGCAATCGTTGGAGATCACGCGCCTTGTGGGCGGCGCCGTTTGGGATTTCACCGCCACCTATAAAACGCCGGTCAGCATCGCAGCCCTGATTGGGCTGATCGCGGCCGCCTTCAATCCCCGCTGGCGCTTGGTGATCGCCGTCTTGTTGGCATTCCTGTTGGTCTATTTCGCCGCCTTGAACTGGTATCATCTGACAATCTGGGACGATAATCTGCGCTCCATTCAGCGATATTCCCGCATTCCAGTTCGCGTCTTCCACCTGATTGGATTGATGTTGTTGTTCGTCAATGTCGCCGAGCTGGTGTTGGGCCGGGAAAGCAGCCGGTTGAAGCACTTTTTGGAAAGCCGGCTGCCGTTCGTCCTGGCAATCGGCTTGGTCGTAGTGTTGGCGGTCTGGCAGGTGCGCCAGATCGACCGGCGCATCGCCGATCTGTCGACGCGCCAATTTCAGCACGTGGCCGCCTTCCACACCAGCGTCCCGAAAGCGGCCAAACAGATGGGCCAAATTTTAAGGCAGCTCGGCGATCGAAAAGTGAATCTTTTGGTGGTTCAGCAGGGCGGTAACCCCGATATCTTGGAAGTCGTCCATTATTATTTGGTTTCCAACAGCTACCGGTCCGGCATTCCAAACATACAATTTCATGCCGTCGTTAGCTGGCCGCTGGCGTCTTCCAGCAACCCATCCGCAGCGGAGCGTCTGGATAAGGCCATGACCAAAGCCGATGTGATTTGGCCAGTACGCCTCGACGAAGCGATGTCCCGCCGCCTCCGGGAATTGACCGGACCCGGCAAATGCGCCCAGCCTATGGCCGATAATTTTTTTCTTAGCGACCACGGTAATCCACCGCAATTGCGGTGCGTCACCAAAACCGATTGAGATAAGCCGCCTTGCGTTAAAATTTGCGCTCGACGATAAGCGCTTCATCCATGCGCGCCTGGCGAAGATATTGGCCCATCAGATGCATCAACGATTGGTGCACGTCCTCGATGATGCCGTAATTATCGGCAGTCACATGCAGATTGACGCTGGCCAATTTGGCGGTGCGCCCACCTTCAAAACCGGTCAGCGAAATCACTTCCAAGCCATTGTCCCGGGCCCAGCTGGCGGCCCGCACCACATTCTCCGAATCCCCCGACGACGATACGGTCATCACCACATCGCCCTTGCCGGCTTGCAGTTTGAGCTGATGGACAAAAACTTCGTCATAGGAAATATCGTTGGCGATGGCGGTGATCACTTCGACATTGGCGGCCAGGGATTGCACGCGCGGCAACAGATCCGTATCGGTGGCCAGCAGCTTGCCGTGGTCGCAAGCCAAATGGTTGGAGATCGAGGCCGAGCCGCCATTGCCGCACACAAACAAGGTGGCGCCGCCTTCATAGGCTTTTCTAAGAATTTCGGTCGCCAGCCCAAGGGCGCCACGCTCAACGCTTCTCGCCGCCTTGGCGTATTGATCGAAATAGGCGTCCACATAGGCGCCCGCATCGGAAAA